>Ga0302326_10001562_pt1 | contig 57904 bp, 56 predicted proteins | sample Palsa_T0_3_FD_202264 | JGI IMG/M metagenome (GOLD analysis project Ga0302326, IMG submission 202264) | Peat permafrost microbial communities from Stordalen Mire near Abisko, Sweden - Palsa_T0_3 | ecosystem: Environmental > Terrestrial > Soil > Palsa > Peat permafrost | place: Sweden: Abisko...
ACGCGAGCCCGGAATTCCGTGAGATAGCTGTCGTTATAGTACAGCCGCTCGGTCATTGCACCGATATCGGCACTGGAGTGCTCTCGATGTTGTCCACCAGGATGAGGAGCATCGAGTTGTTCGCGGACGTGAGGCCGTCCGGAACGGTTGCGGTGATTTGATAGAGCGCTACCGCGCCCGGCGTCAGTCCCGCGAAAGATGCCGTGGCGCAGGGCGCCTGGTAGAACGGCGTTTCGACGCCGAAGCATACCTTCGTGGTTCCCGGCACCGTCGCCAGGCCTGGGCTGCCGGGCGATGCGGTTCCACTGGTGACGGAGGGAGACGTTGGCCCCAGCCCGACGGCATAGATCACGAACACGTCGCCCGCCTTCAGCGGCTGCGTGCTGGGAGTACCCGTCAACGTGGCGCCATTGGACTCCGTCACCACTCCGTAGCCCGCGCCGTACAAGATGAACCGCGGGACGCGCGAGTTGATATCGACCGAGATCAGGTTGCCTGCCGTGCCGTCGCGGACTACCTGGATTGTTCCATTGCCCGTAGCGGTATTAATCGGTACTTCGAAATTGATTTGTCCGGCCCCGACGTAGAAGAGCGGCGCCGCCTGTCCGTTCACCAGCACCTGCACTCCATTAATCTTGGTCTGGAGCGGAAGCGCGGTGGCTCCCTGCGCGTCGCCATACGTGAATTGACTGCCGAACAGCGCAGCGATATCGCCTTGAGCGAGCGGCTCGCCATTCGCGAAGGTTCCATTGTTGACGGCGCCTCCGGCGAATGCCATTGGCGCAGTCTGGGCCTCCACCGTGAGCTGAACCGGGATTACCACGCTGTTGTTGGCGGCATTGCTCGCAATCGTGACCGTGCCTGTGTAGGTGTTGGGGGCAAGACCGGCTGGATTGGCCGTGATGGTGATAACCGTGCTGTCGCTGGTGCTGGGGGCAAATGCAGTGCTGAGCCAGGTTCCGCTATTGGCTGCGGCCGCGGTTACGCCCGAAACCGTCAGCGTGCCTTGTCCGGCATTGGTTACCGCGACCGGCGTGCTCTGTTGGTTCGCGCCCTGGGCGATGGTAAACGAGACCGTATTGCTGCTGAGGTGTGCGATGGGCTGCGTGGTAACGTTGAGAACCACGGAAACCGCTTTGTTGTCCGGCGCGAACTTCGAGCCGGAGATGGTGATGGTTCCGTTGTAGGCTTGCGCGGCCATGCTCGAAGACGCCTTGGCTTGAACAGTGAATGTAATGACATCCTGCTCCATCGACGAGGTGACGGTGAGCCAGGGAGTGTTGGCGCTTATCTTGGCTGTGGCTCCGGCGCTGGTGGTGAAACTGGTCGAAGTGGACCCGCCAGCAGCCAGGTAGAATGCCAGATTGCCCGGGACATCGCCGCCCACCTGGACCGTCACGGTCAGGGTCTGCGGCGAATCGATGGCATTGGGAGCGGAGAGCGTCAGGACTCCGGTATAAACTCCGTTGGCCAAAGAAGCAGTGTTGAGCGCGATCGTAAGCGGATAGCAGCCGCCTAAAAGACCGCATACCTGATTCGGGCCGATGGTGGCGCTGAGCCAAGGAACATTCGAGGTTGCCGTTAGGTCTAAGGTGCCGTCGCCGATGTTGAACGCATCGATGTATTGCGTTGGACCATTGGATCCCTGGACCACTGGGACGGTGACGGAGGTCTGTTGGAGCATGAGTTGCGGCGGCGCGCTGGCCGCCTGGAGGGGAGCCAACTGGAACAGAAAAGGCAGAACCAGAAATGGCACAAATCGCGCATTGAGGGTATTCTTGAGAATCAACGGAAGCTCCTTGCCTGGGTTCAAATCTGGATAGCTGGGACGCGGGGCAGCGCTGCCATTGGAAGCAGGCCGCATACCATTGTCGCAAATCATGACTATGCAGTGAGACGGAACAAGGGCGCGATGTGTTTCGCCACAAGCGGTGAGGCAAACGGGAACATTTCGGAATACGATTATTGCTTCGGTTCAGTGATTTCGAAATCCGCTTTCAGGAACTGCCAATCCGGCAACTCGTAAACGCGGAGCTTGATAGGAACTTGCACCGTTACGTCTTTTAGCTCACTTGGTCCCAGTCCGGAAACCTGAGCCGGAAATGCGATCAGCGGCGGATCGCCGGGCTTAGCGGCCGTGGTACTCAGGCTCACGTTCATCTTTACATCGCCCACATCGGCCTCCGAGTGATTGACGACGCCAAACTGGACGATCAGATGCCCGGGACTTCTTTCCGTGACACGCAAACCAACCAGCTCGATGTATTTGGCGATGGGATTGGATGTGTTCGTCGCGGTAAAGTGCGGCGGGATAGCCGGCGCTGCGGTCTTTCCCTGCTTGGAATTTGAAGGGGAAGAAGAGCAGCCAATAAGAGCGAAGACGAGCGCCACAAGAAAGAACCAACCGAGCCGCATCGAATTCATGATGCCATACTGAGTGCATGGGGAGAAGAACGATCGGCGGTTTGTTGCTTATGGCGATGTGTCTGGCGGCTGACTCCGGCGCGGGAGTTCAGTGGACGAAACCCGCCGGTTGGAAGGCCGAGGCCGAGCGGCCGATGCGTCTGGCCACGTACACACTCGCGCCCGGCGCCGAGTGCGCCGTCTATTTTTTCGGGGCGGGGCAGGGCGGCAGCGTGGACGCGAATCTGGACCGCTGGATCGGGCAATTTCTGCAGACCGATGGGAAGCCTTCCAAATCAGCGGCCACCATCGCGAAGCGGACCATCCACGGCTGGGCAGTGACGACGGTGGATGTCTCGGGCGCTTACACCGGAATGGGCGGTCCAATGGCGAAATCGGACGCGCCCGCAATGCCGGGCTACCGGCTGCTGGCTGCTATCGTGGAAGGCCCGCAAGGCTCGGTGTTCTTTAAGTGTACGGGCCCTCAAAAGGCCATCGCCATGAATCAGCCTGCGTTCGACAAGATGCTTGCATCCCTGGGCCCGGCGAAATAATCAAAAGTAAGAAGTATGTTTCGAGCCATTCGGGAACAGATCGACACCGTTTTTCGCGGAGATCCGGCCGCGAAGAGTGCGCTGGAGATTTTTTTCTGTTACCCCGGGTTCCATGCCATTCTTTGGCACCGGGGAGCGCACCAACTTCACCATGCGGGCTTTCCCTTGCTGGCCCGAATCGTCTCGCAGTTGAACCGGTTGCTGACTGGAATTGAAATCCATCCCGGCGCGACGATTGGACGGCGGTGTTTTATCGATCATGGGATGGGCGTAGTGATCGGAGAAACTACCGAGATCGGCGACGACGTTCTGTTGTATCAGGGCGTGACACTGGGGGGAACCGGCAAGGAGAAAGGGAAGCGGCATCCGACTATCGGCGACAACGTTGTGATCGGAACCGGCGCCAAGATTCTGGGCAATATTACCATCGGCAGCCATACGAAAATCGGCGCGGGCTCGGTCGTGGTCCGCTCGGTGCCGGACAACTCCACCGTGGTGGGCGTGCCCGGGCGCGTGGTTCGGCTGCGCGTGGACACAGGCGACTATCTGGAGCATGGAACGCTGCCCGATCCCGAGGGCCAACTTATTGATGAGCTCACGAAACGGGTTGAGCAACTGGAAGCGCAACTCAAGCTGCTGGCCGAAGACCGCGTGGCCGGGAGACGATGATCGCTATTCGATCCTTTTTCTTTGGGCTGATGGCCGCGCTGCTTCTGTGCGGCGCTCCGCAAACCTACACCTATTGGGTGCAACCCTGCACGGATGCGGCGTCCAAGTGCCAGCCCGACGATCCACAACTCGCCGCCTGGGCGTTCGAGGCGTGGCAGAAGGCCTCGGGCGGGGCGCTCGAGTTCACGCGGGTGAAGGATCGGGAGCACGCGCGCATCCGCTTGTACTGGGCTTCCGCCGAACAGGGAATGTACGGCGAAGCGCGGCCGATGGTGTTTGAAGGCCATCTGGGCGCGGAGGTTTACGTGCGGCCTTCTCCGCTGCCCGCGAATGGCGACCGGCTGCTGCGCGACACTATCGTATACCTGACGTGCCTGCACGAATCGGGACACGCGCTGGGGCTGTCGCACACCGCGGTGTTCGACGACATCATGTACAGCTTCCAGTATGGAGGCGATTTCAACGAGTACTTCGGCCGTTATCGAAGGAAGCTGGAAACGCGCGCCGACATCGCGAAGAATTCTGGGATGAGCGCCGCAGACCGGGCGCGCCTGATCGCAATTCTAAAGAACTGAACCGCGACCGTAAGAGTCGGACTAATGCCCGGACGGCGCTTCCTCGGTCGAGGCCTTCAGCGGAAAATGCGCGCCTTGCGGGATGGGCGCCAGCATGTTCTCTTTGCGATAAATCAGCGTGGACACGTTGTAGCTGGCGATCTCAAATCCGTGGCCGTGGGTGATGGCGTCGGTGGGACACGCTTCGACGCAGTAACCGCAGAAGATGCAGCGGCTATAGTCGATGTTGTAGACCTTGGCGTAGCGCTCGCCACCGCTGATGCGCAGCGTGTCGGTGTTCTCCGCGGCTTCGATGTAGATGCAGTCGGCTGGGCATGCCGCGGCGCACAGGAAACAGGCAACGCATTTTTCGAGCCCGTTTTCGTCGCGTTGCAGCACGTGCACGCCGCGAAAACGTTCCTGGAACTTGGGCGGCGAGTCGGGATAGTCCTCGGTGATGGTGGGATTCATCATCTCACCAAGAGTCACGGACATTCCCTTGGCGATGGCTGCCGCGGACCCGAACGCTTCAGAAATTTTGGAGGCCATTTACGCTTCTCATTATCGCAGGTCCGGACCGGACCCTAATTTTTAGACCCTCAACCAGCCTTCCACTCGGGCACGTGATCGTCTGGGCCAAACGCCACCACGCCGGCGCGCGTGCCGAGCTCTTCGAAATCGCGCTTCGAGAATCCCGCAAAAGAGCGGCTGACGATCCCGTCCGGCTCGACCACGAACAGGGTGGGAACGGAGCTGATGCCGTAGGCGTTGCTGGCCGCATAGTCGCCCGCGGAAGAATCGATCAGTGTGGCAAAGGTGAGGCCGAAACGGTTGGCGAATCCACTCGTCGCGCCGGCGTCGTCTTGCGAGATCCCGATCACTTGGAGCCCCTTACTCGCGGCCAGCCGCTCTAAATAAGGAGCAGTGAGTTGGCAGACCGGGCAACTGATTTTGAAAAAAGCCAGCAGAGCTGGGCCCCCAGCCAGGATGTCCTCTAACGATCGCGCAGAGCCGTCTAAACTGGATAAGCGAAATGGGGGAGCTTTCGCGCCCGCTGCCACAAGCGTTGTTTTTCGGCGGCCGAACATGGGGAGGGCTTAGGCGCCGTCCTTGTGCTGTTGAACGAAGCTGAGAATATCGAAGTGCTTGATCTCGCGATCGGGGAAGAAGCTGTTGATGGCTGCCTGCTCGTCATCGAAGATTGGAAAGACCGTGGAAAGTTTGGTGAGCAGCACTAGCTCCAGGTTCCGGCGGTTGAGGTTCACCAGTTTCAGCGCGCCGCCGGCTTTCTGCACCGACATGAAGCAAATCACCATGGTTCCGAGGCCGGTACTATCGATATACTCGACATCTTTTAGATTTAGGATCTGCTGCAAGAATCCCGCGGCGGTTTCCGCACTGACCCTTTCGCGGAGATCGGAAGCGCCGCCGACCGTCAGCTTTCCGTTCAAGTCGAGGATCTTGATGCCTTCTTTCTCGCGGGACTGGATCTCAATTTGCGCCATGTGTTACTAGTGTACCCGCTCGGCTACGGGTAGGGCTGAAGCTTCGGACGGGAGTGTCGCGGACCAGCGCTCTACCGGCAGCAGCACCGTGAAGCGCGTGCCTTCCTTCGGCTTGCTTTCCACCGTGACCTCGCCGCCATGGGCCTTCGCGATCCACGCGACGAAGCTGAGACCGAGGCCGAGGCCTTTCTCCGGATCGGCTGAGGGCACACGATAGAAGCGATCGAAGATGTGCGGCAGATGTTCAGGCGAGATGCCCACGCCGGTGTCCTCGACGATGAGCTGCACGTTATCCAAGCTCGGAACCAGGCTGACTTTCACCTTTCCTCCGGCCGGCGTGTATTTGATGGCGTTGCCCAGAAGATTGGATACCAGCCGCTCGATCTGAATGCGGTCGGCGTTCAGCACGCAACCCGCGGGCAGGTCCGCAGTGAGCTGCACGCCCTCGGCCTCGGCTGGAATCTGGTGCTGGTCCACCAAATCGCGAACCAGGCCGCTGAGATCCACCTCATTCTTTTGGAGCACCAACTGGCCGGACTCGGCCTGCGAGAGCATCAACAGTGCTCGCACGATGTTGGACAATCGCTCCACGCCCTCCAGAGCATCCGCCATCGCTTCGCGATATTGCTCGACAGTCTGCGCGGTGAACAGCGCTACTTCGAGCTGGCCGCGCACCACCGTGAGCGGAGTGCGCAACTCGTGCGATACGTCGGTGGAGAATTGGCGGATCTGCTCGAAGGAACGATTCAGCCGCGTCATCATGTGATTGAAGGCTTCGATCAACCGGTCCAGCTCATCGCCGGTATTGCGGTCCGGGATCTGCACATCGAGATTGGAATGCGTGATACGCTGCGCGGCGTCGGCCACCGAATTCACGGGATCGAGCGCGCGGCCCGCCAGGAACCAGCCAAGCAGGCCGCTGAGCACAATCACCATGGGAAGCAGGGAGAAGTAGTTCCGGGTGAAATTGCTGATGACTTTGTCGTTGTAGTCTACAGCGCGGCCGATGGACAGATAGTATTTGTGGCCGTCATGATCCACCCACAAACCGGAACGGATCATGTAAGGAACGCCGCTGGAATCGCTGCGGACGCGGATGGACGGCTTCCCGGACTGAAGAATGTCGCGAATCTCGGCCGGAGGGTCGATGCCAATGGAATCGTAAATATCGGAATGTTGCAATGGGTGGCCCTGGGTATCGGCCAGCATATAGACGCGCTGCACGCGCCGGACGGTGAAGCTTTCGTCGGGATCCTTCTCGTCGTAGAACCAATTCGGCCCTTCCGGACCGGTGCGGAGATAGCCCTTGGCCGCGCCCCATTCCTCGTCCAGAACGCTTTCCATCTGGTTCTGAAACGTGCCGCTCAGGATTTGGCGGAACAGGATGCCGAGCAGCACCAGCAGGACGGTGAAGAATAAGACGTAGCTCAGGGCCAGGCGGAAACGGAGGCCGCGCGTCCAACCGAAAGCTCGAGAGGGTGTGATCATATGGCCTGGATCATGTGGCCTGTTCGACCTGCGTTTCCAGGGCCTTTTCGGGCGTATCCAGCATGTAGCCGATGCCGCGCACGGTGTGGATCATTTTGACCGGCCATTTATCGTCGATCTTGCTGCGCAGATGGCGAATGTACACATCGACGATGTTGGTGAGCCCATCATAGTCCATGTCCCAGACGTGCTCGACGATCATGGTGCGGCTAAGCGGGCGGCCACGGTTGCGCATCAGATATTCGAGGATGCTGAATTCCTTGGGGGCCAGTTCGACGTTTTCGTTGGAGCGCGTGACCTTGCGGCGGATGCAATCGAGCAGCAGATCGCCCACCTGCAATCGCTCGGGCATGGGTTGGCCGCGGCGCAGGCGCGCTCGCACGCGGGCTAACAGTTCGACGAACGCGAAGGGCTTCACCAGATAATCGTCGGCGCCGAGCTCCAGTCCCTTGACGCGATCGTCCACGGCATCGCGCGCGCTCAGGATCAATACCGGCGGGCTGGTCTTGCGGTTGCGAATCTTTTGCAGCACCGCGAGTCCGTCCATGTCGGGAAGCATGAGGTCGAGAATGATGAGATCGTACTCGGCCCCATGCACCAGTTCGACGGCGGTGGCGCCGTTGCCGGCGACATCCACGGCGTAGCCCGCGCTTTCCAAGCCACGAGACAAGAAGTCCTGAATCCGTTTTTCATCTTCGACGACCAGTATTCGCATAGGTGTGCGCGGGGAACTCTACACCTTTATTAAACCGCGTCCGGGGCGAACTTGGGATTGGGGGTTGTTGGTTGCTGGTTGTTGGTTGCTGGTTGTTAGTTGCAAAAGACCGGGATGGGTTGAGGGACGCAGATTAGTGGCCCTCGCGCGCTTTCTCCCGGTCCTCTTTTTCTTTCTGCTTCCAGCCCTCCGCGGCTTTATGGGCGCCGTCTTGGAGCTTACGCTCGGCGGCCTCCGCGGCCTTTTCGGCATGCTTCGCGAGTTCGTGGGCAGCCTCGCCGGCTTTAAACGCGGCGGAGTTTCTGTCGCGTTCCTCCCGTTCCCGCTGGGCCTCCCGCTCTCTTTCGCTGGGGTGAGAACAGGCGCTCAGTGTGAGGGCGAGCAGTAAGGCGATTCGTAGTCCCATGGATGACAATATAGCTCTACTTGAGAGATTGCCGGATACCGGAGGGTAGCGTTAGCGGGTTTGGCGGCAACAGAATGGATTTGGTAACGTCTTACATGCGGAGGCGCGGATGAAGAGGTGGATCGGAGTCAGTAGCATTGTTATCGGGCTGGTTGCCGGGTTAGCGTGCAGCCGGGGGGACGCGGATCGGGCTAAAGCCGAGAGCCGCGAAGCGCAGGAGAAGGCGCGGATACAGTTGGATGAAGCCAACCGCAAGTTGAAAGAGCAGTTGAAGCGCGCGGACCAACAAACCCGCGAGGACCTCTACAAGGCGCGCGATCAATTGCGGCATGCGTTGACCGAATCGGAGAAAGACGCGCAGAAGGCGCGGGACCGGCTGCGCGATCGCGAGAAAAACGACGACAGTCACCAGTAAATCGGGTGTCGACTACTTCTTCAATGCGGTGGTCCAGTTCAGCACCACAGTAATGGGAGAGGTGTTGGTGGCCGCATCCTGCGCGACGGTGTTGAGCAGGAACCGGCCGTCGGGGGCGACATCGTAGGGAAAGAAGCCAGTCACGTGGGTCTCAAACAACGGGATGGCTACGCCGGGCTCAAACGTTGTGGCGGTGGACTTCACCGGCACGGCCATCATTTTCCCGTCGGGTGCGATGTAGTATAGCTCCTTGCCGTCGTGCCGCCAGCGGGGCTTATCGCCGCCCGCGGTCGAGATCTGCCATTTGCCAATGCCCGCCGCCGGGACATGATCCGGCACGAAGCCTTGCACGAAGACTTCCCGCCGTCCGGATTCATCGGAACTGTAGGCGATCCACTTGGTATCGGGCGAGAACTGGCCGAAGGTTTCGTCGGCCGGCGTGACCAGGAAGGGAATCGGTTTGTGGTCGCCTCCGGACATGGGAACGATCCACAAATCCTGCCGCTGCTTGGTGTGATCGTCGTAAATCAGGTAGCGGCCATCCAGCGACCAGTGATTGGGATGTTTCATGGTCGCGGATTTCACCAGTAGTTCCGGAGCGCCCGTGCCGTTGGCGAGCTTCACATAGATGTCGCCTAGCACCCCACCAGGCGTATAGCTGAAAGCCACACGGCCGTCCGGAGAGACGGCGGCTGAGTATTCTAGGATGTCACCGGGATTCACGCGGCTGAAGACGCGGCGAGCCGGGTCGGCGACCCAAAGATGCTGATTTCCTTGAGCGACCAGGAGCAGCTTTCCGTCAGGCGACAGTTGGATTTCGCTATAGGGCGCAGGCGGCCCGATTTGGCCGAGTTGTTTCCCCTGGCGATCAAACCAAAGTAGTTGGGTGTCGGCCCCGCCGGAACGGCCGGTGCGAAAGGCCAAAACTCCAGTTGCGGACGCAGAATAAAAAGACGAACCCAGGTCCGCTGCTGCGATGGAACCCGCAATCGGAAACGCCGTCCCGGCTGGCTCAAGGCGGCGGGCATCAAAAGGCAGCGCCATAAGCGAGCCTTCCTGTTCAAACAGGACGTAGCCAAAGGTTGGATCGGGAGAGCGCGCGTACACCGGGGCGGGGTACTGAGAGGTCGCCAGCGGTTTTGAATCTTGCTGCTCGGGCTTGGCATCGAGCGAGCCTAGGTAGATACCGCGGTCAACAGCCGACAAAGAACCCCGTGCATACACGAAGTGCCTCCCGTCCGGCAAGAACGAAGGATTCATGTGGAATGCTTCCTGGCGCGCGGGGTCGAGGACTGTAATCGGAACGGGCGTGCCGCCGGACTCCGGAACGCGCATCAGCGGGCGGAAGACGCCACCGAAGACGATGGTTCCGTCCGGGGCCCATGCGGCTCCGAGGATGGTCCCCGGTACATCGCACACAGACTGCACCGGGCCGCCCGAAGCATCTACTTTCTTCAGCTTGTTGACGGTGCCAAACCCGATGAAACGGCTGTCGGGGGACCAGAAGATACCTTCCACGTCCTCGGTGCCGGGCAGAGGCCGCGCTTCCAGCGTGTCGAGCGATCGAATCCAGATCCGGGTTTCGACATTGGCTCCGCGGGCCGTGAAGGCCAAGCGATGGCCGTCCGGCGACAGGCTGAGTTGATCGCCCAACGTGACGTTGTTGGGAGGGGGGATCTGGAAACGCATCAGCTCGGCCATCGGGGGCTTTTCGCGAAAGTGGGCGAATGCCAGCGCGGCCGCAATCAATGCAAACGCCCCCGCCGCAACCCACCCAGTCCTGCCGAGCCGCGACCGTGAAGGAGCGGTAGCGATCGGGGCATCGTCCGCCAGCATCAGCCTCCAATCGCCGATGGCTTGCAGCCGCTGTCTAGCATCCTTTTGCAGGCATGCCTGCAACAGCCGGCGCACCTTTGCCGGCACTTGCTGCAAGTCTGGCTCTTTGGTTAGCACTGCCGCCAAGGTGTGCGAGATTGTTTCCCCATCGAACAATCTCTTGCCGGTGAGCATTTCGAAGAGCACTACGCCGAACGACCAGGTGTCCGCGCGCGTGTCCACCGGTTTCCCGGCCGCTTGTTCGGGGCTCATGTAGGCGGCGGTGCCCATGATGGTACCGGCCTGAGTTGCCGCGATGGTCAGGGTAGGCGACTTGGCGGGGTCTGTTCCCTCACGCTCGCGGTTCGGTATGGCAGACAGTCCGAAGTCCAGCACTTTCACGACGCCTTCCGGCGTGATCATGATATTGGCCGGTTTCAGATCGCGATGGACGATACCCTTTTCATGCGCGGCTTCGAGAGCATCGGCGATTTGCCGGGCGTAGTTGAGGGCGGTCTCAAGTGGGAGCGGTCCATGGAGCGTCGCGCCCGGCACCAGCTCCATCACGAGAGCGCGTTCTTCGATACCGTAAATCTGCGCGATGTTCGGATGGTTCAACGATGCGAGAACCTTGGCTTCGCGTTCGAAACGGGCGAGCCTTTCGGGATCTTCAGCGAGGACTGCGGGCAAGACTTTTATCGCGACTTCGCGCTCGAGTTTGGGGTCGCGGGCGCGATACACTTCGCCCATGCCTCCGGCGCCCAGGGGCGCAAGGATCTCGTAGGGTCCCAGATGAGTCCCGGCGGTAAGCGCCATGAGTGATGAACAATTCTACTTCAACGCTCTAATTGACCATGGCGCCACGGTGGCACGCGAGATCGCTATCGAAGATTTACTGCCGTTCAGAGGTCGTCGTCCAAGTAATGGTTTTGCCCCCGGGGCCTGTAATTTCCCAGTGGCCCGTCATGGTTCGTCCGTTTGCGGAATAGGTGGAGTGGGTTTTTCCCACATCGGCACCGCCCTTTCTCATCTTTACGTCCGGCGCGCCATTCTCGAGGAGGCGAAGGCTGAGGGAGTCGGCCACCTGACTACCCGTGACCGGACACCACGTGCCGTCCAATTTAAGGAGGGCGCTGGCCTTCACTGTCCGACCGTCCGACCAGGTTGTTTCGGCGCCGTAGTGGATAGCGTCCTCTTCCTGAGTGAAAGTTGTGATTCCGGATGCGGGGTGAGGCAGATCCGGGTGTGAGGATTCACATTTCGTGAGTTTCCACGTGCCCAAAAAAGGGAGTGGAGCTTTGGAGGGTGTCATTGGAGTCATCCTTTCCGAGCGAATCGACTATTTCACGTTGCGACTCGGGATGCAAGGGGAGGTAGTCTCCTAAAAGCTCGACCGCGAATTACAGCAAAGCGCTGTCTCGCCGGGTCCAGGTCTTGCCTTTCTCCTTGGAAACCGCCTCGACGTCTTTGACGTAAGCTCCGGCCTGCGTAAGGATGTGGTGCAGGTCGTTGCCGACGCTGATGAATGGGAATCCCTTTTCCAGGAATTCACCGACGCGCGAGGTTCCAAACAGAAACAGGCCCAGGATGATGTTATTCTTCTTGGCCGCCGCGCGGAGTTTGTCGGTGGCGGCTTGCAGCTCCGGCGAAAAGTACATGTCCGGGAACTTGTACTTCTCAAACAGGCCCATCGACATGCAGAGATCGTTCTGGCCGAGGAACAGCAGGTCGACACCGGGGACGGCCGCGATTTCGTCAATATTCTTGATACAGTCGGCGGTTTCCACTTGCAGGGCGACGATGATGTTGTCGTTGGCGGCGCCCGCATAGCCCAGCAATCCCGCCTTGTTCATGCTGCGCTGCGGGAAATATACCGACCGCGTTCCAGCCGTGGGATAGCGCGTGCAGCTAACGGCCTGGCGGGCTTCTTCGGCGGTATTGATGTAGGGAATTAGAACGCCGTCGGCGCCCATGTCGAGAGATTGCTGGATACCGCCGCGATCGTGATAGCCGGCGACGCGCACCAGCGACTTGGCGCCGCCGCTGGATATACCGGCCAGCATGGCCGACAACTCCAGAAAACCCATCGGCCCATGTTGCGTGTCCACCAGCAGCCAGTCGTAGCCGGAGTGAGCCAATTGCTCGGCGACCGTCGGACTGTGCGAATTCAGGAACAGGCCAAGCTTGGTCTTTCCTTCGCGCAGGTGCTTCTTAAACTCAGCTCCACTGAGTACTTCGCTCATTCTTTCAGTTCTCCTGGATTCCGGACAGGCCACACGGCAGCCGGAACTGCATTCTTCTCCGGATCGCGAATGGCGTCGGAGGAGTCTGCATGCAGTATACACCGTGAGGCGGACCGCCAGCCCGCTCTGAGAACATAGGCCGCCCGGGGCCGCGTGGATTGGCGCAACCACAAGAAAGCGGGTAGCTTATTGAGACGGTCTGAGGAACCGGCCACGCGCGGTCCTAAGTAAGATAGCGCCGGTGGCCGATAGGATATTGATGCCATCGCCGTTCGAAGTGGGCGCGTTGAGCCTCGCAATCATCGCGGGCGCGGTGGTGTGGCTCCAGACCCGGCGCTTGGCGGAACGGCAGCGCGATCAGGAAAAGCTGGAACGATCCTCGCGGGTGATCGAGGAAGAGCGGCACGTTCTCGAGCTAATCGCCAAGGGCTGTTCACTCAAAGAAGTTTTGAACGCGCTGACTGGGGCGATTGAACGGATGGCGCCGGATTGCTATTGCACGGTGCTTCTGCTGGACGACGAGGGGAAGCAACTGTGGGAGGGATCCGGAGGCAGTCTGCCACCCGCCTACATGCAGGGCGTGAACGGGCTGGAAATCGGGCCTGAGGTCGGCGCTTGCGGTTCGGCGGCCTACCGCAACGAAACCACGATTATCGAAGACATCGCCAACGATCACCGCTTTGGGCCCGCCAAAGACTTCGTAATGAGCTTCGGCTTGCGAGCTTGCTGGAGCGTTCCCATCCGAGATTCGAAGCATCAGGTTCTGGGTACTTTCGCCATGTACCATAAACACCCAGCCAAGCCGCACGACCGCGATTTGCGCGTGGTAGAAGCGGGCGCCCACCTGGCCGGCAACGCCATCGAGCGGTTGCGCTCCGAGGAGAAGCTGCGAGAGAACGCCGAGCGCATCGCCATGGCGGAAAAGGCGGCGGCCTTCGGGATCTGGCAGACCGACATTCCGACGGAGATATTGTCATTTTCGGAAGGATTCGCGGCACTGACGGGCCTGACTGGAAGTCCATTGCGCATGAGCCTGGAGCAATGGCGGGAGATGATCCACCCTGAAGATCGCGCGCCTCTGAACACCCTGGCGCAGAAGGCGATGAAGGAAGCCAGTACATTCGACGCTGAATTCCGGGTGGTGATCCCGGACGGGTCGATTCGCTGGATGCGTTGCCAGGCGGGGTCGCAGATGGAGGCGGGCATTCCCAAGCTGCTCAGCGGGGCCATGATCGACATCACCCGAGAGAAAGAAATGCTGCTGCGGCTGGAGCAGGCCCGGGCGTCCGCCGACGCCGCCAATCGCGCCAAGTCCGAGTTCCTGGCCAATATGAGCCACGAGATCCGTACGCCCATGAACGGGATCATCGGCATGACCGAGCTGGCGCTGGAGACCGAACTGGACCTGACGCAGCGTGAATATCTGGACGCGGTGAAGTATTCGGCCGAGGCGCTGCTGAGCGTGATCAATGAAATCCTGGACTTTTCAAAGATCGAGGTGGGGCGGCTGAGCCTGGACCCCATCGAATTCAATCTGCGGGATCATCTGGGGCAAGCCATGAAGTCGCTGGCGCTGGGAGCGCACCAGAAGGACTTGGAACTGGCCTGCTTCGTTCCGCCCGAACTGCCTGAGTTCGTGATCGGCGATCCGGCACGTTTGCGCCAAGTGGTGCTGAACCTGGCGGGAAATGCCATTAAGTTCACCGACCAGGGTGAAGTGGTCTTGCGTGTGGAGGCGGAGCCAGGCGATGCAGATAGCCTGAATTTGCACTTTTCGGTGACGGACACCGGTATTGGAATTCCGCCGGAAAAACAGAAAATCATTTTCGAGCCCTTCACGCAGGCGGACACATCCACCACTCGCAGGTATGGGGGGACCGGCCTCGGGCTTGCGATCTCGGCGCGCTTGATCGAGATGATGGGCGGCCGGATCTGGCTGGAAAGCGAAGTTGGCGCAGGGTCTACGTTCCATTTCACTACCCGGTTCGGAGTGGCCAAGAGCGCGGGCGTGCGGCTCACGCTGACAGATCCAGCGGTTCTTGACAACGTGCGGGTGCTGGTGGTGGACGACAATGCGACCAATCGCCAGATTCTCGAAAGGACGCTGACCTACTGGCGCATGCAGCCAACGTCGGTGTCGAGTGCGGTTGCCGCGCTGGCGCTATTGCACGAAGCCCAGGCGTCTGGCGTGCCGTTCAGCTTGATGCTGGCGGATTGCCATATGCCGGACATGGACGGGTTCATGCTGGTGGAGCAAGTGCAACAGTCGCCGGATTTGGCCGGCCTGGTTACGCTGATGTTGACCTCGGGAGGCCAGCGCGGCGATGGCTTACGCTGCAAAGAACTCGGCATCGCGGCTTACTTGATCAAGCCGGTGCTGCAAGCGGATTTGTTCCAGGCGCTGCTCAAGGTTTTGTCGGTTCAGGAAGGGGCGGTGAAACCGGTCGCGGTGATCACGCGGCACACGCTGCGCGAAGGCCACTTGCCACTGCGAATTCTGCTGGCCGAAGACAACATCGTGAATCAGAGGCTGGCGTGCCGGTTGCTCGAAAACCACGGGGACACTGTGGTGGTGGCGAACAACGGCGTCCAGTTGCTGGAGACATTGGAGCGGCAAAGTTTCGATTTGATTCTGATGGATGCGCAGATGCCGCAAATGGATGGTTTCGAAGCCACTGCCGCGATCCGGCGGATGGAAGAGGCGACGCTGGGACACATTCCGATCATCGCCATGACAGCTCACGCCATGGTGGGCGACCGCCAGCGGTGTCTGGAGGCCGGCATGGACGGCTACATCGCGAAGCCGGTTCACGCGCATGAACTCTTCGAGACCATCGAAACCGTACTGGCGAACGCCGGGCCGGCCGCCGCGGTGCACCCCCGGCAGCCTATCCCTAGTTAGCACACGCTTGCTCACGCGCGGCGGCTCAGGGGGCGCAGCTAGACTGAAGTACGAATGGATCGCGCTCCCGCGGAGTCGCAGGTTGTCGTTCGTGGCGTCGAGCTAGCGCTCTGGGAGTGGCCTGGCGCAGGGCGTCCCGTGCTGTTTTGCCATGCCGCCGGATTCCATGCGCGAGCGTGGGACCAGGTGATCGCCCGGCTTCCTGGAACGCACTGTTACGCTTTCGACGCGCGCGGGCACGGCGGCAGCAGCAAGCCCGCTCCGCCGTACGCCTGGAGAGACTTCGGCGCGGATGCAGCCGCGCTGGCTGAATGGCTGGGGTTGTCGGCCGCGCTCGGCGTAGGACACTCGCTGGGCGGACATGCGGTGACGCTGGGAGCTGCGTTGCGCCCAGGCGCGTTTGCGGGACTGCTACTGATGGATCCGGTGATCCGCGGTAAGGATCAGTATGTCGGGCCTTGGATGCAGGCCCAGTTCGTCCGGAAACGCCGGAATCGCTGGACCTCGCCAGAAGAAATGTTCGACAGCTTCGCGAGCCGGCCCCCGTTCGATGCCTGGGACCGCGGCGTGCTCCGCGATTATTGCCAATACGGCCTTGTGCCGGATGGCGAAGATTACATTCTGGCGTGTCCGCCCGAAATCGAGGCGTCCATCTATGAGGCGAGCCCGGCCGTGGGATCGAACATTTATCCCGAGATTGCGACGATTCGGGCGCCTGTTCACGTGATCCGATCCGGGCGATATCGGGAGGCCGAGAACGTGATGGGCTCCTCTCCCACGGCCCCGAATTTGGCCGCGAGCTTCGCGCAAGGAACCGATACGTGCCTTCCGGAGCATTCGCACTTCATTCCAATGGAATCGCCCGAGCTGGCCGCGAAACTCATTGAGGAGATGCTTACCCTGCTCTAATAAAGAAGGTGTCCATCGAAGAACAGTTGACGTATTTGAAGAAGGGTCTTGCGGACCTGATCCGCGAAGAGGATTTGCGCGAGAGACTGATTCAAGCCGGCAAGAGCGGCCGTCCGTTGCGGGTGAAGGCGGGTTTCGATCCCACGGCGCCGGATCTGCACTTGGGGCACACGGTGCTGCTCCGCAAAATGAAGCATTTCCAGGATCTGGGGCACCGCGTGATTTTCCTGATCGGAGACAATACGGCGCTGATTGGCGATCCAACCGGTCGCAACGCCACGCGCCCTCCCATGACGCGCGAGGAAATCGACCAAAATGCGGAAACGTACAAGGCGCAGGTGTTCAAAATCCTGGATCCCGAGAAGACCGAAGTACGGTTCAATAGCGAATGGCTGGCGCCGCTCTGTTTCGCCGACATCGTCCGGTTGTGTTCGAAATACACTGTGGCGCGCATCATGGAGCGGGACGATTTCACGAATCGATTCAAGGACGGCATTCCTATTTCGATGCACGAACTGTTGTATCCGCTGGCGCAAGGCTACGATTCGGTGAAACTGGAGTGCGACGTCGAGATGGGAGGTACGGATCAGCGGTTCAATCTGCTGGTGGGGCGCGAACTCCAGCGGGATTACGGCCAGCCGGCGCAGATTGTCGCCACCGTTCCGCTGCTGGAAGGGACCGACGGCGTGGAAAAAATGTCGAAGTCGAAAGGGAACTACATCGGCATCACGGAGCCGCCGAAGGTAATCTTTCGCAAGGTCATGGGGGTCAGCGACACATTGATGTGGCGCTATTGGGAACTGCTGACCGACCAGAGTATGGCGGAGATCGCGGCCATGAAAGCGGAAGATCCCATGCCAGTGAAGATGCGGCTGGCGCGGCAGATCGTGACAGATTTTCATTCGCCGGCGGCGGCCGACCAGGCGCAGGCGGATTTCGATCGCGAAGTGCGCGAGGGGCGTGAGCCGGACGATATGGAAACGGTCGCGTGGCCATCGGATGCCGGCTTGAGCTTGCCGAAGATTTTGGTGGGAGCCGGCTTGGCTGAGTCGAGAACCGATGCCGAGAGGAAGATCAAGGCCGGCGCCGTGGAGATTGACGGGATCAAATTCACCGACTTTTCGTTGCCCGAGAAGAAAGAGATCGTAGTCCGGGTCGGCAAGAAGTGGAAAAGGATACAACCGTAGCCGCCATGCAGAGACGCCATTTTGTCTGGAAGCTGGCCGGCCACGAACTGCTGCTGGGCGAGCGAACGCTGCTGATGGGAGTGCTGAACGTGACGCCCGATTCGTTCTCCGACGGCGGGAAGTATCTGGATCCGGACCGCGCATTCGCTCGCGCTATCGAGCTGGAAGAGCAGGGCGCGGACATCATCGACATCGGCGCGGAATCGACCAAGCCGGGTTCCGAGCGCGTTTCGGAAGCCGAGGAGCTGCGGCGCCTGGTGCCGGTGCTGAAGCGGCTGCGCGGCAAGTTGGATACGCCTATTTCGGTGGACACCTACAAATCGGCCGTGGCGGAGAAGGCGCTGGAGCATGGGGCGGCGCTGATCAACGATCCTTCGGGCCTGACGTTCGATGCGCAACTCGCGCGCGTGGCGGCGAAGCACGACGCCGGGCTGATCATCACTCACATGCGCGGTACGCCGGAAACCTGGGCCAAGCTCGCGCCGCTCAAGGATGTGCTGGGGACCATCCTGAAGGATCTGGATGCGTCCGTCCATCGCGCTGTGCGATCGGGCGTGGACCGCGCGCGGATAGCAATCGATCCAGGGCTCGGCTTCGGCAAGCGTAAGGAACAGAATGCGGAGATTCTGGCGCGGCTCCCCGAGTTGGCGGCGCTCGAGCTTCCACTGGTGCTAGGTCCGTCGCGCAAATCGTTTTTGCCGCAACTGGAGAAGCCTTCCGAAGGCTTTCTGCAGAGCGCGACGGCGGCGGCCGTGACGGCGTCCATTTTGGGCGGCGCGCACGTGGTTCGCGTCCACGACGTGGCCGAGATGCGGGCGGCGGCGCTGGTGGCCGATCAGATTCTCAGCTTCGCTGGCACTTTGGACAGTAGTGCGTCCCGCGCTGTCCCACCACGATCCGGCGGATCGGCGTTCCGCAAGTAGGGCAGGGCTCGCCGGCGCGTCCGTAGACCTGATGCTGTTGCTGAAAACTGCCGCGTTGGCCATCGGCATCGACGTAGTCGGAAATAGACGAGCCCTTCAATCGAATCGCAGTGGCTAGGATATCGACCATCGCGCGATGCAAGCGCCCGGCGCGTTCTTTGCCCAAGCTGGCGGCGTTGGCGCGAGGGTGAATGCGAGCTTCGAACAAAGCCTCGTCGGTATAGATGTTGCCCATGCCGCGCAGGAAGCGCTGATTGAGGAGTAGCGGCTTGATGGCCGAGCGCCGGGTCTTCAGCAGCTTGCGAAAATCCTCGAGCGAAATGTTCAGTGCGTCGGGGCCGAGCGCGGCGGCGCGTTCCGGAAGTTGCGCGCTCCACTCGATGCGGCCGAAATGGCGGACGTCGTCGTAGACCAGGAGGCCTTGATCGAGTTCGAAGACCGCCCGCGCGTAGGGGCCGGGTTCGGCATCCAGCAGAAGCTTCCCGGTCATCCCTAAGTGAATCACCAGCACACCCTCATCGAGCGTGAGAACGATGAATTTGCCGTGCCGTTCCACGGATTTTACGAGCTGGTTGCGCACGCGCCGGCGCAGAAGCGGGAATTTCTGGCGCACCACGTGCCGCGACGAGAAGCGCGCATCGAGGATGCGCCGCCCGGTGAGCTTGGGCGCGAGCGAGCGGACAACGGTTTCAACTTCGGGCAGCTCAGGCACGCGGCACTTTAGGCCAGAGCTTGCGGGTCGAGGAGAATATCGTCGCCCTCGATTTTTATAGGGAAGCGATCCAGCTTCACAGCGGGATCGAAGTCGTTCTCGCCGGTGCGGCAGTCGTAGGCCCACTCGTGCCACGGGCAAATCACCATGTTGTCCTGAACGTTGCCTTGCCCGATCGGGCCGCCGGCGTGGGGGCAGATGCCAGACAGCGCGTGCAGTTCGCCGTTCACGTTGCAGACAGCGTATGAATCGTCTCCAAGAGTCACTTCAGTCACCGAGCCGGGGGGCAGCGCGGAGAGCGTGCCGACTTTTACGAATGCCATAACAAATGTTCTACCATGCCGCCGGAATCGGCGATACAAATGTCGACGGGCGTTCGATGCACGCGCAGAGGTGCTGAACGTATAAAATGAGGTGAGGGCCACCCTAGCTCAGTTGGTAGAGCGGCTGATTCGTAATCAGCAGGTCGCCGGTTCGATCCCGGCGGGTGGCTCCAGCTCCTTCCGCGGTGTTGCCACTGGGTATGGCGTCAGCAATGCACTCTCCCGCACAAGATCTGCCGAAAGTTGAACGGGCGCAGAACGAATCGGGCTTCTTTTCCAGTGACTCCGTGCTCAACATTCTCAAGTTGATTCTTGCCGGATCTGAGTTGTCTGACGTGCTGGCGATCATCGCCCAATTGGTCGAATCGCAAGGCAACGGTATGTTTTGTACCATCTGGCTTCCCGATGCCGCCGGCAAGTATCTCTATTGCGCAGCCGCGCCTAGCCTTCCTGGATTTGCTGCAAACGTCGGGCGCACAGCTATTTGCCTGCAAGGCGCATCCTGCGGCACAGCTGTTTATCGAAGGGAGTCGGTTTATGTTGCCGATATCCTACTGGAACCTAGTTGGGACGATTATCGTGAACGGATGTTGCCTTTTGGGATTCGCGCCGTTTGGTCGCGGCCCCTGTTCACGCGTGAGGGCAAGGTCCTCGGCACTTTCGCCATCCTTTATCGTGAGGTGCGCAATCCTGACGCCACCGATCTGAAGTTGATCGAGAATGCCAGCCACATTGCAGGTATCGCTATCGAGCGGCACATGCACGAGGAAGCGTTGCGGCACGAACGCGACCGGCTAAGATTGCTGCTGGAAATTGCAAGCAGCGTGACATCCAGGTTGGACTTCCGGCAAGTGATTGAGGCGCTTTCGACGAATCTATTCCGCGTTATGCAGTGTGACGTGTCCGCCTTGCTACTACCCGACTCCGAGAGCGGCGAGTTGCGCGTCACTACCTTGTACAATCCCGACGCGAGAGGACCCTTCCGCGAGGGATCGTTGGTGCCGATGAACAGTTCGATATCGGGTCAGGTGATGCGGAAGGCCAAGAGCGTCCGGATCGATAGCTTCGATCAGGTCCGGGAGGATCCTGAAATTTATGGGAATCCCGACGGCCAACGTCTTTATGAGCACGTGGTCGCGGAAGGCCTCAGAGCCGGCTGTTATCTTCCGCTCGTAGGCCGCAACCGCGTGGTTGGGGTTCTAATGCTCTCTAGGCGTTCGGACAATACTTTTGAGAACGACGACGTGATCTTGCTCGAGCAGGTGGCCCACCAGGTAGCGATTGCCGTTGAGAACGCGCTGGAGTACGAAAAGGCGGTAAAGGATCGAGATAAAGAAGCGAAACAAAGACTCTACCTCGAGGAGGAAATCCGCGCTCAGTCTGGGGCAATCGTGGGAGAGAGCCCGGCTCTGAATGCCGCTCTGCAGCTTGTATCCGTTGTCGCCCCAACGGATTCGAGCGTACTGATCCTGGGCGAGACCGGAACCGGTAAGGAGCTGATTGCCCGTGCGCTACACGATTTGAGCTCGCGCCGCGATCGTGCCTTTGTCAAATTGAATTGCGCGGCCATTCCGCTCGGGCTTCTGGAGAGTGAGCTGTTCGGTCACGAAAAAGGAGCATTTACTGGAGCGATCGCTCAGAAAATGGGCCGTTTTGAACTCGCGAATAAGGGCACGCTCTTTTTGGACGAAGTCGGCGATATCCCTCTCGAACTTCAGGCGAAATTACTGCGCGTTTTGCAAGAGCAGGAGTTTGAGAGGCTGGGCAGCAACCGCACTCATAAAGTTGACGTCCGCCTAATCGCGGCTACGCATCGCGATCTGTCCGCCATGGTAAAGCAGTCGAAATTTCGCGAGGACCTGTACTACCGATTGAAAGTATTTCCGATCAACCTTCCGCCGCTGCGTCAACGTACTGAAGACATTCCGAAACTGGCTCGGTATTTCACCGAACTCTACGCCCGACGAATGAACAAGCGAATCGACGAAATCCCTTCAGAGACCATGGATCGATTGGTGTGCTACCCGTGGCCTGGCAACGTTCGGGAATTGCAGAACTTCATCGAGCGAGCAGTCATTCTCTCTCCGCACTCTGTATTGCGCGCCCCGACCGGCGAGTTGGAACCCTTCCCCGCACCCACGGGGACCCACATTCCCATGACGCCTCTCGAACCTATGACGGGTCTCCAGGAGGTTGAGCGAGATCACATAGTCCGGGCGCTTGAAGCGAGCAATTGGGTAGTGGGCGGCCGTAATGGCGCTGCGGAGCGATTAGGAATGAAAAGGACATCGTTAGTTTACAGAATGCAAAAGCTTCGTATCAGCCGTCCGTAATGTAAACCGCGACGAAAAGCCAGCAATCCCTGTCGGTGTGTCGGAGATCCGTCGCGATTTCGTCTTCCCGATCATTCCTAACTCAGGTCTTTTTGTTTGGCCCATCGGTTGCCACGCCAATGCGCATGAGTCAAGCTCGCTCCACTCAAACGGCGAAGAGTCCCGGCTTCTCCCTGCCTGTCACGTCCATACAAAAGGTGGAAGTAGATGGAGTCCGCGTCTTCTACCGGGCGGCCGGCGATCCAAGTTCCCCGGTAGTTCTGTTGCTGCACGGTTTCCCAGCATCATCCTTTATGTTCCGCGAACTCATCCCCCGTCTCGCCGACGATTTCCGGGTAATCGCTCCTGATCTCCCCGGCTTCGGCTTCACAGAAGTTCCCGCAGAACGAAAATACGTCTATTCGTTCGACCGATTGGGCGCGACGCTCAATGCGTTCACGCAAGCGCTCAAGATCAGGCGTTATGCACTCTATGTGTTCGACTATGGTGCCCCAACCGGGTTCCGCCTGGCGATGGCTCACCCCGAGCGAGTCACTGCCATCGTTTCACAAAATGGGAACGCCTACGAAGAAGGGCTCGGCGATGCCTGGGGGCCGATCCGGAAATACTGGGCAGAGCCAACACCAGAGAATCGGGAGACGATTAGCAAGAATATTCTGACACTGGAAGGAACGCGCTGGCAGTACACGCACGGCGTAACCAATCCCGAGAGCGTTCCGCCTGAATCGTACACGTTGGATGCTGCTCTGCTGGAGCGTCCGGGGAATAAAGACATTCAACTGGATTTGTTCCTCGATTACGCGTCGAACGTGAGGCTCTACCCGGTGTTTCAGGATTACTTTCGGAAGGTTAAGCCACCGTTGCTCGCGATTTGGGGTAAGAACGATCCATTCTTCAACCCTGCCGGCGCCGAGGCATTTCGAAATGACATACCGAACGCGCGGGTTGAGTTCCTGGATACCGGGCATTTCGCGATCGAGACGCACGTTGTCGAAATTGCGGCCGCGATGAAAGAGTTCCTGGCAGCGACAGGGGCCACGCAATGAGTTGCTTTGCTCAGAACGCCACCTTTGCTCAAAAGGCCACGGTCGTATTGGTCCATGGCGCGTGGGCTGACAGTTCTTGCTGGCAGAACGTGATACTGCCGTTGCGAAAAGAAGGTCTCAAGGTAACGTGTGCTCCGATTCCGCTTACATCGCTCACCGAGGACATAGCCGCTCTCCAGCGCGTACTTGAGAGGACGAGTGGGCCGGTACTGATGGCGGGACATGCCTATGCGGGCGCCGTGATCGCTGGCCCCAAGGATGACCGAGTGAAGTCGCTGGTGTACGTGGCGGCGCTGGCGCCCGCTGAGGGTGAGACCGTTGCAGATGTCTTTTATCGCGCCAAGCCGCATCCGGAGGCCCCGCATCTCGGGCCGGATGTGCATGGGCTGATCTGGATGCCCGAAGGGGGCTTCGCCCACGCAGTGGCTCACAAGGCTTCACCGGATCAGACCGCGATTCTGGAAGCCGTGCAACGGCCGATCGCGGTGACATGCATTCAAGAGAAAGCTCCTGTGCCGGCGTGGAAAGCGAAGCCATCGTGGTTTCTGTTAGCGGCAGAGGATCGCATGATTGCGCCGGAGACGCAAGGCTACATGGCCGAGCGGATGCACGCCAAGATTCGGACGCACAACGTGGACCACACTCCAATGCACACGGCGCCCGATGTAGTCGTGGGCGTGATTCTGGAAGCGGCACAGGAGACACTCGCGTGCTAAGGTCCGTCGCCATCGTCACTGGCGCGAGCCAGGGCATCGGCCGTGCTACCGCGGTACGCCTGGCACGCGATTTTGAAGGGGTTGTTCTGGCCGCGAGGCAAGAGGACGAACTCGCCAAGACTGCGTCCGCAGTCCAATCCGCGGGCGCCGAACCTCTGATTTACGCACTCGATTTGCGAGAACCGTGCTCGGTCGAAACCCTCGTTCAGGGCACGCTCGACCGCTTCGGAAGAATCGACGCTCTGGTGAACATTGCTGGCGCCGTGCCGCAGATCGATTTGTTCGAGATGACCGATGCGCAGTGGGAAGACGGCCTGGCGCTGAAGCTGCATGGTGCGCGACGGCTGACGATACGGGCCTGGGATGCTCTGAAGGCTTCCACAGGCGCGGTCGTACTGATCTCCGGAAGCGCCGCTCTCGATCCGAAGCCGGGCTTTGCGGCCGTTGCGACCATCAACGCCGCCATCATCGCGCTCGCGAAGGCCTTCGCCGAGCAGGGCATCAAGGACGGAGTCCAAGTCAACAGCGTCGTGCCGGGTGCGGTGATGACGGGACGCCGGAGATCTTTCCTCGATAAATGGGCGCCGGCGCACGGAATGAGCGTGGAAGAGGCCACGAAGCTGTTTCCCGAGCAGGCCGGCATCGCGCGCTATGGCGAACCGGAGGAGATTGCCGGCCTGATGGCCTATCTGGTTTCGAAGGAGGCTCGTTGGCTTACTGGCGCTTCCGTCCGGATGGATGGCGGCGAAATCAAAGGGATCTAGGACACAAGTACAGACAAAGGAGAAGGATAATGTTCAGAATAATTCAGATCGCAGGGGCACTCGCGGTGCTCTTATCCGTCACGGGTTTCGAGCAAGTGGGCGCGCAAGAGAAGGCACAACCACTCGAGACCGGCACCTTCCATGGAAAAGTGCACAACACATCGGGCCGTGCCACCATTTACAGAGAAGCCGATGGCCGATTGCTTCTCCGGCTGACGAACTTCAAGACGTCCAATGGGCCGGACGTGCACGTGGTGTTGATCGCTGCGAAGGACGCGGACGACGACGCGAATTTCCTCAAGAGCAGCACCGAGAGACTCGAACTCGGTTCGTTGAAAGGAAATGAAGGGGACCAAAACTACGACATGCCCTCCGGAACGGATCTGAAGAAGTTTCAAACCGTCTCTATTTACTGCGAGCGGTTCAATGCGAACTTCGGCGCGGCCCCGCTCGAGAAGTTCTGATGGGCAGGCGCAAATGGATACTGGTTTCGATTGGCTTTCCGGTTCTCGTTGCTCTGTGGTGGGCCTTCCGGCCCGAAAAACTCTGGATCAATGACAAAGTGAATGAGACCGCACCATTCGAGACGAGCAATGATCCCCAGCCAATCCTTACGGGACGATTCGAAGAGAAGTCGCATCAAACGAGCGGGCGCGCAACCATCTATAAGCAGCCGGGCGGCGACGAATATCTTCGTTTGACCGATTTCGCAACCATGAGCGGCGAGGATGTTCGCGTCGTGCTTGCACGAAACCACGATCAGATCGACCTCGGCCCGCTGAAGAGCAAGCAAGGCGATCAGAATTACGTTTTGCCGGCTGCCACGGATCTGGGCAAGTATGACGCCGTGGTTATTAACAGTGAACTATCCCACACGGTGCTTGGTGTAGCTAAGCTCGAACCGTTCTAGCGGAGATGAATCCCATGAATGCACCGGAAAAATTCGATGTCCTCGTGCTGGGCGGCGGCACAGCCGGCAAAGTGATCGCCTGGACGATGGCCAGGGAAGGAAGGCGAACCGCCGTCGTCGAGCGGAAGTATATCGGCGGCGCCTGCCCCAACGTGGCATGCCTGCCCAGCAAGAACGTCATTCATTCAGCGAAGGTCTCCTCGCTGGTGGGGCGGCATCGGGAATTCGGGATCGAGACCGGACCGATCGCGATAGACATGGCTGGAGTGTACGCGCGCAAGCGCAGAATGGTCGACGATATTGTCCAGGTTCATCTGGACAAATATCATGCGGCCCTGGACCAACATCGCGGTGATGAACTCATCTTCGGCGACGGCACATTCGTCGCACCTCGCACCGTTCACGTGTCGTTGCGTGAGGGGGGCGACCGTACGCTCACCGCTGACCGCGTGTTCGTGAACCTGGGAACCCACGCAACAATACCCGACGTGCCCGGCTTGCGAGAAGCCAAGCCAATGACCCATATCGAGGCGCTGGATTTGCAGCGGCGTCCCGAACATTTGATTGTATTGGGAGGCGGCTACGTCGGCCTTGAATTAAGCCAGGCTCTGCGCAGACTGGGAAGCCGGGTAACTCTGATCGAGCGCAGCTCCCAAGTTGCCTCCAATGAGGATGCCGACGTTTCGCAAGCCATTCTTCAGTTGTTCCGGGACGAAGGCATCGACGTACTGTTAAGCACGCACGTCCTGGGTGTCAACGGCGTTTCCGGCGATAACGTAACTCTTCAGCTCCGAAGCGGGAACGGTGTACGAACCGTGGAAGGATCCGACATTCTGGTGGCGATTGGGCGTACGCCCAACACGACCGGCATCGGGCTCGATAAAGCGGGAATCGAGGTCACGGAAAAAGGACACATCCGAGTGAACGATCGCCTGGAAACAACCGCGCCGAACGTGTGGGCGATGGGAGAGTGCGCGGGCAGCCCGTACTTCACGCACGTATCCGAGGACGACTCTAATATCATTCTCGAAAACCTAAACGGAGGTCACCGCAGCACGGCGGGCCGGCTGGTTCCGTACTGCGTCTTCATTGATCCGGAGCTCGCGCGTGTTGGCCTCAACGAGTCGCAGGCGCAGGAAAAAAGTGTTGCCTACCGGGTTGCGTCCGTGCCTTTCGACTCCGCCTGGCGGGCCTGGACCATTTCGGAGAGGCGTGGGTTCATGAAGACGCTCATCGACGCCCATAGCGACGGCATTCTCGGGTTCACGGCCTTTGGGCCTGAGGCAGGCGAACTCATGAGTACGGTTCAACTCGCGATGCTGGCAGGCGTGCCCTACACGATGTTGCGAGACGCCATGTTTGCGCACCCGACAATGACGGAAGGCCTGAAGGCCTTGTTCATGGCCGTGCCACAACGCCTGGAGAACCATGGGGAGCAGCTCCAACACGCGCGAACCTCCGCGGATTGAGCCGGCGGCTGATGGGGCCGACACTGATGTGGCCAACGAGGATAGGCTGAGCGCAGCCGGCAGCCTGCGTCTTCACTGGCCCGAGTACCTGATGGAAGCAGGAGAGTCGGGCATCTACCTGTTCTCCGCATGCGCGGTTGCCACCTTGTTATGGCACCCCGCTTCGCCACTCCAGCGATATCTCGCGACCGACGCTGTTCGCCGCATGTGGATGGGCTTGGCGATGGGCGCGGCCATCATCGCGATCGTCCTTTCACCGTGGGGCAAGCAGTCCGGAGCGCATTTCAATCCCGCGGTCACATTCACGTTTTATCGATTGAGGAAAGTGGCGTTGTGGGACGCGGTGTTCTACTGCGCCGCGCAACTCCTGGGCGCGGTGGCCGGCGTGGCGCTCGCCTCGCTTGTGCTGCAAGGAGCGCCGGCGCACAAAGTGGTCCGTTACGCTGCCACCATGCCCGGCATTCACGGCGAGGAGCTCTACGTCAACACCATTGCGTTTGTCGCCGAATTGGCCATCTCGTTTATCTTGATCAGCGTGATCCTGTTCGCGTCCAATCACGAGGTCCTGGCGCCTTACACGCATTACTTTGCCGCCATCCTGGTTGCGGTATACATCGCTTTCGAATCTCCCTTATCCGGTATGAGCGCGAATCCCGCCCGGACATTCGGCCCCGCATTGTATGGCAACTACTGGCATGCCCTCTGGATTTATTTCACCGCGCCACCGCTGGGTATGCTCGGGGCGGCTGAGCTATTTCTTCGCGCCCGTGAACGCAAAGCTCCGTATTGCGCGAAGCTGCATCACCACAACGACAAGCGCTGCATCTTCCGCCACTCGTGCGCTGACCACGTCGAATCGCTAAGACGCGCGACACTGGGGGACTTCGATTCGAGATAGACTCACGTTGAAGCCGCGCCAGACGAGCCGGACGCTATCAATCCCCCCCTGTACGTTCGTTCGGGAATCTCGCGAGGCTGTTCTATGAGGCCAGGAGGGCAATGATGAGGTATTTGGGTCAACGGCTTTCTTTTGGTTTTCCTGAGCGCGAGCACGAACGTCCAAGTGCAAAACAAGCCGGAGGAGCAGGCGGTACGTAAGCTGCCGCAAGCGTTCTGTGATGCGTTCACAAATCATGACGGCCGCGCGTTGGAAAAAATATGGCCGAGGATGTGGATTTCGTCACTGTCGGCCCACTGTGGTTGCATGGTCGATCAGATTTTGAGAGGTATCACACGCGGCTGCTTGCTGGACGCTTCAAGAATGTCACTTGCACGAATCTGCAAACGCTGGTTCGCTTTTTGAGCCGTAACTTCGCAGTAGTGCACTGGACCTGGGCGCTGAGGGGCGACAGGAATGTCGACGGCACGGCGCGTCAGCCACGTTTCGGGATGACGTCAAACCCGTGGTTCCTATTCCCGGTTCGAACCAGAAGCAGTGACAGCGAGCGGTTCCGGCAACGACACAACGACATCGGGAGAGCCCGCTCAGCTCGCGCGGTCGAAGGGTGGCTCCAGAAAAACCCATTCGCCCACTCCCTTTATCAAGCTATAATCGCTGGGTGCAATCGTTCGCGGCCATCATCCGTACCACCGGAGACCGGCCCCGCGAGTTGGTCCAAGCCCTTCAGTCCGTCTCGCTGCAACCAGCGCCCTGCATGTCCGTGGTGGTGGTTCACGGTGACGCCGGCGCGCTGGCGTCGGTCAACCAAGCTGTCGCCGGAAATGGCCCTGGGCTCCGGGCCACGGTATTGCACGCGAATGACACTTGGCGCAAGCGAGGGTATCCGGTGAATGTCGGGATCGAATATTGCCTCGCTCATCAGCCCGCGATCGAGTTCATGTTCCTGCTGGACGACGACGATATTGTGTATCCCTATTTCACCAGCATGCTCGCACGGGCGTTCCTGGTCGGCGATGCCGATGTAGTATACGCGGCGTCCAATCGCAAAGAGCCGGAAGACGCGCCTTCGCCCGGCAATCTGGCACTCCCGATTTGCTTTTTGTTCAAACAGAACTTCATCGCATCGAACAGCTATGCGGTACGATTGGAGGCGCTGCGGAAGTCCGGCCTTCGGATGGATGAGACGCTGGAGTACCTGGAAGACTGGCATTTTCTGCTGCGGATGGTGCAAAGCGGCTTCCGGTTCCACGCTCTGCCCATGGAATTATCGGAGTTCCGCATTGCCACAGCCCGCGAGCGGGAGCGCAATAGCCTGCCCGAGTGGAGAGAAAGCGCAGATCGCATCAGAGAGTACATTCATGCCGGCACATTTTCATTGCCTGGCGCTGAATTGGCGCGGCTGGACCTGCCGGCCCCCGCTCTAGAAGCAACCGAGTCCTATTCTCTTCTGCTCCGTATCCAGGAACTGGAGCACTCTCTTTGCTGGCGCTGGACCGCGCCAGTCCGCCAGATCGCAGGCTTGTTTCAGGTGAGAGCCGGTTGGCCAAGAAGCGGAGCGTGAGTGTTTACCGGAATCACCACCATCCTGCCCTTTTTTTCGCGTAGTTCCGGGGAATCACGGACCGGACAGGCCCTGATTCGCGCGGCGGAATCGGTGCTCATACAGAGCTGTGACCTGCCTCATGAGCTCTTGATCGTAGATGATGGCTCGCAGCCGGAACTCCGATCTTTGAAAGCTTTGCGGGGTCTACTCTCAAAACCCCAAGTCCGGCTTCTGCGGCTCGCGGAAAATCAGGGGCTGGTCTACGCTTTGAATGCCGGCCTGAGCCAAGCCCAGTATGATCTGATCGCCCGAATTGACGGTGACGATCTGTGGCGTCCCGGCAAGCTGGCTCAGCAATTGGAGAACTTCTGTTCGGATCCCGACCTTACTCTGGTAGCTTCCAGCATGCGCCTGGTGCATCCTCACAACGCATCGCTGGATCGGGATGAGATTCGCTCCGGCGGCTGGCGGGAAACGCTCGCGCTTTGCCGCAAGATCGGCTGTCCTTTCCCGCACGGAAGTATCCTGGCGCGTAAGGACGTTTTTGAAACTCTGGGAGGTTACCCTCATTCCACGCTTTTCACGCATTGCGAAGATTTTGCGCTGTGGACCTCGTGGATTCGATTCTTCAAAGTGAGAATTATCCCGCCGGTTTTTCTCGAATATACTGTATCCGCAACTCAGACCAGCACCCGTTGGGCAGGTCAACAGAGGCGAGCCACCGGGCGTGTACGGAGCGCGTTCTCGCATCTCGGAGATCATGATCGTATTCCCCAGGCCGTCGCCCGGATCGCCGAATGGCTGAAGCTCCCGCTCTTGCAGGCTTCCAAGACGCTCGCGACCGCCTGGCTGTTTTACCGCGACATCCTGGCGGATGCCGCGCTGTACGAAGAGGCCAACATCGTTTTCCCGGATCGTTCCGTTTACAGGGCCGGCGAAGTTTCGCAAACGATGACCGGAAATCCGTTCTACCTCAGCGCGGAGCGCATTTCCGTCCTCGCGGAGCGCCAATCCTCGGGGAGCCCTCTCGCAGTGGAATTATAGAATGGAATCCGGCCGGCCGATCCGGGCCTTGCATGTGTTTCCGCTATTCGGACCGGACCTGCCGAACGGCTCCGAACGTTACGCATATCTGCTGTCAAAAGCGCTGGTCCGTGCCGGCGCCCGCGTGGACGTCTTTACCACCTGCGCCCGGCGCATCGTGGTTCAGGACGGATTCTCGTTGCAGTGGCCGAACGAATATCCGCCCGGCATTTCGCACGACGGGGACTTGCGTATCGAGCGCTTTCCCACGAATCTAACGATGCCCGCATCTGTCGGGCAGCACGCGCTGCGCTTGTTTGGAACGCACGTCGCACGCGAACAGCGGAGGCTCGGTCCTGCGCCCAAAGACGGTTCGCCTCTGTTGCCGACGTATCAGCACCGGGTGATGTCTGGGCTATCGCGCTGGTCCGACTGGCTGGGGACCCTCAGCCGCGGCCCGCTCTCCATTCCGTTGCTGCGCGCAGTGTGGCGTCAACTGCGGCGCTACGACTTAGTCCTGGTTAGTTTCTTTCCGCTCTTTTCAGTTCCCGCGGTGGTGAGTCTGGCCCGCGCCCGAAAAAAGCCCGCGGTGGTGCTGCCCTTTTTCCATGCCAACGATCTGCCGAATAATTCGCCGCTGCTGGGACGTTCGCTGTTGAGCGCCAGCGCGGTTCTGACGCTGACGGAACATTCGACCGGCCACCTGGCACACATTTATCCCGGGATACGGAACTGGCACGTAGGGGCCGGTGTTGACCCCGCCGGCATGGACGATTCCAGAATATCCGGGCGGCGTTTCCGCGCAAAATATAATCTCGGCGGCGGCAAGCTGATCCTGTTCGCCGGGCGCAAGCAGCCGGGGAAGGGCTACCAAGTGGCAATCGATGCCGTAAATCTCCTATCGGACCCCACAGCGCTTCTGGTGATGGTGGGTGAAGAAGTAGACGGCGCGCCGATTGCCAGTGAACGCGTGCGTTATCTGGGCTGGGTCGGCAATGACGACCTGTGGGACGCGTTCGATGCGTGCGATGTCTTCGTTTTGCCGTCGCGCTTTGAGAGCTTCGGGCTGGTGTTCTTGCAGGCGTGGATCCGCGGCAAGCCGGTTATTGGAGATGCCGGCTGCCCGGCGGTGTGCTCCTTAATCGAAGATGGAGTCGATGGCTTTCTGTGCGCCGATACCAAGCAGATCGCGCTACGGTTGGAGTTGTTGCTCTCTGTCGCCGGCATGCGAGCGGCCATGGGTGAAGCGGGCCGCCGCAAGGTACTTGGAAATTACACCTGGGAAATAGTCGCCGGTAAAGTGCGTTCCGTTTATGAGGGCTTAAGATAGGCAGGCTAACTCTTGAGATGCCAACCAGGGTTTTTGACGCCTTGGAGGGAACGCCAGACCCAGTTGTTCCGGTCCGATGCGCGCAAGATTCGGATTGAAGAAAGGATCGCACCCCAGACGCTCCCCCCATCTGTTGAGGAAGATCTGCCGTTCGCCCTCTTCGCTCTCCAACCTCCATTCGTTCGAGCCACGCGACGCAGATTCCAGGTGAATTAGCTCGGCATCGGGCGTCCATACAATCCGATAACCGGCTTCGACCAGGCGCACGCTTAGATCGATATCGCTGTAGGAAACCTGCAAGGCAGTATCAAAGCCGCCGAATTCGCAAAAGAGGGCCCGCCGGATCGCCATGCAGGCGCCGGTCACCGCCGAAACGTTGCGGGTCAAAATGAGTTGATTCAGATAGCCGGCTTCGCCGCGCCCCTCGAGGTGAAAAAAATGCGCGGCGCCTTCCGGAACAAGCCATACTCCGGCGTGCTGAATACTGCCATCGTGGAAAACAAGCTTTGCGCCAACTGCGCCGATCTCGGTTCGCATGGCGTGGGTGGCCATCTCGAGCAGCCATCCAGGCTCGGTGACCTCGATGTCGTTATTGAGAAATACCAAAACGTCGCCACGGGCCTGGCGTGCCATCTGGTTGTTCGCGGCCGACCAGTTGAACGGACCGGCCAACGGCAGAATGCGAACTTTTCGCGTGTTCTCTAAGCGCTCGAACAGCTTTTTCGTTGCCCGCTGTTCGCTTTCATTGTCGGCGACGATGATCTCGATGGAGGGGTAATCGGTACGGTGCAGCAGGCCCTCGACACATCGTTCCAGTAGATCGGCGCGATCGCGAGTTGGCACAATGATCGAGACCAGCGGCACTCTGGAAATATGCCAGGCCACGCGGTGGCACAGGGGCGCGCCGGGAGCTGGCGACACAGTGGCGGTAGCGCCGCTCGACCGTATAAAATCCTGCACGGCACGGCGTGATTGGGCGGCGCGGTCGAGGGCGTCGGGTTCCGCAGGAGGTTCACCACTGCGATGGCACAGGACTGCCGGAACGTGCCGGATGCGCGAGGGGATGGTCGCCGCGCCTGCTCGCAGAGCCAGATTGTGCTCATGGGCGCCTTCATATTCCTGAAGCAAACCGCCGGCCCGCTGGAATAATGTCCGGCTGTAAACGGCAAGACGGCCGATGTAATCCTCCGCCAACAATAGATCGGGGTTCCAGCCGGTCTTGAACCTTGGACTGCAGCGCCGTCCGCTCGAATCCATCCGGTCCTCGTCCGAATAGAGCATCTCCGCATCGGGCCAGGAGCTGAGCTCGTAGGCGATTTCGAAGAGCGCGGTCACGGCGAGACGATCCTCTGGATCGACGAATGCCAGGAAGCTCCCCTCGGCCGTTGACAGGGCGTCCTGAAGGGCGGCGACGATTCCGGCCGGCTCGTTCCGCCGCACGATGCGGATTCTGGGTTCCCAACTATATGCCAGGAGCCTCGCCATGTGCGGCTCGGTGGAAGCGTTGTCCACGATGCAAAGTTGCCAATTCGGATAAATCTGCCGTTGAACCGACACGATTGCTTCGCGCAGGACTGGCGCGGGCGTGTCGCGTACCGCCATGATCAATGAAATCAGCGGGCGCTGCGGCAGGGATTCCATGCAATTTTGAATCGTTTGACGGCCTGGAGCGCTGAGATCTCCATACAGTGCGGTCCATTGCTCGTAATTTGCGTCGGACAATGGCAGGTTGCCAACGGGCCCGACCTCGGTTTCAGCTAACCGTTCCTGGGGCTCCGTTCGGGGAAACCGGCCGGTCAGCCTTAAAAGAATGTCGACCACCCCGCGCATCGGTGCGGTTATCTTCCAGCTCAGCGAACGGCGCAGCGCATCTCGCTCGGCCCGGACCCTCGTTAGTTCGCCCTTCAGGAGGTCGATCTCGGTCCGTAGGTGGTCAGACAATCAGTTTTATAGTATGACAACCTAACAGGCTGCCGAACGCGCGAGCTATTTGCGGCATGTGAAAACCAGGGCGGGCGGAAGGTTGAGGAATACGGGCTTCGCGCTGACACTCGGGAAATACCTTCGCAAGAACTCGCCTTCCTGGAACCGCCGGAACTGCCGGTTGGGCAAATCTGGGACGGGAGTGAGCGATGTCACGTACTGGAACTGCATCATGATGCCGGACGGCGCCAGACAAGCTTCCGCCTGCCGGACAATCCGCGCGCGAAGCTCCGAGGTCATTCCAGTGAGGCCGAGCGAAGAGATGACCACGTCGACTGCTCCCGCGTTATGCTCGGCCAGCTGATTCAGCAGATCGGAAGCATCCACGTGCAGCACCGTTAGCCGGGGATCGAGGCAACAAATCCGCAGATGCCGGACGAAATTACGGTTGATCTCCAGAGCGAATAGACGGGAGTCCGGAGTCATGCGCCGCAGAATCTCATGTGTGATGACGCCGGTACCGGATCCAAGTTCCACCACGTTGCGAACATTCCGAAAATTCACCTGGTCCAGCATGGCAGTGGTCAGGAAGCGCGAGCTAGGCATCACCGAAGCCGTAACGCGGATCTTGCGGAAGGATTCCCGCAGGAAAAGCCGGTACGCTAAACGGGCTTGCGAGCTGCTGGTCGGAGGACGGCAAGGTGTGGGCATCGAATCGATCGTCTGGTCCCCACTCATGATACCGCTCAACGGAGGAACGATTGTGGATGAGGGGCCAGGACGTGTTCGCTTTCTGATCAGCTAAACTGAGCTAAATCGCCGATATGCCTCTCTCCGTTGGGACTCGATTGGGGCCTTATGAGATCCTTGCCCCCATCGGCGCTGGCGGCATGGGCGAGGTATACCGCGCACGCGACACCCGGTTGGGCCGCGACGTGGCCATCAAGGTGGCGCAGGAGCGCTTCAGCGCCCGCTTCGAGCGCGAAGCCCGGGCCATAGCCGCGCTGAATCATCCCAACATTTGCACGCTCTACGATGTCGGACCGGATTATCTGGTCATGGAACTGGTGGAGGGGGAAACGCTACAGAGCCGTTTGGCGGGGCAGCCGCTTCCGACCGAAATCCTGCTCAATCTCGCTATTCAGCTTGCGGACGCGCTGGACGCCGCGCACTCCAAGAAGATCATCCATCGCGACATCAAGCCCGCAAATATCTTTGTCGGCGCACGGGGACAAGCAAAGATCTTGGATTTTGGGCTGGCAAAACTGAAGGCCGAGCGGGTCTTGGACTCGCACGCGGGCACACTCGACGCTAACGCTACCCGGACAATAGCGGCGGATGATCCCCTGACCGTGCCAGGACTGGTGATGGGCACTCCGTCGTATATGTCGCCCGAGCAGGCCTGCGGAGAAGAGTTGGATGCACGCAGCGACCTGTTCAGCTTCGGCGCGGTGCTCTATGAGATGGCAACCGGCGTACGAAGTTTCGAGGGCGAGACCTCGGCCACGATTCTTAGAGCGGTCTTACAGAAGGACCCCGTACCGCCCTCGCGCCTGAACCCCCAACTGCCCGCCGGCCTGGACGAGATCATCGGCAAGGCTCTGGAGAAGGAGCCCGGTAAGCGATATCAACAGGCGGCAGAGATGCGGGCCGATTTGGACCGGCTCAAGCGCACCGGCGGACGAGTGGGGCCGAACGCCGCGCAAGGGAGTCCAAGAAACTCTCGCCAGCGCTGGATGATCGCCGCCGCAGTCGTGGCAGCTCTCGCACTCGCCGCGGGCGGCTGGCTCTACCGTACCCGGTCCGTACACGCGCTGAGCAGCACCGACACTGTGGTGCTCGCCGATTTCACCAACTCCACCGGCGACATCGCGTTTGACGAGACGCTTCAGCCAGCCCTGGAGATGAATCTCCAGGAATCGTCTTTCCTGAGCATCCTCTCCCATCAAACCGTGAACACCACGTTAAAGCAGATGGGCCGGCAGCCCGGAGTCCGGCTGACTGCGGAAGGGGCGCGGGAGGTGTGCCAGCGAGCCGCGAGCAAAGCCTACTTCGCCGGTTCCATTGCGAGCCTGGGCAGCCAGTACGTGATCGTGCTCAAGGCAGTAAATTGCCAGACCGGCGAAACGTTGGCACAGTCGCGGGAGACCGCCAATCGTAAGGAGGATGTGCTAAACGCGCTCCAGAATGCAGCCAAGAAGCTGCGCGAAAAAGTGGGGGAGTCGCTTGCGTCGATTCAGAAGCTCGATGTATCGTGGCGGACGCAACAAACCACCACTCCGTCGCTCGAAGCCTGGCAGAACTATAGCAATGGGAGAAAGGTGCTGGGTACGGCCGCGGCCGTACCGTTGTTCCAGCACGCCATCGAGCTCGATCCGAATTTTGCCATGGCGCACCTGTCGCTCGGGCTGACCTACCTCAACACGGGAGAAGACGGTCTAGCGGCGGAGAGCATAGGCAGGGCATTCGCGCTGCGGGAACGTGTGAGCGAATGGGAAAAGTATGCCATCGAGTCGCGCTACTACTTCTCGGTCACCGGGGATCTGGAAAAGGCTCGCGCGGTGTATGAGGCGTGGGCGCTTAGCTATCCGCGCCACGCCCCCCTCGATAACTTGAGCGAAATAGCCGTTCAACTGGGACAATTCCAGAAGGCGCTCGCGGTGGTGAGCTCGTCAGGCCAGCACGACCCGGAAAGCGCAGTAGGATGCGACATAGCTGACTCCTACATCGACCTGAATCTTCTACCAGCGGCCCGGTCTGCATCCGAGGAAGAACTGAAGAAGCAGCCTAACGACGCTTGCTCTCACAGCAACCTGTATATTGTTGCGTTTCTCGAGAACGACAGCGAAAGCATGTCGAAGCAGTTGGCCTGGGCGAGCCAGCAGGGAGTCGATGACATTCCCGAACTCGAGGCGCGGTTTACCGCCTATTACGGGCGTCTCGAAAAGGCGCGGGAGCTTTCTAGCCGCGGGGTTGCCGGGGCCCAGGCGAAGGGTCGGCATGAAGTGGCGGCAAGCACTGAAGCTGAAGCAGCTTTGCGAGAAGCTCTGTTTGGATATCGAAGCGAGGCGCTGAAGCTGGCTCAAGACGCCCTCAAGCTGTCGCGAGGCAAACAGGCGGAGTATATGGCGGCTCTGGCATTCGCACTGGCAGGATCCGCGGAGCGGGCGCGGCAGCTCACCGACGATTTGGCAGCGCGCTTTCCGGAAGATACAATAATTCGGTTCAACTTTCTGCCGTCGGTGCGCGCGTTGATCGAGCTGGACCATCAGAATCCCACGAATGCGCTTCAAGTGCTTCAGCCTGCCGCGCCCTACGAGCTGGGGCAGAATGCTCCTTCCTTATGGCCCGTGTATGCGCGGGGGCAAGCCTATCTGGCCGCTCATCAGGGCGCTCAAGCGGCTCTCGAGTTTCAGAAGATTCTCGACCATCGGGGGGTAGTGAACAACGATACGATTGGCGCGCCGATTGACGCGTTTGCTCATGTTGGATTGGCACGCGCCTACGCTCTCCAAGGCGATTCCGCGAAGGCTCGGGCCGCCTACCAGGATTTCTTCACGCTTTGGAAGGATGCCGACGCCGGCATTCCCATCCTCAAGGATGTTCAAGCCGAAGACAAAAAGCTCAAATAAGGAGCTTGTTCGTGCCGATCTGTGGCGGGGCTACTCTTTCGGCGTGATCTTGACAATCGTTGCCGTGAAATGCTGGCCCGATTCCAACCAGAACTGGTGTGGCGCGCCCTTCGGAATGAAGATTGAGTCGCCGGCCTTGACCGGGTACTTCGTGCCGCCGTCGATGGAGTCGCCCCGCATTTCTCCCGCGCCGCTGGGCTTGCCGTTGACGATCTTGCCCCCCACAATTACCGCGCCCTCGCCTTCGCGAAAGAAGATGAAGTCCGCTTGCTCGGTGTGAATCTCCGCTTGGGAATTTCCTTCGCGGTAAAGGATGAAAGCGGAATCCATCAAGCGCGATGTTCCCAGCCCCGCCGTTTTGTTGAGCCGCGACGCCGCTGTCTTGTCCAACGCTAGCGTCTGACCGGCACTCCAATACACGGGGGTCGTGGGATCGGCGGCCCGAAGCGGCAAAAGCGCCCCGACCGCCAGGAGGAGAGTAGTGTTGCGCATAGTTACAGGTACCACACTCGCGCAAACAAAAAGATGCTAAAATGGGTGCGATGCAACACCGTCATCACACCGATATCACTGATTCTTTTCACTGCAAGCGTTCCCACTCCGGCGAGGTAGTCCATGTTTATAATTCGAACAATTACCTCATGGCCGAGTACACGATCCGGACCGGCCGCACAAGCTGGCAGCGGGTGGCTGCACTGACGCAGAGAGAGTCGGTGGAGAAGTGGTTGCGCAACAACTATCCTCCTGTTAGCGCGCCTAAAGCAGCGGCAGCGGACAAGCCGAAAGCGCGAGCGGCGAGCCACTAGCCCGACAAGCCAAGGCCGACGCGCCGCGCGCTCCCACAGTCTGACGTCATTGCGAGACCCTTGCCTGCAGTTACTTGCGTGGCGCTATCCGGCGATTTCACTTCGATGTAGAATGATAGGCCGGAATGACATTCAATCGGCGAGTTGCGTTTGCAATGATGGGAATTGGGGTTGGCGGGTTCGTACTCTCGCTGGCCGGGCAAAGCGGTGAAACCTTTAAAGCGCGGCTTTCGGCAGTGCCGGCTGATGCCAGGACGCGCGCCGATCTGGCTGGTTCCGGTTCCGTCTCCGCGGTGCTTACCGGCACGAAGCTCGGGATCACGGGCTCTTTCGAAGGGTTGCGTGCAGCGGCGACCCTAGCGAGCCTGCATAGCGCGGTGGCCGCCGGCGTGGCTGGGCCCGCCATTGGCGATTTGACGATTTCCAAGGCCACCAGCGGAAGCATCAGCGGATCGATCGAGCTGACTCCCCAGCAGTTGACCAGCCTGCGCAAAGGCGGGCTCTATATTGAAATTTACAGCGAGAAAGCCCCCGACGGCGTTCTGTGGGGCTGGCTTTTGAGATAGGGGTGCACAACGTGTTGAGCAAGATTGTTTGTGCGTGTTCTCTAAGCGCGGTTTGTTACGCGCAGCAGAACGCGGGTCCATACACGGCTGCTCAGGCCGCTGCCGGACGCGCTACCTATCAAGCCAACTGTTCGAGCTGCCACGCAGCCGATCTCACGGGTCTCAACAGCGCCTCTGCCTTAGCCGGCGGACTCTTCATGAGCAGTTGGGGCGACCGCACCCCGGGCGACCTGGTTACATTTCTCAAGGGGGCCATGCCTCCCGGAAATCCCGGCAGCTTGGGCGAGCAGGCGTATATCAACATCACGGCATTCATCCTCGACTACAACGGCGCGCGTGCGGGAAATCAACCGTTAACGGCGGCCAGCAAAGCGGCCATCCGTTCGATAGCCACCGGACAAGTGCAAGCGCAGCCTGCTCCCGGCGAGCCCCTCGGTGGCCGGGCCGAAGCGGCGGTTCCTCCCTTACCACGAGGTCTGGTGGTCGCAGGTGAAGTGAAGAATTACACGCCGCTGACGGACGCCATGCTGCGCAATCCCGATCCTAGCGATTGGCTGATGATCCGCCACGACTATCACGCCACCAATTACAGCCCGCTCAATCAAATCACCACGCAGAACGTAAAGGATCTCCAGCTTCAGTGGGTATGGGCCATGAACGAAGGAACCAATCAACCGGCGCCTGTGGTGCACAACGGCATCATGTACATCAACAATCCCGGTAATATCGTGCAGGCGCTGGATGCCCGCAAAGGCGAGCTTATCTGGGAGAACCGCATCGGGCAGACCGCCACGGGCAGCTCGCAGCGCGGCCTCGCGATCTACGACGACAAGGTGTACGTCACCACCAGCGACGCGCATATCTATGCGCTCGACGCGCGCACGGGCAAGAATGTTTGGGACACCGTGATCGGCGATCGCAAGCAGAGTAATTACAGCACCAGCAGCGGCCCCATCGCGATCAAAGGCAAGGTGGTGCAAGGCCTGGGTGGATGCGCGAAGTACCAGGACGAGAAATGCTTCATCAGCGCCTACGATGCCGAGACCGGCAAAGAAGTCTGGCGGTTTTACACCATCGCGAAGGAAGGCGAACTGGGCGGCGACACCTGGGGCAAGCTTCCGAATCTGTTCCGCGCGGGCGGCGAAACCTGGATCACCGGCAGCTACGATCCCGATCTCAATTTGACCTACTGGGGCGTCGCGCAGTCGAAGCCCTGGATGCGGGCCAGCCGCCAGTCCGGCAATGGCGCGACCCTGTTCGCCAACTCCACCGTGGCCCTCAATGCCGACACCGGCAAACTTGCCTGGTATTTTTCTCACGCGCCCGGCGAATCGCTGGATCTCGACGAGGTGTTCGAGCGCGTTCTGGTCGACGAAGGTGATCAGAAATTGGTCTTCAGCGCCGGCAAGGCTGGTATTTTGTGGAAAAACGATCGCAAGACCGGCAAATATCTCGCGCACAAGGAGACGGTGTTTCAGAACATCTACGATTCGTTCGATCCCGCGACCGGCGAGCCGCACTATCGCAACGACATCGTGGAGAATCGGATTGGCGAGTGGGTCCAGAGCTGCCCGACGTCGGAAGGCGGCCACAACTGGCATGCCATGAGCTATCACCCGGGGACGAATCAGCTCATCATCCCGGTGGCGCAGAGCTGCCAGGAGATGCTCGCGCAAAAGATCGAGCTGAAGGAAGGCGGAGGTAGCGCGGGCGGCGCGAATAGGCGTTTTTATGAGTCGCCGGGATCGAACGGCAACGTCGGCAAGCTGGCGGCCTACGATGTCAAAACGCTGAAGGAGATGTGGAAGATCGAACAGCGGAGTCCGTTCATGACAGCCGTACTGTCGACGGCCGGAGGAATCGCCTTCGTCGGCGACATGGACCGGGTCTTCCGAGCGATCGATGTAAAATCCGGAAAGGTTCTGTGGGAGACCCGCCTGGGAACCTCAGTACAGGGTTTCCCTCTGACCTTCAGCATCGCAGGCCGGCAGTACATCGCGGTCACCAGTGGATTGGGTGGTGGCAGCCCGCGCATGGTGCCGACCGTACTGGCTCCCGAGGTCCACTATCCCTCGTACGGAAACGCGTTGTACGTGTTTGCGCTGCCGGAGAGGAAATAGCGGAAGGAAACTATTTCTCCGACGGCTTGTCGTCTGGCGTTTTCTCGCCGGCATCCGCACCCAGGAACAGCCTCTTACCGTCGGGGAAGGTGAGATCGCGGCCATTCGCGCGGGCCGCGCCGTCCTTGGCCTGATAGCCTTCCACCACGATCTGGGTCCCAGGCTCCAGCGAGTGTTTGGTGAATCCCCGCCGTAGCAGTGCATTGGGGCTGCCGCCTTCGATCATCCAACTGGTCACCGTGCCGTCGGGATTCTTGACGTCCATATGAATCCAGGAGTGTGGATTGATCCATTCCATCCTGGTCACCGTACCTTCCAGCTTCACCGGCTTGGTGACGTCGAATTCGGCGGCAAAAGAGTGGTGCGCCCAAGCGGGAATCGCGGCCGCGAGCAGACAAACGCCCAGGAATTTCCTCATTTCGCGCCTGGTTGCTTTTCGGCTTTCTTCTCTTCCGCGCGCGCGCCGCTCAAATTGTTCGCCATTCCGTAATTCCCTTCGTGGCAGGCGTATTCAAAGATCGGGCCTTGAATCTTGGTCATGGGAATCTCGGCGCTCCAGGAGTGGGTCCAGGTGGACGGGTCATCCACGGTGAATTGATAGAGGACGGTGTCCGCGTCGACGCGCCGGAAACGCTCGACAACATGCAGATTCTCGCTGGAGCCGCGGAACGCGGTCTGGCCGGTGAAATTTGTGGTGTCGACCACCAGTGTGTCTCCCTCCCAATGGCCGCGCGAGTCGCCCATCCACTGGCGCATGTTGGACGGAAGGTGCGGGCTGCCGTTGGTCGGAATCACGCGGACGTCGTGAATCATTTCCTGCAGGATGGCGACGTATCCGGGCCCCTGCACGATCTGCAGATTGCTGTTATAGCCCACCGGCATCATCGGCGGTCCCTCATTCGGCCACAGGATGCAACGCTCTCCCAAGCTGCGATTCTCGGCGGCGTCGAACTCGTGGCCCTTGTTCTTGGCGGCGCGCTCCGCGTTTCTCTGGCGCGCCTCTGGCGTCATGGAAGGAATGCGGCCATCGGACGGGTCGACAATCAGCGAAGTTCGAATGTTAGCTGCTACTTTGGTCTGGCTCTTCTCCAAACCAAACTGGGCCATGTTGTAGTGCACGTCGGCGTAGGTACCCGGGCCGGTCGCCTCCGGCGTCGCCAACTGCCGCTTGGCATAATCGGCCGCCTCTTCGGGCGTGAAGAATGCCTTGTCCGCAAGTTCCTTCGGGCGTTCTAAGGGAATAACGGTAGTGTTGGTCCAATAGCCCTGGAGGTCAGGTTGACCGTCGGCGGTGAGCGAAGGAGCAGCCGTGGCTGTGGCAGGCGCGGGTTTCGCGGCGGCTTTTGCGGCGGGGGCCAGGCCTTGGGCTGCGGCCAGTGAGGCCACGGCGAACAGGCAAGTAAGCACAGTCAGGGTGATTCGACGATGGGCCATGGTCGTCCCTCCTATCCGCTTCGATCGTATATATTACCGATGCCGGTGTCAATGCGGGGCAGCTTCCGGTGTAACGGCGAGAATGAAAGCTTTACCGCAGCGCAAACGTAAACAGCGCATTACCCGCGCACACCGCCACGTATTGCTTGCCGTTCACCGAGTACGACATCGGCCCGCTGTTCACTTGGCCACCCAGCGCCGCCTTCCACAGAAGTTCGCCGCTGCGCGCGTTCAGCGCAAAGAAGTACCCCTCGCGCCCGCCGCTGAACAGCAGATCCGAGGCGGTGGTCAGGACGCCGGCCCAGGTGATGTCGTTCATCTTGAACTCCCACTTGCGCTCGCCGGTTTTGGGGTCGAAGGCCCGGACGGCTCCATAGCCTTCTTCTTCGGTCTTCAGATTGGTGCCGAGCGTGGCGGCGGCCATGGGCGTATTGCCGGTGCCCTTCGGTCTGCCCCCTTCGGTTGCGATGGTTCCCGTATTCTCCCAGGATGAAACGTAGAACAGGCCGGTCCGCGGACTATACGACGGCGGATACCAGTTCGTCGCGCCCAGCACCGTCGGCTTGACGAGCGACCCTTCGGGCGTGGGAACCTTGCCCGGCACACGCATGGGACGGCCCTTCTCGTCGAAGCCGCTCATCCAGTTCACATCCACGAACGGTTTGCCGAACAGGAACTGGCCGGTGACGCGGTCCAGCACATACATCAGGCCGTTGCGGTTTGCCCATAGCATCACTTTTCGCGGCTGGCCCTTCCACTCCATGTCGGCCAGCACGGCCACCTGAGTCGAATCGTAATCCACTTCGTCGTGCGGCGTGAATTGGTAAAACCATTTCAGCTTGCCGGTGTCGGCGTCCAAGGCCAGCACGGAGTCGCTGTAAAGATTGTCGCCGGGCCGATTGCGGCCGTCCCAATCCGGCTGCGGATTCCCGGTGCCCCAGAACGTCAGGTTTGTCTCGGCGTCATACGAGCCGGTGTTCCAGATGGAGGCGCCACCCTTCTTCCAGGACTCGTCCTTCCACGTTTCGTGACCCGGCTCGCCAGGTCCGGGAATGGTATGAAAGCGCCAAATCTCCTTGCCGGTAGCGGCATCGAAGGCTGCTACAAATCCGCGAATGCCCAGGTCGCCGCCCGCAGCACCGAGGATGACCTTATCCTTCACAACCAGCGGTGCGTGCGTGATGGAGTAGTTCTCGCTCGCATTCGCGACCTTCACGTTCCAGATCGGACGGCCGGTCTTGGCATCCAGCGCAATCAAGTGCGCATCCAGCGTGCCCATGTAGAGCGTGTCGCCCAGGATCGCAAGCCCTCGATTCACGTTGCCGCAACAAGCGTGCGCTTCCCGGGCATTGTTGTATGGATACGTCCAGAAAATCCGCCCGGTAACCGCATCCAGCGCGACCACGTCGTTGGGCGCCTGCACCGTATACAGAACGCCGTCCACCACCAGCGGCGTCGCCTCGAATTTCTCAAGAGAGCGTGCTTGAAATACCCACTGCAGCTCCAGGTTCTTCACATTGGCCGGCGTGATTTGCGCGAGCGGGCTGTAGCGCTGGCCTAACACGGTTCCGGAATAGGTCAACCAGTTCTGCGGCTCGTCGCGAGCGTGCAGGATACGGTCAAAGGTTACGTCCTGGCTTAGCAGAGATCCCGCCGCGAGAAAGAGCAGCCATCTTCCGTTCATTTGGTCCCCGTACCTTTCAATGCAGCCATGTAACTGACCAGGTCGGCCAGCTCTTGCGTGCTTAGCTTGTCCTTATACGACGGCATTCCTGAGGTCGTGATCACCGAGACCTCGCGTAGATCCGTTTTCGAGAACGATCGCAACCGCTCCCCGGAATCCAGCATCTGCACGGTGAACGTGTCCAGATTAAGAAGCCGGCCTTTGTACTCTTTGCCATCCTTCGTGACCACGCGCACGGACCGGTATTCGGGCGAAGGGGCGCGGGCCGCGTCGAGCAGCGCCCGTTCCAGCTGAACGCCGCGGCGCAGCCCTCCGATATCGGTAAGATCCGGTCCCATTCGCGAGCCGTCCCTGCCGACGCGGTGACAGCTCAGGCATTCTCCCTTACCTTCGAACACCAGCTTCCCGCGCGCCGGATCGCCATCGGGCAGCGTGCGCTGTCCGGGCGCGGACATCGATCGCACGTAAGCCATCACGGGAAATCCCATAAATTCCGGAAAAGTTGCGGCCGGCATCGGCGTGCCAGGTATTCCTTTCAGGATGACGCGCTGCAAATCCTCGTCCGACATCACGCTCAAAAACTGCCCGCGCGAGAAATTCACGCCAGTCACCAGGTCGCCCTCCGGCCCGTGACAGACGGAACAATTCGCCTGATACACGCGCGCGCCGTCCTCCACGTCCGCGGCCGTATAGCTGTGCTGCGCCTTGAGCGCCGAGGCAGCCAGTAACAGGACACAAGCAGAAACCAGGTTTTTCATGGTAGCCCACCGTTGTCGTGTTGCATCCCGATCATCATACAGAAAGACGGGGAGGAGCGGTGAGGCGGGGGCGTCTCACTGAATGGTGAAGATGGATACCAGTTGCGATTTATCTTGGCAGAGCGCTAAATAGTTCTATGGGGTCGAATACGCGCGCGCTCCTGTTCGGCCTGATCGCCGCCTCGGCTGGCATTCTAGCTTCCTGTGGCGGCGCCGGAAAGGTTCAGGCCAAGGATCCCGGCGAGCCGGGCAGAAGTCCGGGCTCCGAAGTCTCGGTGGGCGTCGTAAAGATCGGCAGAAAGAATTTACAGCGCACGCTGACGGTTTCTTCCGAGTTAGTGCCATTCCAGGAAATCGACGTATTTGCCAAAGAGTCCGGGTTCGTAAAGGAGCTCAATGTCGACTATGGATCGCACGTGCAGAAAGATCAGGTCCTGGCGACTTTGGAAATCCCCGAGCTGCAATTGCAAGTGAAAGAGGACGATGCCGCGGTCAAGAATGCCGCTGCGCAAATTCCACACGCCCAGGATGAGTTGAGCCGTGTGGAGGCGCAGCACAATGTGCTCCAGCTCCAGTTTCAAAGGCTGGATACCGTTGCGAAATCCAAACCCGGTCTGGTGGCGCAACAGGAAGTAGACGATTCCCAGGGCCGTGCCTTAGCCGCGGCGGCGCAAGTGGAAGCGGCGAAGTCGAACGTGCAATCCGCTGAAAGCGTCCTCGCAGCCGCTCAAGCCAAGCGGGAACACGATCAGGCGTTATTCGATTACGCCAAGATCACCGCGCCGTTTGCGGGCGTGGTAACGCAGCGTTTCGCCAATCTCGGCACGCTGATGCAAGCCGGTACAAATTCCAGCACGCAAGCCCAGCCATTAGTTCGGCTCTCCCAGGACGATCTGTTCCGGCTGGTGATTCCGGTGCCCGAAACCTATGTGCGGTACATCCATCTCGGCGATTCGGTGGGCGTCAACGTTCCCGCGCTGAACCGAACGTTTCCGGGCAAGGTGGCCCGCTTCTCTGTGGATGTTCGCGAAGACACGCGCACCATGCACACCGAAGTAGACGTACAGAATCCGGGCCGGGTCTTGCTTCCCGGCCTGTACGCGGAAGCCACCATCACGCTCGAAAAGAAGGACAACGCTCTCGCGGCGCCCTTGCAGGCAGTAGATCAGGCCAATGGCCAGACGACCGTTGACGTGGTAGACGCGTCCAACAAAATCAAGATCCGTCCATTCGTCATCGGCATCCAGACCGCAACCGACGCCGAAGTTCTTTCCGGATTGCAGGAGGGTGAGATGGTAGTTGTCAGCGACCGTAGCGGCCTGCAGGCCGGCCAGCCAGTGCAATTCAAGATGACCAACCTGATGCAATATCACAACTCTGAAGAAGAACAGCACTAGCGCGCAAAGGCCAGTCCCATGCCTCGCTTTTCCATTCGCAACCCTTACTTCATTGTTGTCGTATGCCTGGCCCTGGCCGTCATCGGCATGAATGCTCTTTCGCGGATGCCCGTGGATCTGTTTCCGCCGATCAATTTGCCGGAAGTGGTGGTTGCCACCTTTTACAATGGCATGCCTCCGGAGGACATCGAAGTAGACATCACCAACCCACTCGAACGTTTCTTCACGCAGGCCAGCGGTGTCGATCACATGGAGTCGCGATCTCTGCTGGGTGTCAGCATCATCAAGGTTTATTTCCAACCGTCGACGAACGCCGATTCAGACGTGACCCAGTTGTCGAATCTGGCCCTGGCCGACCTCAAGCGCCTGCCGCCGGGCACCTTGCCGCCGATCGTGCTGAAGTTCGACGCCTCCAGCCTTCCGGTGTGCTTAGTGACGGTGAAGGGCCAGGGTCTGAACGAAACTCAGCTGCACGATCTCGCGCAATTCCAGATCCGCAACCAAATCGCGATAGTGAACGGCGCGGAAATCCCGGCTGTATTCGGCGGGAAGTATCGGCAGGCCATGATCTATGTGGATCCCTACAAATTGCTATCGCGCCAGCTGAGCGTGATGGATGTGGTTGATGCGGTCAACGATAGTAATCTCATCTTGCCGGCGGGAGACGTCAAGATCGGCTCCAGCGACTATTACGTTTATTCCAACAGCCTGGTTCAGAACGTCCCGGACTTGGATAGCGTGCCGATTAAAACTGTCGACACGCGGTGGGTTTCGGTCGGCGACATCGGCGAAGCCAAGGACGCCAGTCAACTGCAGTACAACATCGTCCGCATCGACGGTCAAAAGTCCGCTTACATTCCCATCATGAAATCGGGCGGTGACAGCAACACCATTCAGGTGGTCAACGATATCCGCAAGTTGGTCCAGCATCTGTTCGATCTTCCGCCACAACTGATGACTTCTATCGTCTTCGACCAATCGGTCTTCGTCAAAGAGGCGTTAAACACGGTGCTGCATGAAGGCTTAATCGGGCTGGTGCTCACGGGCCTTATGATTTTGCTGTTCCTCGGGAGCATGCGGGCTACCGGCGCGGTACTGTTGTCGATTCCGATTTCCGCGCTGGCCACCATTGTGGTTCTCTACATGCTCGGAAGCACGATCAATACGATGATCCTCGGGGGGCTCGCGCTAGCCTTATCTCGCGTCATCGACAACTCCGTAATCTCTCTCGAAAACATTTACCGTCATTTGGAAATGGGATCGGCGCCGGCTGTTGCAGCCGAACAGGGCGGAGCCGAAGTGAACCTGGCGGTGCTGGCCGCAACGCTGGTGGATGTGGTCGACTTTTTCCCGGTAACGTTGTTGTTTGGCGTAAGCAAGTTTCTGTTTTCCGCGCTGGCCCTTGCGTTTGTTCTGGCGCTGCTGGCTTCGTTCGTGGTAGCGATGACGGTGATTCCGCTGTTCTGTTCCAAGTTTCTGAAAGCCGTGCCGGTCGGGAGCGGACACGGGGAACCAAGCGCCGTGGAAGAGCCCCAGGACCGGCCTCAGGTAGACCGCTCCTGGGGCGGCCGTTTCAATGCGTGGTTCAATCGCAGATTCACCACGCTTCTGGACTTCTACGAACGCTGGGTCCGCCGCGCTCTGAAGATTCCCGCTCTGACGCTGGGATTGCTTATGGCGCTCTTTGTGCTGAGCCTCGGCATTTATCCTTTCCTCGGCCTGGCGTTCTTCCCTCGTGTCGACGCGGGGCAGTTCACAGTGAATATCAAGGTTCCTACAGGAACCCGGATCGAAGTCACCAACGACTATGTCGCGAAAGTGGAAGATCTCATCCGCCATATTGTCGCTCCGAAGGATCTCAAGATGGTGCTCTCAAATATCGGCGTGGTGAACGATATTTCTGCTCTCTACACCACCAACGCCGGAATGTACACCGCCTTCATACAAGTAGCCTTGAATGACGGGCACGAGGTCAGCAGCTTTGATTACATGGATCGCGTGAAGGTACAAATGGCCAGGGATTTTCCGGACGTTCGCACTTTCTTCCAAAGCGGATCCATGCAGGACGCGATCCTCAATCAGGGGCAGCCTGCGCCGATCGATGTCCAGGTCAACACGCGCGATCTGGGCTTAACCTACGAAACCGCGCAGAATCTGGCCGCCCGCATCCGCCGGCTTTCGGGAGTCGGCGAGATCTACATTCCGCAGGACATGAACTATCCGTCCATCCGCATGGACATCGATCGAGTGCATGCCGGGGAACTGGGACTTTCGCAGAAAGACGTGGTCGACAACGTAATCACGGCGCTCAATTCCAACATCATGATCGCGCCCAATTACTGGGTGGACTATAAAACGGGCAACGATTACTTCCTCAGCGTGCAATACGCCGAGCATGGTAAAACCGCCATCCACAACCTGGTAGACCTGAAGCAGATTCCGCTGCGCGCGCCCAATGCGAAACTTCCCACCACCCTCGACTCCGTGGTGAAATTGGTACCTCTTCAGTCCCCAACCGAGGTCGATCATTATCAGATCCAGCGCGTGGTGGATGTGTACGTCACGCCCGTGGGTGAGGATTTGGGCAAACTTCGCGCCGGAATTGTCAAGACCATCGCGGATGCGAAACTTCCAGCCAACATCCGGGTCACACTGCGAGGCATGGTGAACAGCATGGACGAATCCTTCAAGAGCTTCGGGCTGGGCTTCGGCATCTCGTTCATCCTTCTATTTCTTATTCTGGTGGCGCAATTCAAGTCGTTTATCGATCCTTTTCTGATCATGCTGGCGATTCCGATGGGGTTCATCGGCGTGCTGATCATTCTGCCGCTGACCCACACCACGCTCAACGTCATGTCGCTGATGGGCGTTCTCATGTTGATCGGTATCGCGGACTCCAACAGCATTCTGATTGTGGATTTCGCGCACAAACTCGAAGAGCAGGGATTGTCGGTGCAGGACGCCATCGTCACGGCCTGCCGGGTTCGCCTGCGGCCCATCCTGATGACCTCGCTCGCCACCATCATCGGCATGATCCCCATGGCCATGAAACTCGGCGAGGGCGGCGAGCAGTACACGCCCATGGCGCGCGCAATTATCGGCGGCCTCACTTCTTCGGTGCTTCTCACGGTGTTCATCGTGCCCGCCGCCTATCTTCTGGTTTATGGGAGGAAGCAAAGAAATGTTCCCCAGACTTAGTCGATCCGTCATGTTTGTCGCAGTCGCGAGCGCGTTCGCGCAAACGACTACGCTCACCCTTCAGCAAGCCGAAGACATGGCGCTCAAGAATCATCCACAGATTCAGGCTGCGCAGAACGAGCTTAATTACGCCAACCAGCAAATCGTGATTAACCGTTCCGCCTACTATCCGGATGTCACCGGCGACATTACCGGAACGGAGGGCAATAACTTCGCGAGAATCGGGGCCGGAGATCTGACGGCATCGCGTTTGTTCGATCGCGAGGCTCAAGGCGTTATGGTCAAGCAGTTGATCACGGATTCCGGCCGCACTCACAATTTAGTCGCCAGCGCGCGTTATCAAGCCCAGGCCGCGATGCAGAACTCGCAAGCCACCCGCTACACAGTGCTCCTCGATGTGAATCGCGCCTATTTCGACGTGCTGCACGCGCAGGCTACGGTGAAAGTCGCGGAGCAGACCGTAGCGGCTCGCCAGCTTCTGGACGATCAGGTAACCGAGTTGGCGAGAAACAAGCTGCGTTCGCAGCTCGACGTAAGTTTCGCCGACGTCAATGTGTCCGAAGCCAAGCTCCTGCTGTTGCGCGCGCGTGATAGCGTGGCAGGGGCGCTCGCGGAATTAGGCCGTGCCATGGGCTCGGACCAGCCGGCCGGCTACCGGCTCTCCGATGAACCTCTCCCTCCAGCGCCTCCCGCCGCGGCCGACACGCTGGTCGCGCAGGCCATCGAAAATCGTCCCGAGCTCGCGTCGTTGCGCGCCTCGCGGGATGCAGCCCGCAGATTCGCGGATGCTGAAAGAGACTTGACGCGCCCCACCGTCAGCGCCGTTGCCGTGGGAGGCTACATGCCGTACATCAATACGGCGTCGATCTCGCCCGAATACGAGGGCGTCGGCGCCAACGTCAGTATTCCTATCTTCAACGGGCACCTGTTCTCCGCCCGCCGCGAGGCCGCCTATCAACGCGCGTTGGAATCCGATCAGCGCTTGCGCGACGAGCAGGATCGTATCAGCCGGGATGTTCGCGTGGCTTGGGCTAGCGCCTACGACGCCTACCAGCGAATTGATGTTACGGCGCAGTTTCTGCGTCAGGCCTCGCTGGCCATGCAACTGGCGCAAGGCCGCTACGATTTGAGCCTGGCTTCCATCGTCGAGCTGACCCAGGCGCAGTTGAACGTGACATCCGCGGAGATCGAAAACCTCAACGCGAAATACGATTACCAAACACAATACGCGGCGCTCCAATTTACCATTGGCCTCCTCCGATAGCCGGCCCGTTTTTCGCGAACTCCAGCGCTTCCCGCTGCGCCGCATAGCCGTAGCGCTTGCAAGCCCCCCCTGCTTCCTGCTCGGCTTACTGATCTGGCAAGTCGTCTTGGGCCATACCTGGGGCAAACATCCAATGTCCAATGGCGACGTCATTGGTTGGACCGTGTTCCTCTGGCTGATTTACGTTCGCCTGATTACCGTTCGGTTGGTCACCGAAGTTCGCCGGCGCGAGCTGGTTATCGCCCTGCGGGGGCTGTGGCGCCTGCGCCGCGTCCCACTCGGCCTCATCCACTCCGTCCAGACCATCACCCATAACATTGCGCGCGATTACGGCGGCTACGGAATCCGATCCACTCGCGAAGGTAAGGCTTACGTTGCGAACGGCGGCCGAGGCGTGCGCCTAACGCTCGATGACGGTGAGAAGCTGGTGGTGGGATCCCAGCGGCCGGACGAGTTGGCCGCCGCTTTGGATACCGCCCGTACCAAGATGGCGCGTGAAAACTGAATGAACTCCGAACGGCGGCTCTGTGCTTTGTTTCTGTCGAAGCTTCATGAACAAATCGATAGGGCCGTTCACCTCATCAATCTCCTGCCGGCAGGCCGGCTGAATTGGAAACCCGACGCCTGTGGCGCTTGGCCTGTCGACATACTCCTCGGCCATCTGCTCGACTGTCTGGCCGGCTTCTGCGCCGTTTTGGCAGCGGTGGAACCCGAGCGGCTCGCGCACTTCTCCGAGCTTCGAAATTTACCCGTGAACCACGCTTTCCCTCCTGGCGATGCGGTCGGCCGGATTGCCCTTTATCGGGCGCGTATCGACGAGGGTTTCGCCTTGCTCGACGATGCCAAGCTAGGCAGGACCGTGGGAACGGTCTTTGTAGAGGAAGGCGAGCCGCTCCTGACACTGTTGTTGGGCAATCTGGAGCACCTGATCAATCACAAACACCAGTTGTTCACTTATCTGAAGCAAATGGGTGTCCACGTGAGCACGCCCGATCTCTACCGATTCCGAGGAGAATGAAACCCGCTCTACCGAACCGGAGCGACTGGCGGAATTTTCTTCCGATACTCCGGATAAAGCGTCTCGGGTTTTCCGATGGCGGCGTCGCGCGGGACGCCATACTTCTTAGTCATTTCATCGACGAAAGGATTCTTCTCGGGTAAATAGTGCGGAGCGGTTGGGCCGACATTCCCTTCATAAGCGGTGACGCAGGGCGGCCCGATGGGAGGCTGAGGCGTCGTGCTCTGTTGAAAGCTTCTCGATAGAATCCAGGGTTCGGCAAGATATATTGGATCCTCGATGATCTCGAGAATCGTCAGGATATCGCCGTGGCGGTAAAACCGCATCGTCGTCGTCGCTTCATCGCTCGAGGGCGCGCCGGTCTTGCGCAGGAACCCAGCCTTCATGTGGGTCGTGTAGGTGACCAGCGTGTCGCCTTCCCATGTGCCAGTGGTGAACCCGGAGCGCGTGTGCAGCGCATATTGAGACGGGTGAGGACGGCCGTCCATCCAGATAGTAAGCGGCGCCCGATCCTCCCATCCGCCGATAGTGTAGGAGATCACGTTGCCTTTGAGCGGATCGGTTTCGCTCCAGATCTTCAAACCAAACGGTCCCTGCACCAGATAGAAGGCCGGCCACCCTTGGCATTGGTGCTCCACCATCTCAAGCTGCGACTCGGAATAACTCAGCGCTCGAATCCGCCCTTCGTCGCTGAGCGGAATTCCCGTGAAGTCCACAGGTAGCCCGTCGCCCGTAAGGACCTCATGATTTCTTGGCGTCCAGGAGCCCGTAAGCTCCATCTGCGCGGAGGCGGACTGGCCGGTGAGCTGGCATAGGAGCGCAGCGCCGAATATCGTCGCGATGTTACAGCTCATTTTGCGTTGCACGGGGTTGGGTCCCATTTCGAACCGTCGGACTCCTTCTTGAATTGCGAACTCGTTGTAAAGGGCTGCCGCAGGAATTTCGGATCGTCGACAATCGCGGTCACCAGCAGAACTTGGCCGCCATCGCCACCCGGGATTGGTCCGACATCGAAATATTCCGTAACCCCCGCGTTCTCGCTGTAGGGAACGCCATTCTTTCGCAGATATCCGGAGCGCAGGTTGGTTGTCGTTACCTTCAGCGACGCCGGTTTGTCCCACTGTGCGCTTGAATAACCTTGCCACGTGCGCTCGCCCTGCGATGACGGCGCTGTCCCCAACAATGCATTGAAGTGGAAGAGCCGCGTCTGCATGCCCGCATCGCTGTCCACCCGTAGCGTATTGTCGTCCTGCCAGGTAATGTGAAACCGTGCAGCCAGACGCATGATCGCAGCGGCGCCATATGCCTTGCATTGGTTCCCGGCGGCTTCGTCGGCCGCTGGATCCCACGCATCCGCAATCTTGCGCGCTTCTGGAGTCATGGGTACCGGTTGGTAATCGCCTTTGCGCGGCGTGATCATCCGGAAACGCCAGTCCTCAGTGACGAACGCGACCCAATAACCCGTGATGTCGATAGGCGCGGAAGCTTTTGCCGTGGCCGTGGCGCGCTCTTGCCCGGCCAAGGGCGGCTGCGCGGCGCCGAGGGACAACGCCCCGAGTGCTGCGATGAAGAAGGCTCTCATTGCACTTTCTCACTCATGCTGCGGTAAATCGCTTCCACGAAATCGTTCGTGGTCCAGGAGCCGGTGTCGGACCCGTAGCGGCGCGTATAGCCCCGGGCCGGCGACGCTGCCTTGATCTGTTTGAGCGAGAGGCCCTGCTTCATCAAATCGCGGACGCGGTCGCGGATGATCGTCACCATGTCGCGGTAATCGACCACGTCGAGTTGATCGCAGATGCGTCCGTGGCCGGGAACGATCAGCGTGCCCTCCTCTCGGGATACGATCGGCACCGACGGAATGGCCGTATCGACCAGCTTCTGCAAGGCTGCGATTTCGCCCTGAATGCTTCCGCCCTTGGCGACATCGATGACGGGGAACGCCCGGGTGTCGAAGACATCGCCGGCCACGACAACATCGGAACGGCGGAAGAAAACAATCGCATCGCCATCGGTGTGCGCGGCGGGCTGATGGAAAACTTCAATACCCTCGCCGTTCAGGTACATGTATTTCCGCGGTTGATTGAACGTTTCGGTTGGCCACGCGTCAACGGGATACGGTGAAGGCTTTCCGCTCGGACCGCTCATTCGCGTCAAAACCTGTTCCCCGGAAAGTATCGACGCGCCGCCTCCCAGGAAGTTGGTGGCCAGCCCGGCCCCGCCGTTTCCGGTGAATAGCGTCTGCCCGGCTTTCGCTACCGTGGCGTTGCCGCCCACGTGGTCAGCGTCGGCGCTGGTATTGATCACGTAACGGATGCGTTGCGTCGTCACTTTCTTGATGGCAGCGACCACCGCATCCGCGCTCGCGGCGGAACCCGTGTCGACAACCACTACGCCATCCACTCCGACCTGGAAGCCGATGTTGCCGCCGGCGCCTGCAATCATATAAAAGTTCGGCCGCAGTTGGAGGACTTCGAGATCCGCTGCCAAACCAGGGATGGAGACTAAGATGCCAGCCGCCAGGACGAACAATCTCTTGCAGAGTGGCATGGTCTCGAACAATTCTACTCCCGTGGCCGCGGACGCGGTCCGCCGGCGCGGATCGTTGTGTCAAACCAGGGAACTGCGATAGACTTTCGATGACTTGAGCCGATTTATGATCCGCCCGATGACCACCGCCGCCGCGGTAGTGTTGTCGTTGACCTTCGGGCCAGCCGCTGCGCTCGCCCAGCGGGGCTTCCTGGAAGGGACTCCTAAGCCCCCCACTCCGATTCCAAAAGGCCCCACGCCGCGCATGCCGGACGGAAAGCCGAACTTTTCCGGAGTTTGGAACTCGCCGGATTTTGGAAGCATCGGAGGGCCGCTGCCACTGCAGCCCTGGGCGCAGAAACTGGCTGACGAACGAAAGAAGAACGGCGAGATCGACGATCCGGAGGCCAAGTGTCTGCCCGGCGGCGTACCTCGAATATCGCCCTATCCGATGAAGATTGTTCAAACTCCCGACTTGGTTGTGATGCTCTTTGAAGGCAACGTTCATTCCTATCGCCAATTTTTCCTGGATGGCCGCCCGCACGACAAAACTCTCGATCCCAGCTTCATGGGCGACTCAGTCGCGCATTGGGACGGCGATACGCTGGTAGTGGATACGGCTAATTTTAACGACCGGACTTGGCTCAGCAGCGGCTCGGCCGCGCCGCACACCGATCAACTGCATGTGATCGAGCGTTACCGGCGTCCAGATTTGGGGCACATCGAAGTGGAGATCACCCTGGAAGATCCAGGCGCGCTCACCAAGCCACACACCTTTAAGCGTTTGCATACCTTGGACCAGGCGTGGGAGATTCACGAGTATGTGTGTAATGATTTGGTGCTTGACCTGACTCGTAAGTGACTTGAGTAGCAGCGGAGGTTGTTCTGTGAAAACCCGAATTGGTTCACTGATCGCAGGCGTGATATTGATGGCCGCTGGAGCGTTCGCGCACCATTCCTTCACCGCCGAATTCGACATCAACAAGCCCTTCACGGTGACCGGCGTGGTCTCCAAAGTCGCCTGGCAGAACCCGCACGTTTATGTGTACGTGGATGCCAAGGACGAAAGCGGGAAGATGGTGACCTACGCGCTGGAGTGCAATAGCGTGAACACCCTGCTTCACAAAGGTTGGACGAGAGATGCCTTAAAGAAGGGCGACAAGGTCACGGTGAGCGCCTATGCAGCCAAAGATCCGCGGCCGTTGTTGGATGGCTCGCTGCATGCAAATGCGCGGTCGATCAAGATGGCCGACGGCCACACCGTGTCCGCTGGAACGTCGGCCGACGAGCCGGCCCCTCCAAAACAATAGTTCCCTTCAGTTCGCCGCTCCTACGCGGGCCTCGGCGCATTCTTCGGCGACCTTCAGAAAGTTCAGCACTTTTGCCTTACCCACGATGTAGGGGTTCGGACTGCCGGGCGCGCGTTTGGCCAGTATCGGCAGGTTGATCTTAGACCGGTCCCAGTCGGTGTGGTTCGTAAAGATGATGTCCGCTCCCGCCTGCTTCACAATCTCGCTGAACCGCTGCACCGAGCGGATGTAGAGTTGAACGCGTTCCCGGTCTGGGTTGAGCCCCACCCCGCCCCAAAGAGCCGCCAGGTGCGGCGTCCCGTTGTCCTTTACCGGAAACAAAGTTGAGATGGTTCCCGGTGTGTGGCCGGGAGTGATATAAAGCGTCAGCGTGGTGTCGCCGAGCGTGAGTTTCTGGCCGTCGGTGGCTTCGATGTCTCGCTTCGGCTTGGTGCCGACAGTTCTCTTATCCAGCACATCCCAATCCGCCGGCGACATGATGACTCGCGTGCCGTAATGTTCCTGGAGAAACCTCGCGCCTCCGTCGTGATCGGGGTGAGCATGACTGACGACGGCATATTTGATATTGGCCGGGTCCAGGCCCAGCTTCTTCATCCCGCCGGCAACCTCGTCTTCCACTGAATAGTCAAAGATGGTGTCGAGAACGATGATGCCATCGGACGTGGTGATCGCCCACACGGCGTACTCGGACTGGCCGAAAAAGTAGAGGTTGTCAAAGACCTTCACCGGTTCGATGTGCCACGTAGATCGGTCCGGCGGACCCGGGGGTCTCTGCCCAGCGCCAGGCGCTCCGCGTGGACCTCCCGGACCTGGCCCGTAGCATTGAAACTGGAGCAGATTCTGAAAATCCTCGCCGGCCGTGGCTTTCGCGGCAGCGATGTGGTCGTCCTGAGCTCTCAGGGTGGAGACGGCCAGCAGCAAGCCACATGTCGTGATGACTTTCATCAGCTGTTAGATTACATGATATGTTCAGACGATGAAACGCTTTCTGGCCCTCGTCCTGATGTTGTGCCCCGCGGGCGCCCAGTCTAATTGGACACCGCCCAAGACTCCCTGGGGAGAGCCCGACTTGCAAGGGATCTGGCCCCTGAACCATCTGATCGCCACGCCGTTCCAGCGGCCGGAGAAGTACGGCGATCGCCGGTTCATGACCGACGAGGAATACGCCGCAGCGCAGAAGGCCGCGCAGGCCCGCAACAAACGTTTCGAGTCCGGAGCGATTCCACAGGCCGACTCCGGCACTGATGTGCTGCGGCTGACGTCTTTGCTGAGCGACCCGCCGAATGGGCGCTTCCCCGCGCTGACGCCCAAGGGCCAGGAGTTATACGAAAAGATCCACGGCAGCTACAAGCCGGGCCAAACTGTATTCGATAGCCCTGACGATTTCGATAGCTGGGACCGCTGCATTACGCGCGGAATGCCGGTTTCCATGTTGCCGCGCAACTACAACAATGGTATCCGGGTCATGCAGACTCCGGGCTACGTTCTCATCGTGCTCGAAATGGCCCACGAGGTCCGCATCATTCCAACCGACGGGCGTCCGGCGCTGGATCCAACCATCAAGGAGTGGCTGGGCGAATCGCGCGGCCACTGGGAAGGCAATACGCTGGTGGTCCAAACCACGAACTTTAATGGCAAGACGGACATGACCAATGCCGGCGTTCCGGGTTCTCCACCGCTCAACCCGACCACGGAAAACCTGCGGATCACGGAGCGCTTTACGCGAACCGCCGACGACACCATCGATTATGAGATCAAGGTGGAGGACCCGGAAGTAATCGTAAGTTCGTGGACCGCGGCGTTCCCATGGAAGCTGGATAACAAGTATCAGATGTACGAATACGCGTGCCACGAAGGGAACACGGCCATTCGTGGTTACATCGAGACGTCGCGTTTTGAGCGGGCGCATCCGAAGGCGAAGTAGTTTTTGCACGTTCAATGACGTGCTTACGGTGCGATCAGTTCGCTGGTATCAAGTGCGGTTCCGCGATGCCACCGGTAGTTGAGGCGTTGCTCGATCTCGAACGACCATGCTGCGCCATTTCTTGCGTTGGATGCGCACCGCATCGACCGTGCCATCGCGACATTTCGTGCCAAAGGCGACGTAGAGTTCGGTCAAGAAGAACTGTGCCCGGTCCAATGTCGCGAATCGCGATGTTGAAGGCATCTGATCCTTCGCGTTAGCCAAGTCGTATTCCGCGTCGATTCCAGCGGCTTCGCCGCCTCTCGGCCTGAGCGAAAACCGAGATATGCCTGCGGGAAAACGACCACGTGGCGTCCGCGCGATGGAATCGAAAGAACGTCAGAGCGTTTCCGGCTAGGACCATTAGCGCATTGTCGGCGTCACTACGAACGAAGTAAGCACCGCGCTCCCGCCCACAGACCAAGACCGCGCGATAAACGACTTGGGTTTACATGATGCCGAGAGCATGCGGCAGAAAAGCGGGACGCATCCTCTCCATCTCCCCGATGACAATCGACAAGTATGACCAGCCATCGTGCACGCCAGG
>Ga0302326_10001563_pt1 | contig 57826 bp, 43 predicted proteins | sample Palsa_T0_3_FD_202264 | JGI IMG/M metagenome (GOLD analysis project Ga0302326, IMG submission 202264) | Peat permafrost microbial communities from Stordalen Mire near Abisko, Sweden - Palsa_T0_3 | ecosystem: Environmental > Terrestrial > Soil > Palsa > Peat permafrost | place: Sweden: Abisko...
GTCTGCGATCCAGCCTTCAGCACGGTTCCAGTCGCTGGAGTATAAGCGAATGATCCAGTCGCCGTCGAAGTCGCATCCAGTTGCGCGACGCCCAAAGGCGCTCCGTAAGTGATAGCTGCAGGCGCGGCCCACGTAATGGCAGGCTTGGCCTGGTTCACCGTTAATTGCACAGTTGCGGTCGTTGTCGAGTACTTGGTGCCGTCCGTCGGAGTAAAGGTGACCGACAGTGTCTGCGATCCAGCGGTGAGCACCGTTCCCGCTGCTGGACTATAGATAAAGGCTCCAGTTACCGTCGCGGTTGCATTCAGTTGCGTGGCGCTTAAAGCGGTCCCGTAAGTGATAGCCGCGGGCGTGCTCCAGCTGATTGTAGGTGCGGTTTTCCCCGCTGGATTCACCGTCAACGATACAGTTGCCGTCGCAGGCTTGTAGTCGGTGGCGTCGGTCGGCGTGAAGGTAACCGAGAGCGGCTGTAACCCAGCCAGCAGCACGGTTCCGGCAGCGGGAGTATAGACAAACTTTCCCGCCAAATTGACTGAAGCGTCAAGCTGCGCTGCGCCGAGCGCTGTCCCCTGGGTGATTGCGGCTGGTGTCGGCCATGTAATAACCGGTGTGGCCTGATTCACAGTCAGCGTGACCGTTGCCTGCGTGGATTGATAGTCGACGGTGTCGGTAGGCGTGAAGTAAGCCGTGATTTGGTGATCTCCCGCCGTCAAGAGACTTCCTGCGGCCATTGTGTAGCTGAAGGTTCCGGGAACAGGCGAAGAAGCGTCAAGCTCAGTGCTGCTCACAGCCGTTCCGTAGGGGATGGCTGCCGGTGTTGCCCATGTAATGACCGGAATCGCCGGAGTTACGCTCAACCGGACGGTTGCGGTTGCCGGCAGGTAATCGGCGGTGTCGGTCGGGGTAAGCGTAACTGAAAGTGTTTGCACTCCGGCTTTCAGCACAGTTCCAGCCGCCGGAGTATAGGCGAAGGATCCCGCCGCCGGTGAGCTCGCATTTAACTGCGTCCTGCTTAATGCCGTTCCGTAGGGGATTGCTGCCGGGGCCAACCAGGTGATGGGCGAGGCAGCTGCCTTCACAGTGATGGGCACCGTTGCTGTTGCGGTCCCGTAAGCGGCGCTGTTAGTCGGCGTAAACGTGACAGACAGCATCTGTGTTCCACCCTGCAGCACGGTTCCAGCTGCCGGACTATAGACGAAAGTTCCAGCCATATTCGCGCTTGCATCCAGCTGGGTTGCGCTCAACTCGGTCCCATAGGTAATGGCTGCCGGCGCCGCCCAGGCGATTACCGGGGTGCCTGCGTTCACCGTCAGCGGGACGGTTGCTGTTGCCGCCTTGTAGTCGGTGGTGTTGCTCGGCGTGAAAGTGACTGAAAGAGTCTGCAATCCCGAATTCAGCACCGTTCCGGCTGCCGGAGTGTAGACAAAAGTTCCTGCCATGTTCGCGGTTGCATCCAGCTGTGTGGCGCTCAGTGCTGTTCCGTGAGGGATGGCTGCCGGCGCGGCCCAGCTGATCGCCGGCTCGGCCTTGTTCACGGTCAGCGTGACGGTTGCCGCTGCTGCCTGATAGTCGGTCGTGTTGGTCGGCATGAAGTAAGCCGTGATATCGTACGTGCCCACACTCAAAAGGGAGCCCGTAGCCATCGTGTAGCTGAATTTACCGGGAACCGACGAAGATGCGTCAAGTTGAGTAGCGCTGACGGGGGTTCCGTAGCTGATTGGCGCTGGTGTCGCCCATGTAATCACCGGAGTGGCCTGAACTACCACCTGCGTGATGCCCGCAGATGTGACGGCGGCATAGCTGCTGTTCCCGTCCCAGGCCGCGGTGATGGTGTGGTATCCCGGAGCGAGCGAACTTGTTTCGAGCGTCGCCTTGCCTGCGGAGATGGCGGCCGTGCCGATGGAAACGCTGTTGTCGAAGAATTTCACATTGTCGGTGGCGCCCACCAGGGAGAAGGTCGCCGTAAACGTAACCGGGCTGCCGTAGGTCGATGGCGTGTTTGAGCTCGCCACGCTCAGCGTCGGTGTTGGGGTCAGCACCAGCGTAAAGCTCTCTGAAATGCTGCCGGAACTCGCCGTGAGCTTCAATGTCTGTGTGATGGCGACCAGCGGTACGGTTGCCTTGAACCCGACGCTCGTCGAATTGGCGGGTACCGATACCGAGGCCGGCAACGTAACTGCCACGTTGTCCGTCGCGAGATTAACCGTCACTCCGCCGGAAGGCGCCGCCGCATTCAGGGTGACTGTGCACGTGTCAGTTCCAGCGCCCGTCATTGACGAGAGGCTGCAGGAAAGCGCGCTTAACTTTGTGCCGGCGGAAGTGTCGGTGCTTCCTGTGCCGCCTCCAGGATTCGCTAAATGAATTCCGGCGCCGCACCCGGACAAGAAAAGAGTAAGGCAGGCAGATAAGATGCTTACCGAGAATAATTTACGAGGAGTTTTACCACAAGTTGGATCAAGACCCAGCGGGCGAAGATGGTTTCGCCTCGAACTGGAATCGTGCAAACTCGAATAAATTGATGCAAGCCTGTAGCCGAATGGAGGGCGAACACGAACTCCGAACATTCCTAAACCTCTGAGAGTGCTGGCACGGTTGGTTTCTCAGGCCCTTCTTACATCTATTTCGGAAGGATTGAGAAAAGCTTAGCACCTGATTTAGGGCGTTCCATGAGCCATTCAGGTTACTGGCGTTACACTTTTGTGTTACGTTGTACAAGTTGCTTAATATCTTGATGTTATCGATTGGAAATGAGGCGTAAAGAGGCCAGAATTCGGCAGTTGTTGGAGAGGCTTTTCGCCGAGGGTAACGGGACACTCGATTACCTCGGAAAAAGCTCCATCCTGAACCCCACAGATGAGGTTGATTGCTCGGATTTTCCTCTTGAAACGGGCATAGAACCGGCCCGAAGATTCTGGACCACGATCCTGAATTCGTTTCGCCATCCGAAGGGGAGTTGCCACGCAAGTTTGCGCAGCCCTCTCGTGGTGGAGGCTGTTGCGATACCTGGTCAGATTCATGAAGATTCGAACCTATGAATAGCAAGAGCCGGGCCAAATCGGATACCCAGGAATCAGAGTGAGCAAATTTGCACATAATACAAGACTTGGAGTAGCGCCTTTATGCGGGACGAGGGCCGGTTTTTATGCCGTGGGCATCTAAGGGAGGCGAATTTTGCATGATGTGTATTTATTGCCAGTAATCAGAGAAAGCACAGATTTGGCAGCCGATCCTCCACTCTATCCCGTCCGGAAGAGGATTCGGTTTTAGCTTGGTCTCCGATCCCGCTGCAGGTCGATCGGACCTCGTTGCGTCGCGAGTTCGACTTTCATAGGGTCAAAGTGTGCATCTTGCGAAATCGGCGTTTTGGGGCCTAAATGTCCACTTTGTACCCACGAATTGCGCATAAATTTGCACTTCTCACCTCGAAATACGGGTGTTATCCCTGTATTTCCGCCAAATTCATTCGGCAATGAGATTGCAATAGCACTAAAGTGTCAGGCAGCCCAAAGTGCGTCTGGCGAGCGTATTTAACGAGTTACCGGGAATTGAGTTTCCCGGGACCCCAACCTCTGCTGGAAGTGGGCACATGACTGAAGAGATTAAAACGGCAAACGACCAGCGCGGAGGGAAACGGTTCAAGATCAATGCGCCCGTCACCTTGTTCATTGGCGACCGGGAGATTCCTGCCTATACCCGGGACTTGAGCGACCGGGGTGTGTATTTCTACCTGGCCCTGACCGACGGCGCACAGATCAACCCGGAGTTCGACTTCACGGTCGAGCTGCCTCCGGAGATTACGCTTTCAACCTATTGCCAGATTCGGTGCAAGGGACGGGCTGTGCGCAGGGAGGGAACCGAGATGAATTTGACAGGGATCGCCGCGGAGATTCTTGAATACTCCATTCGCAGGGAAGCACAGCCTGTCGCCTAGAACTCACAGGTTCATTACACGCTCTAGAGTTTGCGCATACCCAGTACGCGATGGTCGACCAGCCAGCTCTTCAGCACATAAACGAGCTTGTTATTGCTGTCAGGGTCGGTGGGCTGAAGAAAGAAGCCAGGGTCAACCAGGTAGCGAAGCGAGTTGAACACAATTCCTTCCATCACTTCGCCGTCAAGAAACTTCAGCCGCATCCATATTCCGTGGACAATGGGTGCCCGGGTATGAAAGTTGAGATGCTTGTGTCCCGCGTCTCCATCGAAGCTATGCACATAGAAGACGGCCTTGACGTCCTTGACTGAAATGTCCTCGACGACATCGGAGTCGAGCCGGCGCACGCGGAATGATTCCGGCGATGCGATGGGAGCATTGCTGAGCAGCTCCTCGATTGTGTTCGAAGCCGGCGAATCCAAGTAACCCTTAATGATCTTGGAGCCGAACTTGATCACAACCTTTTCCGGCTTGGGCGAATTCGTCTGAGTCATATGGTCGTAACTTTCTCTCTTCAACAGGCATGCCTCCCTCGCTGAGGAGGCGGCTGCAGGTCATGATGTTACTGGAATGTTAACGATGAGGGCAATCCCACTTTTTGGTGCCGAAAGAACGCGAAATTGGTTAAGGCGCTCGAAATACTGAAAATCCAGACACTTGTGACCGGAGAAAGTAGCGGGCGGGCGCTGAAGTTCCTCGAACAAGTCCAATTCGACCCGCCGCATGTGATTTGACCGGAGTACTGCCGGCTCGGTTCTCGATGGTGGTCCAGGCCGGTGATATTGCCTTTGATCTTCCGGGTCCTTGTCCAAAGCACAACCTTCTCAGGCCATAAGAACGAGCTACCTTACGGAAGCAGTTTCATGCCTTTGAACCTCATTGAAACCGGCTGAGTCCGCTATCGGGCCCCGCCGGTTTTTTGTTGGGCTCAGATTGTACTGCTTGATCTTGTACAACAGGGCCTTGTAGCTGATCTGCAGTTCAACTGCCGCAGCCTTGCGATTCCATCCTGTGCCGTCCAGCGACTGCGCGATCGCGGCCGATTCGGCATTCCCTTTCAGATTTCTGACCAGGTGCTTCAGGCTTCCGCCGCTGGAAGTGTCTTCAGCGCTCAACGCAAACACCGTCGTGCTCTGCATTGGGTTCACCTCGTCGATAATGGCCTGTTCGTCGCCCAGAACGAGGTAACGCTTGATCGTATTCTCCAGCTCGCGAAGATTGCCCGGCCACGAATAACTGGCCAAGGCCTGCAACAGTGCTGGCGAAATCGGCAGCGGATCGCACTCGTACTTCGCCGCTACCTTGAGCATGAAGTGCTGCGACAGGATGGGGATCTCTTCAATGCGCTCGCGAAGCGGAGGCATTCTCAGCGTGAATCCATTCAGCCGGTAGAAAAGGTCCTCGCGAAATGTCTTTTGGGCGATGGCCATCTTGATGTCGATATTGGTTGCAGCGATCACGCGCACATCCACCTTGACGCTGGACCTGCTGCCCAGGCGCGAAAAGCTCCCGTCCTGCAAAACCTGCAACAGCTTGGCCTGCAAAGCCGGCGGCATTTCGCCGATTTCGTCCAGAAGAATCGTCCCGTGGTTGCAAGTCTCAAACTTCCCCGGCTTGGATTTGACCGCACCAGTAAAGGCGCCCTGCTCATAGCCGAAGAGTTCGCTTTCCAGAAGGTCCGCGGGCATGGCCGCGCAATTCACCTTCAGAAAGCTGCGATGGCTGCGGGCCGACATCTTGTGGATGAGCATGGCCGCGACTTCCTTGCCGGTGCCGCTCTCCCCGAGAATGAGCACCGGAATGTCTGCGCGCGCCACCAGCGCGCACTGGGACTCGATCTCCCGCATGCGCTTGCTCGATCGGACAAAGGATGTGTTCTCGTCAAGCGGAATTCCCTGCACATCGGGGTCCGTCGCCCGTTTCCCTGACGTTTTCAAACACTGCTGCACCGCCAGGTCGATATCGCTTTTTCTGAACGGCTTGAGAATTACGTCTGTGGCGCCCATGCGCGTGGCTACGACGACTTCAGTCAGCTCGGCTGAACACGCGAGCATGATGATCGGCAGCGACGGCTTGGTGGCGCGTATCTTGGCCAGCAGATTGATGGCATTATCCTGGGTCTCGTCTTCGGTGACATGCCAGTCCATCAGCAGCAGATCGGGCACCGCTGAATCTCCCAGGCTGCGATGGAGTTCCGCGGCCTCAGTGTAGAGGCTCACCCGGAAACGGTCGGCAAGGCTGCGATGAACGTAATCCAGAACTGCTTGATCAGCGTCGAGAACTGCAATATGCGGGCGCTTGACCGGGGTTTTCCCAGGCCCTCCCAGTTGCGTCGTTGCCATTTCTCTTGCTCCTGTTCCAGCCAAATCCAAATCGATGGCGGGATCGGTTCTTCATGTTGAACGACAAGGCAGGTAAATCTACAAAGCCCTCGCGACGATTCGCGGCTGACTGTTCGCCAAGGGGCAAACAGTTCGTGATCTGTGGGACTCAAGTTGGAACTTGGTGCGAAAACCATCGTAGCATCAGTTGTGGAAAATATCTTCCATTTGTGCAAATTTTTACACTTTCGGTAAGTAACTAATTCGTTGTAGTCTGTGGAAAACCCTAATTTGGTTACTAAAGTGCATCCATTTACATTACTTATGTTTGATATTAGCCTCCGATTTCCCTTGCATCTGGCCATCAAGATGCAACGAGAGCTTCAGACAACAACCTTCGCAATGGAACGTGTATGCCTCTCGCACGCGCATCTGAGTTTGTGGATCTGCAAAGCTTGCCGCCCCTGGACCTGGTTTTTGGACAGTCGTCCTCGATGGCCGCTGCACGCGAGAAAATCGAGCGGATTGCCGATACTACTGTCCCGGTCCTTCTACAGGGCGAGAGCGGAACGGGTAAGGACATCATCGCCAAGTTGCTGCACGCGCGTTCCAACCGCTCAAAATGTCCCTGGGTCAAGGTGACCTGCCCGGCGATTCCAAACTCTCTCATCGAGTCGGAACTGTTCGGGTACGAGAAGGGAGCGTTCACCGGGGCCTACACCACCAAGCGAGGCCGCGTAGAGCTTGCCCATCATGGAACGCTGTTCCTGGATGAAGTGGGCAGCCTGGATATTTCCGTTCAGGCCAAGTTGTTGCAGGTGCTGCAGGACGGTAGCTTTATGCGCGTGGGAGCGCAGGATTCAAGGAAAGTGAATACGCGGCTGGTCTGCGCGGCCAATGGCGACCTGCGCCAGCAGACCGAAGACGGAACCTTCCGCCTGGACTTTTTCTTCCGCATCAACGCTGTGACCATCGACCTACCGCCCCTGCGTCATCGCGCCATGGACCTGCCTGTTCTTATCGATTATTTCCTCGACGTGCACTCCAAGGCTTATCGCACCAATCCCAAGCCGCTCTCGCGTGAGTTGACGCGGATGATGCAACGCTACAATTGGCCGGGAAACATCCGTCAGTTGGAAAACATGATTCGCAGCTACGTGCTCATCGGCAACGAAGAGGTGCTGGCGGCGGACCTGGTTCCTTCAGCGCCGGCCGGCATCATTCCCGATATCGATCTCGATCATCCAATCGCGTTGAAGGAGATCACCAAGGCCGCGACGCAGGAGTTGGAAAGGATCATCATCATGAAGGTGCTGCGCGCCAATGGCTGGAGCCGCCGCAAAACCGCCAAATGGCTGCAGATAAGCTATAGATCGCTGCTCTATAAGCTCCAGGAATTGAATGTCGCCTCGCTCCCCGGCCGGTCGTCGAGGGCCGAACTGAACAGCAACGCCCCAAACTAACAGGCCGCTCCTTTTTCCCGCAGGAAATGCCCTCGCAATGAAGGCATATCGGCGCGCCCGCGCCGCGAAATTAGACCTGTACCCCACTTCACAATACCTGCTACGCTACTTGGAATGTTCGGGAAACGTCCGATTTCCAGGGTTGCAGCGCTGCGCCTGTTGCCGGCAGCCGCAATTTTGCTCGTGGTTGCTCCGTGGACACGCGCGCAGGAGAATGGCATTCTGCGCTTTTCTGAGGATCAATGGGTCTACCACCTTGGGGACGACCCTCGCTGCGCCAGTGGCGCCGATACGGCGTGTGCTTGGAAGCCGCCTTCGCTAACGATACCCTTGGCGAACCAGGGATTTTGGAGACGCACCGAGATCACGCTGACAGAAGAGTTGAGGAAGACCCCCCAGCTTGCGCTGCTGGTTCCTGCCCAAGGCCTCCTTTATGAGGTCTATGCCAATGGCCACGACATTGGCGGGACGGGCAGAACCGGTTTCTTTCGAACCAGCGCCAATTCAAGCCGCATTCTGACCTTTCCCTCCTCCCTCGCTCCTGACGGCCGGCTTGTTCTGACGATGCGGTACTTCGCCGTATCAGGGTCGGGCGGGGCGACCCCGCCCCTTCCGTACGTCATCGCGCCCGCGGATCGAATTCAGACCATCAAGGACGCAAGCAAGTTTGCCTATCTGCGCACCAATGCTTTGCACTACCTTTGTTTTGCAGCAGTGGGCTGTGCTGCGTTTGTCTTCTTGCTTCTTTTTTCGGTCAACACCCAACTCCGCGAGTACCTGTGGCTTGGCGCGAGCTTGGCGTTCCTTGCTTTGCTGCGATTGGTCGAGATATCGCCCGTTCTCAATACCGGCATGCCCCTCTGGCTCGCGACTGCTCTTTTTGAGATATGCAACGACCTGACGCCGCTGATACTGATCGAATTCACCTTCTCGTTTCTCAAGCGGCCAGTGCCCAAAGTCTTCCGGCTCGTTCAAGTCTTGGGCTTGGCCAACTTGTACGTGACTCTCAACCTGCCCATCACGCCATCGCTGGTTCACTACGTCGCAGACATCACTTCCGCGGCCATCCTTGCGGCGTCGCTGATCCAATTGGTAATGCTTCCTTCGTGTTTTCGCAGCAAGCTCCCGGAGATGCGCTGGATCGGCGCCTCAATCCTGTTCATCGTGGTGGAAAACTCTTTCCGAATGGCGGGAAGTTTGGGCATCCCCACTCCCACGCAGGATGTAATGTGGCACGGGCTGGACATCGATCTTCGCGGCATCTCCTATCTTCTGTTTGCCATTGTGATGCTGGTGGCCATGACCTTCCGGTTGCGGCGCATTCAGAATAGAAACCGCGAGATTGAGCAGGAGATGGCGGCGGCGCGCAGCGTGCAGCAGATTCTCATTCCCGATGAACCGCCTTCCGTCCCCGGCATGGCTGTGGAGAGCGCGTATCTTCCCGCGCAGCAGGTGGGCGGCGACTTTTTCCAGGTGCTTCCCGTTCGAGACGGCGGTCTGCTGCTGGTGGTCGGCGACGTCTCGGGCAAGGGACTGCCCGCGGCCATGCTGGTCTCCGTGCTGGTGGGGGCCATTCGCTCCACCGCCGAGTTCACAAACGCGCCCTCAGAACTGCTCGCCCACCTGAACGAGCGGCTCGTCGGCCGCGCCAAGGGCGGAGGATTTTCAACCGCGCTTGCCGCGCTCATTGCGCACGATGGCCGAGTGACCATCGCCAATGCGGGCCATCTGTCGCCCTATCTCGATGGCAAGGAGATAGAGCTTTCGAACGCATTGCCCCTGGGGATTGTAAGTGGGGCCACATACGAATCCAGCCAGTTCTACTTGAGTCACGGAAGCCGGATGACATTCTATTCCGATGGCGTAGTCGAAGCGCAGAATCAGAAGGGCGAGTTATTCGGATTCCAGCGCGGACTTGAAATCTCGACTCAACCCGCCGCAGCCATTGTTGAAGCGGCGAGGCGTTTCGGCCAGTCCGACGACATCACCGTCGTCACGATCGAACGCCTGGCGAGTGGCGAAGAGTCCATCGTGACCCGAATCGAGCCGATGCTCGCCCCCGCATAAATCCCCAAAGAGCGGCCCGCGCCCTAGGACTGATTGTTCAGCACCGATTCGTAGTACCGCATATATTGCGGCACCACGAGCGTCGCGCAAAATCGCGTCTGTGCTGTTTTCCGGCCAGCCTCACGCATGGCTTGCAGGCGCACCGGATCGGTCAACAGGCCCAAAGCCCCCGCGGCCATTGCATCCACGTCGCCCACGTCGTAGAGCAGGCCCGTCACGCCGTCGTCAATCAACTCTGAAACGCCTCCGACGCGCGTGGCGATCGACGGGACCTTGCAGGCCATCGCCTCAAGCGCAGCCAGGCCAAACGATTCAAGCTCGCTGGGCATCAGCATCAGATCGGCCAGCGGCAGCAGCTCATTCACGCGATCCTGCTTGCCGAGGAAGTGGACCCGCTCCTGGATCTTGAGGTCCCGCGCCAGCCACTCGGCAGCCGACCGCTCCGGGCCATCGCCAACAAGAACCAGCCGCGCCGGAATCTCCCGCGCCACCTGCGCAAACACCTTTACCACATCTACCACGCGCTTCACAGGCCTGAAGTTGGAGAGATGCAACAGGATCGCTTCGTCCGGCTGTGCCAGGCGGCTTCGTGCCTCCGCGCGCTTTGCCTCGTCGTTGATGGGCATATACACATCGCAATTCACGAAATTGGGAACCACCTCGATGTCCCGTGTTACATCGAAGTTCTGAATGGTTTTGTCTTTCAGATAGCTCGAGATGCTGGTCACGCCGTCGCTCTCCTGGATGGCGTAACGGGTGATGGGTAGATAACTGCGGTCGAGGCCGACGAGCGTAATGTCGGTGCCGTGCAGCGTAGTCACGAAGGGCAAACGCCGGCCGCGGGCGGCGAGCATCTGCCGAGCCAGCAGTGCGCTCACGGAGTGAGGAATGGCATAGTGTACATGCAGCAGGTCGAGCCCGTTGTACTCGGCTACTTCCGCCATGCGCGAAGCAAGCGCGAGATCGTAGGGAGGGAATTCGAAGAGTGGATAATTGGAGACTGGGACTTCGTGATAGAAGATACCTTCATCGCGTCCGCTCAATCGAAATGGCTGTGAATAAGAGATGAAGTGGACCTCGTGTCCCATCGCCGCCAGCTCGATGCCGAGTTCCGTGGCCACCACGCCGGAGCCGCCGTAGGTGGGATAACAGGTAATGCCGATGCGCATGATTGCTCCCTAGTAAACACCCGGAATAAGCCGCTTCGTCGTGCTGGAGTACGACTCGTATTTCTCGCCGAAGGCCTGGCGCAGGGCTGCCTCTTCAATGTGGATTCTATAGAGTAGAGCCGCCGTGGTAGGGACCACGACCACCGCGGCAGCCAACCAATTGCGCTCATGCAGCGCAACGGCCACAAACACCAGCAACAATCCCGAATAGGACGGATGACGCGCGAATCGGTACAACCCCTTCCGATAAACCGTTTGTGAATCGCGAATGGCGACATTTGCGCTGAAAGCTTTGCCGAGCGAGACGATCGCGGTCCAGCGGACAACGACACCTAGAACCAATAGGACGATGGCGGCAATTGTCAGCCAATGTGCTCCACCGAACATGGTGTGCGGGGCCGCATCTCCCATCCATTCCGCAATTGAAATCGAACCCACGATAGCCACCCACAAGACTGCCATCGATCCACGATCGAGCCGCTTCCCGCCGCCCTTCCGTGTCCGCGTGGCGATCGCAATGTAAATCTCAGATGCTGTCCAACCATAGAACAGAATCGTCCACACTAGAGAGATGCTCAATTTGTCTCCATGATTCCAGGCCGCCGGGGAAACGCCGAATACATTCATCAGACGCGGCAGCAAGCGTGCTTGTTGCCCATTGTTACAAAAATCATGAGCGGGCCGTTCCTCCCGCGGTTAGGTGCGCAAAGCTCACCAACTCCATTCCGTCCGTCGCATGGATTGCCAGTAGCGCCCGACGCTCGGCTTCGCGAGAAGCCTTGAGCCTTGTGCGGGCTCGATCCAAATCCGAATCGTTGTAGCCGGGATGTGTCACAAGTTCCCAGGTCCCAGGCGGAATGTCTTTGAGCAGGGATGTGATGGTAGCTGCATTCAGAGTTCCCGTGGCCAGCACTCCGAGAGCTCCGCTGGTTGTTGCAAAGCCCTCTTCGGCGACGATGCGATGAAACGCCGGCTCAAAGGGGCGGAGAAGGTCGACCTCAATCCGGCGAACCAGCGGAGCACCAGGGGAGGCGCGGCAGCTCCAGTCCGGCTCAAAAGGGTTGCGCACCGCACCAATTCCCGCCGCCCGCGCCGCCCGCAGCAAGGGACTCAGCACGGCACGAAACATGTGCGTATGTTTATGCGTGTCGATGTGCGTGAGCCGCAGCCCTCGAGATTGAAGTGATGCAATCTGCGCCTCGGCCTCGGCCTCTATTTCGACGAAGCGGATGCGTCCCAGCAGCAAGCGCCTCAGAAACGCTCCCAGGCTGGGATGGAATCGCCCGGTTTTTTGGTCGACAAGTGTGGGAATTTCCCGCGCCGGCAGCAGCGGTTCGCCATCGGCCAGAACGATGTGGCAACCCACGCCCAGCGTTGGAGTCTTCAAGGCCAGCGCGACCGCGTCTTCATTGGCTGGGGCGCGCGCCATCAACGTGGCGCTGGTCAGAACGCCTTTCTGGTGCAGTTCCATTACGGCGCGGTTCACACCGAGCGTGAGCCCGAAATCATCCGCATTCACAATCAGCCGCCGCACCGCCCAAGTCTATCAATTCCAGGCGCTGCCGCAGCCGAGGGCGTACCGCTCCCCGCGCGCGCCGTTGCACTGGTATCATTTCAAAAGGGCGAAGTTGCCCTGCCGCTGCCCGTGGGCGGTTAGCTCAGTTGGTTAGAGCGCCTGCCTTACAAGCAGGAAGTCGGGGGTTCGAGTCCCTCACTGCCCACCATATTTCAAAGGCCTTAATGGATTTCATCAAAATCCACTCTTGAATTTGTACAAATTTTGACTACAAAAATTTCCACGCGATACTTCAGCGGCCTTGAATGACCTCCGCGGGGTGTTGTTGGTTTCTGTTGCTGCGCCGTGGCGTCGGAACTGTAATCATGCCCTTCTAAAACGCACAATTCCATCCTTCAATTTCATCGAACATCAAAGCAAGCGTCTTGAGACTCTTCAGCCAAGTTGTCAGATTGGAATACCTCCCAAGTCGCTCACTTCTTCTCCCAATTGAAACTGTTATCGCGGACCTGGCTTAAGGGCGCGTACCTCTTTTGCACAGCGAGTCTGTTTGCCTTTGAATCTCTGCGATAGATTGACCTAAACAATCCTTCCAACTCCTTGACTTCTTGATCCGTGATGTTGGGCCACACAGAGTAGATCGAGAAATGACTCCACAAGCCCGCCTTGTTGGGGTTTGCCGCATGTGATCTGAGCCTTTTACGTATTCCTGTCGTAGACATGCCAATGTAGACCACATCGTACTTGTCCTTACCTGTCTCCGCCTTTTTTTGTTGTTTTTGCAAGAGGGCATAAATTCCCCGAGTTCCTTCTGGAATTTTGCCGATTTCCGTTTGTTCCAAGTTTTCAGCCCAGTGTCTAACCAGTCGCAACTCGTTCATGACGGAACCCCCATACATAGCAATCTATACCCTTGATACGCATTTAGCGGGTAGACATTTGCCCCGTTATTCAGTGAATAGTTCCCGCGTTGTCAGACACTGGAAACAGCCTTTCAAATTGCCGCAGCTCGAACGCGGCTGTATTTCTCGCACATCTTCGGACTCATCCGACCTGAGGCCTTCGGGAATTCTGTCAAGCAAGATTCTTTTATCCCGCTCAACCGCGGCGTCCATCGCCACGGAATTTCGCACGTTAAATCAGTTACTTGGCAACCACCAACTCTTGCGGATTTTCTTGCTCCGTTTTGCATATAATTTCCACCTCAGGGCGCACAATAGATTTAGAAAGGATGAGTCGCCAACCGCGCTCTGAAAAGCTCATGACATCTACCCCACCCCCCCCGGTCTCTTTCCACTCAACCGCCGAGAGGGTGAAAAACACGCGGGTTTAGCCTGTGGAACTGTGCAGTATTTTCCCGATAAATCGCATCGAATCAGCCAAACACGACAGCAATCTGAAATAAATAATCTCGCCTCATTGCTTGAAATCAGCCTCAATGCGCTAATCCACTGTTAACTCAGGCAGTTGCTCGCAGAAGCGGTAGCCGACGTAAGCATCAGTCAACAAATACTCCGGATGTTTAGGATCGTCCTCGATCTTCTTTCTCAATTGACGGACAAAAGTTCTCAGGTACTCAAGCTCGTTTCCATATTCCGGGCCCCACACGGACTTCAGCAGACGCGCATGCGGAATCGGCTCGCCTGCATGCATCATGAGGTAATGCAATACCTCGAATTCCTTGGGAGTCAGATGGATAGAACGGCCGCGCTTCAGCACCCGGTATTTGACTGGATCGAGTTCAAGCTCGCCGTGGCGAATGGGTGCATCACGATTATTATCCTGGGCGCTTCTTCTGCGCACCGCCGAGCGCAGGCGCGCCGTCAACTCCCGAAGTTGAAACGGCTTGGTAATGTAATCGTCCGCGCCGGCGTCCAGGGCCAGCACCTTGTCGTCCTCGCTGTCCATCACTGTCAACATCAGAATCGGCAATCGCGCAATTGCGTGCCGGATGCTGCGGCATGTTTCGATGCCGCCCATTCCCGGCATATCCACATCAAGAAGAACTGCGTCGAACCAGGTTACCCGAACCAGTGAGAGCGCCTCTTCTCCGCGAGCCGCTTCCACCACCGTAAATCCCGTTCCAGACAGCGTTACGCGCAATGCGCGGCGCGCGGAACTGTCGTCGTCCACCACCAGAATGGTGCCCAGCCCTGTATTCGCCAGTTCCGTCATTCGAACGTCCTCTTTGCTGAAATCGGATGGGAAAACTCAGATTAGTCACACAAATATGAAGAATGCATAAAGGATACATATAGATCACATATAGAAAAGGGCGTTCCATTTTTTCAAGTTCGCCCATTCGAAGAGGAGTTTGGCTGTGTGCTTCGCAGAATCGCGAAAGCACGTGACAAACCAAATATTACCGTCAGTCTGCGTGTCATGGTCGACTTACCTCCGACGATTGAAAATACTGCGGAGAACGTGAACGGCGCATGAGAAAGATAGAAAAAAGCGACTAGGGTCAGGAAGCTTGTTGCCCACTCACGTTTCCTTATCTCATCTTTATTGTTTGATATCTAAAATTGGGTTCAGCGGTATTCCAATGAATTCGCAGTTAAACCGGGAACGGAGAACTGGATGAGACAGGTGACATATGGACTCATTCTGTTGACGCTGGCCGCAGTTGGACTGCGGGGCGAGGACGCAGAATCCATCAGCCGTTCGATCCACCAGGCTCCCGACCAGGATGGCGTGTATTATGCGGGCCCCGAGGTCACCGCGCCTCGGATGCTGCGCACGGTATTGGCTCTTTACCCCACCGGTGTGTCTGCCAAAGACGTCCAGGGCATGACCGTGATGGCCATGGTGATCGGCATCGATGGCAAGCCATCGCATATACAGCTCCTTCACGGGCATGGCGACCTGTTCGATCGCGACGCGCAAGCGGCGGTTATGCATTCAACGTTTGAGCCGGGAATGCTGGCCGGGAAGCCGGTGCCGGTCTGGATCGACGTTCGCGTCGTGTTTCACACCGACCACAGCGATGCTATTCCCCAGGTCGTTATCGCCGAGAGGGATCTTCCCCCACCGGATGAGAGCCAGTTGGAAGACAAGCACCATAAGCCGTTGTCGTACACCCCGCCGTTTCCGATCCACACAGTCGACGCGGATTTTGTTGATCCGTTTGTAAAGCATCCGTGGGTTCAGGTGGCCGTGGTAACGGTCCTGGTGGGCGAAGACGGATTACCCAAAGATGTGCACGTCCGGCGCGGCCTGGGGTTTGGGTTGGATGAAAAGGCCGCCGCGGCTGTCGAGCACTACAAGTTCTTTCCCGCCACGGAAAAAGGCAAGCCGGTTGCCGCTCGCAAGGACGTTCTGGTCAGTTTTTCAAAGTTCTGATCCCTGCGAATTGGATGTCTAATCCTCGTCGCCAGTTTCAGGCATACTCTGCGGCTTTTGTTCAAGGTTGAGAACCGGCAGATGCGCCCCTTCAAGCTTACGATTCAGTGCCGGGACGGACGTTGTTCTGGATTTCTCCCACCGTTCCAATGCCTCAGCCGACTCCACGCCTGCATGATCGGCAGCCTTTAATTGCGCCGCGGTGGGCGCGGCGTCTGCCATGCCAACCTGCTCATACAGCGCAGCTGATTCGCCCGCCACATCGTCGAGCCCCGGCTCAGCTTCGCCGCCGGTGGCCCTTGCTTTGCCGCTCAATAAGGCAGCAAGTTCCTTGTCGAGACTCTCGATGGCATCTTTAATTTCGGGCGGCGCGGACTTCGATAAAGTCGCCAACTGTTCTTGCGCCGAATGAACCTCGAGGGATGCCGACGCGCTTTTGGTTACCATGGCAGCGAGCTTGATCTGCGCCGCAAATAGACTTTGCAGATCGGCTGGCGACGCGTGCACCCTGGGATCGATCTTGATGGTCAATGGAGCGGTGAGGGTTTTGCCCGCCGCGGTCAGCCGCACAGTATAGGTCCCCGGCAGCGCCAGCGGTCCCTGGGGTGTGCGCGGCGTGTCGTGTGGCACAGCGGAGATCGGATAGGAGTAGTTGGTCGCTGTTGGGGTGGTGTAACGCAGATCCCAGACCCAGCGATGCAGCCCCGGCGTGCCTGGAAGTGTTTTGGGCATGCGCAGCCAGTAGAGCGGAATCAACTGCTTTGACAATTCCTCCGTGGTTGATTCGGGTGCGTCGTTGCTGCCATACTTCCGCACCACCTTGCCACTGGCGTCAAGGATCTCCAGCGTCACTGGGCCGGAAGTCCCCTGCGGGAGCGCGTAGTCGATCACCGCGCCATCGGGCGGATTCTCTCCCGCTGGTTCATCCGGTGGCAAAGGTGTATCCGTATAGTTGCTGCGGCGCACGCGATAAGCCGAGCCAGGCTTGAATAGAACCGAACCGGAATCTGATTTGATATCGGGAATCTGGCGCAGCGGCGAGATGTCGTCAAGAATCCAGAACGAGCGGCCATGCGTGGCGACAATCAGGTCGTTGTCCTTGATCAACAGATCGCGCATCGACGTGTGCGGCAGGTTGAACTGCAGTGGTTGCCAGTGGTCGCCATCGTCAAATGAGACCCACACTGCAGTCTCGGTTCCCGCGAACAGCAGCCCCTTACGCACCGGATCTTCGCGCACGGTGTCGACCGGTGAATCCTCCGGAAGGCCAGCCGCAATCGACTGCCACGTCGCTCCACCATCCCGCGTGCGGAAGATATATGGATGCGAATCGTCAATGCGCATGCGGCTTACCGACACATAGGCCGCGGAATCGTTGAAGTGCGATGCGCTGATCTGCGTAACCTTGCTCCACGGAGTCAGGCTGGGAGGCGTGATGTTTTTCCAGTTCTTTCCGTGGTCACGTGTGATCCACACCAGGCCATCGTCCGTGCCTGCCCACAACGTATCAATCGATTTGAACGAGGCGGCAACCGCGTAGATTGCGCCGCGCCGCTTGGCTGTTTCCTTTTCTGGAAGCGGTTGTAACGAAGCGGGCTGGCCAGAGTGTTCGCGGCTCAAGTCCGGACTGACGGCCTGCCAGGTCTTGCCGTAGTCTTTCGTCTCGAAGAGTATGTTCGCGGCGTAGTAAAGATCGTGAGGGTCGATGGGCGAGAACAGAATCGGCTCGGTCCGATCAGATCGATACGCGGGACTGCGCGCGGGGATCGGTGTCACGTTCTGCACCTGGCCTGTGACCATGTCGTACTTCGAAACCTCCGACCGGCCAGCGCCAAACACAATCTCCGGATGCAACGGATCTGGCGCGACATAACCATATTCGATGACCGCAACTGGATGCCATTCGCGAAAGGTAATCTCACCGTCATTGCCGCGGCTCGAAATGCAAACCGAACCGCTCTCCTGCTGGCCTGCGCACACCTGGTAGGGAAATGTATTGGTAGCCGCAACGTGATAAAGCTGCGCCGTGGGCTGGTTGTACCACGAGCTCCACGTCTCACCGCGATTCACGCTGACCAGCGCGCCCTGGTCGCTGACCAGGAGAATGATGTTCGGATTCTCCGGATTGATCCAGAGGTTCTGATAGTCGTCGCCGCCTGGAGCGCCGCGCAGGCTCATCCAGGTTTTTCCGCCGTCAACCGAGCGCTCCGTCACGATGCTCGCGCTGTACACAACGTCGGGGTTCTTTGGATCCACCCGTGCGATGGGCAGATCGCCTCCACCGATCTTCAAGGCGGGCCGCGGATCGTCAGTGGCCTTGTACCAATTCTCGCCGGCATCGTCGGAACGATAGACGCCAAGCCCCGCGCCCGAACCGTAGCCGCCTTCATGCTTGGTGGCAAGCGTCGCATAGAGCCGGTTCGAATCGCTCGAAGAAAGTGCAGCCTGAATGTGAACAACATCGTCAGGCAATCCTTTCGTTAACTGCTTCCACGTATCGCCGCCATCGGTCGACTTGAACAGGCCGCCTTTGGTTCCGTCATAGTTGTTTGCGTCTTCCCAGGGACCCAGCGTTTCCTCCCACATGGATGCGTAGACGACGCTCGGATTATTGGCATCGATCTCTATGTCAGCCCCGCCGGTACGTGCATCCTTGAAGAGCACCTTGGTCCAGGTCGAGCCGCCATCGGTGGAGCGGTAAATGCCGCGCTCGTCATTCGCGCCGTATGGATGTCCGAGCACGGCCGCAAAAAGCCTGTTTGGATCGTGTGGATCGACGGCCAGTGCGGGGATCTGCTGCCCGTCGCGCAGGCCGAGATGTTTCCACGTCTTGCCCGCATCGGTGGATTTGTAAATTCCGTCGCCCACGGAAAGATCGGGCCGATGCAGGCCTTCCCCGCTGGCAACGTAGACAATATTCGCATTCGAAGGCGCAACGGCAATGGCCCCGATCGACTGCGACGGCTCCGCGTCGAAGATCGGGCTCCATGTGCGGCCGTAGTCGTCGCTCTTCCACACGCCTCCATCCCCTTGACCCACATAAAAAATGTTGGGCTGGCTCGGGACGCCTGTCGCCGCGCGCGTCCGCCCTCCGCGAAATGGGCCAATCATGCGCCAGTGCATGTCCGGGAGAGGAACAGGCGATGGCGTCTGCGCGGGAAGCAGCAGAGGCGGGTTCGCGAGCACTCCGGCGAAAATGCAACCAATCATTAAACGGGAGCGATTCAGAAGGGAGGCAATCATTGTTTGGTGAACTCCAGATGGAAGCGGCGATCTAAGCAATATTAGAGCGTAGCCTGCACTTCTCACAATCCCTTTATGCTTCAATCGCCGCGGAACGCGAGAGTCCATGGCAACTTGGTTGTGTCAATATGTGTATTGAGGGCCACATGCGCTGGAGGGATGTCAATCTTGCAGGGATGGTTTGCCTGGCTGCAGCGGGTTTGATCTCGCAGACACCGAACGGATCGCTGCGCGGCGTTGTTGAGGATGAACAGGGATCTCGCATCGCGTCGGCGACGATCGCCGTTCGTCTGAACGCTTCTTCGTTTGAGCGTATCGTCCGCAGCGATGGCCACGGAGACTTCCGCATAGATGACTTGAGGCCTGGAACCTACAGTGTGAATGTGGGCGCGAACGGCTTTTCTGATGCTATCGCGGATGTGGTTGTCGCGGTAAGCTCCGTTCGCGACATCACGGTGACCATGAAGCCGCCTGTGTTCAATCAGACCGTGAATGTTCAAGCCCAAAGCTCTTCCATCACTACGCAGCCTATCGATCTTGCCAGCCAGGTTCACCAGAGCGTGGTGAGCGGCCGAGACCTTGAGGAGTTACCGCTCCCGGCGCGCAGCTTTGCCAATATCGCCTACCTCGCTCCGGGTACCGAGCCAGTTGAGCCATCCGACCCCACCAAGGCGCGCATCACCGCCGTCTCTACAGGAGGAAGCTCGGGGCTGAACAACGAGTTATCGGTCGACGGCGGCGATAACTCCGACGATTACATCGGCGGCTTTCTGCAGAACTTTTCGCCGGACTCCATTCAGGAGTTTGCCGTTCGAACTTCACAGGAGGATGCGGATACCGGTGGTACGACAGCCGGCTCTGTGATGCTCACGACAAAAAGCGGCACCAATCAGTGGCACGGCGATGCGGCATTCTATGAGCGCGCCTCTCAATTGAACGCTCGTTTTCCCATCGAGAATCCGGCGCCGAACCCGAAGCAGCCATTCTCACGGCAGAACTATGTCGGCACCGTCGGTGGACCGATCCGCAAGGATAAGCTGTGGTTCTTTACAGCATTTGAAGGCATACACGAAGACGCAAGCATCGCCTACAGCCCGGCGAGCATTACGCAGTTTGATGCGCTGGCCACATTGGCTTCGGAAGGCCTGATACCGGGAGTCAGTTCGATCGATGTCCCGGCAAACGTACCCATACCATTCCGCGACTATTTTGAATCGGAGCGCCTGGACTGGTCCCAGTCATCCAAATCGCAATGGTATCTGCGCGCGTCTGCCGACAGCTACACAACGCATAACGATCTGGTGCAACAAGGCACATTGCCCTCGACCGGTCTGCTGACGCACAACAACTATATGTGCTTGATCGTCGCCAATCAGCATATGTTTACTCCAACTCTGCTTGGCAGAATCCTTTTCAATGCGAGCGGCCTGCATCTGACACAAACCCGCAACTCTGACCTGGGTTTCGCGCTGGCGTTCCCATTCAGTTCTACATCGTTGACGGTCTCCGGCTTTGAGACCTTCGGAGATAATCAATTTGCGACACCGATCACTTATTTTCCGTCCGAACGCAACCAGGAGAAGTACCAGTTCCGCTATGACCTGAGCGAGGAACATGGCCGCCACGCAGTAAAAGTCGGCGTGAATTTCATTCACGAACCGGTGCTTGGCGGCGCATTTCCAGGGAACCCGGAGACGCTCTATCAGTTTCCGCAAAACCCAACTTACTACCTCACCAACACGGCTCAATTCATTGCCGACATGAGCGCCGACGCATCCACGTCGAACCTGGGCGGTGGATTCTCGCAAAACATTCAGCGCCTGGCATTCTATGCGCAGGATTCAATGCGTTTGACTCACGCGCTGACGATCAACTATGGACTGCGCTATTCGACGACGTATGGATTGTTCAATGGATCGGGTCGAAGCCAGGCCGAAAACCCCGGTTACATCACACTTGCGGCACTTGATATACCCCTCGTCAACGGGACGCCACAGGACGATCATATGCAGATTGCGCCGCGCTTAGGGTTTGCCTATGCGCCGGGAAGCAAGGGAACCACCGTGATTCGCGGTGGGTTTGGTCTGTACTTTAACGATCTGGCGCAAAACGGTTGGGCGACAGCTTTCCAGGCCGTCAACAAGGCGCCCGGAACATGTGTTGACCCAGCATCGAATCCAAGCGGCGCTGAAAATGCTGGATGTGTCGCCGGCAATTCTTCTGGCGGCGTTGCGAATCTCATTGATCAGGGATACAGGACTCCGTACGCGATTCACATCTCCGGCGGCATGCAGCATAGCTTCAGCGCGAATTGGGCGCTAAGTGCCGACTATGTTCATGAGCAGGGTGACCATGCCTATCGTGCGTACAGTTACACAGGAGGAACAAACCTTTTCACGCCGTTGCTTCCGCAGAGCGATCCGGATCAGGCTACGGTTGTTCCGGATGTGAATGTCTACCACTCCGACAATCGTTCGAGTTACAACGGGCTGCTGATTCATCTGCAGGGGAGCGTGAAGCGTCGATTGAGCCTGGTTGCAAATTACACTTTCTCCAAAGCGCAGACTTGGGGCTGCGTGCTGGGCGAGTTATTCGATTACGTGAATGGCGTATGCAATCCATTGGACGCCTTCGGGCCTGGTGACTATGGGCCTTCAGGAGAGGATGTGCGTCAGCGGTTTGTGTTAGCGGGAAGTTGGCACGCGCCATGGGGAATTGAAGTGAGCGGGCTGTCGCAGGCTGAGAGTGCCCGTCCGTTCACGATTACGACTGCTGACAATCGCGAACGTATTTCAATCGACGGTGTTCCAACGGTTCTGGATCAGTTTCGCGGCACGCCCTACATACAAACAGACCTGCGCGTCAGCCGTCCCTGGAAGTTCGGCGAGAAAGGTACGGCGACCCCATTCATGGAATTCTTCAATCTGTTCAACCGCAACAACTCCGGCGCAAATTATGTAACGAACATCGCCACGCTTCCTGTTCCCGTCGCCGAGGCGGCCGCGGGAAATGTGACGGACATTTGCGAGAACGCGGCCTGCTCGGCGACGGCGCCGATCACGAGTCCGAATCAGTTGCGATTGGCCGGCGGAGCGCTGGGGGACTTCTTTGGGCCTGGAACCACGGTCGGCATTCCGTTTGCCGCGCAGGCCGGCGTGAGGGTTAACTTCTAGAAACGAGGGAGTGATGATGGTTACTCGCAGAGACTTGCTTGTTGCGCTGATTGCGGTGATGGGCACCGCGGGAGCATTTGCCATTGCGGATGAGGCACCCGTGATGGGGTCCGCTGTCTTCGATTGGAATGCCATCCCGGCAAAGGCGACGGATGTGGGTTCGGTGCGTTCATTCTTCAAGGCGCGCACTGCGACTCTTGACGAGCTTGAGGTGCATGTAACGACCCTCAATCCCGGCAAATCACCGCACCCGCCACATCGTCACCCGAATGAGGAGATGGTGATCATCAAGCAGGGAACTGTTGAGGTGCTAGTCAATGGCGAGTGGAAGCGGGTGGGTCCAGGGTCGGTAATCTTCAACGCTTCGAACCAGCTCCACGGACTGAGAAACGTCGGCACTGAGCAGGCAATCTATCACGTCATCAATTGGAAGACCGCGGCAACGCCTGCAGCGATTGCGCCTTGAGCGCGATCGGCGAGCCGGTAGGATGCGTGGTGCGCACGACGGGTCTTATTGCAATGAAGGTCATGCCCGTGCGCAACTATCGTGCCAGCCAGCCTCCGTCGACTGCGAGGATATGGCCGTTGATGTAGTCGCTTGCGGGAGAAGCGAGGAAAACAGCGGCTCCAGCAACGTCTTGCGGTGAACCCCAACGCGCAGCGGGAATGCGCTCGAGAATCTGGCGGGAGCGTGTAGGGTCGTCCTGCAGAGCCTGAGTGAGGTCGGTGGCCATGTAGCCGGGAGCGATCGCGTTGACTTGGACGCCGCGTGAGGCCCACTCATTGGCGAGCGCCTTGGTGAGTTGCGCGACACCGCCCTTTGCGGCGGCATAAGCGGGGACAGTGATTCCGCCTTGAAAGCTGAGCAGAGAAGCGATGTTAATAATCTTCCCCGAGCCTCGTTCGAGCATGGGGCGAGCGGCGCACTGGCACAGTCGAAACACGCTGGTAAGATTGGTGGCCAGCACGTCGTCCCAGTCGGCGAGCGGGTAATCGACGGCGGGTGCGCGCCGCGTGATGCCCGCGTTGTTCACGAGGATATCGATAGAACCGAGAGCCGCGATGGCCTGCTCAATGAGACCGGGCGCGTGATCAGGATCGGTCAAATCGGCGGTGAGCGCGACTTGGCGGACGCCGGTTTCACTAACTCTGCGAACAACGTCATCGGACACCGATTGCGAGGCGTGGAGTGCAACATTTGCGCCAGCGTGCGCGAAAGCAACGGCGATGGCAGCGCCCATCCCGCGGGATGAGCCGGTAACGAGCGCGTTCTTTCCGGTGAGTCGAAAGGAGTCGAGTATCAAAGAAGCTTCTCCAGGAGTGTTTACAAGGTTTTGTTATCGATGATGCCCAGGGTTACATCGGTCGCCGCACGGCTCCATCCGATGCGCAGGTCCTTTACGTCATTCAATGCGAAAGCGCCATCAACGCCGCGTGGCGCAGTGACGGCGAAGAAGTCCGCGCGCTCGACATTCTTCAGGTGGAAGGCAGGGCGCGCGTCAGGACTGGCGGTAGCGATTTCAACGTGACTCATTTCAATATTGCGCACGTGGCGAAGGAAGAAGCCGCTTGCTGGCATCGGCCCAAACATGCTTGGCTCAGGATACTTGCTTTCCGACTCCGGCGGTTGAATCTGCGCGGCCTCAGGCGGAGCGCCGCCAACCGATTCGATGTAGATGTTGGAAAGCTTGACATCTTCAATGGAATAGCCCGGAATGCCGCTCAGGATCGAGCTGACTTTCTGGGGCGCGTGATAGCAAGTCATATTGCTGATCAGGATGCGCTTCATGGTGCCCACCTTAGTGCTCTCTTTGGGCCCGCGTAGCCGGGAGCCGAGCCGCATGAAGATTGGCCCAGATACAAGATTGCGCATGGTGGTGTTCGTGATTGTGATGTCTTCCATCAAGGCCCCATCGACCGATTCCAATGCATAGCCCTGGCAGCCTTCGAACACGCAGTTGGAGATGGTGATATTTATAAAGCCGCCGTTCGATTCGGTCCCGCACTTGATACGGCCGGTACCCCAGGCATGCGAATCCTTTGAGAGTTTCTTGAATGTCCCGTCGAGCACCGAACCCAATTCATAATCTCCAGTTACCCAGCAGTTAGAGATAGTGACATTGCGGGTCGGGCGAGCATAACCCAGGGCATAACTCGATTTTGGACAGATACCGTCATCCCATGGAGAATTGACAGTGCAATTGGAGACGCGAACATTCTGGCAGCAATCGATATCCATGCCATCGCGGTCGGTGTCAATCTTGAGGTCGTCGATGGTGAGGTTGTCGACGCCCGTGAGCAGAAGGCCAAAGTGTCCTCCCTTGAGAATGGAGAAGTCGCGCAGAATAACGTTGTGGCAGTTCTTGAGCGCGATAGCCTTGTTGCCAACGCCTGGCTGCTCTGCGACGAAAGCGCTGCCCTGATCTCGTCCCGAACGACCGTTGGATAGACCCTTTCCCCAGATGAGTCCGGGGCCCGTGATACTGATGTTATGGATATCTTCGCCCCACAACAGCGAGTTATGCCAGTGGTTATGACCGTAATCCTGAAAAGCATCCCATTCCGTGTTAGGTTCGGCCGCATCGTAGACGCCTCCGCGAGAACCGGTCTGCTCGCCGGGAAGCGGTGAATCGGCAGCAACAATGGCGCTGCCCTGCAATAGGTGCAAGTGAACTAGGCTCTTGAGGTGAATGGAGAAGCAAAGATACGAGCCTGCCGGAAACACGACGACTCCACCACCCCCGGCCGCCGCGGCTTCAATTGCGTTGTTGACAGCCGCTGTGTCAAGGGCCTTTCCGTCACCCGCGGCGCCATACGTGCGGACATCATAGGTGCTCATCGAGGGTGATGGCACCGCGCCCGGTTGGGTCAACGCCAGAGACCCCGCGGGAATAGCGGCGGCTGCCGCTCCGAGACTGCCGGTGCGTAGAAAATCGCGACGCATGGAACTGAATGTCTGCATTGATTGATCCTCCTGCAGGGAATTCTTGAATTGCTGTGCCCACTTAGCCAACCGTGTTTCTGAGTTGTTTGTCAATCGAGATGAAAGACTTCTTCCAGCGGAAAAATGCGGTCATCGGGCGCGTCGCCTTCGAGTGCTTCAAAGAAGGGAGACATCTCCGCTTGCCAACGGTTGTTCACAGGATGTTTCTTCATAGCCGTGCAGGCTCGGTCAAAGTCATCTGTCTCAAGATAGCCGACAAGCAGGCCGTCGGGCCGCAAAAACAATGAGTAGTTATGCCACCCCGTGGCACGGAGCGCGTCGAGCATCTCCGGCCAAATTTGAGCGTGACGCCGCTTGTATTCATCGAGCATTCCGCTCCGGACCTTCAACAGAAAACAGATTCGCATGGTGACCTTCTACGGGTTCGTTTTCAAAGCAATGTCTCGTGCATGACAAGAGCAACCGCGCTCCGCAGTCGCGCCTTGTTTCCTTCTTGCGCCGGCCGGAGACGGGGAACCATGACCATTGGATGCCGGCGCATTTCAGTCTCAATCAAGGGGCCCGCGAAATGCCAAAGGGTTGTAATGTCGCCCACGACAATAATCTCAGAGGGCGCCAAAGCCGACGCGATCATGTGCATGCCGCGGCCAAGCGCGGCGCACATTCGCTCGATCGCGGTCTTGGCCGCACGATCACCAGCCTCGGCCAACTTGAGAAGGCCCTCAAAGGTCGGTGCAGCGTGGTTCCCAGCTTCGGCGTAGTAGCGCAGGCCGGCAGGGTTTGCGGCGAGGGTTTCCCAGCACCCGCGGCTTCCGCAGCCGCATGGCAGCCCATTGGGATCCATCTGGACATGACCGAATTCTCCGGCGGACCCGCTCTCCCCGCGAAGAATGCGGCCATTCGCAAAGATACCCGTTCCCAATCCTTCAGAGACATTGACGACGACCAGGTCATGCATTCCATCGCTGTCGCCGAACCAGACCTCAGATAAGGCGCAGGCGTTGGCTACGTTATCGGCCACGACGGGCAACCCGGTGGCTTGTTCCACGCGGGACTTAATCTGCGCAATAGGCCAGCGGATGTTGGGCGCGAAAATCGGTTTTGTTGCGCGCGACTTTCCGGTAGCGGAGCCGGATGAGCTGAGATCCAAGCGGCCAGGCAGACTTATGCCGATGCCGTCAAACGAGCGGTCCTTGTTTGCCGCGATCATCTCACGGATTGCGTCAAGAATTACTCCGATAACCATCTGAGGGTCAGACGGGAGAGCGATGAGGTTTTGCGATATGATTCTGCCGCCCAGATCCGTAACTGCCAACGTGGTCTGCGACGGATGGATATCAAGCGCGAGTACGCCTCGCTGGCCATTCACGTTGAGGAACGTAGGCCTGCGGCCACGGGGAAGGCGGCCCATGGATCCTTCAACAATCCATCGCTCGGCAAGCAGTTCTTCAACGATCAGGGAAACCGTGCTTCTTTGCAGGCCGGAAACGCGGGCCAGATCAGCGCGTGAAATGGGCTGGCGCGTACGGATCTGATTGAAGATCAGATTACGATTGATCTGCCGAGGTATCTTGTTTGACGCACTTACCTTGTTCGTGAAGGAGAAGCGTGGTGCTGGCGACTTTGTCCGGCTCTCCGTTGTGTCCAGCATGTTTGGCAACCTATCGAGTGTGACTTGAGCCACGGTAACTTGCAGACCAGACAAGCGCGGCAAAAACCAATTGGCTTATAGGCACGGCGTTTGCAGGAAATGTACGCCGGCGCAAGTGGTAAAGGGCTAAACGTTGTAGGTGGAAGACGAAACGCGTCCCCCACGACCGGTCCAATTGGTGTGAAAGAATTGCCCGCGCGGCTGATCGACGCGTTCGTACGTGTGCGCGCCGAAAAAGTCCCGCTGCGCCTGAAGCAGATTGGCGGGCAAACGCAGAGTACGATATCCATCAAAAAAAGCCAGTGCAGTTGAAAACGCAGGAGTGGGCACGCCTAACTCGATCGCATGCACGAGCGCCCTGCGCCATGATGCCTGGTACCCGTTGAGAGCGCTGGAAAAAAAGTTGTTGAGAAGCAAGTTGTCGATGGCCTTATTGTTGTCGAATGCTTCTTTGATCTTTCCGAGAAACCGGCTGCGAATGATGCATCCCCCGCGCCACATAAGCGCGATGCCTCCCAGGTTGAGGTTCCAGCCATTCTCTTTGGCGGCGGCCTTCAGCAGCATGTAGCCTTGCGCGTAGGAGATGATTTTTGAGCAATAAAGCGCGCGCCGCACGTCTTCAATAAAGGCAATGCGGTCGCTCTCGATCACTTTCGCGGCCGGACCGTTAAGTATTGACGATGCAGCGACGCGCTCTTCCTTGAGTGCAGAGAGAAAGCGCGCGAAGACGGACTCGCCAATTAGTGTTACGGGTTGACCAAGGTCGAGCGCGCTGAAGATGGTCCACTTCCCAGTACCTTTCTGGCCCGCGGTGTCGAGGATCTTGTCGACGATCGGCTCACCGTCGTCGTCCTTCTTGGCGAAGATTTGACTCGATATCTCGATGAGATAACTGTCGAGTTCGCCTTTGTTCCAATCGGCGAAGACCTGATGTAACTCGTCCGCGCCGAGACCGAGGCCGCGCTGCAGCAGGTCATAGGCTTCGCATATCAGTTGCATGTCACCGTATTCAATGCCGTTGTGAACCATCTTGACGTAGTGGCCGGCGCCATTTTCGCCCACCCAGTCGCAGCAGGGCGTCCCATCTTCCACTTTGGCGGCGATGGACTGGAAAATGTCCTTGACGTACGGCCACGCAGCGGGATTTCCGCCCGGCATGATGGAAGGACCGAAGCGCGCGCCCTCTTCACCGCCGGAAACGCCGGTGCCGATGAAGAGAATGCCCTTCGCAGCCAGGTATGTGGTGCGGCGATTGGAATCAGTGAAAAGTGAGTTGCCGCCGTCGATGATAATGTCGCCGGGTTCTAGGAAGGGAAGTACGTGGTCAATCATCTGGTCGATCGTGTCACCTGCTTTGACCATCAGCATCACTCGGCGCGGGCGCTTGAGCAGCCTCACGAATTCTTCAATGGAATGGGCTCCGGCGACCTGCGTGCCCTTCGCTTCATTCGCCACGAAGTCGTCAACCTTTGAGACCGTGCGGTTGAAAACGGCGACTTTGAAACCGTGGTCATTCATGTTGAGGACGAGATTTTGTCCCATCACTGCGAGGCCGATCAGGCCGATATCACACGATGCGTCTGACATACAACCTCCGAATTCGTGCTGGAGCAGTTAGTGCGAGTTTATTGATTCACTCCGCTGGCGAGGAACCCTCCATCGACAACCAGAGTTTGTCCTGTAACGAAAGATGCGGCATCTGAAGCGAGATAGATTGCGGCGCCGATCAGTTCTTCGGTCCTGCCGAAGCGGCCCATGGGTGTACGCATCAGCAGTTCCCGGCCGCGCGGCGTGCTGTCAAGCAATTGAGCGTTGAGATCGGTGCGGAAAACACCGGGAGCAATCGCGTTGACCGTGACGCCTTTCTTCGACCATTCGACGGCAAGCGAACGGGTGAGCGATGCAACGCCGGCTTTGCTGGCTGCGTACGCGGCCACTTCACTGAGTGCGACGAAACTGTTGAGCGAGGCGATGTTGACAATGCGGCCGTAGCCGCGATCTAGCATGGGCCGTCCGAAGACCTGGCAGGCGCGCAGAGTGCCAGTGAGATTGGTGTCGAGGATGGCGGTCCACTCCTCTTCCGGCATGGTAAGCGTAGGAGTGCGCTTGATCCTTCCGGCGCAATTAACGAGGATGTCGACTTTGCCGAATTGGTGAAGCACGGCGGCGAGGAGGGCTTCGAGCGATGAGCGGTTGCAAACATCGGAAGTGAGTCGAAGGGTTTTGCGGCCAAGCCTTTCGATCTCCGCCGCGGTCTCGTCAACCTGCTGCTGGCGGCGCGCGGTGGCGATAACATGAGCGCCGGCCTCGGCCAAACCAATCGAGAGCGCGCGTCCGATGCCGGACGTTCCGCCGGTGACGACTGCAACCTTGTCTTCAAGACCGAGAAGCTTGAAACCCATTTGAAAGTCCTTTTCAGAGCCGGCTGCGATGCGCCCAAAGACCCAGGCCTGGGTTGGCGATGAAGAATATTTCTTCCTCATCGATGTGATTGTAGCCGTGCGCCAGCGATTCGGGATTGTAGCGATGAAGCATGGAGTCAAGTTCGGCGAAGCCGAAGCCGACCGACTCGACCTCCTGACGGGTGAGGTGCCCTGGGCACCACGTAATGTTGAAGCGGCCTTCAGAGGAGCCGTGGATGAGATGCGCGGCAGCGCTAAGGTCGCTGGCAAGATCGGCGTTCGCATCGACTGCAGCAAGGGTAGCTGGAGTGCCGAAATAGCCATATTTGCGTATCAGCGCATCGATGGTCCCATCTTCACCGAATTCCTTCACGCCAGGAGCGAGGATGATCAGGTCTGCTCCGTCGGCCAGCGCCATGCGAGTACGATAGACGGCCTTGTTGCCGAGCCATGTGGAGTGAAACTCGTGCGGATCAAGATACACGACAGCTTTGCGGATGGGCTCGTCGAATCTTTCGAAGTTAACTTTCAGGCTAAGTTCGGAGGCGAGATGGAAACACTCCGAGTCATCGCCGATGTAAAGCCCGCGCACCGCCAGCCCTCCGCTCGCGCGGCGCGCGACGACCGTGAGCACGTAGACAATGGGCAGATTGCTGAGAAAATGGTCGGAGGCGTAGTTGAGCACAGCGCGCACGGGATTTTCAGCGCGGCCCATGATGCGCTCCATGCCGTAGACAGCGCCTAGATAATGGCTTCCATTGATGCCTTCGCGGCCACCCGTTCCAACGAGAATATTCTTAGTATAGTTAGCCATGCCGATAACTTCGTGGGGCACAACCTGGCCGATGGACAGAATGAGATCGAAACCGCCGCGAGAGATAAGGCGGTTGACTTGGGCTGGCCATGCGTAGCTCAGCTTGCCTTCCGATTGCTCGCGTATGAACTCTGCGGGAACTTCGCCAAGAGTTTCCACATCCGTGCGCCAGTTGTGAACGTGGAAGAGATTCAGCGGGACGTTGCCGAACATGTGCGTGAGTTGATCAGGGCGCATTGTGGTGTGCGTGCCGAGCGCAGGAAGCACGCCTTTGAGCCGATCTCCATAGTATTGCCATGCATAGTTGGTGAGGTCGCCGGCGCGCGAGTGCTCACGGCTTTGATCGGGCGGCACGGCGAGGACGCGACTGCGCAGGCCGAGTTTCGACAGTGCTTCCGCGAGCAGTTGCTGCAACTGCAGGGGCGACAAATCAGCGTCGACACTTCCCACGGCGCAGAAGAGACTCATGCAAGCGACTCCACTCTTTTCAATCCGGGTGCGAGCAGGATGATAACTCCCAGGGCAAGGAGATAGGCGCTGCCGGCGATGACGAAAAGGCTGGCGTAATTGCTATGCGTGAGTTGCAGCAAATAGCCGACGAAAATGGCGAAGAAAGAACCGGCCGCCGACCCAGCCATACCGCCAATCCCTGTGACGGACCCGACCGCCGAGCGCGGAAACATGTCGGAGGCGGTAGTAAATATATTGGCAGACCATCCCTGATGCGCAGCCGCGGCAAGGCTCAGAAGGCCGATGGCGGCCCACTCGGAGCCCAGATAGTTGACCAGGATAATCGGGACGACCGCGCAGGCGCAGAAAAACATTGCGCCAAGACGGGCGTGCGGCGCAGAGAAGCCGAGCCTGCGAAGCGGCATGGGAAGCCATCCGCCACCGACGCTGCCGATCGAAGATGCAGTGTAAACGACTACCAGGGGCATTCCGACATGCTTGAGATCGAGGTGATAGCGTTTGCTGAAAAAGTCAGGAAGCCAGAAAAGGAAAAACCACCAGATGGGGTCGGTAAGAAACTTGCCAATTGCGAAAGCCCAGGTTTGCCTGTAGCCAAGAAGCTTTCGCCACGGGGCCGCAGGTCCCATTTGAGTGGCAGCTTCCTGATAGATATGTCGAAGTTCAGCGCCGGTAAGTGTAGGGTGGTCAGTTGGCTTGCGGTACTTGTTGAACCACAGCAGAATCCATGCGGCGCTGAAGAAGCCGGTAACGAGAAACGCGGCGTGCCAACTGTAATGAAGGGCCACCCAGGGCACGATGAGCGGAGCGAGGATGGCGCCCATGTTCGCTCCGGAGTTGAAGATACCTGTGGCCAGAGAGCGCTCGCTCTGCGGGAACCATTCCGCCACAGTCTTGATGGCGGCAGGGAAGTTGCCCGACTCACCAAGGCCCAGAAAAACGCGCGCAATGCCGAATTCGACCATGGTATTGACGAGCGCGTGGCCCATTGCCGAAAGGCTCCACACTGCCATGATGCACATGTAGCCGACGCGCGTACCGACTTTATCGACGAAGCGGCCGGCGGCCAAAAGTCCGGTGGCATAGGCAATTTGGAACGCGGCCATGATGTAGCCGTAGCCCACTTCGGTCATGCCGATGCCGTGGTCGGCCACGCTTTGCATGAGCGTCGGCTTCAGGAGGGACAGCACCTGGCGGTCCATATAGTTGATGGATGTGGCAACAAAGAGCATGGCGCAGATGGTCCAACGCACACGGCCAAGACGCGCGCCGGGGGATGATTCTTCTTCGGCGCGTTTGCCGGCAGCGATGCTGTTGACCATGGTTGCTCTCCTTAGATTAGAGACGATAAGCCTTCTTGACGAGACGATAAGTCAAATCGTACACAACTTCGAAGGCCTCATCCTCGGCAATACGATGTTCGGTGACAAGCTTGGCCAGGAACGCGCAATCCACGCGGCGTGCAACATCGTGCCGCGCGGGAATGGAAAGAAACGCGCGGGTATCGTCGTTGAAGCCCACGGTGTTATAGAAGCCTGCGGTCTCCGTGGCCTGCTGGCGAAACCGCATCATTCCTTCAGGACTATCGTGAAACCACCAGGGCGGCCCGAGGCGGAGGCAGGGATAATGACCTGCCAATGGCGCTAACTCGCGGCTGTAACTCGTTTCATCGAGCGTAAAGAGGATGATGGTGAGATTGGGCTCATTTCCGAAGCGGCTGAGCAAGGGATGCAGAGCGTGCACGTAGTTCGTAGGCTGGGGAATGTCCGCGCCGATGTCGCGACCGTAACGTTGAAAAAGCGAGTGGTTGTGATTGCGCACGCTGCCTGGATGAATTTGCATGACCAGGCCGTCATCGAGGCTCATGCGCGCCATCTCGGTGAGCATCTGTGCGCGGAAAAGTTCCTGCTGTTGAAGATCGGCTGAGCCGGAAAGGACACGAGCGAAGAGCGCTTCGGCTTCATCCGTGGAAAGATCGGCGGTCTGCGGAGTTGGATGGCCGTGGTCAGTGGATGTGCAGCCGAGAGTCCGGAATCGATCACGCGATTTGCGAAGCGCGTTCAGATAGCCGGACCATGTTGAGGTGTCTTCGCCTGTTTGACGGCCTAGTTCTGCAATATTCGCGGCGAAGCCGGCGAACTCGGGATCGACGACGGAGTCAGGGCGGAAGGTGGGCAGGATGCGCGCGTTCCAGCTTGAATCGCGAATGGCCCGGTGATCGGCGAGCGAGTCGAGCGGGGAATCGGTAGTGGCCAGGACTTCAAGATTGAATCGTTTGAAGAGAGCGCGCGGCAGAAATTCGGGAGTGCGGAGTTTTTCGGAGATGGTGTCGTAGTAATCATCGGCTGTGCTTTCAGAAAGTCGCTCGGTGAGACCGAAGAGCTGGTTGAAGGCGAAGTCAAGCCAGAGGCACGTGGGGGTTCCGCGGAAGAGAAAGTAGTGGCTGGCAAAGATGCGCCAGACTTTGCGCGGGTCTTTCAGTTCCGGCTGGCCTATCTCGAGGTCTTCAAGCGGGATGCCCTGGCTGTACAACATGCGGTAGATGTAGTGGTCAGGCTGGACGAAGAGTTTTGCGGGATCGGGGAATGGCTCGTTTTTCGCGAACCATGCGGCTTGCGTGTGGCCGTGAGGGCTCACGATAGGCAGAGCCTTGATGCTCGCGTAAAGCGCCCGGGCTACCGCGCGGGCGGCGGGTTCGGCGGGGAACAGACGGTCTTCATGAATTAGCATGTCTTCAATCTCAATGCTTCAAGAAGAAAATGGATAGGCATCAGGCACGATAGCCCATGCCGTCGAGAACGCCGCGCATATAGGCGAATGATTCGATAACTCCGGGCATGGGATCGTCGCCGTGAATCTCATATTCGAGATCGACATAGCCTTTGTAATTTGTCTTGATGAGCGCTTCAAAAATCTCGCGGAAGGGCATGATGCCGCGACCAACAGCCACCTGGCTGTCTTTGTTATTAAAGTCGGTCAGGTCTTTGGCGTGCATGTTGAAAAGGCGCGGGCCGATTTCGTGAATGGACTCGACAATGTCAGCGCCGGCGCGGACGGCGTGACCAATGTCGATGCAGCAGCCCATGCGCGGGTCCATATTCCTCACCGCTTTGAGCACATCGAGCGGGGAAGGAAATACCTTATCCTCAGGGCCGTGGTTGTGGATGGCGATGCGAATATCGTATTCCTTAACGAACTTCTCGATGCGCGGCAGAGTAGCCGGAGCCGGGTCGCCGGCAACGATAACGGCGATGCCGGCGCGCTTGGCGTATTCAAACTTACTGCGGATATCGTCGTCTTCATCTTTGGGAAAGTAGATGACTCCGGCCGCGTGTAGAGAGATCCCCGCAGCGGCATAGTCGGCGAGCGCCCTGGCTTCTTCCGCGGGGTCCATGGGTAAATGATCTTTCGTGTCTTTGGGATTCAGCGCGGTGACGTTGAGCTGCTTCATGAAGCCAATCATCTGCGCGCGGGTGAAGTTGCGAAAGGTGTAACTGGCCAGACCTAACTTGACTGGCGAGGGTTTGCCAGTGGCGTGCGACGGGTCAGCGAAAGACGGAATGGCGCACGAAGCCGCAATGAGCGCGCTGGATTGAACGAAGCTGCGGCGGGAGAGAGCGGATTTCATCAGCGGAACCTTTCGGTTGAGTTGCAATTGTGATTGGGGCCCTCGAGCTGACTAGAGATGCGGCGCCCAGCCCGGCTCATAGTCGCGGCCCCAGTACTTCATCGCTTCCGAATCGTGGAGGATTTTCCCATCCGCGGTGTCCAATGACAATGTGCGACTCACTTCCCAGGAGACGTTGGAGAGCTGCAGCATGGTGACTGCGACATTGCCGACGGAAACCGGGGCATTGAGCTTTTCGCCCTTTCGAATAGCCGCAATGAAGTTGGCGAAGTGCATGTCAGTCATGGAGTCGCGGCCCAGCGTGTCCGATGAGTCGGCGGCCTTTCCGGCCTTTACTTCGGAAGTCTTGTTGCCCTTGAGATCGTAGACCTCATAGCCGCCGCGGTCAACGATGACAGAGCCATTCGTTCCCATGATGCAGGAGCCGCGGTCGCGCCCGTAAAACTTCATACCCTGGCAGCATTTTCCTTCCCAGTCGATGATCTTGTCCTGGTATTCGAAGCTGGTGAGCAGCGTGTCGTAGAACTGCCAGTCGTCTTTGAAGTGATAGCGACCGCCTGAAGAGGAAACGCGCTGCGGATAATCGACGCCGAGCGCCCAGCGGCAAACATCCACCTCATGCGTGCCGTTGTTGAGTGTCTCGCCGGTACCCCAGATCTTGAACCAGTGCCAGTTATAGGGCTGCACGTTGTCCTTGTAAGGCTGGCGCGGCGCGGGGCCCTGCCACAGGTCCCAATCGAGCGTTGCGGGGACCGGCGCGTCCTTGCCCACGCCGATAGATTTGCGGATGTTGCTATACCAGGCCTTTGCGTAATAGGGACGGCCAATGAGGCCATTGCCGATCTTGTCGACAACCTCGATGGTGTGCGGCGATGAGCGCTGCTGCGTCCCCATCTGCACCTGCTTGCCATATTTCTTTTGCGCTTCGACCAGCAGCGCGCCCTCGGCGGGGTTGTGGCTGCAGGGCTTCTCGACGTACACGTGCTTGCCCGCCTGCAGGCCGGCAATGGCGATAGGTGCGTGCCAGTGGTCGGGCGTCGCGATAGTAATGGCATCAATTTCCTTGAGTTGCAGGATCGAGCGAAAATCCCTGTCCGTCGCCGGTTTCTCGCCCATCTCCTTCTCGGTCTCCGCGGCAAACTTCTTGAGAATGTTCGATTCCACATCGCAGACATGGGAAATGCGCGCGGAGCTCCTGTTGGCCTTGAGAGACGAGAGATGCGCGTAAGCGCGGCTGTTGAGGCCGATGACAGCGAAGTTGAGGCGATCATTGGAGCCGAGAATCTGGCCATAACTTTTTGCAGTTGACGCGACGGCCAGGCCGGCCGCGCCCGCTGCGAAGGTGTCAAGGAATTCACGTCGTGTAACCAATGCTTTTCTCCATCAATGCGGCAAAGTTTGCGTGTAATTGTGATGCAGTTGAAGTTTAGGCGCGCTTTCAAGACGCCTTAAAGAGTGCCTGAATCCTTGAGTGCCTTCTTCATGCCGGCCCAACTTACACGCGTGGATTCTTCCGGCGTCGAAGCGCCGTGCCAATGAGTCTCAAGACTAACCGCCTCGCGATAATCGATTTTGCGAAGCGCACGAAACTGGGCTGTCCAGTCAATGAGGCCAATGTCTACAGGCGCCCACTCGATTTTGCCGGCTGCGTTCTTGACGGCATTCTTAACGTGGCAGTGGTGAATGCGATTCTTCGGAAGTGTGTCCCAGGCAGCAGGGAAGGCGTCGAGTTCGCCGCGCATGACTGCGTTCGCCGGATCCCAGTTGAGCGCGAGATGCGGCGATGGAACGGCATTCAGGGTGCGCGTCGCCTCGCGGCCCGTGGCCGTGTTGCACTCGAACTCATTCTCGAGTACGAGCAGAATGTCGTGCTTCCCGGCAACTTCTGCGGCGGAACGCAACTTCTCATCGATGACGGCGCGGTAGGGCGCAACGTCGTCAAGACGCCAGAAATCAAAGCAGCGGACCTTGCCGGTGTTGAATTGCTTGGCCAGGGAGATGGCGCGCTCAAGCAATTCGTCCTGATGCTTGAATGCCACTTCGGCCGCGCCGAACACATCGCCTTTGGCGCCATAAGGCGAGCGCGGCGCACCAGGCCAGTCGGTTTTGAACAGAGGACTGGCGATGTCAGTCACCCGCAGGTTGTATTTTGCCAGGATCTTCTTCGCCTCGGCGATCTGGTCATCGCTCAGGTCCATGGTGTTCTTGCCCCACATGGAGCGGAGTTCGATCCAATTAAGGCCGAAATCGTGAGAGATGACGTAACATACGTGGTCGAAGTCGGGCGAGATCTCGTCGTTGATGACGGAAATGTGGAAAGGTGAGCCAGATGCCTGGGAACGGCCTCTGAGCGAGTGGGTCAGTGAGGCAGTCGCGGCGATGGCCGCTCCGGCAAGAAAACTTCTCCTCGAACAACCTTCCATTTTGCTCCTCATGGCTTGCAGTGTTGGCGCGGGGCTGCGGATGATGATGATGGCGCCTGGAGCTTGACGCGGGCGTCCGATGGGTCGTTATTCCATTGCGGCAGGTAATTTGTTCGAATACCGAACTAACGGTATCGAGATCGGCCTGACTTTGTCAAGAGTAAATTCGAATGTTTCAGGGAACGTGCGGAGTGCGGAAGGCATTCGGGATGCGGTTAAGCCCCGCTTGTCGCGCTAATTCTTGGCAATACCCAGATGGAGCGAAGTAACATACTGGATCGCTAAAGTATTCTCGTTGAAATAAGGACCCACACTGTAATGCTGAAGTTCGTAGTCAAATTTAATGAGCTGGAATCTGTTGGGCCGGAAGCCCGCCGCACCCTCATAACTCTGCACCTTGCCGGATGCGTTGGCGCTTGTGTAGCCGATGCGGCCGGCAATGTACCACCGCGGGCTCAGCACTCTTTTTATCTCCCCATAGCCCGCCTGCTCACGAAAGGTAGGAATCACCGTGTAGGGCATCACGAATTTCTGCACTTCCCCGATTACGGTCCAGTGGCCGCGTGCCCATGACGCGTCAAGGCCCAGGGCGTGGGCCGGAAGCGTACCTGGGTTTGCTTCGCCGGGCAAGAAATACTGGTACTGCCTGTCGAGATACGGACCGCGATAGCCGGAGACACCAACGCGAAAGCCCTGGCGTATGGTATAGCCGGCGCCGCCGGCCCAGTTGCCGTATTGATCGTGCTCGAATAAACTGCGCGGATTCGCCGGGGAAGAGTTGGCGAACTGAACCCGCCCATCCCATCGGCTCCGCGTGGCATCTATCTCGGCACCGGCAACGCTGAGGTTGGATACCGGCGTGTAGTAATAGCCGTATTCCATAGGCAGATCGACTAGAGGGTTGTCGGCATCGTCGTAGCGCAGCAGGAAAGAGCCGAACACAGTTGAAAGCTGCCCAGCGCGCATCATAAAGGAGCCTTTGTCAGATACTCTCGAGTAATTCAGCGAAGCCTGCAGAATGTTGCCGTTTATTCCATTGCCTGCGTTCGAAAAGTCTTGATTGAAATACGGCCGTGAGTTGAGTTGCCAGGCGCCTGTGAGGGTCCAGTGATCGCTGAACTTCCATGTGGGATAAGTGACCGAACGGAAGCCCACGCCCACAGGCACTCCGGATCTGGGAACCTCAGTGAATACGTTGGAAGCGGCGAACTGGCCGCTAAGAGTCTCTCTCAGATCGAGGCCCGAATTTGCTTCCTGAGCAGGCAAATGTCCCGGGCAGAGTATCCCGAAGATCAGCAAGGAGAGGAGCGCCTTCTTCACTCCGCCTCCACTGCTTCAAATTCCGCGAATTGGCCCCGAACTTCCGGCTGGAGCGGTTGTCCGGTCACAATCTCGCGCGGCAGTTTCACGAACAGCTCCACAACTCGGGGATCGAATTGTGTCCCTGCATATCTGAGCAATTCGTGGATGGCCTGTTCATGAGTCATTCCCCGCCGATACGACCGGTTGGAAGTCATCGCATCGTAAGCATCCGATACGTGGATGATGCGCGCATCAACCGGCGTTTCCTTGCCGGACTGGCCTTTCGGATATCCGCTGCCATCCCAGTTCTCATGGTGCAGTTCCACGGCATCGAGATAGGGTGCAAGGCCGCGCACCCCTTCCAGAATCCGGCGACCGATCACAGGATGTTCCTTGACAATCGAAAACTCTTCGTCTGTGAGCCGTCCAGGCTTCTGCAGCACGCTGTCGGCAATGCCGATCTTCCCGATATCGTGCAATAACGCGCCGGTGCGAATCCGCTCAACATGTTCGGGGTCGAGACCCATCGCGGCAGCCGTCGCGCATGAGAGCTGGCTGACGCGGCAGCTGTGACCGGACGTGTACCGATCGCGCGCGTCGAGAGCATTGGCGAGGGAGCCGACAAACTCCACGTAAGCTCCTTGCAGATTCTCGCGGGCATTTCTTACCGATACGGCGGCCCGATTATAGCTCTCGGCCAGTTCCCGGGTTTCCTTTGTGGATGAGAGATCGACTGTGAACTCCGGCAGCACGCCGGTGCTCTCGGCGTTGCGCAGGTGAGCGACCACAAGCGCGATCGGTTTCACAATGGAATGGGACGAGACAATGCTGCATAAGAGAGCGACCAGCACGGAACCAAATGCCATGGTCAGGAAAAGATTGCGCAGTCTCGATCGAATGGGGCCGGTTGCCTCATCCACATTTTCAAGACTCCATAAGGTATACCCACCGCCGAGATCCTGCATGGGACCCGATATCCAGTTGACGCTTCCCAATCGGAAATCACATTCCGATCGGCCCGTACAGCCGGGAAAGGCCGCCTCAATCTCTCTTTCTGAGACATTCGGAATGTTTACGTCGATCACTTTCCGGTCATGAATAAGCACAGCGGGAGTCGCAGCTCCAGGAAAGTCAAAATACTCCCCCACCGAAAGGGAACCGATGTTTTCTTCGTCCTCATCTATCGGTACAGATGCGAACCGGAAAATGCGGTTGCCGATCACAAGCAGGCCTTTCTCGGAGTGTTCGATCAGGGCCTCATTCAATGGGACGAGTTGGCTTTTCCCACCCGGTGTTTCTCCTCCCTGGCGGACGACGCCCGCAAGAGGCGCGCCATTGGGCGCAGAAACGAAAAGAAAATCGAAGCCCATATGCTCGCCAAGTTCGCGGAGTTGGTCTTCTACGGTCATGCGCGCCGCTTGGCTGTCGGGTTGCGAACGAAGCAGCTGGATTCCAGCCTTCAGAGACGCGTTTTCCCCGGCGATTTTGAGAAAGCGGCTACTCTGAAGTTCGGCTTTCGCATTGACTCGAGCGATTGCAAGTTCATTTTCGCGCAGAGATGCGCGCAGACCATCGCGCACAGTCGATTGCACAAACCCTTGCACCATCCAGAAGCTGGCTGCCAGCAGGATCGCGAAAGGGACAAAGCAAATCAGAAAGGCACGAGTTCGGAAGCGCATAGTCACCTTATTCCGGCGATGACCGCCGCCGCCGCATTCACCTGGGCATTCTCTTCGGAGTCTTCCCCGATTGGAATAAAGAAATTCGCTACGGAATCGTGCCCGCTTTCGACGACAATCGATTTTCGGAAGAATCCCGCGGACTTGTGCCACGCCACGATGGTGTACTTGCCGGGCGGTACATTTTGAATTTCAAATTGTCCCGATCGATCCGATTTTGCGTACCATCGGTTTGGAGTCACGACGATCGTGGCCGCCATATTGGGGTGCAGACGGCAGTAGACGTCGACAACACCGGGCTTCGGGAAGGCTACCTCTCGGGTTTCGCCCTTGTCGTAGCTTCCGAGATCGAAGGTCTTCGGCTTTGAGAGCGAGAAGATATTATGAAAAATGGGATCCATGTTGGGAAACGAAACGGCTGATCCCACCGGGACCACAATCAGATCGGGCGTAAACCTGCGGTCGAGCTGCTCTATCTTGAATGGGCCGGGACTGGCTGAATCGATACCCGCCGGACCGGGCCCTTCCAGATAAATCACCACACGCGACCGCTCGAACTCCAGCGGATCTTCCTTGGCGTCCTTTCCAAGTTCCACAGCCGTGCCGCGCTGATAGATGGAAACGGATGGAGTCACGCGCCGCTTGGTCAGCTTCTTCTTGATAAGAATCGTGCCGGTAATGTTTTGCGCGTGCGCGTTGGCAGCGAGGGCAGCGATTGCGATCAGAATACGCAGAAAATTCCCTGGCGTTATGCGCATTCCATGACCGCGTCGAAACGACTGTTTATGCATACGTTTCCTTAGGAGGATATCTGGATTCGCAGGGCGCTCTGACGCTACTACAAGTATCGGCTCGAATATCTCTGAAGACGTACAACTTATAGGGAAGAATCATCACTCGATTGGGGGGACGAAGACGAAAAGTCCCAAGAAAAAAGCTCGTGTCGTGTTGGTGCAGACGGCGGTGCGATGCGTGTATCTCTCTCAACCTGCGAGTCCCTTGTCCTGTGCAGGGCAACGATGGGTTGGAGGGGGAGTTTCAAGCACATTTGTCAGGCACCGCTAATGCCTTCTACCGTTGACGGGCGTGGGGTTGCGAATTCAAGGTCGACGGCCAGCGGACATCCAGCGCAGTTGGGAGTTCTGCCGCAGTGTGCCTTGCCCACGGCTACGGTTAGGGCATGAATTTCGTTGAAAAGGCGGGCGTGACTGGCCGGCGGATCGGAGGCGAAGGCCTGTCGCGTGAGCGTAACCAGAGATTCATAATCGCCGCGGCCGGCTGGTGGCGCAAGCAGCCGATGGCGCACGGCGATGCGGCGTAGGTACTCGTCGGCCACGGGAACGGCGTGGTTGAGAGCGTAGAGCAGGATGGCATCCGCAGTCTCCGGCCCTACGCCGGGCAGAGCGAGCAGGCGGCAGCGCAATATTGCGGTCGGAGTGGCCGCGAGCCGGTCGAGTGAGCCCGCAAACTCGCGGTCGAGCATGTCCACGAATGCCTTGAGCGCCGGGGCCTTGCGGGTGTGAAAACCGCTAGGACGAATGAGAGTCTGCAATTCTTCGACGGAGATGGAGCGGAGTCCGTCGACCGTGAGCGCGCCCGCTGCACGAAGATTGGCCAGCGATCGCTGGACGGATTTCCAGGCGGTATTCTGCGTGAGGTATGCGCCCAGGATCACCTCAAAGGGAGTTTCAGCCGGCCACCAGAACTGTGGACCGTAGGCCTCTGCGAGCTTGTCATGCATGTCGCGGAACCGCTCAGGCGGAGTCGGTTTTCGCTTCACGGAAGGGAATCCTCACCAGGCGGTGACTCGAGTTGCATCTTCCACTCCAGGATGCGGGCGCGCCCTGCCGCGGCTTCCGCTTCGGGGACATGACCGGCCTGCTGTAATGCGATGGAGAGCGCGGTGTGGGCCAGCGGGTCGCTGGGAGTAAGGACCGTGAGTGCTAAGGCCGCGGCGATCGATTGGTCAAACTGGCCGGCATCGCGCAGGGCGCGAGTGAGGCCGTGATGCGCCTCAATATGAGCCGGATCGGCGGCTATGGCGGCGCGAAATGCCTGCGCGGCTTCTTCGAATGAACCGGCCGCGAGCAGGTCGAGTCCGCGATGAGATAGCGCGTCGGCAGTGGTAATTTCGGTCACGGCTGGCTTTAGGATAAAGGACGAGCCGGTGCGCGGGTTTGTTGCCGGCAATGGGAGGCGCAGCGTGGCGGAAGGGATGATGAAGAGTCACACGGAGTATATGGTTTTCGAAACGAAGAAGCGGCGCGAGATGGTGCACATTACCGACGAGGTAGAAAAGATTGTGCGCCGCAGCGGAGTGCGCGACGGGCTATGCTTCGTCTCGCCGATGCACATTACGGCAGCCGTCTATGTGAACGATCTGGAGAGCGGGCTGATTGAGGATATCGGCAAGTGGCTTGAGGAACTTGCGCCTGCTCGTGCGGATTACAAACATCATCAGACTGGCGAGGACAACGGGGATGCGCACTTGAAGTCGCTGCTGCTGCACCACGAGACTACGCTGCCGGTGACCAATGGCCGGCTCGATCTGGGCACGTGGCAGAGAGTGTTCTACGCCGAGTTCGACGGGCAGCGCAGGAAGCGGTTGATCGTAAAAGTGCTGGGCGTGGAATAACCTAAACGGCTTTCGCTTTATCCGTTGGCCAGCGCCAGCGTCATCACCGTAATGTCGTCCTCCTGGCCGAATCGCTGCGCGGCTTCGGCGATCTCGCGGGCGGGCAGCAGAGCGAGGCTTAGAAGCCGATCGAAACCGTAAAGCTCTCCCGTAGCTGAGCGCGCCTCTGGAACGCCGTCGGAGAGCAATACAAGGCGCTCGCCAGATACCAAGCGGCCACGCATCAGCTCATAATTTTGCTCCGGGACGAGGCCGAGAGGCAGTGCCGGTGGCGTATCGATCTCGCGCCCAGAAAGATACGGTGCGATGTGGCCTGCGTTGGCGAGCGTGTACTCGCCGCTGAGCGCGATGCGGATGCAGCAGGCCGTGGTAAACCCTAGCTGGCCTTGCGTGATCAGCGCATTGTTGAGGCCGAAAAGAATCTCTCCTGGATCGTGCGAGGTTTCACGGCGGAGCGCGCCCAGGATCATGGCCACGCGCATTGCTGCGGTGAGGCCCTTGCCCGAGACATCGCCCACAATGGCAGTGAGGGAGCCGTCGGGCGCTGAAGATACGAAGAAAAAATCTCCGCCGACCTCGCTCGCCGGCAGGTAGACAGATTCCACCTGGAAGCCCGGCGTAGGGCGCGACGCGCTTTGCAGCAGCAGTTGCTGAACCGTGCTGGCAGCCTGAAGTTCCGCGGCAAAGGCGGCGCGGGCGCGTGCAGCATCCACCATCTCGGCGCAGAGCAGCGAGTTAGCGATGGCAGCGGCCGTTTGCAGGGCGATGGTGTTGAGCAGCTTGAGATTTGCCGCGGAGTAAGATGCTCCGTCGGCGGTGCTGGCCAGCGCGATGATGCCCACAGTGCGCTGGCCGGCGCGCAGCGGAGCGCAGATCAAAGCCTTCAGGCTCCGTTCGGAATCAAGAGCGCGTGGGTCGGACGCGCAATCGTTGACGATCTCGGCGACGCCACGTTCAAGAATAGATGCGGCAAAGCGCGAACTGGGAAGCAACGGGCCCACGTCTCTCTCCGGATCGTGTGAAGAAGTTCCGAACGATGCGGCGCTCTGCAACGGGCCATCTTCCTTTTCCATAACGAGAATGCCGCCGCTGGTAGCGGGGATAAGCCGTTGCGCCTGCTCCAGCGCAGACCGGCCCACGGCAGACAAGTTAAGCAATGCGGCGAGTTGCTCTGAGAGTTGCTCAATCAGGTGAACTTCGCGGTAGAGATGTAGAACCTCTGAGGCCAGTGCGCGGCCTTCCGACTCGCGAGCCGCAAGATGCGCGAGCACCGCAGCCATCGCGGCAGCAGGCGCCGCGGGGCCGACGACAAACCCAAGAGCCGCCTCTTCAAGCTGCACCGGCACGCGGGAATGATCCGCTGAACCTTCGACGGAAGCTTCGCCCAATAACACCTTGCCGGAGGTATCGACAACGCAGATGCCGCTGCCAATGGTCTCCCGAAGAGCTGTGAGAGCAGGGAAGCTTCCGGATCTGGGACTGAGGAGAGCTCTCAGTGTCACGCTCGTCATAGGCTTCACAATCCGGGTGAAGGCAAGCCGAGTACGGTGCGGGCTTGAGCAACCAGCGCGTCCGGATCGAACGGCTTGGTCATATACAGGTCGGCGCCCACCTGCATGCCGCGCTGGCGATCGAATTCCTGTCCCTTGGCCGTGAGCAGAACGATGTGGATGTGCTTTAAACCCAGCTCGTTCTTCACCGTGTTGCACACGTCAAAGCCGTTCTTCTTCGGCATCATCACATCGAGGAAAACTAAATTCGGCTGCTCCTCGCGGATGGTTTCGAGCGCTTCTTCGCCGTTGGAGGCCGTGAAGAGTTCCACGCCTTCGTCTTCGAGCTCCTCCAGGGACTGCTGGATCAGCGTGCGCAAGTGGGTCTCGTCGTCAACAATCAGTATCTTCATGGCGGTCATTGATAGATAAGAAACAGAACGTTCTCCATGCCTTTCTCGAAGCGCAGAGCACGAACCGCTTCGTCATTTGAGAGGAGCGAACTCAGAACGATAATGTCCGGCTTGGAGAGAACGGCTCTCGAAACCAGCTCGGAGCCATTGGATTCCATCACTTCGTAGCCGCGCGTTTGCAGAACATCGGTGAGCGTGCGGATGGTCGAAACATCCTCGTCCACCACCATCACTTTCTTCCGCGACTTGCCCTGGTCGAGCAGCGCGTCCACTTCGTGGAACAGCGACGCCGTGTCAATGGGCTTGGTGAGATAGCGGTCGACGCCCAGGCGGAATCCCCGCTCCTTATCCTCAACGATGGATAGGATGATGATGGGAATGTCCATCGTGGCCGGGTCGTTTTTCAGCACCGCCGCTACGTCAAAGCCATTCATCTCCGGCATCATCACGTCAAGAATGATCAGGCCCGGCGTCTCCTCGCGAATCAGCGCCAGCGCTTTGCGCCCATCTTCGGCCAGCCGCACCTTGTATCCAGCTTCGGTCAGCTCCTGTTGCAGCAGGGAGCGGATGTTCTGGTCATCGTCGACAACCAGAACAAACTTGTCCTTGGGCTGGTGCGCGGGAACTCTCTCGCGCAACTGCCGCACCAGCGATTCGATATCGACGGAGCGCCGCACCGGCAGCAACTCAAGCTGTGCGGGATTCCCCATGATAGGCAGCGTAAACGAAAACGTACTCCCTTTGCCCGGCTCGCTCTCTACCCAGATGCGGCCGCCGTGGTATTCGACAATTTCTTTGCAAATGGGCAGGCCCAGGCCTGTGCCTTTCGGCTTGTCTGTCAGCGTGTCGCCCACCTGCTTGAACTTTTCGAAGACTTTCTGCTGGTCGCCGTGCGCAATTCCAATGCCGGAATCCGTGACACCGACCACAAGTTCTCCATCACGGAGATGAGCCGAGCAGGTGATGGATCCAGCGTCGGTGAATTTAACGGCGTTGGAGATGAGGTTGATCACCACCTGAATAAGCCGGTCCTGATCGCCGTTTACTGTGGGCAGATCCGGGTCGACTTCGCGGACCAGGTTCAGTTTCTTTGCTTCGAACAGCGAAGCAGTGGCAGCAATGGCGCGCTCAATCACATCGGAGATTGAAACGGTGGCCATATTCCATGTGAACTTGCCCGCTTCGATCTTTGCCAAATCAAGCACGTCGTCAATCAGCTTGGTCAGCCGTTCGCCTTCGCTGACCACAACATCGAGATTGTCAATCACCTGCCGCTTGGCCTGCTGCACTTTGCGGTCTTCCTCCGGAATGAGCGGGAAGAGCCTCTCTTCAAGCCGGCGGCGAATGATCTTGGCGAACCCCAGCACGGACGTAAGCGGCGTCCGCAACTCATGGCTCACGGTGGAAAGGAAAGAGCTCTTGGCCGCATCGGCCTCTTCAGCGGCCGCTCTCGCCTGACTCGCGTCTTCAAACAGCCGTGCGTTATGGAAGGCCACTCCGACTGCCGTCGCGATGGTAGACAAAAGGCGTTGATCGGCTTCCGTGAATCGCCCTTCCTGGTCAGTCGATTGAACGCTGACCACGCCGATGGTCTGGCCTCCCGACGGAATAGGCACGCCGAGGTAAGATGCGGTCTGGCGGCCAACCTGCTGAACGCCCAGCTTGGCGCGCTGGCGGTCCATGTCCTCATTGATCAGCAGCGGCTGACCGGTGCGAATAATCTGCGACGTCAGGCCTACGCCAAACGGACGGGGCTGCGCGTCTTCGCCAAAGGTATAAGGAAACTCCAGCATCATCGTGGTGCGGTTGAGCAGGGAGACATAGGCGATGGGTGCGTGAAACAGATCGCGCACCTGGTCGCCCACCAGCTGGATTAGCCTGTCCTTGTCCAGTTGCGTGGCCAGCGCCTGGGTGATGTTGTTGATGGTCACCAACTCCGCGGCTCGTTCTCGCACTTCCCGCTCGCGCTCATTGATGACAAGGTAGGCATTCGCATTATCCAGCGCGATGGTGGTGTAGGCGGCCAGGTTTTCCAGCAAACTCAGGTGCTGCTCTGTGTAGGCATTCTTCTTGAAGCTCTGAATGCTCAGCACGCCCAGCACGCGTTCTTGCGCGATGAGCGGCAGATAAATCATCGACTCGGGCGGCAGCGCTTCACTACCGTCTTCGAGCGCGCCTCCCTTGTGTTCATAGGAGGCAATGTATTTCGAGGATTCGGTTTCAACATCGTTGATCAAAATGGGCTGGCGATGGTCGATGCACCACACGGCGAATTGATTTTTGTCGTCCGTGCTGCGCGTGTAAGGCGCGTAGCGCTTGCCGTTTTCGATGGCGAGGCTGTATTCAATAAGCCGCTTCTCCGGCCGGTAGAGGCCGACGCCGAAGATGCTTGCATCGACGATCTGATTCACGCGCTCATATAGCTTGAACAGGATGATATTCAGGTCGAGCGATGCCGTAATCTCTTTGCCGATCTCGCTGAGCAGCTCAATCGAGTCTTTCTGCGCGGCAATCTCCGCAGCCTGGGTGCGAATCTCCTGGGTGCGCTCGTTGACGGTAGCTTCAAGAGCTTTGGCTTGGGTTTCGAGAGCCTCCGTCTTTCGGCGCGCCTTTTCGCCCTCGTGTCTGCTGATCAGCTTCCAACCCAATCCTGCCAGCAAAATGAACACAAGCACATAAAGCGCGTATGCAAGGTCAGTGCGGTACCACGGCGGAAGAATCGTGAAGGCATAGACAGCTTCTTCGCCAGAACGGCCGTCATCCGTCCGCGAACGCACGCGGAAACGGTAGCTGCCGGGACCCAGGCCGCTATAGTTCGCTTCTTTCTGCTTGCCCCATGCTGACCAATCCTTGTCTGCGCCCTCAAGCAGATACTGGTATTCCGTGCCGGCAGGGTTTTCATAGTTCAGTGCTGCAAATTGAAAGCGGAGGGAATTGCTGGCGGGCGGAAGTCGCAGATCCGCGGCGCCCTCGGCAGCGATCCCGCCGAAGACAACCTGCGACCCTGCGTTCACCTGGCGCACCAGCGTGGGAAGGGATTGCAGCGCGGGATGACTCTTGACTGGCGCGACGCGCAAGAGCACCTCGCCCGTGACCCACAATACGCCATCGGGTTCCTGGTGGAAGTAAAAAACGCCATACCGAGTGAGGCGGCGGTAAGAATCTTCGTCGATCTTCCAGGTTCCATCGGTCTGCCTGCTCACCTGAGCCAGGCGGCGGCCCTCGGAAGAAGTGGTTAAAGACCAGAAGTTTCCATCCGGGTTGTCGATATCCACCGGGCCCAGGGCCGCGGTTGCATCCGGAGCATCGACTGGAAGAAGAAAGCGGTTATCGATCACAAACTTGTGCGCCGTCGCGTCCCAGCGAAGCATATTCTTCGAGCGATCGACGGAGGCAAAGATGCTTCCCGCAACGAATGTCACGATAACCGTGCCCTCGCCGAGGCCGGCTTCTTTGGAAATTACCTGGACCTTGGAATCCTTCATCCCGGTCGGCGCAATTTCCACCCGGAGCACTTTGCCCGGACCGCCGCCCACCCAAAGCACTCCCTCCGCATCTTCGGCCAGACTCCTGGATTCGTATACGGTGTTCGGCAGTCGGCCCTCGTCGATCCAGGTGCTTCCGTCCCAGCGCATCGAACCCAGAGCATCGGAATGGCCAATGAACACGCGGTTCGGAGTCTTCCGGGATTGCATGAGGAAATACGTCTGCTCGGTGGTCCCGTGCACGGCAGGCATGGCAGGCACAAGATTGTCGCCCGTCACCCGCATCACGCCATCGCTGGTGGCTGCAAGCAGCTGATCTGGACTCTTGCCGGCACGGTCTTTGAAGACCATCAGGTTCCAGCCTTGGTTTGGCCCGCGAAACGGAACAGCGGTTGGCCGCCCCGTTTGCTGATCTGCCGCAATGCGGGCAACGGCTGCTGAGCCCACCGATGAGGCGTAGAGCGAGCCCTGGAACCGGACTGCGTCGTAGGCGCCGTCGCGCAGGAAGATCGAGATGGGAGAATTGATCTCTACTCGCGAGATTCCGGCATCGGATCCGCCCCAAAGCACACCCTCGCGATCCTGGTATGCGAATAAAAAGTTAGAGCTTGCCAGCCCCGCTCCCTGGTCGACAATCTGGATCAGCTTGCCGTCGTGCGACAAAATGACAGCCCCGCCGGTCAGGGTGGTAAGACAGATGTTCCCATCGGCCAGCACAATCGACGTGTAGATATGGTGCGCCTTCAGGTAATCGTCAGCCTGGGTTGGGAAGGGCGTAACTTTCTGGCCGTCGTAGAGGGTCAACAGTTGATCGCGCTCGGAGACCAGCATGCGGCCTTCATCGTAAGGATGAAGGAAGAGCTTCGTTCCATCCTTGTAGACGCCGCCAGGCGCATTGCGCAGCTCGTCGCCCACAATCTCCTGCAGGCCGATCCCGGTCTGAGCTGTGTAGATGCGCCCCTGCACGGCTGAGATCGCCTGAAATCTGCCTTTCGGCAAGGTAGGCGACCAGGCCTTCATGCTCTTGCCGTCCCATCGAAACAGCATCTCGTAGGCGCGAAAAAAGACTCCTTGCGGAGTGACAAGTGTCTGCCAGACGCTGGTAAATGCTCTCTTGTCTTCCGGCACCTTATCCAGGACCGAGACAAAATGCATGGCGCCCGTGGCATCGGGCTCAAGGAAACCGAAGTCCGCGTTGGCGCCCACCCAGATTCTGCCGGAATCGTCCAACGCCAGGGAACGAACCACGCTGGCCGGCGTGAAGATCTTTCGCCAGGTGACGCCGTCGTACTCGAGAATGGCGCCACCCGAAATGCCGAAATACATAACCCCGCGGTGGTCCTGCAGGATGGCCCAGGTTTCAGGGTAAAGGCCAACTTCCTTGGTGCCGTAATTCTCGAGAACCGGCATCCCCACTTCGGGCTTCGCCTGGACGAGAGCCTTCTGTTGGGCGGGCGGGTTCGCTTGCTGGGCAGCGCAAACCGACGTGAAAGCAACGGCCAGCAGGGCTGGCAGCAGGGTTCGGCGAAGAAAGGCTAGACGTTGGGCCAAGTGGACTTCCAAATCGCTACCAGAAGGGCTGTGAAACGCGGTGGTCACAGGGGGAACAGAGTGGCATAGTACCATGCGGCCATTTCCGCGTGCAAGCGCTTGTTCAGCAGCGGCTTACTCAGCCGCAGGCGTTCGGAAACAGGTCTAAATGGAAAGGTTCAGAACGCGATTGAGCCGCTGAACAAAAGCCGCAGGATTTTCAAGCGGAACACCCTCCATCAGAAGAGCCTGATCAAGAAGCAGCCATGCCGCGTCCTCTGAAACGGCGTCGTCCGCGCGCGCCAACAGCTTCTTCACAATTTCGTGATCGGGATTGATTTCAAGCGTGGGCTTCGAAGCCGGGATATTGGCCTGGCCCATGGCGCGCAGCATCTGCTGCATCTGCATCGAAGGCTCTTCCTCATCGCTCACGATGCAGGAGGGGCTATCCGCAAGCCGCACCGAGGCGCGCACATCCTTCACGCGATCGCCGAGCGTGGCTTTCAATTTTTCGAGCAGAGGCTTCAGCGCTTCCGCCTTGTCGGGCTCGGCTGCGTCCTTCAGGTCCTCGCTCGTCGATGCCTTGTTCACCGACTTGAGATCGATCTCCCCATACTTGTCGATCCCGCCGAAGACAATCTCGTCCACGTCGTCGTCAAGAATAAGAACTTCAATCTCCTTCTTCCTGTAAATCTCCAAGAGCGGTGAAGTGCGCAGCAACGCCTCCGTGCCGCCGGTAATGTAGTAGATGCTCTTCTGCCCCTCCTTCATGCGCGACCTCACGTCGGCAAGGCTAGTGAGGCCGTCAACTTTGGTTGATTTGAAACGGATCAATTCCAGCAGCGTTTCGCGATTGCCAAAGTCGCTGTAGAGGCCTTCCTTCAGCGGCCGGTTGAACTCGGTGATGAACTTCAGGTACTGCTCGGGCTCGTTTTCCGCAATCCTCTTCAACTCGCTGAGAATCTTCTTCACGCTTGCCGTGCGAATACTGGCGACCACGCGATTCTGCTGCAGGATCTCGCGGCTTACATTGAGCGGCAGGTCTTCGCTGTCGATGATGCCGCGGACGAAACGCAAGTACTGTGGCAGCAGATCCTTTGAGTCATCCATGATGAAAACGCGCTTGACATAGAGCTTGATCCCCGCCTTGTATTCCGCGTGATATAGGTCCAGCGGCGCCTTTGCCGGAATGAAGAACAGCGTGGTGTATTCCAGGCTTCCCTCCGCCTTGGTGTGGAACCAGAACAGCGGATCGTCCCAATCGCCGGAGATGGACTTGTAGAGTTCCTTGTAGTCTTCGTCCTTCAGTTCGCTCTTGGGCCTGCGCCACAAAGCGCTGGCGGCATTCACCTGCTCGGTGACGCGCGTCTTCTCCGATTTCTTTTCTTCCTCGTTCCACTCGCTCTTGTCGAAGGTGAGGAAAATGGGAAAGGCAATGTGATTGGAGTACTTCTTCACAATCTCCTGCAGCCGCCAACTGTTGGCGTATTGCTTGCCTTCCTCATTGAAGTGGATGAGCACGGTTGTTCCAGCAACGGCGCGCTCCGCGGGCTCGATCTCAAAGCCGCTGGAGCCGTCGCTCACCCAGCGCCAGGCCTTCTCTTCGCCCGCTTTGCGCGAAACCACTTCAACACGGTCGGCGACCATGAAGACGCTATAGAATCCCACGCCAAATTGGCCAATCAGGTTCGAGTCTCGCTTGGCGTCGCCGGAAAGTTGCGCCAGAAACGTCTTGGTTCCGGACCGCGCAATTGTGCCGAGGTGCGAGATGAGATCGTCTTCGTTCATGCCGATGCCAGTGTCGGCGATGGTGAGGGTCTGCTTCTGCTCGTCCAGCTCCAGATCGATGCGCGGATTAAAGGGGATTGCCTTGTATGCATCGTCGACGAGTGTCAAGTGGCGCAGCTTGTCCAGCGCATCGGAGGCGTTTGAAACCAGCTCGCGTAGAAATATCTCCGGATGCGAATAGAGGGAGTGGATGATCAGTTGCAGCAGTTGGTTGACTTCAGTTTGAAATTCACGTTTCGACATAGTTGGCGATCCCCAGAAAATTGATATCAGGCTTGGTCGTAAGGTTTGAGCCCACACCGGGTGGTTAAGGCAGAAATTCGCATGGTGTTCCGATTGCTGAATGCCATCGACAGCTCGTATGCCCGGCAACCTCGAAACGCTTCATCTGCCATTTTAACCGTTCATCCGCATTTTCTCGCCCTTCGTCCGGCAACTCATGTGCGATCGGGCGGTCACGCCTATCTTGCGAATAGACCAAGCCCCACGGGGAAAGGATCGGCGCATGCATCAAATAGTCAGTGTCGAATCAGTCTCGCGAAAGTTTCCGCTGAACCACGACCGGACACGTAACCTGGTCAGTGCGCTTGACCACGCCAGCCTGCGTGTCGATGCAGGAGAGTTTCTGGCGATCGCAGGCCCCAGCGGAAGCGGCAAAACCACGCTGCTCAATCTGATTGGCTGCATCGACCAACCCACCAGCGGCCGAGTGCTCATCGATGGCGTGGACACATCAAAGCTGAGCCCGGGCCGCATGTCTGCGCTCCGCCGCCGGAAGATCGGCTTCGTCTTTCAGACCTTCAATCTCATTCCCGTCTTCACGGCTGCCGAGAACGTGGAGTATCCGCTGCTAATCCAGGGCGTGAGCAGCCGTGAGCGCCGGGAGCGTGTGGCCGTTGCGCTGGATGAAGTGGGCCTTTCCGCCCGCGCAAGTCATCGCCCTGACCTGATGTCAGGGGGCGAACGCCAACGCGTCGCCGTTGCTCGCGCCATCGTCCATCGGCCCGCGTTGGTGCTGGCTGACGAACCGACCGCAAATCTTGACACGCACAACGCCACACAGCTTATCGACTTGATGCATGGCCTCAACCAGCGCCTGGGCCTCACATTCATCTTTTCCACGCACGACGCGCGGCTGCTTGAACACACCGATCGCATCGTCCGCCTGTGCGATGGCCAAATCGAAAGTGACGGCCACGATACATCTATAAGCCAGCACCAAGGAGGCATTCGTGGGCAAGTTTTTGCTTCTAGCCTTTCGTAATGTATTTCGCAATCGCCGCCGCACCGTGATGACCTTGCTCATGGTCGGTGGAGGCGTCACCGGCCTGCTCCTCGCCGGCGGATACTTCGCCTTCATGACCCACGGCCTGCGCGAGAGCACGATCAACGATGGCCTCGGCCACTTGCAGATCTTCACCGCCGACCACTTCCGACGCGACGAAGTGCGCGTCCTCGACACGGGCATCGAAAACTGGCAGAGGGTCGCCGCCAATGTGTCCTCGGCCCAACATGTGCGTGGCGTCGCTCCCCGCATCGAGTTCTACGGAATGGTCTCGAACGGCACTAAAGCCGCGGGCTTCATGGGCAGCGCCGTGGACCCTGCCGCCGAAAAGAGTCTCGGATTCATCTCACGCGTCGATCTGGGCCGGGATCTTGACCCCAAGCCCGGCGGCGAGGTGGAAGCGCTGGTCGGCGTCGGACTGGCCAAGTCAATGAACGTCAAAGTCGGCGACGGACTGACCATTCTCGCCATGACTTCTGACGGCGCGCTCAACGGCGTGGATGTTCAGATCGTCGGCATTGTCAACTCGGGGATCGCGGAACTGGATTCGCGCTATGTGCGGATCACCCTGCCCGCCGCGCAGCGCCTGCTGCAAAGCGATCGCGTCACGAATCTCGTGGTCGGACTCGACAGAACCGACAACACCGATCTTGCCTTCAATGAGATCGCGCCGCGCCTCAACGGCCTGCCCCAACAGATGGAACTCAAGAAATGGATCGACCTGGCCACCTATTACAAGCAGGTCAATAACATGTTCAACGGCATCTTTCTTTTCATGGGCGTCATTGTCTTCTTCATGGTACTCATGTCCAGTGTCAACACTCTGCTCATGTCCATGCTTGAGCGCACCCGCGAAATCGGCACCATGCTGGCCATGGGCACGCCGCGCTTCTGGGTTGTGGCGCTGTTCATGCTTGAGGCGACATTGATGGGCGTCATGGGCGCAGTTGTCGGCGTGGCGGTGGGCAACGCATTGGGAGCGATTCTCAATGCATCCGGGCTGCGCATGCCGCCGCCTCCCGGTTACACGGAGGCTATATTGTTCAAGGTTCTCCATCTACCCGGTTTGATGGCCGGTTCGTCGGTGCTTGTGATCTTCTCGCTCGCGCTAGCATCTATCCTCCCGGCAATTCGCGCATCGCGGCTGCAAATTGCGGAGGCATTGGCCCATGTATAACGCTCACCCAAACCCGATCAGCTGCGTGTTGCGCACTTTTCTGCTCATCCTGCTGACTTGTTTCGTCTTCGCCTGCGTTCTTGCGGGCCGCGCTGAAACCACCGCGGCACCAGACGCTGAGGCCGTTCTCAAACGCTCCGACACCTATCGCAACGGCTGGCCCTCTTACGTCCTCCACGTGAAGATCACGAATTACGAATCGGACAAGGCCGACGAAGAAAAGCTCTATGAGGTCTCGCAGAAAGGAACTGAAAAGACCTACGTCGAGTTCCTCAGTCCCAGGGAAAAAGGTCAGCACCTGCTGATGCTTGGCGATGATATGTGGGTTTATCTGCCTGACACCAGCCGCCCCGTTCGCATCACGCCCCTCGAGCGCCTGTCCGGCGACGCATCCAACGGTGACGTGGCTCGAACCAACTACGCTGCCGATTACAATCCCGTCTATCTCCGCAGCGAAAAGGCCGGCGGGGAAGACTGCTACGTGCTCAACCTCACGGCGAAGCGCAAGGGCGCAACGTATCAGCAAATCCAATTCTGGGTTCGCGTCCAGGATGCCCGTCCGGTAAAAGCCGAGTTCCATCTAACTTCAGGCAAGTTGATCAAGTCCGCAACCTTCGATGATTTCACAACTGTTGGCGGCCGCCCCCAGCTTCGCCGCATGACCCTGTATGACGAGATTCGCCATAACTCGCACAGCGTGCTTGAGTACTCCGGCATCGCTCCACGCGACCTTCCTGACAAGCTCTTCTATCAGGGCCGCACAGACCGCTTCTGATCGGGCCGTACAATTGGATATCGCCTCTCGAAAGGAAAATGAACCGATGAATCGCCGCCCCAATCTCAACCGAGTTGCAATGTGCTTCACGCTGTGCCTCGCCGTGCTGGCTACCCTCGCCGCAAACCTTGCAGCCCAGACACCGACGGCACCCGCTCCCGCTCAGGCCACGCCTGCACAAACCGTTCCAGCCCCAGCCCCGCTCACGCCCGCCGCAACGGCGCCCTCGCCAACCGCGCCCGCGCAAGGCAACTCCACCCTCACGGTCAAGATCAAGGGAATCCGCAACGCCAAAGGAAAAATTGACGTGGTTCTCTACAACAAGGGAGATGGCTTCCCGATGGATCGGACCAGCGCAATCGCGATGAAGCAGGTAGACGTCGACCCCAAAACAATGACCGCCACTGTTGTATTCGACAAGCTCGCCGAGGGGGTCTACGCCGCTACCGTGCTTCACGACGAAAACCTGGTGGGAAAGATGGAGTTCGATGCGCAGGGAACTCCCGTTGAGGGCTACGGCATCTCAAACAATCCTGACAGCAGCTCGGGACCACCCACATGGGATGCCTCGAAGTTCACTGTCAATCAAGCGGGCGCTGCAATCGAAATTGCAATGATCTATTGGCAATAGATTCGTCGCTTGTAACACACTTCGCGGTTCCCAGGTTTCAATTGAGAGACCTGTGAACCCGAAGACGTGGTTGTTGCGCATCATGCGAAAGGCTTCGAAATTCTTTTATGAAACTGGTTTCCACGCTTCCGGCGCTCGTGATCGTGGTGGCCTCGACCCTGGCCACAGCGCAGGATACGCCTCAGCCGGAATCTCGCCGCGACTTTCGCTACTCCGTCGCCGCCATCGAAGATGCCACGCTTTATAGCGGTCTCCAAGTGCCACTCCCGAAGCTCCTCAATCAAGTCCTCATAGAACCCTCGATCGACCTGCGTTATAAGCCGCAGTGGAGCTTCTCTTCTTCGCTTGTCGGCGTCGCCGACCGATATACCGACACCTATACCCAGTTTCGCGTTAAGGAAACCTATGCAGGCCTCTCGGCGGGCGATTTCGATTTTACCCTCGGCCGCCGAATCGTCCGCTGGGGCACCGGATACGCTTTCACGGCCACGGGCGTTCTCGATCCACCGCGCATCCCCACCAACCCCACAGACCGGCTCAACCTGAACGAGGGCCGCGACATGGTCAAGGCCGATTATGTGCACGGGCCTCACGCGCTTTCTGTTGCCTGGTCCTCGGCTGCACTGGCACCGGGGTCGGCAAACCTGCATGACACAACAGCCTTTCGCTACAACGTGCTGGTACACGGCTTCGACACATCGCTCATCGCCGGCGGCGACCGCGGCGGAGACGCTTTTGGCGGGTTGACCTTCACGCGCGTCCTCGGCGAAGCATGGGAGATCCATGGCGAGGCGGCATGGCGCGAGCATGAGGCGATCCTGCTTGGCGCCAAGTACACCACGCCCTCCGGCATTACTTTCATTGGTGAGTTCTTCAGCCCTCCCAATATCCCCTACTATCAGGACGTGACGCTTTATCCTTTGGCCGGCCGGCAGCATTATGCGTTTATTCGCGCCGGGAAATCGCGCCTCCGCGAGTTGCCCCGCTGGAAGCAGTGGGACCTTGATGTCTCTGCCGTCGCAAACCTCAACGATCGGAGTTACACCGCCATCTTCGACGCCACGCGCCGCTTCGGCAATCATTTCTCGTCCTATCTCCACATGGAAATTCCGGAAGGCAGCAGCAAATCGGAGTACGGCGCCACACCTTACAAGTCGGCCACATCGGTAGGGGTCCGCTTTCAGCTATGATCGACGAGGACCTCAAGATTGGATCCGATTGCAGCAGCAGTCCGATAAGGGCCGGCAGCTATACCGCGTCTTTGTTCAGGATCATCTGGGTCACCTTGGCCACGGCGCTGCTATGCACCGTGCTGTTTCTCACCACGCATCGCACGCGGCTATCGGAAACGTGGACCGAGTTCCTGTCCGCGGCAATCTACTGCGCATCGATTACGCCGTTATCCTTCTTTTTCCTCAACTGGGTTTCTCATCGCTATACCGACGAATATCCTCGCCTGGTCGTTCTGATGCAGGCTTTGGTCCAGGCGGCAACGGCAGTTGTTGGCTGTCTCGTGGGCGGTATTGGGCTTCAGGTCGCGGGTCTCGAACCGCCCGGGGCATATTGGAATCAATTCAGGTATGTTCTTCCATTCGCCACTGTCATTTCACTTGTGATTGGTCTCAGCATCTCAACCTTCGAGACTCTGCGCTATAGGCTTCAAGCGGCTACATTGGCGCTGCGTACGCGGCAGGTGGAACAGGAGCGCGCCTACAAGCTGCTCGCCGAAGCGCGCCTGTCGTCGCTCGAATCCCGCATCCATCCTCACTTCCTCTTCAACACGCTCAACTCCATTGCCGCGCTCATTCCTTCCGATCCTGCGCGCGCCGAGCAGACGGTCGGAAACCTTGCGTCGCTCCTGCGCTTTTCACTCAACGCCAATAACACCGGCCTGGTTCCGCTTGCGCAGGAACTCAAGATCGTGCGTGACTATCTGGAGATTGAGAGAACCCGCTTCGGCGATCGCCTGCGCTACGCGATCGATGTTCCTGACGCTCTCGGCGACGTCAAGGTTCCACCTCTTGCTCTTCAATCCCTGGCGGAGAACTCAGTCAAGCATGTAGTCTCGAAGCGTCCGCAAGGAGCATCTCTTCAAATTACGGGATCAATCGACTCGAATCGTGTCTGTCTTGCTGTTCTCGACAATGGTCCCGGCTTTTCGCTCGGCGCCATCACGCCGGAACACGGGCTCGGCAATCTCATTGCGCGCATGGAACTTGTCTATGGCGCCGCCGGCCAGCTTGAAGTGGCACGCGAAAATGACAAGACTGTTGTCCGCCTGATCTTCCCCGCATAGGCTAAAATTCGATGCAAACTGCGCCACTCCGTGCCTATCTCGTCGACGATGAACCGCTCGCCATTGAGCGGTTGAAGCGGCTCCTCGCCGGCTTCGACACCATCTGCATCGCCGGCAGCGCCACTGACCCGGCGCTTGCTCTCAAAGTTCTGAACGATGCTTCAACCGATCCAATGGACGTGCTCTTTCTCGACATTCAAATGCCCGTCATTACCGGCTTCGATCTCCTTGCGCGTCTCGCCGTGCAACCCTTCGTCATCTTCACAACTGCCTACGACGAATATGCTCTGCGCGCCTTTGAGGTCAACTCCATCGACTATCTCGTCAAGCCCATTGAGGCCGCGCAACTGGCCCGCGCTCTCAAGAAGCTTGACCGCGTCCGGCCCGTCTTGAAACCAGATTGGCAACGCAGCCCTGACTTGCCCAATCTACTTCAGGAACTCGCCGCATCCCTGCGCACCCAGCAAGCTGGTTACCCACGCCGCATCGCCTCGCGCGTTGGAGAACGGATCTCTTTCCTCGACCTGGATGCAGTAACTCATTTCATGGCTCAGGACAAGCTGACCTACGCGATCGTCAATGGACATCGCCATGCCGTGGATCAGACCATCGCCGAGTTGGAGACGCGGCTTGACCCAGTCCGCTTCCTTCGCGTCCATCGGTCGACTGTAGTCAACGTCGACTGGATTCAGGAAGTGAACTCGTGGTTCGCGGGCAAGGTGATGCTCTCCCTCAAAGATCCGCAGCGTACGCAGATTCCCGTGGCCCGCGATCGCGTCCGCGCC
>Ga0302326_10001565_pt1 | contig 57820 bp, 58 predicted proteins | sample Palsa_T0_3_FD_202264 | JGI IMG/M metagenome (GOLD analysis project Ga0302326, IMG submission 202264) | Peat permafrost microbial communities from Stordalen Mire near Abisko, Sweden - Palsa_T0_3 | ecosystem: Environmental > Terrestrial > Soil > Palsa > Peat permafrost | place: Sweden: Abisko...
GCAATGCTGTCGTTAGCCGCTTAACAACGATTTGCAGCATACCCGAGGCATTGAGGTGACCATGAGGAGCCGTCATGCAAGTATTTGAGTATTGCGAATGCTATTACGCTTCCTCCGTCTCAAAGAAATAACCACAGCTCGAAGAGGTCTGGGCTTTAGCGTTGCCCTGATGTTTCTCTTTTGTTTGCCGGTCGCAGTGGTTGCTGAGGAGGAAGACGTAACGTCGCTGCAGGAAATCGTCGTGACCGCGACGATGCGGCCGACCAAGCTGTTCGACACGGCGATTAGCATGACGGTGCTCACTAGCGGGACGTTGGAGGCAGTCAACGCGGACTCGTTCGCCGACGTCACGCGCTTAATCCCAGGTCTCTCCGTAATCGACTCCGGGCCAGGTCAGAAACGCTATGCACTTCGCGGCCTGCAATCGCCAGGAGAGCCGGAAGTCGCCTTGTACTATGACGAAATACCCATAAGAGGACTTCCCGGAAATGCCTTGGATACCGGAGATGATCAGCCCGACTTTAGCCTCTGGGATGTAGATCGCGTCGAAGTACTTCGAGGGCCGCAGGGCACGCTGTATGGCAACGGCTCTATGGGCGGAGCAATTCGAATTATCTCCAAGCGGCCCGACCTCGAGCAGTTTGAAGCTGCGAGCCAGGCCGTTGCAGGTACCACCGACGGCGGCGGTCCCTCGTGGCGACTCAATGAAATGGTCAATTTTCCGCTTCTCGAGAATCGATTGGCAATCCGCTTGACTGGATATTTTGATCGGGATGGCGGATGGATCACCGAGCCTTACATCTCTGGCACCAATGTCGCCCAGTTCACTGGACAGGGCCTGAATTGGGCGCACACATGGGGTGGGCGTGCGTCGATGGCTTTTCGCGCAACGGATAATTGGACCATCACAGCCATTGCCTACTACCAAGACCTTAACACCGGTAACAGTAACGAAACTTATCCAGCGTATGCGACACCGGGCAATCAATACGTCTCAAAAGCATTCATCCGCACCCCATGGGACGATGAGTCACGCATGTTCGATCTGATTTCCACCTACAAGCTCGGCTGGGCCGATTTCGTCGTGACGGGTTCATACCAGAAGCGTATCGCGGATTTGAACCTAGGCGTTACTAGAACGAACTTGAGTCTCTTCGGGTGCACTTTGGCGACGTGGAATAATACGTGTTTTGGTCCGCCGATAGTTCCGGCCGACTCGCTCGGCCACGAAAGCGTGGATGCCTCGTCGGGCGAGGTTCGCCTGGTGTCCAAGAGTACGGGCGCTCTTGCATGGACCATTGGTTCGTTCATTCAAAATGCTACGACGACGCGGGAAGGTGTGGTCGCCACAACAAACTCTCAAGGTTACATTGCATACGATCCCGACACCGGCGCCCCGGAGGAATTGATATTCGCCCGTAACAATGAGGATGCGTTTAATCAACACGCATTCTTCGGCGAAGGCTCTTATGAGATCGTCCATGGTCTCAAAGCGACCGTCGGACTTCGCTGGTTCGACTCGTACCGATCTGATCAACAAACCATCGTGCATCAGTTCAGTCCCAGTCAGCCGACAGGCGCCGAGCCTTTTCAGCAATTCAGCGAAAACGCGCTCTATAAGAAGTTTGAAGTATCTTATACGCTGAGTTCAGATTTATTTTTGTATGCCGATGCCTCACAGGGCTTTCGTTCGGGCGGGCCCAATTATCCCGGTGGCTTCACCACCACCGCGCCTCCGTATGGACCTGATTCGATTTGGGATTACGAACTCGGTTGGAAAGCCAGTCTCTTCGATCGCCGCGTCGCTTGGACAGGCGCACTGTTTCGCATCAATTGGAGCGACATTCAACAGCTCGTTCCACAAACCCTGTTTAGCTACATCATCAATGCCGGCAGTGCACGATCCGATGGCTTCGAGAACGAGGTTGAAATAAGCGTCTTACGGGAATTAACATTTGGGTTAGGAGCCTCGTTCAACAACGCTCATCTAATCGGTCCGCAACCGCTCGCGAGCAACCCCTCCGGACAACTCTCCGCCGGCGACCGTCTGGGTGGAGTGCCAGAGTGGACTACGAACGCCACTTTGAGTTATTCACGCGCGCTCGACCGGGCGCTAACCCTAAATGCCCGCGCGGATTACACCTACCAGTCGAGCCGGCCCAGTGTGGTGGCTTCCGCAAGTCCCGGTTACTTCATCATTCCCGGCGGCGGACTCACCGGATTGCACGTAAGCATCGAAAATGACGGTGGCTGGAATCTAGCGCTTCACGTGGAGAACTTGTTTAACCGATACGTACCACTATCCGGAAAGGCGCTGGATGGCAATCTGGTGGACTCTATCACTCCCGCCCGTCCACGAACCATAAGTCTGAGCGCACTGAAACACTTTCATTAGCCATATCGCGGCACCCGCGACCGTGTAACTCCGATCGAGAGTGGACCCGCGAATTGGCAATCACACGATTATCGGCCGACGCGTGGGTGCAGACGGCTCTCCTGTCTCACAACATAGGGCGCCTAACGCTCGCTGTGGGCCCCCACCGCTAATGTAGGAGTGAGGCAATGGGCGCCTGCTCCAATCCTCAACGCCCTTCGATCTCCAGTCGTTTGCGACCAAACAGCGTGGCGCCGCTGATCCAACGAACTTATACGATGGTTTGGGGGCTCAACCACGTCATTCAGGGCTCAGATGTATACCTTAAATGAGTCTCTCTCGACGGTCACGAATTGCCCGTTTTAGACCCCTCGAATTGGTTACCGTACCCCACCGCATCCTAGTGGTTACGTCGGCGTCCATTCGCATCATCCTGCTGATCAATCGCGATCTCGCACTAGCTCCATCACTTACTTTGAAAGGTAACATCATGCTTCCCACATTCAAACAATCTCTGGTAGTGGCGCTTCTCCTGATGTCGCCACACCTCGCGAGCGCCCAGTCGAACCCTTTGGGCGTAAAGAACATCGTGCTCGTGCATGGCGCATTCGCGGACGGCTCGAGCTGGGCCAAAGTTATTCCGCTGCTTGAAGCCGAGGGGTATCACGTAGTGGCGGTCCAGAATCCGCTCACATCCCTCGCCGATGACGTTGCGGCAACCAAGCGCATCCTGGCGCTTCAAGACGGTCCGACTATTCTTGTGGGTCACTCCTGGGGAGGCGCGGTGATCACCCAGGCGGGAGATGATCCTAAGGTAGCAGCCTTGGTCTACGTGGCGGCCTACGCACCGGATGTGGGCCAATCTGCGAATGACGCGAGCAATCCCTTTGGGGCGACCGAGGGACAGAAATCGATCCGGTTAGATGCGGATAAGTTTGCCTATATGACTCCTCAGGGGATGCTCGAGGATTTCGCGCAAGGGCTGCCGATGGCGGAACGCAAAATTGTTCTGGCCGTTCAAGGCGAAAGCTACGGTCCCATGTTTTCGGAGAAGCTTACCGTTGCTGCGTGGAAAACCAAGCCATCGTGGATCGTGATATCGGCCAAGGATCGGATGCTGCAGCCGGCCATGGAGCGGGACGAAGAAAAGCGCTTGCATGCCACCGCAACGACCTTGCCGACATGCCACTTGGCCATGTTGGAGGAGCCCGCGAAGGTCGCGGCAGTCATCAGCGAAGCGGCTAAGAAAGCGCTCAACCAATGATCCGACTCAACAGCCCAGAGTGAGAAAGAACATGACTATCCTTAAGATCAGCCGGTACGCTTCGACGATATGTATCGCTACCGCAGCATTGGCACTAAGCCCCTTGGTGGGATCGGCGCTCGATGCGACGCAACCTATCAAGAACATAGTGTTGGTTCATGGGGCGTTCGCGGACGCCACGAGTTGGGCGAGGGTCATTCCAATACTCGAGGCAGACGGTTACCACGTGGTCGCCGTTCAGAATCCGCTGACGTCACTTAGCGACGATGTCGCAGCTACCAGGCGCGCCATCGCGCTGCAGGACGGTCCGGTTCTCCTGGTCGCGCACTCCTGGGGCGGGGTGGTCATCACTCAGGCGGGGAACGATCCCAAGGTCGCCGGCTTGGTTTACGTCTCAGCGTATGCCCCGGCGGCAGGTCAATCGGCCAATGATGCAAGCTCCCCGTATGGTTGGACTGAAGGGCAAAAGCAAATTCGTCTCGATGGCGGCAAGTTTGCCACGGAGACTTTTCAAGGCGTATCGGAGGACATCGCCCAACGCCTGACTTTGGCGGATCAGAAGCTTTTCTTTGCGACCCAAGGCCAAAGCTACGGCCCGATGTTCGATGAGAAAGTTAAGGTCGCGGCGTGGACGGTGAAGCCATCCTGGGTGCTCATTTCCTCAAACGATCGCATGCTTCCGCCTGCCATGGAACGGGACGAAGTCACGAAGCTCAAGGCAATCGACACGGAGACGCTGCCCACGGGTCACATGTCAATACAAGAGGAACCGGCCAAGGTTGCCGCGTTCATCGATTCAGCGGCCAAGCACGTCTCTTCGAAATGAACAGGCGTTTCCCGCGAGCAGCACTAGGCGGGCGTTTCGCATCACGCATTGAGGGGGAACCCTATGTCACTACCGACTGATATCGCTGCCGAGATTCGTGTGCCTCTTCCCTCCGAAGAGGAGCTCCGCCGCATCATTGGCAAAGACTATGACGCAAGCCGCACACTAAACGTGATCAAGATGTTTGCCGGCACGGATGACATGTATCCGGCGGTGACCGGCTTTATCAAGGCCGTGTTTCATGCCGCTGGCGTCGATCCGTGCATTCGCGAGATGATCGTCCTGAGGACTGCCAAGAAATACAATGCGCTTTACGAATGGGAGGCGAATGCGAAGCTCGCGAGCAATGTGGGTCTTTCGAACGAAGAGATCGCCGCCGCAGGCAGTGACAGCCAGGTAAAAGGAATCGATCCTAAATACATCTTGGTATGTATCGCCACCGACGAGTTGTCGGATGAAGGTCGCTTGAGCGATGAGACCCTGACCGAGCTGTTAGGACGCTATGGCGACACTGTGACTCGCAAGCTGATCCTGATTATCGGTTGGTTTAACTTGCTGAGCCGCTTTGTCAACGGCTGTCGTGTGCCTCTCGAGACGACTGATAAGATCGGCAACGGCAAGTCTCCGATCTAGCGGACGGCGCCGTCGATTTGTAATGCGCGGCTATCTATGTCAAGTGGCGGAGCCCGTCAACCTTGCTGGCCCTAGACCGGACGCAGCATCTCTTGCACGTAGCCAAGACGTATGCCGTAGCCTCCCCCGGCGCTGCGCCAGATGAGGCCGCCGGCGCCAAGATGACCCCGTGACTGTCGACGGTAATACCACCGCAGGCATCTGCCACCACGTACACCCCATAGCCCGCCGCCAACGTGGACAGAACAGGATGCGACACGCAAGCTTCGGTGAGTAATCCAGACACGATGAGACGCCGACGTTGAGTTTTCAGGATGGCTTCTCGAACTGAATCGTCCTCCCAAACATTCATATTTCGCCGCTCGAGAGCCATAACGCCCGGCAAAACCGCCTGAATCGGTGGCATCAGCGGGCCGCTATAGACCTTACTTGCCGATGTCGATACGACGACGGGGAGATCAAAAGCCACCGCGGTTCGGGCGAGTGCAATGGTGTTATTCAGAAGCGCCTGTCGATCACTCGAACCGACGCCCAAACGCGAGGCCAGCCTGCTGGTCGATTAGCAACAGTGCGCACTGGTCAGGCTGGAGCAGGGGTGCGAGGCCATTCATCGTGGTATCTCCGGAGCTAATGGGTCTTTGCAAAGAATTGTGCTTCACCGCGATCGATTGCCGTGCAGGCCATCGCAGCGCGCTGATCAGTCGCAGTTATAACTCACGATGGTAGTCCCACGGCCCCTCGTATTGGGTATCGCGTACGCACTCGATCTTGGGATGTTGGCCAATGCGTCGCGTGAAAGAGTAGTAGCGCGATGAGAACAAACGACGTTGCATTCAAAGGAGATTGACGATGGACAGGATCGGCACGAAACCGCATGTGGCACAGCCAACGATCAGCGATGTGGCAAAGACATCGGACATCTCACGCCGTGACATGTTGATCGGAAGTGCGGCCGCCCTCCTCGCAACCGCTGTCGCGCTTCCCGCAAACGCTCAATCAACCACGTCGAGCGCTCGTGGCTCGCGTCACACCGGAGAAATGTCGATGAATACGGTCACAACAAAGGATGGCGTCACCATTTATTACAAGGATTGGGGATCGGGTCAGCCGATCGTCTTCTCCCACGGCTGGCCTCTGTCCGCCGACGATTGGGACACCCAAATGATGTTTTTCTTGAGTCATGGCTACCGCGTGATTGCCCACGATCGCCGCGGCCACGGGCGCTCGAGCCAGACCAGCGAGGGTCATGACATGGATCACTACGCGGATGATCTCGCGGCGTTGGTCGCGCACTTGGAGCTGAAGAAAGCCATCCATATCGGACACTCCACCGGTGGTGGCGAGATCGCCCGTTATATCGGGCGCCACGGCGATAGCCGAGTCTTAAAAGCGGTGCTCATTAGCTCCGTGCCGCCAATCATGGTCAAGACACCCGCCAATCCGATCGGAACGCCGAAAGAGGTATTCGACGGATTCCAAGTGCAGGTCGCAAACGACCGAGCACAGTTTTATCTAGATCTCGCGACCGGGCCCTTCTACGGTTTCAACCGACCGGGTGCAAAGGTATCCCAAGCGGTCATTCAGAATTGGTGGCGCCAGGGAATGATGGGGGGTGCCAAGGCCCATTACGACGGGATCGTGGCGTTTTCGCAGACTGATTTTACGCCGGACTTGATGAAATTCTCGGTGCCGACGCTGGTGATGCAGGGCGACGATGACCAGATCGTACCGTATGCCGATGCCAGTCTACTGACGGCCAAGATAGTCAAAAACGCCACGTTGAAAATCTACAAGGGCTTCCCGCACGGCATGCCGACAACGGAGGCGCCGACGGTCAATGCGGACATCTTGGCGTTTCTCAAGAGCTAGCACCTCGCAGCGGTCCGGCATCAAAGGCGCCCGTCGAAGACCTTCACTGGACGGGCACCTTCTTTCAGATGAAACGCGATATGAAGTGAGTAGGAGTTCTCATGTCGTCTCTTGAAATGCTTTCACCGCAAAACTGCGCCATCGCACTGATCGACTTTCAGCCCGCCATGTACCAAGGGGTGCAATCACACGATCGATTGGTCACATTCAATAATGTCCAGGTTTTGGCGAAAGCCTCCAAGCTCTTCAAAATCCCGACTGTTCTATCAACTGTCGAAGCTAAGGCATTTGCCGGACTCTTCATGCCGGAGATCACCGGTCTTTTCCCGGAAACGCCCGTCATTGACCGCACTTCGATGAACGCGTGGTTGGATGCGAATTTCCGGGCAGCAATCCGCGCCACGGGACGCAAAAAACTCGTCATCGCAGGCCTCTGGACCGAGGCGTGTGTGGCCTTTCCGACGCTTGATTTGATCAAAGAAGGCTTTGAAGTCTACGTCGTGGCGGATGCCTGCGGCGACTTATCGGCTGAAGCGCACAACCGGTCCATGGATCGCCTAGCCCACGCGGGTGCGATCCCAATTACTTCCTGGCAGTACGTTTTCGAGCTGCAACAAGACTGGGCGCGCGGCGAGACCTACGAAGGCGTCATGTCACTTCTGCGAGCGCACTCGCCATACGGCATTCAGGTGCGCTTCTCCAAGTGGGCGCTCGGATCGCACGCCGCCGAGGTCGCACCGGAGCTGGTGTCGTGAAGATCTATGTTATCGGGCTCGGCATGGGCGTGGCAGTCGGTATTTTCTACGGACTGCTGCACGTGCGCTCACCCGCGCCGCCCATCGTCGCACTCTTAGGTCTGCTCGGCATTCTGATCGGCGAACAGGTTCCCCCACTCGCCCGCCACCTCTTTTCCGACACGGCGCGCTCCAGTTGGATTCAACAGATCAAACCCCACATGTTTGGCCATCTGCCATCGGGTCAGTCCGATCGCGGAGAGTCAAAATGATCGCAAGCAATACTCCCGAACTAATCCTGCATAGCGGTCTGATTACAACGCTCGATCCGTCAAACCCCATGGCCAACGCAATTGCGATCAGCGCAGGTCGCTTTACACAGGTTGGCGATGCCAATGAAATCCTGCCGCTCGCGAGCCAGCGCACTCGCATCATCGATCTTAAAGGCCGACGCGTATTGCCGGGCCTGATGGACAATCACATTCACATCATCCGCGGCGGCCTAAATTTCAATATGGAGCTGCGCTGGGACGGCGTTCGCAGCCTGTCCGATGCAATGAGCATGCTCAAACATCAGGTCGCCACCACCCCGGCTCCGCAATGGGTCAGGGTCGTGGGTGGCTTTAGTGAGCATCAGTTTACCGAGAAGCGTTTGCCGACGATCGCGGAATTAAATGCGGCGGCACCGGACACGCCGGTGTTTTTACTGCACTTATACGACCGTGCTCTCTTAAACGGCGCGGCTCTTCGCGCCGTCGGCTACTCGAAGACGACGCTGGCTCCCCCGGGCGGCGAAATCATTCGAGATTCAGAGGGCAACCCTACTGGCCTCTTGCTCGCGAAGCCGAACGCCGGGATTCTGTATGCCACTTTAGCCAAGGGTCCGAAACTCCCGCTCGAGTATCAGATCAATTCCACTCGTCATTTTATGCGCGAGCTCAATCGCTTAGGTGTCACCAGCGCAATCGATGCCGGCGGCGGCTTTCAGAACTACCCAGACGACTATGCCGTGATCCAGCAATTGGCCAACAAGGGGCAATTGACCGTACGCATTGCCTACAACCTCTTTACGCAGAAACCTAAAGCCGAGCGCGAAGATTTTCTTAACTGGACCAAGACCTCGACCTACAAGCAAGGCGATGATTACTTTCGCCATAACGGTGCCGGGGAAATGCTGGTGTTCTCGGCCGCCGACTTCGAGGACTTTCGCCAGCCACGGCCCGACATGGAGCCCGACATGGAAGGCGAGCTCGAGGAAGTCGTGCGACTCCTCGCTCAGAACCGCTGGCCCTGGCGTTTGCATGCCACCTACGATGAGACGATCAGCCGTTCGCTCGATGTGTTTGAGCGCGTCAATCAGGAAGTACCACTTAAGGGACTGCACTGGTTCTTCGATCACGCAGAAACCATTTCCGAGCCCTCGATTGATCGCATCGCGGCGTTGGGCGGCGGCATCGCGGTTCAACACCGTATGGCCTATCAGGGAGAGTATTTCGTCGAGCGTTACGGCGCAGGCGCAGCGCAAGCGACACCTCCCATCGCAAAAATGCTGGATCGAGGCGTCAGGATCTCCGCGGGGACCGACGCAACACGGGTTGCCTCGTACAATCCGTGGGTATCCCTCGCGTGGCTCATCACGGGCAAAACGGTAGGAGAATTAAGTCTATATCCGCGTAGCAATTGTGCGGATCGCCAAACGGCCCTTCGCATGTGGACCGAGAACGGCACCTGGTTCTCCAATGAGGAGGGCAAGAAAGGCCGCATAGCCGTGGATCAGCTCGCGGATCTCGTGGTCCCGGATCGGGACTTTTTATCCTGTCCGGAAAATGCCATCGCCGATACCACCGCACTCCTGACGGTGGTTGGCGGCAAGATCGTCTACGCCGCAGGCGAGTTCGCTCGCTATGATGAGAATGCACCGCCCCCCGCCATGCCCGACTGGTCACCGGTACGCTCCTTCGGCGGTTACGCCGGTTGGGCGGGCGCGAAAGTCGCGAAGATCGCGCCCACTTGTCAGTGCGCACATGGTTGCACGCTGCACGGCCATCAGCACCAGAAAGCTTGGACCGCGCAGCTTCCGATCAGTGACTTGAAGTCCTTCTGGGGAGCACTTGGATGCTCGTGCTGGGCGATCTAAGCACGGACAACTCCGTGACCGCAGTGAGGAAAGACACTACACCACCTCTCATCATCGCCCTGCTCGATAACGGCGCAACACTACTCATCGCCCGAATCATGGTCACCGCACCTTTCCTCGTCGGCGGCTTCACGAAGGTATTCGACTGGAATGGGGGTGTCGCCGAGATGACCCATGTCGGCTTACATCCCGCATGGGCCTTCAACGTTGCCGCGTTGCTGACGCAGCTCATCGGCTCCTCGCTCATTATTCTCAATCGCCATGTATGGCTGGGCGCCGGTGCGCTAGGAATATTTACCGTCTGGGCGACTTTTCTGGCGCACCGCTTTTGGGACTTCACGGGCGGCGAACGAATGATGCAGATGAACAGCTTCTTCGAGCATTGGACGATTTGCGCCGCATTCATCTTAGTTACCGTGGTGGGGTTTCGAAAAAGGTGGGTACGGCCGTGAAGCGTACCGCATCAGTCCCACGGCAAGGAAAGCCGATGCTACCGCCTCACTCCCATTAGATGCTCAAGGAAATCGCCATGCTTTCGAAAATACTAGTGGTTGCCCACCTCCTCTTGGGACTCACCGGGCTTGCGCCCGCAGCGACGCCTGCCAAAGCGCCGCCCCACGCGCCGAGATCAAACCCCGCAGTCGGAGCTCAGTACGACACGACCCACGTCTACGTCGCGCCTGGAGACTTCGATCAATTGGTATCGAGCCTCATCGCGACATTTGGAGGCACAAAATCGAAACAAGGGGTCTTTACGGTAACACCTACGCCGAGCGAGACCATGTCGCAGCTGGTCCTCACTCCTGCCGGCAGCGTCTCTGTGTTTGGATTTAAGACGCCCATTCCCTACCCCTTCGGGGCAGAGCGCACCGGTTATCTCGTTAAAGACCTGGACGCGGCGCTGCACCTAGCGCAAGCCGAAGGCGCCGATGTCATTGTCACATCCTTTCCCGATCCAATCGGCCGCGACGCCGTGATCCAGTGGCCAGGAGGGGTCAACATGCAACTGTACTGGCATACGACGCCGCCCTCCTACCCCCCGCTTCAAACCGCCCCTGAAAACCGTGTCTATCTCTCCGCCGACAAAGCTGACGAATTCGTCACGCGCTTCTTGAGATTTTCCCGAGGAAAACTCCTCGCAGACGATAGGCATGCCCCGGGCATCGAAATCGGTAGACCGGAGGGCACCTACCGCGCGATTCGCATCGACTCCCCGTTCGGCAAGGTCACCGTCCTCGTCACCGATGGACATTTGCCGTATCCCTATGGACGCGAGTTGACGGGCTACGAAGTCAGCGACTTGAAGAACGCGCTCGATAGGGCGACAGCGAGCGGCGCAAAGCTACTGGTGCCCGCCTTTGCGTCGCGCGGCCGACAGTCGGCGCTTGTGGAATTCCCCGGCGGCTACATCGCGGAGATTCACGCGGCCACGAGCCCATGACACATGCAGATGACCCGCTAGCGTTGACGCCCACGCGCCAATCGCGGCCTCTGCGCTGCATATCGCTCGCTTGCGCCGCTTTCTTATGGTTAGGTGTGGTGCGGTTTGCAGCCGCCAATGGCGATGAATCTCTGCCCGTTGCGGAGCCGCCGGCGCGGCCCGCCATCCTCTTTAATCGCTGGCAGGAAGACTGGTCTGTCCTCGTGAATCCTGACGTTCCGAAAGAGCCTGTTGATTATCTCAAGTACATCTCCTTGTCCGATCAAGATCCTCAAACCTATCTTTCCTTGGGTGCAAACTTACGAGAGCGATTCGAATCCAATGACGCAACAAGCTTCGGTGTCGGGACTAACCGCGCGGCCAACTACGACATCAGCCGCCTTGAGACAAATGCCGATCTGCGCATCGCCGGGCAGTTGCAGTTCTTTGCCCAGTTGCAAAGTGATTACGCCATCGATAAGGAGGTGCACACTCCCGTGGACCAAGATCGGCTCGATCTTGAACAAGCATTCGTGGCGCTGACCGAGCCCCTCGATGGCGGGCTCTTAAAAGTACGGTTGGGTCGTCAACAGATCGGCTTTGACTTACAACGCTTCGTCTCGGTCCGCGACGGACCAAACGTGCGCCAGTCTTACGATGCAGCGTGGGTCGATTATGAGTACGGTAAATGGCGTTACATCACTTTTTACAGTCATCCGGTTCAGGATCGAGACCTGCGCCCGTTTGATGATGACAGCAGCCCGAAGCTGAGCTATGGGGGTTTTCGCGTCGAGCGCAAGGTGATGCAGTCGGCGAGCGTGGAGGTCTACGTGTCACGCTTTTCTCAAGAAGATGCCAGGTTTCTGAGCATCACCGGCAATGAACGGCGAGACATTGTGGATGCCCATTTCGCCGGCACGCAAGGCCCAATGGATTGGGACCTCGAAGCCATGCACCAATCGGGCAGAATCGGGATTGAGGATATCGAGGCCTGGGCGTTCGGAAGTTTGGGCGGGTATACGTTCGCCTCGATTCCGTGGACGCCGCGTTTGGGTCTTCAGGTCGATGCGGCCTCGGGTGATAAGAACCCACACGATAATCAGCTCAACACTTTCAATCCGCTCTTTCCCAACGGGTACTACGTAACCCTCGCCGGATACACGGGGTTTGTGAATTTCATTCACCTCAAACCCTCGGTCACCGTACACCCGCTGCCGCGATTGAAGCTAATGACCGCGATCGGAGCGCAATGGCGCGAAACCACCGCGGATGCGGTCTATACGCAGCCTGATAGTGCCGTCGCCGGTACCGCAGGCCGGGCGGGCCAATATACCGGCACGTACGGGCAGGTTCGGGGCGATTACACACTGACCGAGCATGTATGGCTAGCGCTCGAGGTGGTCCATTTCGCGGTGGGCGACGTCATCCGCGAAGTCGGGGGACACGATTCCAATTATATCGGTGCAGAAATTCGAATGGGTTGGTGATCGGTATGAAACAGCACCTATACACGTTAGTTTCTGAAGCAAATTGCAATCGCTACGGCGCGTGTTTTGGCGACCTCGCTAGGCACGCCCGGCGCCTTTAATTCGTCGATCGCTCGAGCTCGAGTTCCAGCCGTCTCTTCTCGTGCCTGAGAGACCGGCGAGTATCGTGGAGGGGAAGACACGGACCGGGCTCGCGCGATGACGAAGCGGTATTTGCCGCAGAAATGACTTCCAACGAGACGGCGAGGCACCGAGCCAGTCGCACTCGGCTGCTGCTTGTCGCCATTTGTCATCTCGGGTAACTACCATCTGCTGGCCCTCCCATCATGCGCCTATCCGCCACCTTCCACTTTGGGTGAAAGCTGGTTTGAAGCCTACGACTTGCGAGAGCGTCGGTCTTGCTCCTTTCGGGGCGTCGGGCCACCCCTCATAAGGGGATGCTCTGTCGGATCCTCTTTGATTCAATGCATACATTGCGAGGTGTGTGCCCGGATGATTCGCTCTCACAGAGGGCTGGCTAAAGGACGCTCGAAATGATGCATACCTATCTTGCCGCCGGTCTCGGCCCAACGCTTAACACCTTCTTTGTATCGTTAGCGCTCATCGGCATCGGTCTCTTAAGCGCCCGATATTGCCGTGCCAGCCGACCGCTCGTGTACTTTTGCATTCAATCTTTGGTGCTCGCGAGCCTGACCGTGCTGATGCTGGCCAGGGACATCGTTCCATACCGACCCGCAGCATCTGTTTTGTCCGCGCCGGAACGGCTACTGGTGGGTTTTCTCGAGATTCTCTGGTGGCTTGCCGCCGCATGGCTGACCGCGGGATTCTTGCGAGCCTTCGTTATCCTGGGACGGAAGCCTACAGAGGCCAAGCTCGTACAGGACCTGCTCGCCGCGCTGATCTACCTAGCTGCAATGGTGGCGATTGTGGCGAATGTATTCGACCTGCCGGTCAAGGGTTTGTTGGCCACTTCGGGTGCTCTTGCCATCGTCATCGGCCTTGCGCTCCAGAGCTCCTTGAGCGATGTGTTTTCCGGGATTGTCTTGAACCTCGAACGTCCATATCGCGTCGGGGATTGGATCAAGCTAGACGACACGTTGCAGGGAACCGTGTTAGAGACCAATTGGCGAGCCACCCACATCTTAACGAGCAGCTCGGACATCGCGATCATTCCTAATAGCGCTGTCGCCAAGTCAAGGCTTATCAACTGCAGTACTCCCACCAAGATGCACAGTACCACCGCCCGCATAATGCTAGAGGCCGCTCTGACACCCGCGGTTGGCTGCGACCTGATGAGAGAAGTCCTGCTCGGCAGCAGCCATGTCCTGCGCACTCCGGAACCCACAGTAACCATCAAAGATGTGAGCGCCGACATGATTGAATTTGAACTGGGATTTTCGGTCGCGCACATTGGCCTTATTGCCGACGCGCAAAATGAACTTTTTGACAGGGTTTATCGCGCCGTGGCCGCGGCGGGCATACGTTTCGCATCACGATTGGCGCCGCTCTCGATTGCCAACGTCCCGCAAGACACCGAGTTGGCGACTCCGAGCCGGCTCATCGCGGGCATTTCTCTATTCTCCACGCTGACTGATTCGGAAAAGGCAGCCTTGGCCTCGCAAATGACGCGAAAGGATTACAAGCCGGGAGAGGTGATCGTTCAAAACGGAACGGTGGTGCAGGCCTTAAATATCATCAGTTACGGCGTATTGGTGGCGACTGAGGAGCAAAACGGTCATAGCATTGAACGTCTGCGATTGACCCCTGGGATTTACTTTGGCGAAACGGGCCTCTTGACGGGACAGGCCTTGAGTGGGCAAATCACTGCCCTTACCAGGGCCGTGATCTACGAGATTTCCAAGGACGCCATGTTGCCGCTGCTGAATGCTCGGCCCGGAATGGCCGAGGAATTAAGCGAACTCTTAGCGAGCCGGCAGCTCGCTCGACGCACGGTACTTGATCTACTGCAGGGCGATGAGTCGCATCAAGAGGGTCTAGCGAGTCGCGTGGCCGCGACTATACGTCACTTGTTCTCGCTACACTAATGCGTCAACGACAGCCAATTCACTTTTGCGAGCTCATGGTCAAAGGGAAACTCAAACGAAACGCGCACCAATTCCCATAGAGGTAAGTGGTCGAGAGATCGCATCAATGCTGCAGGGCGTCGTCTGCATACGGCAGCGGCACCCACACAAAACGCTCTCCGTCTTGGCGAAGGTGCCCAACACCAGGGAACGAGACATGGGTAAATGCCATTAGATATCCCTCCGCAACCGCATTGTCGAACTCGCGCCGTCGAGCGGCAATCGCTTGCGCAGGATCCGAATCGAATTTGACAGCAATCCCGGGGTCACTGAATTGAATATTCAGCACGTGGGTGGTGTCGCCCATAAACATGATCTTCTGTCCCGCGCTTTCGAGGAGGTAGCATGTATGGCCGGGGGTATGCCCATAGGCCGGAATTGCCCGAAACCCTGGGAAGAACTGCGTGGCCCCGTGGAACGCTTTGACCTGGCCATTGCGTAAATAAGGCCTTATTTTAAGCTCCGCCTGCGCGAAGAAAGGTTTGATCAAGTCCGGCGCTGCTGAAGCGGCGGATTTGTCCAACCAGTAATCGAGGTCGGCTTTTTCGACGTGAACGATGGCATTCGGAAATGCTTTTTGATCCGCAATCATCAAGCCGCCTGCATGATCCGGATGAATGTGCGTTAAGAATACGTCGGTAATATCGGTTCGCTTGATGCTAGCCGCATTTAACGATCCCGGCATTTTGCCGAGCGTCGGCCCCAATAGAGTCTCCGCGCCCGTATCAATGAGAATGATTTTGCCGGGCAAGAAAACAAGGTAGGTATTTACCGAGGCAAGCGGTGTTGGGTCAAACGCCTCGTTGAGCAAGCGGTGTATCTCGCCAGGTTTGGCATTCAAGAGCAGCTCATCCGCGGGAAACGCAAGTGTCCCGTCCGACAGCGCGATGACAGGGACGGTTCCTATCTTCAGCCGGTAGTAGCCGGCTTGAGGTTTATCGAGGATGGAACTCGGTGCCGGTGCAGCGGACGGCGGCGAGCTTGAATCTGCGCGCACGTGAGCATTTGCGACCAGGCAAACGGCCGTAGCAAGAATTGGAAGCATCTGTCGCATAAAGTTCTCCGACGGAGTTCGAATAGGCGGATCTCTTGATCGCCCGCGAGATCACGGCAAAGGTTACAGAGCGGATTCGATGCATTCGCCCCAAATTGGGGGGTGGAGGCGTACCTCGTATGGGAGTGAATTCGTAAGGCACGCGGAATACCGTAAGCGCAAGTACTCCATGACCCACCAGTGACCCAACAAAGGATAGACGAAATGGCCAACAGCGAATTGCAACGCCGTCGAAGCGCGCCCCTGGCAACACCGACCGATCTAGGTATTAAAGCCTCTGAAGATATCGCCGGCGGCATGAATGCCATTCTCGCGGACGTGTTCGCGCTTTACTTAAAAACAAAGAACTTCCATTGGCACATGAGCGGCCCCCACTTTCGCGACTATCACTTGCTCCTAGATGAACAGGCGGACCAGCTGTATGCGATGACCGATACCATTGCAGAACGCATCCGAAAGACGGGGGGTTCGACGCTGCGCTCGATTGGGCATATCGCGCGCATCCAAAGGATTGTCGACAATGATGCAGACTATGTCGACCCACTGGACATGCTGGCAGAGCTGCGCGAGGACAATACCGTCATTGCGGGTCGGCTTCGGGAAATTCACGGGATTGTTGACGAACTGCGCGACATCGCCACGGCGAGCCTAATCGAGAACTGGATAGACGAAACGGAGCGTCGCACCTGGTTCTTATTCGAGGCGAGCCGACACGCGGATTAGCGCATCACATACCTGACTCGTCGCCCACATGATCACCGCGTCATGCTTGATGACATCCTAATTGGAATGATTGTAGCTGGCTTGGTGCTTGCCGCCTGCTATATCCGCGCTGATCTGAGCGACGCGCTCAGGTTCAATTCAAGGAAACCTTAGCGCTGCTCGAATTGAGCGCGCGTCATTACAGAGGGCGCCAATCTCGAGCTTTGACGCAATCGCACTCCAGGTATATTCGGGCCGTATCGCCTTGCGCCCAAGAACGTGTGAGCACTCTCGTCACAGTGACGACAGATGGATAATACCGCGCATCAACCCGAGAGTGACTGCGTGGGTACGGTCACGGGCGCCGAGTTTGGCTAAAATTCGCTTCACGTGACCTTTTGCGGTCTCTTCGGAGATCGACAGAAACCGCGCGATGCGCTTGTTGCTGTTACCCGCGGCAATGAGGCGCAACACGTCGAGCTCTCGGTCAGAGATGCTGTCCTCACCCAGATGATGCGCGAGTTCAGTGGCAACGTCTTGGCTCACTCGTTTCAAACCGTTTCTCACAGCACGTATGGTTTCGAGCAGATCCTTACGTATCATGCTCTTGGAAATATACGCTTGGGCGCCAGCCTGCAGCGCGCGTTGAGCCAACACGTCACCACCGTGCGTGGTCACGACAATAATCCGAGCGGAAAGAAATACCGATCGAATCGAGCGAATAGCGTCGATCCCGTTCATCTCCGGCATTTGAAGATCCAGCAAGGTCACATCGGGTCGCAAGGCGTCGAACTGATCGACAGCTTCTCTGCCATTGATTGCCTCACCGACGACTTTCATGTCCGATTCATAGTTGATAAGTGCCGCGAGCCCCGCTCTAAACACTGGGTGATCGTCTGCCACCAGGATACGTATTGTCGGCTTCAGGGATCCCATAAATACCACCGCCTATTAGGTCCGCAATCTCCATCCTCGATATAGCGATTGGCGGCGCCGGCAATATTCTTGCCCAAAAACATTAAACGTTTCGCGGTATGAGGAGCAGTACCGACGGCGTCACGGAGCCTCTGCGACCAGCGAACGCTCGGCGATGCAGATAAATAGGCGCTCGTATCCGGCACGTGAAGCGCAATCTCGGTGCCTGCGCCTTCGCGGCTCCGTATAGTCAATTGGGCGCCAAGCAGATCGGCCCGCTCTCGCATACCCAGAAGACCAAAATGGCGGGTCGCGTTGGTTTTACTTTGTGCGATTGGGCTCATGCCGCGCCCGTCATCGCGCACGTTTACCCGCACCTGCCTTTTCTGGTATCCAATTTGCACCTCGATGGTCTTGGCTTCTGCGTGAGCGATAGCGTTCGCGACTGCCTCGCAAGTAATGCTGTAGATTTGTTCTGCGGCGTTCTGTCGAAGGGGTTGAGGATTGCCGCTGACCGCGAGTTTGAAGCTCGCGCATTGGGCGCCCCCCATGGCGCTATTAACCGAATTCGCAATCGCTCGCGCCACGTCGAGCGCGACTGGGGACACTCGAAGTCCACTGACGCGATCGCGAGCCTCGTCGAGCAAGTCTTCGGCGGTATCGAGCGCCGAATCGATCTCCCTTCGGAGAGTATTCGTTGTTGGTAGGTGTGCGGTGGACTTCTGAAGCGTCAGAATGAGCGCATGGATACTTTGAATCAGTGTGTCGTGAAGTTCGCGCGCGATTCTTTCGCGCTCTTCCAACATGCCCGCGACACGTGATTGCGACTGAAGAGTTTTTCGATCGAGACGCGATATGTATAACTGCCAGAGAAGTACCCCGACTGCGCATCCACAAAGGATGCAAAACCAGCGGATGTCCGATAACTTCGTCGAAGTTTGCGACTCGAGCGAATGGAAAAGATCTGGAGAGCGGGCGTCTTCAACTTGAACCACGTTAGTTGTAATCGGTGCAGGGGCGCTAGGCGGCTGATTCGCCATCCCCACGCTCGGCAGAATCAGCGTGACGGCGGCCAGGAATCGAACACACGGAGATCTCCCGATTCGGGTCAACCATGCCTGATATATGTAACTTTCGAGAGCCCGGCGTGAGCGGCGATTCATATAAGTTAACCTCAACACGACTCGTCCCATGTCAGAGTACGACTGTCGACAACAGTGCAACTGGGACCGAAGAATCATCGCTGAAAACTTTATTGGGTGTTGCTAATCGTTGCAAACGAATGGAGGCCAGGAGCTTTGATATCTGGCATTCATAGCTCTTGCGGCGAATCGCGAGTAATAGCGCGACATAGACCAGACGGAGATTGTGCAACTGGGCTGAGCACGCTTGGACGTGTGGGTAGCGTCTCGTCGGTAACAGCCCCTTACGGCGACCCTCGAATAAGGCCCACGTCGTTGGCGCCGATTTTCATATCGTGTGTGAATCCCATGCGGGTCGTTCGGGTGGTAATCCGCCCTGCAACCTATCGATGGTGAGGATGCGAACAATCCTCGGCGTGAGCAGCTTGTGTGTGGGGCAGTTCGCAGCGACTCAAAGAGGCCGCTGGTATCCGGCCTGTTTTCACTGAACATTGCTGCTAAGTCAAGGTGCCAAACTGGAAAACGCCACTTTTGACGGTGATTGCAAACCCAAGCCGCACCGGGCTCCAGAGGACCGGACCTGCGAGTGCAGGTTCATCGACGATTCGCGGAAAGTCACTCCACTGCGGACTTAGCAAAGGGAACCGCCATCTTAGGCGAAATAACAGCGCCGCACGCTACCGCTCAAGTCGGGTTTTATAACACTTCACAGCGTTTCACTCGCATTCCCATCGGATACGGGAGATTCTAGCGCCGGGTGCCAAGCTCGATTCGATCCGCGGCGACGGAACGAAATCGTGACCTGCTGGTCGATTTTCGGTCCAGTGGATAGTTTGGGACAATGGCCCTTCGGGAACCGAGGGGACCATGAAGAAGACACGATTTTCAGAAGAGCAGATGGTCAAGATCCTGCGCGAGGCGGACAAGTCGCCCGTGTCGGAGGTGGCCAAGAAGCATGGGGTGAGCGACGTCACGATCTACGCCTGGCGTAAGCGCTTCGGGAAGCTCGAGGCGGTGAACGTGAAGCGGCTGCGTGCGCTTGAGTCGGAGAACGGCCGACTCAAGAAGGTACTGGCCGAGCGCGTCATGGACATTGAGATCTTGAAGGAAGTCGCTGCAAAAAAATGGTAAGCGCGTCCGTTCGCCGGCAACAGATCGCCTTCGTTTGCCAACGGGGTCGATCGGTACGGCGAGCGTGCGCGCTGCTCAGTGTGGCTCGGTCCACGGTGGGGTACGAGTCGAAGTTGGCGCAGCGCGATGCGCCGGCGGTGGCGGCGATGCGGGAACTGGCGGCTCAGTACCCGCGCTATGGATACCGGCGGATCCAGGTCTTCATGGGACGCCGCGGCCACGCGATGAGCACCGACCGGGCCCATCGTCTCTGGCGTCTGCATCGGCTGCAAGTGCCTAAAAAGAAGCCACGGCGCCGAGTGGCGAGTTCTCGCCCGCGCCCTTTGCCGGCAACGGCGATGAGCCAGGTGTGGGCGTACGATTTCGTGTTTGACGCCTGCGCCAATGGCCAGCAGTTGAAATGTTTGACGGTGGTCGATGAGTTTACCCACGAATGCCTGGCGATCGACGTGGCCGGTAGCATTCGCTCCGGCCGAGTCATTGAAGTGCTCAGCAAACTGGTGAGCGTTCACGGCAGTCCCAAGCATTTGAGGTCAGACAACGGCCCAGAGTTTGTGTCTCGAGCGATATTGAAGTGGCTCACCCAAGCCAACATCGACACGGCACACATTGATCCTGGAAAGCCTTGGCAAAACGGTACCAACGAGTCCTTCAACGGTAAATTCCGCGACGAATGCCTTTCGATGGAGTGGTTCAGAAACAGAATCGATGCGAAGATTACGATCGAGCAGTTCCGGCGTCAGTACACAATTATCATCAACCAAAAACCCGGAGTTGGCTATTTCCTAAGTTACCGATGGACCGAGGAATGCCAGCAGGTCAGGGGCAAACTGATTGGTGATGAAATAAATGCGCGAATTGCCTCGATTGGTTGTCGCGATGTTCCGAACATCGCTGGCTACCTTTCCCTTCCAGTCTTTCTTCGCGCTAAAGGCAAACGCCCAGCGCTCTTCATCGGCTCGTGGGTCACTCCCAACCCATAGTTCACTTATTTCGCTTGAGACGGGAATCGTTTCGCTATCGGCCTTACTATCACCACCCCCCGTTGGGCCGGTTTGAGGGCGGAGGTTGGGACAAATCTCCTTTTCCGCAAGGCGCCTCGCGAAATAGGCAAACTCAGTTTCTTGGTTTCGATTGGTAAGCGTTTCGAGGTGATACTCGAGAAGACCTTGGGTAAGCTCTACTGAGGTGACTGCGGCCGAATCCGAATACAAATCCGGATGCAGGCTGCGCATGTACGTCACCGGATCAGGCAGAGTAGAGCGCCGAGGACTGTCTTTTTCGCTTTCTCTCGACATTGTTAGCGTCCGGAACCCTTGCGTTATGCGATATCGTCGACCCTCGCCCGTGGCCGCAAATATGGGTCAAGTGCCGTAAAGGGAACTGGTGCATTACCGGCGCGCGAAGTTGGGGTCCTTGAAGAATTCAGAGCCAAATTGGCGCGCTTTAGATCCCGCGACTAAGTACTACGCGAGTGCTCGTTCCCAGATCTGTTTTAGCGATCCGAAGTTTCGATATCGGCCGCGCCCGAGGGAGAACTGCCTCTTGCGAATCCGATGGGCAAGCTCGATGCCGGCCAGGGTAATGGCCGCACTCCCAAAGGTCTTGAAGCCTCCCATCGAGGCACATCGGCGTTTGATCGCCCGATGATCCTGCTCAATGAGATTGTTGAGGTACTGGTTACACCTCACCTGCACGAATTTCCACTTCGGATCCTCCCGCCGCAGAAGCCTAAGGGCCGAGTGGCTCTGCTTAAGGCCATCGAGTGTAATCTTGCGCGGCCACCGCGGCAGACACCTCGAAAGAGCTTTGCGGAAGAATGCTTGAGCAGCGGCGACACCGCGATCGGGACGGAGCAGAAAATCGACCGTTTTGCCGTGCTTGTCGACGGCCCGATAGAGATAGTTCCACTTGCCGCGGACTTTGATGTAGGTCTCATCGACGCGCCAGGACATATTCAGAGGTCGGGCGAAGCGGTTCCATCGCTTTTCGAATTCCGGCACATAGCGAATCACCCAACGATGAATCGTGGTGTGCGACACGGCAATGCCGCGCTCGGCCATCATCGCCACGAGATCCCGGTAGCTGAGGCGGTAAGTGATGTACCAGCGGACGCACAGCTCGATGATTTCGGCATCGAAGCGGCGACATCGGTACATGGGATCTCGGACAATTGGCCTGGTCATTTGGGCATCCCGTCGATACCCTTATTGTACGACAATGCCCTTTAATGCAACGGAACCGACCCCTTCCCAGGCACACCAAGGCACAATCCTGGCACACTCAATCTGAGTTGGTCACAAATGTGGCACAGCACTCTCAAACGAGGACCCTTCACGTGAGGTAACGATAAGGCTCTGAATTCAGTGATACAGCCTCCATCGATAGCACGCGGTACCGTTGCAACGCCATCGTCGGGGGAATCGTACGTCGTGCGAGCCAATTCAATTCTTGGCGGACTGCATCACGAATACTCTTTCGCGTCTGCCTGTGCCTGATCAAGTTTTTGCGGATCACAGCGGCCTGACCACGGAAGGGAACGATCACGGAACCAAGACCGCACAGCGAAATCCCTCTAATCAGTGGAGGATTCATCCGCTGGTGGACGGTTGCGTCGCGCCAATCCCGTAGGCGCCATCGCCCCGATCCACAGGCAGAGAAACGAGGCCCACGGTCGGGCCAAGGGTCTCCGTTACAAACCCCACGCGAGAAGCAATGGACTCGATGGAGTCCGGCGAGGCTTCGTCATAAGTGTAGATGAGGAGTCGATCGCCCAGACGCGAGAGATGCTCCAGGAATTGCCAGGCTCGCGCCCGCGATAGGCTGGTGAGGTGCCGCGCCATGATGATGATCAAGGCGAAGCGAGTCTCGAAGGTCGCTTGCATTTCGAAGAAGTCCCCCACCACGAAGTTCCTCGTGTGTCGCGCCATCAGCATCTCGGCGTGGCGAATGGCCGCTGGGTTCTTATCGATGCCGAAGGGCACCCGCTCCGAGTTGGGCAGGCAGATTTGCTGCAGCAGGGCGCCGTTGCCGCAGCCCATATCGAGCACATTTCCACGTGCGCCCGACAATTCCCGCTGCGCGGCCCGCACGATGGGCGCTTGACTGTAGATCATGCCCGTCGGCGAGGAAAATCCATTGTCGAGGTGATACCAGTCCGGCATGGCGGTATCGGTGGACGTGGGATTTGCCAGACCCCTTCGATACGCCGCGGACCCCGTAAAATGCGGCCTCGCCGACGTCTGATGAGGAAATCGCAATCCCTTGGCGCCCCCCTCCACGGTGGTTTCGCCCTGCCAGGCGACCACATATTGCGACGCCGTCGAATCGGTTCGAGTCGAAATCTTGAGCACCGGCGACTTTATCTCGGCGATACCGTGCAAAGCCGACCACTGTATCGGCCACGAGAGCAGCTCTCCCAGCCATTCCATCTCATCGGCGTACTTCATGGCCGTTCCCAACTCGACCAGACGCTTTCCCAGCGTGCGGCTCGCCTCGCAAGCAAAGCTGCAGGGATGGTGAGGCACGGCGCGTATGCCCAACGCCATCCAGAAAATGTTGAGCTCGCGCTCACTGCGCACGCGCAGTTCGTGTGCCAGAGGAGTCGCCGCGACCGCATTGGCACAAGTCAGCCAGGTGCAGTCGAGGTATTGAAGATGATGTCGCACCCACTGAAAGAAGTTGCAGCAACAATGGGGATAGCCCAGCAGCCTGCCGATGTCCGCGTCGGACCGACATCTCCAGGCGTTCGTCAGCTGCGCCAGAGTGGTCTCGTCCCGGCCGATCATGGCCCGCAGGCGAGACGCTCTGTTGCCGCCGTCATTGCGATGTTTGGGATTTTTCACTTCCACATAAAGGCCCGCGGCCACCCATTGGGGAATCAAGGCGGAGAGGACTTTCTCCGGCGCGGCGACCGAGGCGCAATCGCGTATCCCATCCAACACCGACCGTGCCTCGATGTCTGCCCATGCGTTGAGAATGCGCCGGCACCGCGGTCCCCAGACCTGCTCCGCTTTGGAGCTCACCCAGCTTACACGCGTGAACTTCGGCAGAACGAAGTCTAGGCGGTCGGACAGCGGACCCACGGGCAGGACAGGGGCGGTCAGCGCGTTCATCATCCGTCTAAAGTTGATCCCGCGTAGAACATGGAGGAGTTACGGCCGCGAGACCACGCTTCCATGAACCTTTGCTCCATGCGCCCGCGCCGCGGACTCAAGGACAGGGGTTCGATTCCGCTGCCCGCCATCTCCGTTTCGAGGGCGGTATAGACGGCCTTCCATACCTCGCAGTACTCGCTGCGATTGCGCCAGTCACCGTCGATCGCGGTCCCCGGGCACTGCCCCCTGCACATGAGAAAGAAGCGACAATCCTTGCAACCGCCGAATTCCTGAGGGGTTTGGAACAGCGCCAGGTAGCGTTCGAATCCGACGGTGTCGGACTTCACGTAGTCGATTCCGTCCTTGTTGGTCCTGCCGCAGTTGCTGCGCTCGCCGTTGCCTTCGACGCCATGCACCGCATGCGTGGTATACGGGTCGCAGGCACCCCAAACGCACGCCACCTTTTGATCCTGTCCGCGCAGTAAATTTCGCATGTCTGCGAACACATCGAACCTGACTCTCTTGAGGGCCGTTTCCAGGTTCGCGAGACCCATGAGAGCGTGCACATTCTCATCGACGCTCAGCCCATACTTTGCGCGTACCTCGGAACTCTCGTGCTCCAGCAGATGCAGCCTCACTTGGCGAATGCGCAGCTTGTCGAGACGGCGAATCCAGCGATGCAGGGCCGGCAGCTTTTCCGCGGTCGCGTTAGCTCGATGCAAGGTAATGATGATGCTTGGATGCAATCCTTCGCGGCAAACCCTGTCGATGGCCGCATGGGAAGCCGCCGTCAATCGGCGCGTATTTTCCAGCGTACCGCCCCATCGAGCGTCATTGAGCTCGCCCGGACCATCGAGGGAGAAACCCACATGGACGCGGTATCGCTTGAACATGTCGACGTGCTCATCGTCGATGAGTGTGCCGTTGGTCTGCACGCTGTTGCGTCCAAAACGCGCGAGTCCCCATGCCCACAGTTCCTCGAGATCCCGCTTGGGCATCAGCAGCGGCTCACCGCCAAAAAGCGTGAATGCACCGCCCTCCGCCTCTATGGCGGTTTTGATCTTGTTGAGATCATAGCGATGCGGCAGATTGCCCGCATCCCTGATGGGGTTCTGGTAGCAATACTGGCACTGGATATTGCACTTGACACCGAGAGGCTTCACTTCCGTTCCCATCGGTGTCGCCCTCCTAGGCCCGCCGAATTACCCGCTACGAGCCGAACCAACCACCATCGCTGTGATCGCTATGATCACTGTGATCGCTGTGGTCCGAATGCGGGTATGTCGGTATCAGCTGCACCTGCCCAGCCTTCGGGCCGAGCTGGACGGTGAGTCCCAACATCCCGCCGAAGTCAATCTGCTGGTAGCCTATCTGCCGATTGCAGCCGGAGTCGTTGGCCTCGCACTGGCCGAAACCGTTGTCGGTTATCATCGTGGGACCGTAGTCACCACCCCATACGGTCACATCGGGGCCAAACTCGGCCTCGAAGTACACATATTGGTTGACCGTGGTGAGGTTGATATTCCATATCTGTATGGATTGACCGGTGGCAATCCCCCACCAGCCCTCCTTCCACCATGGATCCGACGACCCGCAGCTACTGTCGTAGTAGCTGAAATTGAGCCAAACCGTTTGCGACGTCAGGTTTTGAAAATATAAACCCTGCGACATGTCTTCCTCCTTGTCTGCAGCCAGGAGACTGCCTTCGGTCTTCGACGAACCCCTTTTCCCAATGCCAGCCTAGTCGAGGCTTCTCAGGGTTTCCCTTTCATGCGTTTCTGCACGGCCGTCGGATGCGGGTTCGCTGGTCCGGTGGTCTTTTGCGTCGACGGCTTTCGGGGCTCAACTCCCTTTGGGCCGTGCGGGTGAATCAGCCCCGCTGGGCGATTGGCTTGCTGTGCCATATGGATAAACCTCCGCTGTCCAATAAATTATTAGTCCACGTCGCTAATACTGTCAAGCGCAGAACCGGCGCTCACTGTCGAGGGTTGAATTCTTGCACTGCGTTTTGCCCTTAGCATGATGTCCCACAACTGACCGATGCTCCTGTCGAGAGAGAATTCACGGCACACTCGTTCCCGAGCCCGCTCGCCCAGTCGCCCTGCGCTCTTCTCATCGAGCGCCAGACGAAGCATGTGCTGCGCCATGCCGTTGACGTCGCCTTCATCCACCAGAAGTCCGGTCTCACCGTCGATCACCACATCCGCGATTCCCGCATGGCGGGTGGCGACGACCGCAAGTCCGCATGCACCCGCCTCCATGACGCTGTTGGGCGTACCTTCGGAGTCCCCGTTGCTGGCGCGGATCGAGTGCTGCACGAAGCACCGGGCGCCTCGCATGATGGCGGCCACTTCCTGGTGCAGGCACTCGCCCCTGAATTCGACGGCATCCTCGAGTCCGAGCACTCGCGCCAAGCGTTTACACGCTTGCAGAAGATAACCGCCCCCCACCATGATTAGCCGGGCTTCGGGACAGGCCTTGAAGACCTTGGCAAACGCCCACAACGTCAGATCCGGTGCCTTTTTGTCGACGAACCTTCCCACGGACACGAAGATCGGCGCAGCCGAGGCTGGTTTCGCACCCTGAAACAACTCCGTGTCGGCTCCGGAGGGGCAGTAATGCAATTTCGTTGGCGGCACTCCGAGCCTCACCAGCTGCCGTTCCATATCGCGGGATACCGCGACGATCGATGCCGATGAGTTGAACAACGGCAGATAGTAAGGCCGCAAATAGTGCCACTTGCCGGTCTCGCAATAGGCATCGGCTCCCCCGAAGCGCACGACGAGCGGCACGCCCGCCGCATGGCACGCCTCCATGACATCGACCCCGGTATCGCCAAATTCCGCGAGCAATACCTCCACGCCGCCGTCGATCAAGAATTTCTTGATGATGCCCGGGCGGTCATCGGCGAACGCCGCGAGCTCAGTAATATAGAGCTCCCGAACAGTTCTCGCAGGCAGTCGCTCGATGTGTGCGCGGATGAAGGTTTGGCAGTACACGCCTCTTTGTTGAGCGGCGACACAGATGATGTTGGTCATTGATCACTCCACCTTGAGGTATTCTTATTGCCGTACAGCCGACGATAGCTGCTCAAGGCCCAGAGTGCGGCGGCGGAGGTATAGACCGCGGCCCAATCCGTCACTATCTTTCCGGTGCCGCGCTGCATCACTCGCCATGAATCCGCCGTCATGCCTTCGGGCTTGCTCTCCATGGGTGCGGGAATTCGCAAAATCGGCGACGTGGGCCACGCGCCGTTCGCGTCCTGCCTTTCCATCAACCATGACATACCGCTTGCTGCCGCTTTCAACACCCCCAACTCGGGGAACAGCAGCAACGAGAGCAAACAGAAAGCCGTCGCGAACACCTCACTGTCTTCACCGCCGTCGCTCCAGCCTCCGTCCGGCCGCTGGCTCACCAGGAGGTGCCGCACCGTGACATTGGCGGATTCCTTGTTCAGACGACCCGCCATGCATAGTGCCTTAAGCGAATGATAGGTGCTGTAGGCATAACCCTTCCACCAATACGAGGGCCACGTGCCCGACGCGCGCCGTTCCCGCACCAGGTAGGCGGCTGCGGCATCGACCATCCGGCTGTGCGCGGGCTGGCCCAGCAACAGCGTGGTCTGAAGAGCCACCCCGGTCACGCAGGGCTGGGAGTGCAGCCATCCGTCGATCGCGGACTCTCGCGGCGCACCAATTACTTTATGGATTCCGTCGCTGGCGCAGTAGGTGCAAAAGCCTCCGCGGGCGGCATCCTGATGCGACCTCAAAAAGCGCAGACCCCGCTCCATCACGCTCGGCCTTTGGCCGGGAAACAGCGACAGCGCCATCAGAACCCAGGCGGTGCTGTCGCAATCCGCCGGTATGGACCGGTTGTAGGACCAACCGCCATTTTTGCGCTGTCTGCCGAGCAAGGTCTCGAGCGTGACCGCGATCGGGTCATCGACATCCCCGGTTTGAGCAAGCGCACAGGCGACAAACCCGCTCACCCATTCATCGCTGTGACCGGCCTCGGTACGAAAATCCGACCATAGCCCGCCGCGATCGCGTGCCTTCAAGAGGTGGTCGGTCGCCGTCGCGACTGCCCGATCAAGGTCTCCTTCGCCGGTCATGCCGCAGCCTAGGTGATCCAACATCGGACGTAAAATAGTATCAGCCGGCGAAACGGCATAACCGCTGAATTCTCAAACTCTCCTGCTCGCAACTGCGTCTCCAGAGCGAGCAAACGGGATACGACGTCCGACGTTCGGTTCTCGAGCTCACGTCCGCCCAATAAATCCGTCACGGCGTCATACAGCTGTGCAGAATCCCGGCTGACACCCTGAGCGAGGCCGCATCCCGCAAGCACACCGTTCACCGATCCTGATCGCAGGTCGGCAACGATGTCGGTCAGATCATCGGTCAACCAGAAGATCTCGCCCACCGCGGTCGCCAAAGCGAGAGCGGGCTCCGCGCCAAGACCTCGCGCCCCATCCATCCCGAGACCCACGATCCTGCCCATGATGGTGAATGGAAGAGCGGATTTTTCCTTTGAAATCTGCACGGCATCCGCGGCGCCATTGACGGACGCCGCGGCCGACGACAGTTCAGCGCGATAAGCTCTTTCCAAGTGCGGCAGCACGCCGCCATCCACACAGGCATTCTCGGCCGTGGAGTAAAGCTGCCGCAAGTGACCGAAGAAGGCCAGGATGATCTTCAGCAGGATCCGCAACTCGTCATCCTCCACCTGAGCCCACGACCTGTGCAGCTCGGCGACCGCCGCGGCATCGGCGTCCAGATGTCGAAGGGTGCGCTCGTTGACGTGGCGCGCGAGCGTACCGACCAGCTGCGGACTCTGATCGACGACGATGTCGAATAGCGAAATGCCGAAATTGAACAATGCACAGAGGACTGCCGCTTGCTCGGAGCGTCGCGACTTGCAGCGGCAAAGGGCCGCGAGCGACCCCGCCAGTTCGTAGCCGAAGGCGAGCACCAGAGGCATCTTGGCTCTGACCTGCGAATTAGCGGCACGAAACCCGCGCTCGGAATTCAAACGCAGGTAGTCATTCTCTCCGAGCGCCTGCGGCAGCCATTCGTCGCGCAGGCGCATGCCGAGACCGCGCTGCCGCTCGAGAAACTCGCGGTACTCGGCTTTGTCGACCCACAAATGAGAAGCGGCGAGCTGGTGAATCAACAGGCGCCTTACGCGTAGCCACAGCTCGTCGAGCAACCGCGCGAGACTCCAATCGACATCCAGGCCCTGGATCATGCGGAATCGAACATTCCCTGTTCCTCACTGACGAGCTGCGACTCCTCCGGAATGCCCGGATTCCTTCGGCGGCAAGTCAGCCCCGCATATGACTGGATTTGGGAATTAACCCCAAAGCCTTGTGATATAGATCCTCTTCCGTCTGAATGGGGAACACTTTCGGCCGCATATGGTGGCTGATCCACGCTCTGACTTTCGCGCCATCGACGGTGCGGCTATGTTGCGGCGGAAGTCGCGGCGATGTGGCCGGAAGCGACTCGACCGACTGGAATGCCCGCAGAAGATCATCGACGCTCTGCATGGGAAACTTCATGGCGGGCAGATACGGCCTGATGTGACCAATTTCCCGCAGCAGATTCAGCGAAGGGCGGCTACGGCGCACCAGCCTTGCCATTTTCTCCACGAAGTTTTCCAGCGACGCGATCGGGAAATAGCCGGCCGGCATTCCCTTTCCCAATCGCCGAACGCTCACCGGTACGCCCAAGATATTGACGCTGGCGTCGGGGCCGCCCAACTTTTCAACCAGCTCTCCGGCACTGTTGATCGGATACTGGAATTCGGGCAAACCTTTGAATATCTCGATGATGTCGGATAGTGACTTCGAATCGATGAGGCCATAGCGCCTCGCTGGAATCTGTTTCAGCATCGATGTTGCTTTAGGTGTTTCTCGCTTAGTCATTTGAGCTACCCCCGGAGTCGATAGTCTTCATCATTATCCCCCGGTGCTCGCATAAATCAAGGCAGGATTTCATCGAACCAGGCGCGCGTTCTCGTGGGGGAACGGAAGTGGCGGCTGCGGTGTTTGCAGGAAGGGACAAAGCCTCTCCCAGCCCTCTCCGGCGGTAATGTCCAACACGAGCAGAGATTCCGGACGACCTTCAAAGTGATCTAGAACCGCTTCTACGTGACGATGATAGGCGTTGAGGAATCGGCGCCGGTCCCAGGTCAGGACTCCGAAGGTTTTGAGGCGCAGCTGCCGTTTCCAAGGGCTTTTAGGCGGCGGCCCGGTGAACAGCCACTCGGTCGACTCGAGCCAGGAGCGGATGTCCCGAATGGTCAGGATGAACAGAGAATCGGGATAGCAAAGGTCGAGTTCGCGGAAGCTGCAGGCGATCGGCGTATCGACCGCAGCCTGGTAGTGCTCGAGAATCTCCCCGAGACGATCCAAGCGTGGACAGTGGATCGAGCGATATCCCAGCATGCCCATGGCCAGGTGCAATGAAGTGGTTCCAGTGCGCGACAACCCAATGCCCAATATCTTTCGCTGAGGAAGATTGTCGCATTGCGGCGAATCGCTTTTTGCGCGGTCGGGAAAAGAGTTCATTGGCGGTGGGCGACTCCCCTCTCGGGCCTCTCCTCAAGATCACTGCAAATGTCGATGCACGACCTTCGCGAAATGCTCCTGGCCTTTGATCCATACCTCAGTCCGGTACGGTTGATCGTCTCGCAAGCCATCCCACGCCGCACGCAGCGCCGCAGGCGTGGCCGCGGAGATCATCATCGGACCTCCGACCCGCTCTTGGATTCGCAGCACACGGGTGCATTGTTCGGCATCGGATCGCCGCGGCACAAATATGGTCGGAGTGCGGAATGCCAGCCATTCGGCCACCGTATTGTATCCAGCCATCGAGATACTGCGCCAGGCAGAGCGCAGCAACCGGCTCATCGAGCGATGATCCACCATTTCATGAGGATTCTCGCCGCAAGATTTGAATTGAACTGTCGCCATATGAAGCCGGAACTCGTGAAAGGCCTCCCAGAACGCCTTGCCGTCCTGCCCCCCGCCGGCGTGCACCAGAACGCTTCCCTCCCTTCGCAAGGAACCTTCGTCATCCCCCGGGCTCACAAAACCGGTGTATTCCACTCGGGAGGCAACCTCTATCGGAGTAGGACGATTCAAGTCGAGGGGCAGAACCCCGGGATCGGAATGGACGAAAATGCAATCAAAGCGCCGGGCGACGCTGCTTAGCCGCCGGTACGCGCCATCGGAGAGAATGGGGATCTCGCGTACGCTCGACCACACCAGCGGCCGCGGCGTAACGAGGCGGCAAGCCTCGAGCAGCGGAATGATTTCGTCGCGAAACGCCCATCGCCCGAATGGGAAATGCTCGAGCAACACGGCTCTCGGCCTCAATCGAACCAAGTGCTCGATAAGGCTGGCTGCGCGCCGCCTCAATACAGGGTCCGGGTCGGAGCCGTCCGGTGCCGATAAACCGCCTTTCACATTGGCATAGATCAGCGGCTCGAGCTCGACGCTTCGCACCCCGCTTGGAAGACTGAGAAACGCCGAGGGTCGTCCGCCGCGGCAGAGCGTGATGGGAAGTGACGGACACTCGCGCTGCAGTGCATGAATCAATCTATGCATTCTGACGAAGTGCCCGACGCCAAAGGCGCTCTGACAGTAAATGAACAGGCCGCCTTCACCAGCCTCCATACTCCATCTCCTACCGCACGAACCGCTGAAAAACCGGCCCTTGCGAGTCTACGGCATCCATTCTCGCACGCGCCCACAATCCACTGGCATTAGAGATGGCCCCACAAATTTAGACAGTTTTCGCGGTCGGGATAAGTGGAACTCCGCGGGTTATGCAGCCACCGCGAGCGGCTGAGAGTCGAAGTAAACGTGATCTGGTGTCTGTCGGTCAAGTGAGGTGTGCGGACGCCGGCTGTTGAAGAAGGAAAAATAGCGTTGGATGCCGGCCTTGGCCGCCGCGACGGAGTCGTACGCATGCAGATAGACTTCTTCGTACCTGACCGATTTCCACAGTCGCTCGACGAACACATTGTCGCGCCACGCACCGCGTCCATCCATCCTGATGCGGATTTTGTTTCTCTGCAGCACATCGATGAAGGGAACTGTTGCATTAGGGGGCAAAAATTGCGGTCCCAGGGCGTTCAAGCCGGGGGCGGCGACTTTGAGATTCACTCGTTGGGAAGCATTAGGCGAGTGCTCGTTCCCAGATCTGCTTTAGCGATCCGAAGTTCCGATATCGACCGCGCCCGAGCGAGAATTGCCTCTTGCGAATCCGATGGGCGAGCTCGATGCCGGCCAACGTAATCGCTGCACTCCTGAAAGACTTAAAGCCTCCCATCGAAGCGCATCGGCGTTTGATCGCTCGATGATCCTGCTCAATGAGGTTGTTGAGGTACTGACTACACCTCACCTGAACGCACTTCCACTTCGGATCCTCCCGCCGCAGATGCCGAAGGGCCAGGTGACTGTGCATGAGGCCATCGAGCGTGATCTTGCGCGGCCACCGCGGTAAATACCTCGACAGTGGGACCGAACCTACACGGCATGGAGGCGTTGACTGCTAGCGGGCCACGATACTTCCCCCTACGCTGCCCTATAGAAAGGCGGGTGAAAGGAGCGTGTGCATGTCTAGCGAAACTGAAGTCCGAAACAAGGAAGGGTTTTTGGGAACGGAAACAAACAACGATGGGACCCCTGTTCAAGAGGTAGTCAAAGACGGAGAAGCTGTCCAGGAAATACGCAACAAGGAAGGCTTCCTCGGCACCGAAAGGAACAATGACGGAACGCCGGTGAAAGAGGTCACGTCGAAATAAATAGGACACAATCGTCCGGCGGTCGCCTCCGAAGGATGAACCCTGGGCTGCAAGCGCTGCATTTGAAACTGGGATCAGAGGGCAACTTGCAAGGCAAGCCGTTTACGGAGAGTGGCTTCCGCTCGAATTGGCACCGTTTGATTCAGAGCGGGCTCAAGGGGCGCAAGCGCAGTAACGGCGTTGTGGACGTTCACCCGGTCATCAAGGAATCGTTCACGTTCCATGATCTTCGGGCCAAGTCCGGGAGCGATGCCGAGGACGTGCAGGAGGCGAACGATCGGCTCGCGCACGATGACCTGCGGACGACGCAGGTCGTGTACCGACGTAAACCGCGGCGGGCTCGAGCAGGACGGAAGGTAGGAACGTAAAAGGCAGGTCGGACAGGGCGCAGGGAAATTCGCGGTCGCCGCGGGCTATCTGAAACAAATTTGGAGCAAGAATATTCCACAGCCGCCAGAATATTCCACAGTAGGTTGGCGCGTCGCGTAAGTGTTTGATTTTATTGGTGGTCAGGGAGGGAATTGAACCCCCGACACGCGGATTTTCAGTCCGCTTTCGGCGGTTCCAGGGGTTTGACAATCAACCACTTGCAGCGTCTTGCCGACCCCTTCCCAGGCACACCAAGGCACAATCCTGGCACACTCAATCTGAGTTGGTCACAAATGTGGCACAGCACTTTCGAACTGCGGTGCTTCACGTGGGACAAGATAATTGACCTTTATCTGCACTAGCTTCTCTGAGCTTCAGTTCGACGACTTGTTGTTACCCCTTGGGTGCCGTCGCCCTACAATGCCGCGCCTTCAGGGTGCGTAGTGGGTAAAGACGTAGTCCCGAGATTTGGCCGGCACGTGACAAGCAAAGCAGGTCCTGAGGAGCGCCTCGCCGGCCGGTTTGCCATCCGTAAATTGGGCGAAGCCCCAACCACCCGTCGCGGCATATTTTGTTGAGTCCTTGACCATAAACTGAACGTTGATTGGAGGCCCGGCAACGAAGGATTGGTCACGGCCAAACACTTTGTTGTTTTCTTCTGACGGAAGGTAACCCCAGGCAAGCCGGGCAATAACGGTGCCGTCTGGGAACGGGAGTCTGTCTTCGCGATAGGCCTTGATCGCCGCATCGTTGCCCAGAATGGCGCGTAAATCGTTGTTGTTGCCTGCCTCGTGCGCCACGGAGACCAACCTCCAGTCGCGGTATCCCGCGGGAACCTCAATACCGAAAATCGGGGAAGTCCCGTTAACGTTGCTCGCTCGACTAAACCGCAGCGAAGCAAGGAAGCATGCTGTCGTTGCAGCCAAGAGCAGAAAAATGCCAATCCGTTTCATTGAAGTCTCCGAAGTTGAATGCGATAACAGCTTGTTAAGGTGGCGCCCTGCGGGCTGTGTAGCAGCCCGCAAGGCCCCCTTGTACTGGCTTTAATCACTAGGCATCGACGTCGATTACCGCTTGAGCAAAGGCCTGCGGGGCTTCCTGCGGAATGTTGTGGCCGACACCGCCGGTGATGAGCCGGTAGTCATACTTGCCGGAGAACTTGTTGCGATAGGCTGTGCTCGGCGGGTGGGCGGCCCCGTTGGAATCCCCTTCCATGGTGATGGCCGGAACGGTGACGACAGGAAGTGCCGCCAGCCGCTTTTCGAGGTCATCGTATTTCCGCTCACCATCCGCTAGGCCGAGGCGCCAGCGATAATCGTGCATTACGATGTCAACATGGTCCGGGTTGTTGAACGAAGCTGCTGTGCGGTTGTAGGTGGCATCGTCGAAATTCCACTTCGGCGAAGCCTGGTGCCAGATGAACTTATTGAACTCGGCGAGGTATTTCGCATAGCCGGCCTTGCCGACTTCAGTGGCGAAATAGTACTGGTACCAAAATGCGCTTGCAGCCTGGGGCGGCAACGGTGTCTGGTTGCCTGCAGGGCTGCTTATCAGATAGCCGCTGACCGATACGATTGCCTTGCAGCGTTCCGGCCATAGTACTGCCATGACGTCCGCTGTACGCGCGCCCCAATCAAAGCCGGCGATGGTGGCTTTCTGAATTTTGAGTGCATCCATGAGAGCGATGATGTCGAGGCCAACGGCCGACTGCTGCGCGTTGCGCACCGTTGCGCTGGAAAGGAAGGTTGTCGTGCCGTAGCCGCGCAGATATGGGATGACGACGTGATAGCCCGCTGACGCCAGCAGCGGAGCGACATCGACAAAGCTGTAAATATCATATGGCCAACCGTGCAGAAGGATGACAGCGGGACCATTGCTAGGGCCGGCCTCGGCGTAACCGACACTGAGGAGGCCAGCATCAATTTGCTTCAGCGAACCAAACGACGTGTTAGTCCCCGGCTTGATCGACGGAATGCTCGCCGCCTTTGCAGCGCCGGATAGTGTGTTCGACGCACCGATCATGCCGAGCTGCGCGGCAGTGAGGGTCATGGCCGCCGTTCCCAAAAACCGGCGGCGGTTGAAGGCTGTGTCAATATCATCGGTACTCATTGCTAGAATCTCCTTGGTTTAGATATCGGTGGGTAAGTCCCATCTCCAGTGAGTCGGGTGTGATAACCAGGTCGGTACTTGCATAAGGTTCCTGCCCTACCCGAAGGTGAACGAATAGGCTTGCAAGCCAGCGTCAAAGAATTCGATCTGAAAGGTTCGGTCTACGATGGGCCCGGATTGACGGACTAGCTGATAAAGACGATCTTCTTGCAGGCTGCCCCATCCATCCGCGTCCACATCGAAGCCATGATCCGGGCCCGGAGGATTCCCATCGATCGTGACTCGAAAGCGAATCGGGTGGCCCTGGGCAGCGTTGGCGAGCACGAGGTGAAGGTCGCGGGCATGAAAGCGGTAGCTAATGCTGCCGGGTGCATTATTGAGGGCTGCAAATTCACCTCTGATCGTCCAAATACCTGCCAAGCCCCAGTGGTTGAGCGGCAGGGACGATTCAGTACGGTAGAGTTTCGCACTGTCACGAACGACCAATTCGGGCGACACGAAGTTTATGGCCTGGGAATAACCAACATAGGTCTCAGGCGACCGCAGATCTCTTACATCCGCAGCCGCCTCTGGACCTTGGCCGCCTATATCGCCGATTGAATTGATGACCGCTGCGTCATTCGCTTCGGACAGCAGCTGTTGGATGAATTTCTCAGATTCATCGTACCCCCCTTCTCCGAATACGTGCCGACGAATGCGGCCATCGGCACCGGCAAAGTAAAGCGCCGGCCACGCGACATTATCGAAGGCACGCCAAATTCTAAAGTCATTGTCGATAGCGACGGGGTAACTCACGCCAAGCGATGTCAATGCTTTGCTTACATTGCCAACATCCTTTTCAAACGCGAACTCCGGTGTCTGCACGCCAATGACTACAAGTCCGCGATCCCTGTATTTGTCGGCCCACTCGCGAACGTGCGGTAACATCCTCAAGCAGTTGATGCACGAATAAGTCCAGAAATTAACCAGAACGACCTTGCCTCGTAAGGCGTTCGGCTGCAGGGGCTGCGTATTCAGCCATTGCTGCGCTTCACGCAGCGATTGCAACGGGGTAGACAATGTAGCGTCAGAACCTGCTGCCCGTGCGGATCCGATTGGCCCAAGGATGGGTGAACTCCGCAGGATGGCAACCGCAGAAAAGGCGAAAACCAAGCCGAGCAGCGGCAACCCGATTCGTCTAGCGAGTCCCAGCAACACAAATGCTCCTATATAAACTTATCGTTGATGACAACTTGCTGTGACTCAGCGAAGTGATCGGAACGCCGCTCGCATCTCGGCACTGAGCAGTTCCGGCTGCTCCCATGCCGCGAAGTGGCCACCCTTGGCTACTTCATGGAAGTAGTACAGCGACGGATAGGCCTGGCGTGCCCAACTTTCCGGTGCGCGATAGATCTCGTGGGGGAACACTGAGATGGCCACAGGTACCTTGATCTGATTGGTCTTTTGCGCCGCGGCACTGAAATTGTTGTTGTTGTTTTCCCAGTAGAATCGAGACGATGAGGCGCCGGTGTTGGTGAGCCAGTACAGCGTGATGTCGTCGAGTATTTCATCGCGGCTGATCACGCGCTCGGGGTGGCCATCGCTATCGCTCCACTCGGCGATCTTTTCGTACGTAAAAGCGGCAAGACCACTGGGCGAATCGACGAGCGAGTAACCGATGGTCTGCGGACGGGTCACCATCATCGCGCCGTACGCCGCGTTTCTTCCGAAGAAGAGGCTGAGGGTGTTGTACGCCAGCCGTTCTGCGGCGGTCAGCTCGGCTGGTGCAGGATCGCCGCTGTTAATTCCCTTGACCAGGTTCGCGGGAATTGTGGCCGGCATGGTGATGTGGATACCCAGTAGTCCCGGCGGCGCCTGACGCGCCATCGCATCGGAGATGACCGAGCCATGATCGCCACCCTGCGACACGTAACGGGTGTAGCCCAGGCGCTTCATTAGCACGTCCCACGCCCGCGCCACACGGTCGGGATTCCAGCCAAGATCGGTCGGCTTGCCCGAGAAGCCATAGCCGGGAATGGCGGGGATCACGACGTCGAAAGCGTCTTGTGCGCGCCCACCGTGGGCGACGGGGTCGGTGAGCGGTCCGATCACCTTCAGAAACTCCAGCGGCGAGCCGGGCCAGCCGTGGGTGAGGATCAGCGGTAATGCGTTTGGTTCGTGCGAACGCACGTGGATGAACTGGATGTCGACGCCGTCGATCGTGGTTACGAACTCCGGTAGCGCATTCAACCTCGCTTCCCCCTTGCGCCAGTCGTAACCGTTGCCCCAGTAGCGCACCAGCGCCTGCATTTCCGCCAACCGGATGCCCTGGGATTCGTCGCTGACCGTTTCCTTGTCGGGCCACCGTGTGGCCTGCACGCGCTGGCGCAGGTCGAGGAGTGCCGCATCCGACACGTTGATCTTAAAGGGGCGGATTGTGCTTTCATCGGCCGCAGCGGCCCGATGTCCAGGCAGAAGACTGAAGGCACCCGCGGCCACTATGGTGGCAAGAAGCGTTGGTACTGATTTGGTATGAACGCTTTGCCGCCGGTGCGCCGACGATTCTGAGTACATGATGATCCCCTTGAGTGAAAGAGCGAGTCAGAAGACTGCGAATGCGCTCACCAAAAAATGTTAAGCCATAAGGTTGATTGCACCTTATTCGTCAACGCGTGCGCTGCCTATCACGCTTTTCCGTTAGATTGGGTGCCGCGCCGTGTAGTCTTGATTGAGATCTCAATAACACAAGATGCGAGCGACAGCCGCGTAGACACTTCAATAGATTTAGGGGGTAGGGGCGCGCAGATCGCCCACTGCTAGACTAAGCGGGACACTTTAGGCGGGACACTTTAGGGTCGGCTTAAAAACTCTTGGGAGGTTTTAAGTGAAATTCGCGCTCGCTGCCTGGCACCACCGAGGCATTGGAGTCGACGTCATATTCTGCGATGAAAGCATTGGCGCCGAGTTGGCTATGTTGTCGGCGTACACCGACCGGCATTGCAAGTTGTTGTCTCGACGAACATCAATTCTGAAAATCCCGGTCCATATGCGACGCCCGTTCACATTTCAGGCGCTACCGCCTTGGAAACTACCCCTGCAGCTCCGACAGTAGACGTTTGGCAGACTTGAGGTCTTCGGTCTCCGAACCTTCCACGAACTGTTCGAAAACCGGCTGTAGCAATCCGCGGGCACTTTCGCGCTCTCCTCGAGCGGCGACCAGCGCGGAAAGGTCAATCGCGGCGCGCAGCTCCCAACCTAGTGCGCCCTGGCGGCGGCTCAATTCAAGCGACTCGACCAGGCAACTTTGAGCGCCGTCTTGGTCGGGATTCGGCATGGAGAGAAGAAGGCGGCCCTTCACACGAAGTGATTCTGGCATGAACACGAGATCTCCATTGGTCTCGACCAGTCGGACTGTCTCATCAATCAATGTGATTCCTTCCGCAAACCGGCCCATTGCTGTAAGTCCTCGCACGAGTGCGATGTTGAGCGAGGTAGTTATCAGCTCGTAACGTGCGGCGTGCAGCTTTTCCAGACAGGCTTGTAACTCTTCGACCCCGCGCTTTGCATCGCCACGGCGGATGGCGAGCTCGCCTTTGAGTCCGCCTCCGACCGCAAGATAGGGCCCCATGGAATAGGTTTCGGCACGGGAGATAAACCAATCCAGGTGCTTTTCGGCGCTCAGAAGATCGCCTGTCCACAGGAACAGTGCGGCAGCCCAGTGAAGGACGAGCGTCAGCGTCACGGGATGGTCCAGGCGTTCGGCGTCGCTAACGGTTTGCCGGAGGCGCTCTATCGCCTGAGTGGGATGGCCTTGCATCCACAGGGTCCTCGCGAGTGCGATACCGGCCCAGTTGTAGTAATCGAAGCCGAGAAAGATCATTTGAGTGCGCTGCGCGCCCGGCGCATGGCGCAGCGTCGCCTCCAGTTCTGCGCGGGCGGCATTGAGATTTCCCATGCAGTGGAGCGTCACCCCGGTAAGGCAATGTGCCAGCGCGATCGCGGCCGGATCCTCGATGGTCCGCGCGACGGCGGCGCTGCGCTCCGCGTACTGCAGGGAGGCCCTGAAGTCGCCGATCCGGAAGTGAAACATATGCAGGGGGCCGAAGAGCAGCATTTGATTGCGAAGGTCACCTCGCTGTTCCGCGATCTCAAGGCCCCTCGCGAAGGCCGCGCGCGCGACTTCGGTGTGGCCGCGCGTGAACATCAGCGACATGCCGAGGCCCGATTGAAGGTGCATCTCCTCGATGCCCCCACGAGTCGTATCGCCGAGAGCGAGAATCGCCCGCTGCGACCAACGATGACATTCGGTGAGCAGGGACATGGCCAAAAAAACCGGCGCGGCCGCAGCCGCAAGTCCGACGCCAATGGCGACATTGCCGTCGATGCCAAAGCACCATTCCAGAGCGGCGCGAACGTTGTTAAGACCCGCAAAGTGGGGTGCCCTTTGCGCGCCGGTCGACAGGGTCGGCCATTCGATCCCCGTCTGTTCCAGCCATCGCCGATAGTAAGTGGCGTGGCGCGCCGCCAGGTCGGCGACGTCAACGTCGTCGTCGCGGGTTTGGAGGGCATAGGCACGTGTCGTATCCAAGAGCCGGTAGCGCATCATTGCCCCAATCGGACGGGTAGCGACCATTGATTTGGCGACCAGACTGTCGATGGCTCCAAACACGACTGCTTCGTCGATCGTGCCGCTCGCCACGACTGCGAGCGCCGCGTCGATCGTAAAGTGCCCGACGAATACGGCGAGCCGTCGAAGCACGGCGCGCTCCATCGGGGACAGGAGGCCGTAACTCCAATCGAGGGTGGCTTGTAGAGTCTTTTGGCGTGGCGGAGCGGTCCGGTGTCCCGGCCACAGCAAAGTCAGCCGCTGATCGAGCAACTCGGCGGTCTGTTGCAGACCGTGAGCTTCAACCCGACCGGCCGCCAACTCGATCGCAAGCGCCACGCCGTCGAGTTTTCGGCAAATTCTCGCCACGATGGCGGCTTCCGCATCGCTCGAGTCGAAGCGTGCACCACTCGCCGCCGCGCGCTCCATGAACAATTGGGTGGCGGGAAACGTATGAGCGACCGCGGCCGTGAGCATCGGATCATCCGGCGGATAGGCAAGCGGATCCAATTTGTAGATGTGCTCACCCTCGACCCGAAGCGCCTCGCGACTTGTCGCCAGGATATGGACTCCGGGGGCGGCTTGCAGGATATGCGAAGCCAGGGCGGCGATCGCTTCGATGAGATGTTCGCAAGTGTCGAGAACCAACAGGAATCGTTTGTCCCGGAGGTAGGCAATCAGGGCCGGGGTGGCATCGTCGGTCTGAACCGATAATCCGAGCATGGAGGCCACCGCCGTGGCTGCGAGCTTGGGATCGCTCAGCATTCCAAGATCAACAAACAGTGCGGCGCCCGAAAACGCCTCAATCATGTCGTGTGCAACCGCTATCGCCACTGTGGTTTTGCCGACGCCGCCGGCTCCCACGATGGTGACGAGGCGCTCGGCGGTGAGTTGCGCCGCGAGCTTGGGAACGTCATCAACGCGCCCAACCATTCGGATCAAGCGGCTTGGCAGATTGGCGTATGGAAAACGGGGGACAACCTCCGCAGACTCACGACCGCGATCGCTCGACCGCGCGAGCGGCGCGACGAAGCAGTAGCCCCGACCGGCGACAGTGGCGATGTATCGTGCTCCGTGCTCGCCATCGCCCAGCGCCTTCCGCAGAGCAGCAATATGAAAGCGCAAACTGCCTTCTTCGACGATGACATCGGGCCATACGCCGGACAACAACTCCCGTTTGCTCACGACCGCGTTGGGGTGCGACACCAGCGCCATCAAGGTGTCAAAGGTGCGCGCGCCGATTTCCACCGGAGTGCCATTTCTCGTTAGGATTCTTTCGCCTGCGACCAAGCTGAAAGGACCAAACGTAATGATATCTCGGGTCTGCACCGCCGGGATTGTCATGGCGTTGTCATCCGTAGCCGCCTTTCTGGGCTACATAGTAGGGCAAGCATCCGTCCCGCACCAATACAGCGGAGCCACGCCGGCCGCTGATAGCGCTGCGCCTGCTCACAGCCGCTAACACCGACTCGTAAAGCATAACGAGCAATTTCCGGCAATCTCTGCGCAAATGAGACGCCCCGAGAACGAGAGTTCTCCGTCAAAGGATAAGGCGTGATGATCCAGTTTGAAAAAGTCCTGTACACAGGCAGAACGCACACCTCGGGTGGTCGGGACGGCGCCAGCCGCAGCTCCGATGGCCGTCTGGACATCAGGCTTTCCTCTCCCGGGGCCCCGGGGAGCGGGACCAATCCGGAGCAGTTGCTAGCGGCCGGATGGTCGGCCTGCTTTATCAGTGCCCTGAAGATCGAGGCGGGTAGAATGAAAGTGACTTTACCGGCCGATCTTGCGCTTGGCGCCGAAATAGACCTCGGCACCAACCTGGGCGCCTACGGGCTTGCCGCGCGTCTCTATGTCAGCCTACCGGGTTTGGACCTCGAAGCCGCCCAGACCTTGGTCGACGCCGCTCATCAGACGTGTCCCTTCTCGAAAGCCACGCGAGGCAACGTCGATGTCACAATCAACTTGCTCTAAGGCTAAACAAACGCCGCCCGAGTGGCGCGGATTCGACCCCCACTCGTTGTGCGCGACACGCGGCAGCCCAGGCCCAGAAGGACGCATGGTGCCAGATGTCCTCGCCGCGTTGAAGCGGCAGGAGACGCTCATGGCGGAAATCGAGCGGGTGAGCTCAACGGGCGGCTTTTGCTGGCATCCTGCGACGGGGACGATGACGTGTACGGATGAGGTTTATCGGATTCTTGAGCTTGATGCCACCGTGCCGGTGACCCTGCAGCTCATGGGCACCCGGATACACCCGGAGGACCTGGCGCTCCTCGATGACATGTTCGAGAAAGCCAGTGCGCAGGCGAGCGAATTTGAGTATCAGCTGCGGCTGCGCACCGATAGGGTCAAATACCTGCTGGTGAGCGCCCGACGTGGCGAGGATCCGGACGATCAGGCGCTGTACATCGGGGCGATTCAGGACGTCACGCGGCGCCGCCTGTCGGAGGATGCTCTTGGCACGCTGCGCTGCGAGTTGGCACGGCTCGCACGGGTGTCGAGCCTGGGAGCCTTGACCGCGTCGATCGCGCACGAGGTCAATCAGCCGCTAGCGGGGATCATGATCAACGCCAGCACGTGCCTTGAGCTGCTGAGCTCGGATCCGCCGGATCTTGATGCGGCACGCGAGACGGCGCTGCGCACAATTCGCGACACCGAGCGGGCGTGCGAGGTGATCGCGCGGTTGCGCGGGCTATTTGGGAAGCGGGGCGGCAAGACCGAGTCCGTCGACCTGAATGGGGCCGCGCGTGAAGTGATTGCCCTGTCATTGAGCGAGCTGCATCGGCGGCAAGTGACGCTGCGCACAGAGCTGGCAGCAGATTTGCCGTTGATCACCGGGGATCGCGTGCAGCTGCAGCAGGTGATCTTGAACTTGTTGCTGAATGCGGCGGAGGCGATGATACCAATCGAAGATCGGCCGCGTCAGCTTCTGATCCGCACCGAGTTCGATGCGGCGGATCAGGCGCGCCTCACCGTCCAGGACAGCGGGGTGGGGTTCGAGCCGCAGGAGGCGCCGCGGCTGTTCGAGGCGTTCTACACCACCAAGAGCGGGGGCATGGGGATCGGGCTGTCGGTCAGCCGCTCAATTATCGAGACCCATGGCGGCCGCCTGTGGGCCGAGCTCAATGCCGGCCCCGGTGCTACGTTCGCCTTTTCTGTGCCGACCCGCGGTAATACCTGCGACGCCCCCAGCCGGGGTGGCGTCCCACTTGCGGATTCTGAGCCGCTCATGAGGCGCGCGTGATGGCGGACGCGGTGCTCGTAGCAATCGTCGATGACGACGAGTCAATGCGACAGTCGCTGCCGGACCTGGTGAGCAAATTCGGCTTCAGAGTGCGAACGTTCACATCTGCGGAGGAGTTTCTGGCCTCCGACTGTGTCGGCCAGACAAAGTGCCTGATCCTCGACTTTGCCATGCCTGGCATGTCCGGCCCCGATCTTCAACGTGAGCTGTCGCGTCGTGGCCAAACGATTCCGATCGTCTTCATTACCGGTCAACCGGATCAAGATCTCCGGCGTCAGCTCCTCGCGGAAGGCGCCGTCGAATGTCTATTCAAACCTTTTAGCGCCGCAGCTTTGCGCGAGGCCCTCAATACTGCGCTTGGAGTGAACTGACATGGGAAGAATTGCCACGATGAACTTCGGTAAATTTACTGGGCCGCAGCCCGGCTCGCCGGGACCGCATGTCGCGTCCATCGTGTACATCGTCGACGACGATGTGTCGGTTCGAGAGTCACTGGAATTGCTGATCCGCTCCGCCGGCTGGCTGCCGATTGCCTTCTCCTCCGCCCGGGAATTTCTGTCCCATCCGCCGATAGTCGCTCCCAGCTGTCTGATCCTGGACGTCGGACTTCCCGACATCAACGGGCTCGACCTGCAACAGCAGCTTGCAGAGGGGCATCATCCGCCGATAATCTTTGTCACCGGGAACGGAGATATTCCCACCAGCGTCCGCGCCATCAAGGCGGGCGCGTTCGACTTTTTGACCAAGCCCTTTCGCGCTGAGCAGCTACGGGATCTTGTGCGCGCGGCCCTCGCTCAAGATTGCGAGCGTCGCGCCAAACAGGCCGAAGTCGATAGCCTACAGCAGCGCCTTGTCTCGTTAACGCCGCGTGAGCGCGAGGTTCTCCCGTTGGTCGTCAGTGGCATCCTCAACAAACAGGCCGCCGCGCATCTCGGCATCAGCGAGATCACCTATCAGATCCACCGCACAAATGTCATGCGAAAGATGGAAGCTGAATCGCTCGCAGCGCTCGTGAGAATGGCGGACGCACTCGATATACCCGTGGTACACATTCGGCGTCCACAACGTCCCTCGGTACGGAGACTTGGGGCAGGAACTGTTGCATTAGGGGGAGCAAAAATTTCGGTCCCAAGTCGTTCAAGGCCGGGGGCGGCGACCTTGAGATTCACTCGTTGGGAAGCATTAGGCGAGGGCCCGATCCCAGATCTGCTTTAGCGACCCGAAATTCCGATATGGACCGCGCCCGAGGGAAAATTGCCTCTTTCGAATCCGATGGGCGAGCTCGATGCCAGCCAACGTAATCGCTGCACTCTTGAAAGACTTGAAGCCTCCCATCGAAGCGCATCGGCGTTTGATCGCTCGATGATCCTGCTCAATGAGGTTGTTGAGGTACTGGCTACACCTCACCTGAACGTACTTCCACTTCGGATCCTCCCGCCGCAGATATCGAAGGGCCAGGTGACTCTGCATGAGGCCATCGAGCGTGATCTTGCGCGGCCACCGCGGTAAATACCTCGACAGTGCTTTGCGGAAGAAGGCTTGGGCAGCGGCGATACCGCGATCCGGACGAAGCAGAAAATCCACCGTCTTGCCGTGCTTGTCGACAGCCCGATAGAGAAAATTCCACTTGCCCCGGACCTTTATGTAGGTCTCATCGACGCGCCAGGAATTATTCACCGGTCGTGCGAAGCGGTTCCAGCGCTTCTCAAACTCTGGCACATAACGAATAACCCAACGATGAATCGTCGTGTGCGACACGCTAATGCCGCGCTCCGCCATCATCGCCACGAGGTCCCGATAGCTCAATCGGTAGGTGATGTACCAGCGGACGCACAGCTCGATGACCTCGGCATCGAAGCGGCGCCGGCGATAAATGAGATCTCGCACTATAGGCTTGGTCATTTGGGCGTCTCGTGAACGCCCGAATTGTACGATATCGCCCGTTAATGCAACGGAACCGACCCCTTCCCAGGCACACCAAGGCACAATCCTGGCACACTCAAGCTGAGTTGGTCACATTCCTGGCACACAGGCCGAACGAGCCCACTTATCTCTTACATCGCACACCGGTCATTGGTTTGGGCTCCGGCGTGATTGGAGAAACACGTATTCTCGATGCCACTCCAGGTAACGTCGCTGCCCTTCTGCAAATGCGCCCACGTTCATTTGATCGCCGGTCCTCACGCCCATTCGCTCAAGCGATGGCGTGTGTGCAACCGGCGATATCAACAGCGCGCCCGTTCCCTCAAATCCGATGAAGCCGCGATCAAACAAATGGTCGATGCTCGGCGTTAATAGCAGGCCGTTTTCGCCATCGAGGCGCTCCTCATTTGAACTATCTCGCCACGGCTTGCAATGACTTGCGCGCAAATGCTCGGGATTCGAAACGCCGGTAATCCGGCATCGCCTTTCCAGCATCGAAACCCGTTGACGAAATATCCCCTGACCCCGACGGGCTTGAATAACCGCCTGTCGCTGGGTATCCGGCAGACTGGAGTCAAGCTCAATGGAATGTCGGACATGATCTTCCCATTCTGAGACGTCCCTCATTGGTGTGTCATCGGCCGACACCGCGTCTACCCAACTTTCAGCCACGCCGAGCGTTTGTCGGGCCTCGTATCCAATGAGCTCCCTGAGGGCTTCAAATAGCGGGCGTGGAATTTCCGTGAGATACACCGATTGGCTTCCCCTGCCGTCCGGTAGCAGAGGCGAATACTTCTTAGGGAGTCGGGGTCGTAGTACGTCGATGTGATCGGCCGGTCGGATGCGGTTTCCCAACTCGGTAAACCTTACCTCGACCTTCCAGCCAATTTCACTCCAATTCATGCCGACCGAACCAAATTCGTGGGGTTTTGGGCACTCGTAACAGTGAGACCGAGCAATTCCGATGGCTGCAATCCGGGTGTCGAAAAATGACAAGACAATATCGCCGGGTGTCACCTCGCGCATTGATTCATAAAATGGATTGATTCCCCCATTCGACTTACGCTTAGGAGACCACAAATATCCGCCCGCTACTTCGTGTCGGTAGGTCTGATTTTGGTTGACCCACCAAAAGCGCATCAGGGATCCTTTGGACTCGGATGAACCACGTACGGCATCTCGGGTTCAGCTACCTTGGCGAGCGATTCCGCACCAGGTCTACGCGTCAATCGGCTGCGAAAAAGTCGTTCCGCGGCCTTATCCTTAAAGTAGACATAGCACCCCTTCATACCTCTAGTCATCAACGTTCTATAGGTGTTCCTGATGATGAGATCCGCCTTTCGGTTGGCCTCCGTCGGATTCGCCTTCAACAGTCTCTTGTACCCACTCAAGGATTTGTCGTGCTTCGACCGCTTCAGTGGCCGAGTCACAATGACGTCGCGTTCAACAACCAAATCCGGACCCACGATCACGCCGATGTAGTCCACTTCGAGGCCTTGGCAGGTATGGATACATCCGATCTCGTTAACCGACTCCGGCGCTACCATCCACCGCCCGCCATCCTTTGTCAGGTTCCATGTCATAGCAAACCCGTGTTCTGGAATCACAACGTCCCGGATGTCAGCATTCTTCTTGCTGTTCCAATCCCAGCAATACCCGGCGACCATTCGGGCTTTGTTGTTTGCCCGATTTTTCTCCACGATCTCTCGACGCAAAGCCTCCGGTGAAGTGAACACCCGAAAGTCAAACTCCTCTACATCCAATGTCTCGTTTGCAGTGGGGCGGATCCCTAGCGTACTGTCCAACCAGGCCAAGTACCCATCCGACCCGTTGCAGCGGAACTGCGACGCAAGCTCAAGTGTAGTGACGGACGCCCCGGCGTTGCGAGCGAGCCGCGTAATCTCCGACTGCTCTCCAATATCCTTAAACGTAACCCGTTGGTCCTCATCTAGAAAAAAGATCGAACACTTAGCCGCACCAATCAGCTCTTGAATTTGGTTTGCGCCAAGGTTCCCGAATAGACCCGACTTTTCATTCAGCCGGTGGGCTTCATCCACGACCAGTGCGTCGAACACGTTGGCGTGCGTTTCGGTAAACGCCCCAGACCCGGAAAACAAATTTGATATTTGCGACTTTCTGTGTGTGCCTGCCAGCACACTTTCAAACACATCGCGCGGCGCCGCGTTCTTGGTAACGTATTTAGCAACAAGCCGCCGTCCGGTCAGGGCCACAAGCAAATTGATGGCTACGACAGACTTTCCGGTGCCTGGGCCACCCTGAATGATTACGACGTGTTTCGATCTCTCGGTCGCGATTGTCGCGAGCGACAATGCCGTTTCGTACACGACCTTCTGGTCGTCGACCAGAACAAACTCCTGCTTTCCGGCCAACATCCCCGTCAGACTCTCGACCAACCCCTTGGACGGCCGAATGCGCCCGTTCTCGATTCGGTAGAGCAGCGATCGTATGTCTCCATGTCGGACGTGACGTTTAATGAAATCGCGAAGCTTTTCCTTTTCGGCCTCCCCTTTGAAAAATACTGGCGCAAGCTGAATATAGTGCGCATAGAAGCTGTCGGTTATCACCCCATCGTCAGTGTAGTTGTGCAGGTATGCGCAGGGCTTTAGCCCGATATCCGCGTTGTAGACTGCCTCGTTGAAACTCGTTAGAAGCGATGCGTATGACCACGCCTGGTACGACGGATGACTAGCTTCCTTCTCGCCGTGCGCAAAACGCGTGCAGACAACTCCATCTCGATCGGTCTTACGAGCGCTCTCCCATTGCTTGAGTTCAATAATCACGAGCTGCTCGACTTGATCGTCGTTGGCTCCGGACAAGATGAAATCAATTCGCTTCGACGTTTGCGGAATGCCGTACTCAATTGCGACGCCGCAATCGCTCGGAATGTCGTGGTCGTTCAGCACTTTGGCGACGGACATTAAGGATTCTTTCCAAGATCTAATTTCAGACCGCGCGACCGTACGCCCCGTCCGCGACTTAAAGGCGGTCAAAATCACGTCCTCGATGTCCTTCGTGAACGCGTCGTCTAGAAAACCACTCTTCTTATTTTGGTAAACAATCACCAGACTTCTCAAAGATCGGTGTATTTCTTGTTGCTGCCACGCGCTTTCCGTGTCGGATACTTCGAAGCATTAACATTTATCTTGTCCTTAGCGGCAGTTGCGAGGTCAATGTCGAGCTTGTCGGCAAGCCGAATTAGATAGAGAAGCACATCGGCCAATTCCTCGCCGATTTTCGCGCGCTTCTCCGGTGCCAATGCAGCAGATTCGGCGTCCGACAGCCATTGGAAATGCTCGAGCAGTTCAGCAGCCTCAACGCTTAGGGCCATCGCTAGGTTCTTTGGGGAATGGAACTGGTCCCAATCGCGCTCAGCGGCAAACTGTCGAAGTTTGTTACGCAGATCCTGGATTGGATCCATGCTGCCCTTGGGCGGAAGTGGACTCATGTCTGATATACCGTCTCGTTATGCCACCTCAGGAATTCGCCGCTAGGTCGGCTAGCGGTATCCGTCGGATGAAATCGAAGGGGTGCCCCGTGATGTGCATAATACTCTCGGCCGTTCTCCCACTCAGCGGTCCATCGCGCCGCTGGTCACACACATTCTGCTCGCTCGACGACGGCGAGCCAGAGGCGCGACTCCGACGCGCTACATTCACAATAACAGTTAGACAGGATCCCCACTCACGCCAAATTAGCCGACATCTGTCGTTGGTGTCGCGCTCCCGGCAGCGTGCCTAGGTAGCTGCGCAGAATCTCAAGGAACGCCGCGGCAATCCGCGATAAGGGTTTCACCTCTGAACGGAGTAGCCAAAGATCAAACACGATCGGAGGATCTGTGTTCACCGAAACCAGCCTACCGCGCCACTCCTCTGCGGCGAAGGAGTCGACGATGGCGCAACCGCCCGCGGCCGAGACCCACGCGCATGCGGAGGCAGAGAGACTCACTTCTGCATTCCAATTGACGTTAATGCCATCTGCCAAGAACGCCTCTTGGACGATGGTTCGGGCATCGTCCTCTTCGCCCAACGACACAAAGCGCTCCTCTGCGATTGCCGGTAGGGGCACGGTTGCCAGACTGGCAAATCGGTGCTGAGGCTGAACAACGCAGACTGCGTGATAGCGACACAAATGTTCCGCCAGCACGCCATTCGCACGGGCGGGCAGGTCGGAGATCGCAAAGTCCGCACGCTGCAGCGCGACCTCGTCGAGCATCCGCTGCCAGTGCATCGCGTTGAGGGTGACTTTAAGCTTCGGGTTTCGTGCGCAGAACCCCGCAAGCAGGCGCGGCAACGGAGTCGCTGCCAGAGATGGGAACGCGCAAATCGCCAGTCCACCTTCTTCGAAACTTCCCAACTGGTGTGCGCGACGGCGCACACGATCGACCGCGCTCAATGCATTCTTGATCTCTTCGCGGAGAAGTTCCGCTTCGGCGGTAGGCGCGAGGCAACCACCCGCGCGTCGAAACATGGCGTAGCCCAGATCGGCCTCGAGATTCGCAATCAGGCGACTCAGCGCGGGCTGCGAAACGTGCATGCGCTCCGCCGCCCGGGTCATGGAACCGGTCTCAATGACAGCCACCAACGCTTCGAGCTGTCGAAAGGTGGGGCTATAGTGACTCATAACGTCACATTATATATACCGGAATTAAATTGATTTCATTTTATTAATTTGAGTGCGTAATGTATTCCGAGGCGCGTTACGGGGTACTAATGACTCAAATAATCAATGGCTTAGCAGCCTCGGTGAACCGAGAGCTAGGGGATGCTGCTGTTCGATGTCTTGCGCACCATGGCTTTCTTCTCGCCATTACGAATCACTCCTGGCTAGAAAAAATGCGGATCGCCTCGGCTTGTTGAGGTCTCGGGCATGAATCCAGCCACAACCTTGCAAGGTGGGCGGCGGATTCGCTGGTCGGTCTTTGTCTGCCTGCTGGGCTTCGCCTTCTTTGCCTACGTTCAGCGCACGAGCGTTGCGGTAGCCGCGGAACGCATGATGCCGGAGCTTGGCCTGACCCAGGTGGAAATCGGTTGGCTATTGACGGCCTTTCTCGTCAGCTACACGGCTTTTCAACTGCCCGGAGGCGCGATCGGCCAGCGCTGGGGCGCGCGCCGCATGCTGGTGATTGCGAGCCTGCTTGCGCTGGTTTCGACATGGGCTACGGCCCTGCTGCCGGCGCTGCTGACTGGCGCGGCGCTCTTCGCCTCGCTGCTCGCAGCGCGATTTACGCTCGGTATCGCGCAGGCCCCCATCTTTCCGTCGTCGTCGGGTGTTATCGAGAAATGGTTTCCGATTGCTCGCTGGAGCTTCCCGCAGGGACTCATGAACACCGGCATCAATCTTGGCGCAGCAGTCACCCCGCCGCTGGTTGCGTGGTTGATGCAAACGCTGAGTTGGCAGTTCGCTCTTGTGATTACGAGTATCCCGTTGCTTGGCCTTACCGTGTATTGGGACCGGCGAGTGGGTGACGTGCCGGCTGACGACCCCAGGGTTTCAGACGCGGAACTGGCCGAGCTTCGCTTCAACCCGTCATCGGTCACTGCCGCCCCGACGTTGCGGCGAATGGTGGGTCTCCTGGGTGACCGGGACGTATTCCTGCTCACGCTTTCATATTTCTTCATGAACTACGTGTTTTATCTGCTGACTTTCTGGTGCTTTCTGTATTTTGTCCAAGAGCGTCACTTTACTGTGCTCGACAGTGGTTGGCTGGCGGCCGCGCCGTTCGGTGCCGCTGCCATGGGTGCCGCGCTCGGCGGGCAATTGAATTATTTGCTGTGCCGACGGTTGGGCGAACGCTGGGGCTTTCGCTGTGTGCCGCTCATCGGGCTGCCCGTAGCAGCTGTGGCGCTCTACTTCGCCGTGCAAGCGGCGAGTCCGCTGTGGGCGGTCGCGGCGCTCTGTATTGCCTTCGCGGGCGTCGAGCTGACTGAAGGCCCGTATTGGGCAGCGACAATGCGTGTGGCGGGTAGCGACAGCATGATGGCGACTGGGCTGCTCAACACCGGCGGCAATCTTGGCGGCATTGTGGGCACGCCCATTGTCGCCGCCCTGACCGCGCAGCACGGCTGGACGACTGCCTTTCTCACGGGCAGTGCATGCTCGATCTTGAGCGCCGCGCTCTGGCTGTGGATCGACCCCAGTGGCCGAAGAGCGTGCTCTGTGACGACGCCGCTCTTCGTTGCCTCGAGCACCGCTTCTCGAGAGGAGGCTGCGTGACGCGCCACGCATCCTCAACCGCCAATCTTTTCGTGAGCGAAATGCATATAGCAGAGCCCTTCGCATGACACTGCTCGCTCCAACCGCAGCACCCTCACAAGCCTTCCTCGGTTGGCCGGTCGCAACAGATCCCAGCACTTGGTCAGCTGATGTCGCTGTGATCGGTCTGCCGCATAGCGAGCCCTATGCGAGGGACCCGCGGCCCAATGATCAGGCCCAAGCTCCGGATGCGATTCGACAGTGCTCGGGACAAGTATCCGACGGACGAGATCACTGGGACTTTGACATTGGTGGCGATTTTTCGAGTATGGCGCCGACGCGGTGTCTGGACTGCGGCAACGTGCCTTGGGCAGGCGGTACTTATGACGAGCACCTGGCGCGCGTCAACGCGCTCGTTCGAGTACTGCTACGCGCCGGCACCCAGATCTTCGTGATGGGCGGCGATCACGGAGTCACGATTCCCGTGCTTGATGCGTTGGATGAACTTCAGACACCCATCCATATCGTGCATATCGACGCTCACCTTGACTGGAGGCGAGAGGTGGGCGGCGTTCATCGAGGCTACAGTAGCCCGCTGTACTGGGCCAGCCAGAAACCCTGGGTCTCTGGCATGACGCAGATTGGAATGCGCGGTACGGGCAGCGCGCGTCGAGCCGAGCTTGAAGCCGCACGCGACTATCGCTCGCAAATCTTCACCGCCGCTTCGGTTCATGCGGAAGGTTTGGACGCTGCGCTTGAGTCCGTCCCATCCGGATCGGCTGTGTATGTAACGATTGATGCGGATGGACTCGACCCAACAGAGATGCCTGGAGTCCTGGCACCGGTGCCCGGCGGCCTTCGGTTTGCCCAGATCGTTCCATTCCTGCACACGCTCGCGCACAAACATCGGATTGTGGGGTTCGATATAGTCGAAGTGGCGCCATCCTACGATGCCTCGAATCGCATCAGCTGTATAACCGCCGGCCGTTTGATCGTGAATGTACTTGGAGCCTCTTGGGCGCCGAACGGAGCGTTCGGGCGAGCGCCGCAGGGGTCGCAGAGCAAGCCCGCTTGAGCCGGCTTCTTGATCCCCGTTGGGCTGCGCAGAGTGTGATCGGTCTTCTCGTACTCTTCGACACGGGCGCGCTGGCCGGGTACTCGTCAGCTCAAGCACCTATGGACCTCGCTGATCTCGCCGCTGTTCGCAATGTCTCCGAGCCGCATCTCTCGCCCGATGGCCAGTGGGTAGCGTTCTCGGTCACGCAGGACGATGTCGTGGACGATCGGCGCAAAACCCAGCTGTGGGTGACGCGGGTGGACGGCACGAATAGGCACCCATTGGTGCGCACCCATGACGACCTCTCAACTCTGCATTGGAGCCCGAACGGTCGCGGCGTCACGTTCATCTCGACCGATGGAGCGCGTGGGAATCATGCACAACTGTGGCAGGTGAGTCTTGCGAGCGGAAAGATAGAGGCACTGACTCATATGATCGGGGACGTCACAGGCTATGCCTGGTCACCCGACGACCGGCGCGTAATGCTGGTAGTAAGAGAGGGAGGTCAACGTCCGGGAACTGCCGCGCCGGATGGTAAGCCGATTCCTGCACCCATCGTGGTTGATCGGCTGTATTTCAAAGAGGACGTCACCGGCTACCTCGGACGAGAACGCCAGCATTTATATCTGGTTGACCTGCGCGCGCACAAGGTAACGGCAGTGACATCGGGTGGTTATGACGAAACCAGACCGTCGTGGTCACCGGACGGCACCCTTGTTGCCTTTGTCAGCAAGCGCGGGCCAGAGCCCGATCGGCACGACACATACGGCATTTACACGATGAAGCCGGCACCCGATTCGCCACAACAGCTGCTCACAACCTATCAGGGAACCACCTATCAAAGCGATGCGGCATCCGACTGGGCCGGACCGCCCGCTTGGAGCCCCGACGGCCAGTTCTTAGCCTACATTACCGCTGGCAATCCGAAGCTCATCTACTATTCGGTTCATCAAATCGCCGTGGTGCCGGTCGGTGGAGGAGCGGCGCGATTGTTGCTGCCGACCCTTGACCGAAACTTAAGCGAAGTGCGTTGGTCGGCTGACGGACATTCGCTGTTCGCACTCGTCGAGGATGATCGCAACTCTCATCTCATTCGCGTCGATGCCGGCACTGGCAGCATCACGCAACTCCTTCCCGGTCGGCGCAATACCACGCAATTCGACATCGATCAGCACGACGCTATCGTGGTACTCGACAGTACACCTCTTGAGCCAGCGGAGGTTTACGCGCTGGACGGTGCTTCCAGACGACTGCTGTCGAGACAGAACGAACAACTTCTGGCGCGCCTTACCTTAGGCCGAGTTGAGGAAATCTCCTGGTCAAGCCCCGATGGCACCAGTGTCCACGGCCTGATTACTCTCCCACCGCACATCACGGCTGGGCAGCGCCTGCCAACGGTCCTACATCTGCACGGCGGCCCGACCAGCCAATTCGCCAATGAATTCGACTTTGAGCAGCAGCTGCTCGCGGCCAAAGGCTTTGTCGTCCTCGCGCCGAATCCTCGCGGCAGCGCCGGACGAGGCGAGGCGTACGCCGCCGCGATCTACGGCGATTGGGGCAACAAAGACGTTTCAGACGTGCTCTCGGGTTCGGATTACGTTGTCGCGCGCGGCGTCGCGGATCCCGAACGACTGGGAATCGGCGGTTGGAGCTACGGCGGTATGCTCACGAATTACACCATCGCCCGCGATTCTCGCTTCCGCGCAGCTGTGAGCGGCGCAGCCGAGTCCAACCTTCTCGCTGGATTCGGCACTGACATGTATATCCGGGAATACCTGGAGGAATTCGGACCACCTTGGCAGAACCTACAGAGCTGGCTGCGAGTTTCCTACCCTTTCTTGGCGGCTAATCGCATCACCACCCCGACGCTCTTTATCGGTGCGACGCTGGACTACAGCGTACCACTCCTCCATTCAGAACAGATGTATCAAGCACTGCGCAGTCTCGGCCGGGACACTCAGCTTGTCGTATATCCAGGCCAAAGCCATTCATTCGTACGGCCGAGCTTTGTACGTGATCGATTGCAGCGGCAGCTCGAATGGTACAGCGAACATCTTGATCACTAGATGGAAATTGATGTGGCCTTTCGACGGTTGCCTTTAGTTAATAGATGCGTTCACCACGGTATTCAAAATCGTGTGAAGTGAATTGTTCCGAATACAAAGCGGGGGGTATCAAGTGATCAGAAAGGCGTATTTGGTGCGCGTGGCGCAATGTTTGGCATTCTTCGCTATTGAGGCGCCGCTCTCGGTTGTTGCGGCGGTGGGGGAGGCTCCCGGCAACGCGAATTCTGAAAGCGACGCTGGGCAATTGCAGGAAATCGTCGTGACCTCGCAGAAACGCGCCGAAGACATCAAGGACATTCCGTTCAGCGTGTCGGCGATCGGCGCAGATCAATTGGCGGAGCACCACGTCGTCGACTACGATGACATCACGCGCACGGTGCCTGGCATTTCGTTCGAGGCCGGTCCGGGGCCGGGTATGGACACTATCGAGATCCGCGGCGTGAGTTCGCAGTCAGGATCGGCGACTGTGGGCATCTATATCGATGAAGTCTCGGTGACTGTTGGTAATAGCGAATACGACGGCGCCGTGCAGCCGAAATTGTTTGATTTGGACCGTATCGAGGTATTGCGCGGTCCTCAGGGGACCCTATACGGCGCAAGCTCGATGGGCGGCACGATTCGCTTCATCACCAAACAACCCGATCTGAACGCGTTTAGCGCATCCTTTAGCACCGACCTGTCCGATACCCATCACGGTGGATTCAACAACGATGAATATGGGATTCTGAACATCCCCGTCATCGAGGGGGTATTCGCACTGCGAATCGGCGTCGACGTATCGGACGAGAGCGGCTACATCGACCACTACATACCGACGGCGACCGGCGCAGGACCGGATGGTACGATACTCGCGCTCGGGACCAATGACAGTACTGGCGTGCTTGGCGAACGCGGCGTCAACGATGTGCGTACACAGGTGTTTCGCGTGCTCGGAAAGGTCGCGACTCCGGACGATTGGACAATCACGCCCGCTTTCCTTTGGCAGCGCACCGCGGCCTCCGACACCAACATCTTCTATCCCGACATCGGCCTCTATGATCAAGATAAGCGCGTGGCAGAACCCTCCACCGATGATCTGGTGGTACCGAGTCTGACCGTGACCAAGAGTTTCGGCTGGGCGAACCTGACCTCGGTAACCAGCTACTTCCAGCGCGATTTTCGTCGGGTCGCCGATGGCACACTGTACAACTCCAATATTTTTGCGAATGACTACGTGGTCGGCGGCTCGTACACCACTCCTCCCACCCCCGTTCCCACCGCGCAGCAGATCTACGCGACCGAGACCGTCCTCGGATTCATGCCGTCACCGGCGAACTACGATGCGAGGACCGAGCAAATCTCGCAGGAGCTGCGCTTGAGCTCGAAGTCCGCATCGATTGCCGGCATTGCGACGACGTGGACGGCCGGACTATACATTTCCGATCAGCACCGCCGATTTCTGGACGACGAGTATATTCCCGGTCTACAGGCGGAATTCCAGAAGATTTACGGCTATGGGATCAACTCCAGCGAGTCGGTCGTGGGCCCGACATATTATCCGGCTACAGCCGCCTATCCGGGCATCTCCTTCGCCAACGACTTGATCTATTTTGGACACAGCTATCCCATCCAGAAGCAAATCGCGCCGTTCGGTGAATTGGGATTCGACATCACGCCGGCGCTGAAGGGAGCGATCGGTTTGCGCTACGTGTCCGCGAAGTCATCGGAGACAGTCGATAGCGGCGGCTTCTACGCCTATGGACTACCGGCCACGTACGTCATCAACAGTGAAAAATACAGCGCGACGACGCCCAAGTTCTCATTGGAATATGCGATCAACGCGTCGAGCAATCTGTATGCGACGATCGCGAAGGGATTTCGACTCGGCGGACCCACGGGTCCTGACCCTGCCTACGAGCCGGACGGGCCGCCGCCTGCGACCCCCGGACCCTGCGATTCGGACTATCGTAATTATGGCCTCACCGGTGCACCCAAGGAATTCCAGTCGGACTCGCTGTGGAGCTATGAGCTCGGCGACAAGGGGCGATATTTCGACAATAGGTTGTCTATCAATGCGGCGGTATACGCGATCAATTGGTCCAACATTCAGCAAACGATCACCTTACCGACCTGCGGATACATTTTCACGACCAACGTCGGGGACGCCAAAATTTACGGCAGCGAACTCGAACTGCAAGCGTTGCTGACCCGCAGCTTGACCCTGTCGCTCAACGCCGGCACGACGCACGCCTACATCTCGTCAGTAGGCATCGAGGGTGCGGACATCGTCAAGGTCGGCGAGGCGGTTCTCGGCGTGCCCATATACACGATCACGCCGAGCGTCGACTACAATGCCCCGATCAACGAGCGCATGAGCGCCTTCGTGCGCGCCGATTTCCCCTACACGGGGCGTTCGCGCGGGTATTTCGACAGCAGCGGTTTGCCAAACCTGTTCCAGCCGGGCTATGGAATCGTCAATTTGAACGTCGGCATCACGCGCGACAAGCTGTCGGTGGGCCTGTATGCGAAGAACCTACTCAACTGGAGGAACATCATTCAATACCCGTCAGTCAATTCGGTGCAGGAAGGCTATACGGTGCACCCGATGACGGTTGGAATCACGGCGACCCTGCAGCTATAGTTTGGGAACTGTTGCATTAGGGGGCAAAAATTGCGGTCCCAAGGCATTCAAAGCCGGGGGCGGCGACTTTCAGATTCACTTGTTGGGAAGCGTTAGGCGAGCGCTCGATCCCAGATTTGCTTTAGCGACCCGAAATTCCGATATCGACCACGACCCAACGAGAACTGCCTCTTGCGTATCCGATGGGCAAGCTCGATGCCGGCCAAGGTAATCGCTGCACTCCTGAAAGACTTGAAGCCTCCCATGGAAGCGCATCGACGTTTAATCGCTCGATGATCCTGCTCGATGAGATTATTGAGGTACTGGCTACACCTCACCTGAACATACTTCCACTTCGGATCCTCCCGCCGCAGATACCGAAGGGCCAGGTGACTGTGCATGAGGCCATCGAGCGTGATCTTGCGCGGCCACCGCGGTAAATAGCTCGACAGTGCTTTGCGGAAGAACGCTTGGGCCGCGACGATACCGCGATCCGGACGAAGCAGAAAATCCACGGTCTTGCCGTGCTTGTCGACAGCCCGATAGAGATAAATCCACTTGCCCCGGACCTTTATGTAGGTCTCATCGACGCGCCAGGAATTATTCACCGGTCGCGCGAAGCGGTTCCAGCGCTTTTCAAACTCCGGCACATAGCGAATCACCCAGCGGTGAATCGTCGTGTGCGACACGAGAATGCCCCGCTCGGCCATCATCGCCACGAGATCCCGGTAGCTTAGCCGGTAGGTGATGTACCAGCGGACGCACAGCTCGATGATCTCCGCATCGAAGCGGCGCCGGCGATAGATGGGATCTCGGAGGATGGGCCTGGTCATTTGGGCATCTCGTGGACGCCCGAATTGTACGATAGCGCCCCTTAATGCAACGGAACCGACCCCTTCCCAGGCACACCAAGGCACAATCCTGGCACACTCAAGCTGAGTTGGTCACAAATGTGGCACAGCACTTTCGCCC
>Ga0302326_10001566_pt1 | contig 57818 bp, 58 predicted proteins | sample Palsa_T0_3_FD_202264 | JGI IMG/M metagenome (GOLD analysis project Ga0302326, IMG submission 202264) | Peat permafrost microbial communities from Stordalen Mire near Abisko, Sweden - Palsa_T0_3 | ecosystem: Environmental > Terrestrial > Soil > Palsa > Peat permafrost | place: Sweden: Abisko...
GGAGCCATCCATTCGGTTTCCTATGAGGCTCTGGTTGCCGATCAACTCGGCGAGACCCGCAAGTTGCTGGAGTTTTGCGGCCTCGAATGGGAAGAGGCCTGTGCGCGATTTCACGAGAATCCCACCGCCAGCACCACGGCGAGCGCCGCGCAGGTGCGCCGTCCGATGTATTCCTCGGCGCTGGCTCACTGGCAGCACTATGAAACGCAGCTCGCCGGCATACGCCGGCAGCTCATGGCGGCCGGCATCGCGCTTTGAACATGCGGGGACGCCGACCCGCAAAGCTGATACGCTGCCGCGCCAATGAAACGACGTGGATCGACGGGCTCGCGGCCGCCCAAACCTTCAGGCGCCCCCAAAGCCTCCGCCAATTGGCGGCATGAGGATCCGAATCTAGAGCACGAGCAGTCGCGTTACACCGATCCGATCGCCAGCCGCGAACTCCTGCTCAAGCATCTGTCCGAGGCGCCCGAACCCTTGACCGCCGCGCGGCTCGCGAAGCGGCTTAGGCTCGAGAGCGCGGCGCAGCGCACCGCGCTCGAGAAGCGTTTGGCCGCGATGGTGCGCGACGGACAGGCGATCGAAGGTCCCAATGGTTTCGCCACAGCCGGAGAGGGCGAGCGCGTGACCGGGCGCCTGCGCGGCCGCAACAACGGCGATGTACAGGTGCTGCCCGATGACGGGAGCGCGCCGTTGCTGCTGGCGCGGGCCGACACGGCCACTCTGATGCACAACGATCGCGTCGAGGTGTTGGCCGTGGGCATCAACGAGCGCGGGTCGCGCATCGCGCGCCTGATCCAGCGCACCGGCGACGGGCCGAAACGCATCGGCGGCCTGTGGCACGCCGGCCAAGATGTCGGCAGAGTCGAGCCCGAGGATCCGGGGCACTGGTATTCCATCGACGTGCCGATGATGGACAGCAACGGCGCGCGCGACGGCGACAATGTCGTGGTCGAGATCACCAAGCGCCCTCAGGGCGAGACCCCGGCGCGCGGCCGCATCGTCGAAGTGCTCACCGACTTGCGGCCTTCGGATCTGGCCGCGCGCTTCGCCGTCCTGCGCCATGATTTGCCGCAGGAATTCCCGCCGGAAGTGCTGCATGCCGCGGCGCGCTTTCCGGCCGACGTGCAGCCTGCGGACCTCAAGGGGCGTGAAGATCTGCGCGACCTGCCGTTGGTAACCATCGACGGCGAAGATGCCAAGGACTTCGACGACGCCGTATATGCCTCTGCGGAGCGCGGCGGCTGGCGCTTGGTGGTGGCGATAGCCGACGTCAGCCACTATGTGCGCAACGGCGATGAGCTGGACAAGGAGGCGCGGGCGCGCGCCACCTCGGTGTACTTTCCCGACCGCGTCATCCCGATGCTGCCGGAGAATCTTTCCAATCACCTGTGCTCGCTCATGCCGCGGGTGGAACGCCTGGCATTCGTCTGCGACATGCACGTAAGCAAGCAGGGCAAGAGCAGCAAGGCGCGCTTTTACGAGGCCGTAATTCGTTCGCACGCACGGCTGACGTACGATCAGGCGTGGAGCTATTTGCAGGCAAGACCGTCAGCCGAGCTGACGCCGCCGATTCGCGACTCGCTGCAAAAGCTGTATGACTTGTACGGGGCCCTGAAAAACGCACGCGATGCGCGCGGCGCGCTGGATTTTCGCGGCGGTGAGGTCAAGGCGCGCATCGGCGCCAACGGCACCATCGACGGTTTTTTTGCCGTGACCCGCAACGACGCGCACCGGCTGATCGAGGAATGCATGATCGCCGCCAACGTCGAGGCGGCGGTGGCGCTGCGTGTGGCAAAGGCGCGCGGGCTATACCGCGTTCATGGCCAGCCTGAGGATAAGCGGGTAACCGAGTTGCAGCGAGTATTGAACGCGCTGCAGGTGGGCGTGCAATTTTCCGAGAGGCCCACGCCGCGCGAGTTCAGGCAGACGGTGGAGCGGCTGGCCGCGCGGCCCGACGGCGCCCTGCTGGAAAATCTGGTCATCCGGTCGTTGGCGCAGGCGGTGTACCAGCAGACCAACATCGGGCACTTTGGTCTGGCGCTGCAGGAGTATGCGCACTTCACCTCGCCGATTCGCCGCTATCCGGACTTGCTGGTGCATCGTGCCATCAAGGCAGCCGTATTGCCGGACTCGCCGTCCGGTTATCGATATTCCAACGCCGAGTTGCAGGCGCTCGGGACGGAGTGCTCGCAACGCGAGCGCCGCGCCGACGATGCTGCGCGCGACGTGATGGGATACTTGAAGTGCCTGTACATGCAAAACCGGGTGGGAGAGAGCTTCGAGGCCACGATCACCAGCGCTCTTGAATTCGGCTTGTTCGTGCAACTCAAGGACATGCCCATCGACGGGCTGGTGCACATCTCGGCGATCCCCGGCGATTACTGGGAGCTCGAAGCGGGGGGCGTCGGTTTGGTGGGGCAACGCACCGGCCGCCGCTGGCAGCTGGGCGCCACCGTGCAAGTGCGCCTCACGCGGGTGGATGTCACGCAGCGCCAGATCGATTTCGAATTGCTGGACGCCAGCGGTGCCGCGAGTCATGGTCCCGTGCGCGCGCCGCGCCGTGGCGGTGAATCGAGCCGCGGGCGCGGCGGGGCCGAGCGCGGCGGCCGCAGCGCCGGCCGAGGTGGCGCTCGAGGCGGACGCGGTGGTTCGCGCGGCCGGGGGGGCCGTGGCTGAAGGCCGGCGCAACCTCGTGTATGGCTTGCATGCCATCAACGCGGTGCTGCTGCGCTCTCCGGAGCGGTTGCTGGAGATCTGGCTTGCACAGCCGCGCGACGACGCCCGCGCCCGGGAGTTGAAGCGAAATGCCGAAATTGCCGGCGTGCACCTGCACGCGAGCAGCGCCGGTGCATTGGCGAAGCTGGTGGGCGATGTGAACCACCAAGGCGCGGTAGCGGCGATTCGTCCGCTCAAGCCCTGGAACGAGGATGATCTGGGGCAGGCGCTGCCGCATTTGAGCGAGGACGCGTTGCTGTTGGTCCTCGACGGCGTAACCGACCCTCATAATTTGGGCGCCTGCCTGCGAACCGCCGAGGCGGCGGGCGTGCATGCGGTCATCACGCCCAAAGATCGCTCGGCCGGGGTGGATGGGGTGGTGCGCAAGGTCGCGGCAGGGGCCGCGGATTTCGTGCCCGTTGCCAGCGTCACCAACCTGGCGCGCACCTTGGATTCGCTGAAGCGCAGCGGGATTTGGGTCGTGGGACTGGATGGCGAGGCGCCGCAGTCTGTGTTCGCCGCCGACCTGAAGCGGCCCTTGGCACTGGTACTCGGGGCCGAGGGTGCGGGCATGCGCCGCCTGACCCGGGAGCGCTGCGACTTCCTGGTGCGTATCCCCATGATTGGACAGGTGGAATCGCTGAACGTGTCGGTAGCCGCCGGGGTGGCCCTGTTCGAGGCACGGCGGCAGCGGGCCTAGGTTGACCAGGACCCCCCTTACGGCTATCCTTCGCGCTCTTTTTCGCCGGCCTACCGGCTTTACTCCTTGCCTCACCGCTCGCAACGGGAGGCTAAATCCTAAAGGAACACAATGCGACATTATGAAATAGTGCTTCTGGTCCATCCGGACCAGAGCGAGCAAGTTCCTGCGATGGTGGATCGCTACAAGGGCATGATTAGTGCCGGCGGCGGCAACGTGCATCGTTTCGAGGATTGGGGCCGTCGGCAGCTGACCTTCCCCATCTCGAAGGTGCATAAGGCTCACTACATCCTGCTCAACATCGAGTGCGATCAAAAGACGTTGGCCGAACTCACCGGTTCATTCCGCTTCAGCGACGCGGTGCTGCGCAGCTTGGTGGTAAAAATGGACGAAGCGGTCACCGAGGCCTCGCCGATGGCGCGCGCACCGGATGAAAATGCACGTCGCCACGATGACTTCGGCGACGATGGCGACGACGACGACATGCCCATGGGCATGCGCTAAGGAGCAGGACACATGGCACGTTTTTTTCGCCGCAAGAAGTTCTGTCGTTTTACCGCCGATGACGTCAAGCAGATCGACTACAAGGATCTGGCCACGCTCAAGAGCTACATCACCGAGACCGGCAAGATCGTTCCCAGCCGCATCACCGGCACGCGCGCGCACTATCAGCGCCAGCTGCAACTGGCGATCCGCCGGGCGCGCTTCCTGGCCTTGTTGCCTTACACAGATCAGCATTAAATCGACGGGCTAGCACATGGACATCATATTGCTGCAGAAGGTCGCGAACCTCGGCCAAATCGGTGACCGGGTCAAGGTCAAATCCGGCTATGCGCGGAATTTCCTGGTGCCGACCGGAAGAGCCACGATGGCGACCCAGGCGAACATCGCCAAGTTCGAGGCGCAGCGCCATGAACTCGAGGCCAAAGCGGAACAGGAACTGGGTGCCGCCCAGGCTCGCGCCGTGAAGTTCGAGAACTTCAAGCTGGAGCTCAAGGCCAAGGCGGGCACCGAGGGCAAGCTGTTTGGTTCCATCGGCACCTCGGACATCGCCGAAGCTGCCGTCAAGGCGGGCCATCCGATCAGCCGCAGCGAAGTGCGCATGCCGACCGGCCCGATCCGCGTGACCGGCGAGCATCAGGTGCAGCTGCATTTGCACACCGACGTCGATGTGACCTTGACGGTCACGATCGTTCCCGAAGAGTAACGGGCGCCAATCGCGTCTTCATGGAGCCGCGGTCACGGGGTATTCACAGACTCGCCACTAGGGGTTGTGCATGGCCGCGCGGATGAACCGTTCCTCCAGCTCGAGTTCAGGCGACGGGCTGCGTCTGCCGCCCCATTCCATCGAGGCCGAGCAATCGGTGCTCGGCGGCTTGATGCTCGATGCCTCGGCGTGGGATCAGATCGCCGACCGGGTCACCGCCGAGGACTTCTACCGCAACGATCACAAGCTGATCTTCGAGGCGACCGCGGGCCTCATCGAGCGCAATCAACCCTGCGATGCGGTGACCTTGTCGGGTCACTTGGAGAGCCAGGGGTTGCTCGACCAGGTCGGCGGACTTTCGTACCTAGGTTCGTTGGCGCGCGATACACCGACCGCGGCGAATATCCGGGCCTATGCGGACATCGTGCGCGAGCGTTCGGTGCTGCGCCAGCTGATCTCGGCAGGCGATCTCATCGCACGCAATGCGCTCGAGCCTGAGGGGCGCGAGGCGCGCGAAATCGTCGACGACGCGGAACGCGCGGTTTTCGAGATCGCGGAGCGTGGTTCGCGCGGCAAGATTGGGTTTCGCACCGTCAAGAGCATCCTGCCGGAGGTGGTCAACCGCATCGATGAGCTGTACCACTCGGACGGCACGATGACGGGCGTCTCCACGGGATTCAAGCTGATCGACGAAATGACATCGGGATTGCAGCCGGGCGATTTGATCATCATCGCGGGCCGGCCTTCGATGGGCAAGACCACGCTGGCCGTGAACATGGCGGAAAACGCGGCGCTGGGCTCGAAGAAGTCGGTGGCGATATTCAGCATGGAAATGTCGGCGGAGTCGCTCACGTTGCGCATGATTTCCTCGCTCGGCCGCATCAACCAGAGCAATTTGCGCTCGGGCCGCCTGCACGAGGAGGATTGGCCGCGCATCGATTCGGCGATGACGCAGCTGGGCGGCGCCAACATCTTCGTTGATGAAACACCGGGATTGACGCCGACGGAAATTCGCGCGCGTGCGCGGCGCTTGAAGCGCGAGCGCGGGTTGGATTTGATCGTCGTCGATTATCTGCAGCTCATGCAGGTTGCCGGCACCAAGGAGAATCGGGCAACGGAAATATCGGAGATCACGCGCTCGCTCAAGGCGCTCGCCAAGGAGTTGCGAGTGCCTGTCATCGCATTGTCGCAGCTCAATCGCGGTGTGGAGCAGCGTGTCGAGAAGAAGCCGGTGATGTCGGATTTACGCGAAAGCGGCAGCATCGAACAGGACAGCGACTTGATCCTGCTCATTTACCGCGAAGAATTCTACGAACCCAACACCACGCGCAAGGGCATTGCCGACATCATCGTCGCGAAGCAGCGCAACGGTCCGACCGGCGAGGTACAGCTGACATTCCTCGGCCAGTACACGAAGTTCGAAAACTTCGCGCCGGAATCCTATGCCGACGGCGTGTTTCGGCAATGAGCTGATGAAGCGGCGCGGGTGAGCTTGAACGTCACTCCTCTGGTCAGCGCCAGCATCGATACCGGCGCGCTGCGCCACAATCTTCAGGTCGTGCGCGCGCGTGCGCCCAAGTCGCGCATCATGGCGGTGGTCAAGGCGAATGCTTACGGCCATGGCCTGGTTGCGGTGGCGAAGGCGCTCGACTCGGCGGATGCGTTTGCCGTGGCGCGGGTGGACGAGGGTCTGGCGCTGCGCGCCGCCGGGGTCGGGGGTGCCATCGTGCTGCTCGAGGGCGTGTTCGACAAGGATCAACTCGATGCGGCGGCCGCGGCGGACTTCGAATTGGTGGTGCACGCGCCCGAGCAGATCGAGTTGCTGCGCAATGCCTCGTGGTCGCAGCGCTTCAAGGTGTGGCTGAAGCTCGACAGCGGCATGAACCGTCTCGGATTCAAGGGCGCCGATTTCACGGCAGCCCACGCGGCACTTAAGCTGTTGCCGGCCTTGCGCGCACCGCCCAATCTATTCACGCACCTGGCGTCCGCGGATGTTCCGGGCGCCGCGACCACGGATGATCAGCTGAACGCCTTCGCGTCGGCGACCCGCGGCTTGCCCGGCGAATGCTGCATCGAGAATTCCGCCGCCATTTTTGCGTTTCCTGAGTCGCAGGCCGACTGGATAAGGCCGGGTTTGCTGTTGTACGGCGTATCGCCGTTCGCCGGATCGATCGGCGCTGACCATGGTTTGCTGCCTGTCATGACGCTGCATTCGCGTGTCATTGCCACCAAGATGCTGGCGGTGGGGGAGCGCGTCGGCTATGGCGGGGACTGGATCGCGGCGCGGCCGACACGGCTGGCGATCGCGGCGGTCGGATATGGCGATGGTTATCCGCGTAGTCTGCCGTCCGGATCGCCGGTGCTCGTCAACGGCGAGCGCGCCGAGCTTGCCGGACGCGTGTCGATGGACATGATCGGCATCGATGTCACGGATCTGAAGACCGGGGTCAAGCTGGGTGATCCGGTGGTGCTGTGGGGAGCAGGCTTGCCGGTGGAGGAAGTCGCCGTGTGGGCGCAAACCATTCCCTACGAACTGCTTTGCGGCATCAGCCAGCGCGTTGCTTCGAGGATTTCGTAGCGCAATGCAGACCAGCGCCGTGATCCGGTCAACCTGGAAGACTGCCGGCTTCCTCGCGCTATTGATCACTGCCGGAAATTCCGTGCCGGTGCTCGCCAAGTGCGAGCTGAAGAAAGTGGCGGAACTCCCCATCACCATGGAGGGCCTGCGCCCCACCATCGAGGTGCAGTTCAACGGCAAACCGGCCAACCTGGTGGTGGACAGCGGCGCTTTTTTCAGCTCCATCAGCGGCGCCACGGCCGCTGAGTACGGTCTCAAATTGTCGCCGGCCCCTTTCGGTCTGCACGTGCAGGGGATCGGGGGTTACGCCGACATGTCCGTCACGACCGTCAAGGATTTTGGGTTGATCGGCATTACGGTTCACAACGTCAAATTCCTGGTCGGCGGCAGCGAGGTGGGCGGCTCCGGCTTGCTGGGTCAAAACCTGCTCCAAAAATTCGACGTCGAGTACGATCTCGCACACGGCGCCATCCGCTTGTTCAAGACCGATGGGTGCAGCAAGGCGCTGCTCGCGTATTGGATCACTCCGCAACAGGCTTACTCCGTTCTCGGCATCAACAGCATCGATCCCCAGGATCCGCACACCACGGGCGACGCTTACGTCAATGGCAAGCAGATTCGCGTAATGTTCGATACCGGCGCGTATACCTCCGTGTTGTCGCTGAGGGCGGCGGAGCGCGCCGGGATCAAACTCGATTCGCCAGGCGTGGTGGAGGCCGGCTTTACCTATGGGCTGGGGCGAACCGCCATCAAATCCTATCTGGCGCACTTCGACAGTTTCAAGATTGGCGACAGCGAGGAGATCAAGAACACGCGTTTGCGGATCGGCGAGATCGGGCTGGACGACAGCGACATGCTTTTGGGCGCGGACTTCTTCGTCTCGCATCGCATATTCGTCTCCAACCGCGTGCACAAGGCATTCATCACCTACAACGGCGGCCCGGTTTTCAATCTCTCGAGGGCACCCCAAGCAACGGCTGCGGCCCCGCCGGGCGAACCGGGTGCGCCCGCAAACGCCAGCGCAACCGATACCCCCATGGACGCGGCGGCGTATGCACGCCGCGGCGCCGGGTTTGCAGCACGACGCGATTTCGTGCCGGCCCTGGCGGATTTGTCGAAGGCTTGCGAGCTCACGCCCAACGAACCCGAGTACTTCTACCGGCGTGGGCTCCTATACGTGCAGACCGGCGCGTTACCGCAGGCACTCGCCGATCTCGATCGTGCGCTGCAGATCAAGCAGGACTTTCTGCCTGCCTATCTGCCGCGTGCGGAAATTCATTTGCAGCAGGAGGATCTCGCCGCGGCGAACGCGGACTTCGACAATGTCGATCGACTCGCGCCCAAGCAGGCGGATCTGCGCCTTGAATTGGCCAACATCTATGCGCGACTGGAGAAGTTCCCGGCGTCGATCGCGCAATACGATCTATGGATCGACAGCCATCCTGACGATGTGAGGCTGGTCACCGCTCTGGGCGGCCGCTGCCTGGCGAGCGCTTTGCAGAACCAGGATCTGGCGCAGGGCTTGAATGATTGCAGCAAAGCGCTGCGGCGGACCGACAAGCAATTCCCAGAGTATGGATCGCTGTATGCCGATCGCGGCATGCTGTACTTGCGTCAGGGCAATTACGACAAGGCGATGGCCGACTTCAACGATGCCTTGAAGCTCATGCCCCGGAGCGCGAGTGCGCTGTACGGCCGCGGCGTGGCGCAATCTCGGAAGCATCTCGCCAAGGAGGGTGCGGCGGATATCGAGGCGGCACGCGTAATCGATCCGCAATTGCCGCAGCGATACCAACGCTTCGGCATCGCGCCGTAGCGATCCCGCCGGGCGCCTAGCTTTCGAAGAACCCCATTTTCACGCCGGCCAATTGCACCACATCGTTGTCGTTCAGGCGCCGCGCCTGGGGTCCAATGGGCACGCCGTTGACCTGCGGGAAATCGTTTTCCTTGCCGCTGTCGACGTGCACGATGAAATAACCCTCGGAGCGCCGGGTAATGGCGGCCACCTGCACGCCCGGGCGGCCCAGGGTGGTGAGTGCCTTGGTGAGTTCCAGCTCCCGCCCGGCGAAGGCGCCGCTGAGCACCTGCAGCTTGGCCTTCGGTAACGCCGTCGCGTTCTCCGGTACACCGGGTCGCTTGGCCACCGCTTTGGCAGCTTGTTCTACCGCCGCGCTGACGCGCCGTATACGGTCCTCTCCCTGGGTGCTCGGGGTGATGACCATGGTCTTTTCGAATTCATCCTGTTCCGCCTCGCCGTCCTGGCTATCGACGAAGCGCAGCTGGTGGTGACCCACGGTGATCACATCGCCGTGCTGCATCGCATGTTTCTTGATCAACTTGCCGTTGACGTAGGTGCCATTGGTGCTGTTCAGGTCCTCGAGAAACGAATCGTTGAGGATGTTGATGATCAGCGAGTGGTGACCGCTGACGGCAGGATTGTCGATTCGGATATCGTTGTCAGGGAGGCGCCCGATGGTGTAGCGCTCCTTGTTCATGTTGTATTCCGCGAGGATCTGACCATCCAAGCTGAGCATCAGGCGTGCCATGCAGACTCCATATCGCTAGCCGAACCATCCCAAGATTTTGTCAAATATACGCCGCTGTGCCGGGAACGGCTCTTCAACGTGCGCCATGATCACCGATACGTTGTCCCGGCCGCCGTTATCGTTCGACAGCTGAATCAGCTGCTTAGCAACCGTATCAAGATTAGCACTAAAGGTGCTGATTGTTAAGTGAATATCCTCGTCCTCGATCATGTCCGAAAGCCCGTCGGAGCATAGGACGTAGTAGTCACTTTTCTGCACCGGCTGCTCGTGGATCTCGACCTCGACATTCTGCTCCACGCCGAGGGCCCGTGTAACATAATTCTTGTTGGTGGCTCGCTGTGCTTCCTGCTGGGAATAGAAGCCGCGGTCCACCAGCTCCTGCAGCAGCGAGTGGTCCAGGGTCATCTGCTCGAAGCGATTGTCTCGAAGCCGGTATAGGCGGGAGTCGCCCACATGGGCGATGGACATCTTGTTGTCGTGGAACAGGCAGGCCACCACCGTCGTGCCCATGCCCTCGCATTGGGGCTGGGTCTTCGAGGTGTGATAAATGATCTTGTTGGCCCGGTGAATCGCGTCACGCAGGATGATGCTGGGGCGGGTCAGCCCGGATTCCGGATCCTTGACGCCGAGGTCCTCGCGCACGATGGCGTCGCGGACCAGATTTATGATGGTCTTGACGGCGATTCCGCTGGCGACTTCGCCGGCGTTATAACCACCCATGCCGTCGGCGAGCACGAACAGCCCGATATCGGCTTCGGTGCCGATCATGTCTTCGTTGTGCTCGCGTACCTTGCCGGTATCGGTGAGCGCAACGCTGGTGATTTTTCCCCTCAAGCTCGTCGGTCTCATTTGAATTCAATCATGGCATGCCGCTCGGCATTCTTGACCGGCAGTCGTCCAGCGCCGCAGCCATTTGGGCGCCCGAGTCATAGCGATCGTCCGGATTCTTCGCCAGCGCACGGTCGATTATGCTCTCGACGCAGGCGGGGAGGTCGGGTCGGAATGCACGCAGCGGCGGATGCGGCGCCTCTGCGATCTGTTGCATGAGACCGGTCATCGAATCGGCGGTGAACGGCAGTTGGCCGGTCAATAGCTGAAATAGGCTAACACCCAACGAAAACAAGTCCGATTGACCGGTGACATTTCGTCCTTCGAGCTGCTCGGGCGACATGAAGGACGGCGTGCCGAGCACGATGCCGGTCCGAGTGCTGCCCGCGCCGGTGAGACGCGCAATGCCGAAATCCGTGATCTTCAATACATCGGTGGCGGCGTCGAACATGAGGTTGGCCGGTTTGATATCGCGGTGTACCACTTGTTGCTTATGCGCGAAGCCCAGCGCGGCCGCCGTACGGCTGGTCAGGTCCAGGACCTTGCGCGGCTCGAGCAAATTATTCGATCTCGCATAATCGCTCAAGTGATGTCCCTTGAGATATTCCATGGCGATATACGCCAAGCCGCGTTCCTCGCCGACATCGTAGATGGTTACGATGTTGGGATGATTGAGGCGGCCGGCCGTTTCGGCCTCGCGGAAAAAGCGTGAGCGCGCCTCGACCAATTCGGCATCGCTGAATTCGCTTGCCAAGGGGATGGCTTTGATGGCTACCGAGCGGTTGATGGCGGTATCACGCCCCAGATAGACGATGCCCATCGCCCCGCGGCCGATTTCGCGCTCGAGCACGTATCTACCGAGCCGTTCCGGCTGCCCGGCCGCAGGCACGGCTTTGGAGGCCGCCGCCGCCGGCGCAGGCTTGGGAGCGGCAATGGGAGCGGCAATGGGAGCGGCACGGGCGACGGATTTCGCGGCAGCGGCCGGGGCGGCTTGGGCGGCGGCCGGTTTGGATTTGTTGCGATCCGCGTCCATCAGGCGTTTCAGCCGTGCGGATACGTCGCGATAGGTGTTGTCGAAGCGCGCCAGATGCCGGTACACGGCCGTGGCCTGCGGGACCCGCCCTCGTTGTTCGAGCTGGGCCCCCAAGGTGTACAGGTCGCCGAGCACGGTCGCCGTGGGCTTGCGGCCTTTCAGTTCGGCGAAGCGCTGCTCGAAATTGTCGAGCAACCGCGCCGTTTTGAGGCCCGCAATCGGGGACGCCGCAGGGCCGGGCGCATCCGCACTCGTGCCGCCCAAGCGCGCCCAGAAGTCACCAATAGCAGCGATCAGCCCGAATTTGCGCATGCAATAAACATAATCTGAAACTAGAAGCCCGGCAGTATAGGTGATCGGGCCGACGTAACGGCAATGCTAAGCTCACAAATCGAGTCGAAGGAGGTCAATGGCGAAGTCCAAAGAGGCATTTTTCTGCCAGAACTGTGGAGCGTCTTCGCCTAAATGGCAGGGACAATGCGCCGCATGCGGCGAGTGGAACACCCTGATCGCCGAGACCGTACCGGCCAGATCCCGTCCGCTCGCGATACGGACGGCGGGCAGCGAGCTTTCCACGACCGTGGCCAGTCAGGCCATCGAGGAAACGCCCCGATTGCCCACCGGCTCGAGCGAGCTGGATCGGGTCCTCGGAGGCGGGCTGGTGGCCGGTTCCGTGACCTTGATCGGCGGCGATCCCGGCATCGGCAAATCCACCCTCATGCTGCAGGCCGCCGCGGCGCTCAACCATTCAGGCCCCGTGCTGTATGCCACGGGCGAAGAATCCTTGAAGCAGGTGGCCCTGCGGGCTCGGCGTCTGGGCCTGCAGAACGCCGCGGCCGGATTGATTGCCGAAACCTGCGTGCAGGATATCGTTGCCGCGGCCACGGCGCTCGCCGCGCGGGTTCTCATCATCGATTCGATTCAAACCATGCGATGCGAGGGCATCGAGGCCGCCCCGGGCGCTGTTTCGCAATTGCGCGAATCCGCGGCGGATCTCGTGCGATTCGCCAAGTCGAGCGGCACCGCCGTGCTGCTGGTGGGACATGTGACCAAGGACGGCCAGATCGCGGGGCCGCGCGTGCTCGAGCACATGGTCGATACGGTGCTTTACTTCGAAAGCGATACCGGGAGCCGCTACCGGGTGCTGCGGTCGGTGAAGAATCGCTTCGGCGCCGCCAACGAAATCGGCGTGTTTGCCATGGTCGATCAGGGGCTGCGAGAAGTGACCAATCCGTCGGCCATCTTCCTGTCGCGGCACTCCGAGCCGGTATCGGGAAGTGTCATCACCGTCATGCGCGAAGGGACCCGGGCGCTGCTCATCGAGGTGCAGGCGCTCGCGGATGCAAGCGCAAGCCCGAATCCACGCCGGGTCGCGGTGGGTATCGACGGCAACCGCTTGACGATGCTGCTGGCCGTAGCCCATCGCCATGCGGCGCTCGAGCTGCACGGTCAGGATGTGTTTGCGAATGTCGTCGGCGGCGTGCGTCTGGCCGAGACCGCGGGAGATCTGGAGATCGTGATGGCGGCCCGCTCGAGCCTACTGGATACTCCGGTGCCGAACTCGTTGGTCGCGTTCGGCGAGCTGGGGCTTGCCGGAGAGATTCGGCCGGTACCGTTTGGCGAGGAGCGGCTGCGCGAAGCGGCGAAGCATGGGTTCAAGCTGGCGGTGGTGCCGGAAGCCAACGTGCCGAAGCGGCCGCCCGAAGGTATGCAGGTGCGCGGCGTGACCCGGCTGCGCGACGCGCTCGAGGCGTTCTAGGAGGCCGGCGGCGGGCGGATACGCACCGTCTTGATGGCGTTCTCGCCGGTCTGCAGCACTTCGAGCGTGTAGTCCGCCAACTTCAGGGTGGTTCCGGGTTCGGGAATGGTCTCGAGAAATTCCACGATCAGACCGTTCAAGGTTTTCGGACCATCCATCGGCAGATTCCAGCGCATGGAGCGATTGAGCGCGCGAATCGTCGCCGACGCATTCGCCACGAAACTGCCGTCAGCTTCGGCGTGCACATCCTTGTGCATCATGGTGGCGGGGTCGGTGGTGAACTCGCCGACGATCTCCTCGAGGATGTCATCGATGGTGACCAGTCCCTGTATGTCGCCATATTCGTCCACCACGAATGCCATGCGGCGCCTGCCGCGCTGGAAGTTCAAGAGCTGCGTATTGAGCGTGGTCCCGGAGGGGATGAAATAGCCCTCGCGGGCGCTCGCCGCCTGGATCAAGGCGGCGCGATTCAAGCGGCCGCGGGCAAGCTCGTGCACCACCTGCTTCATGTGCAGCACGCCGATGATGTGGTCGATGTCGCCCTCGTACACGGGCAGCCGCGTGTGCTGGCTCTGGCGCAGCTGCTCGAGCACCCGGTCCCAATCGGCCTCGACGTCGATGCCGATGATCTCGTTGCGCGGCACCATGATGTCCTCGACCGTGGCGTTCTCCAGGTCGAGGATGCTGACCAGCATCTGCTGGTGTCGGTGCGGAATCATCGCGCCGGCTTCGGCGACCACCGAACGCAATTCTTCGCGGCTCAAGGAATGCGTCGCTTGTTCGCGCGCTACGCCGAACAGGCGCAGCACGCCGTTCGCCAGCAAGTTGGTGGCCCAGACGAACGGGTGCAGCAGGAACATCAACGGCGTGTAGATGTATGCGGCGGGCAAGGCCAGACTTTCCGGGTGCAATGCGCCGAATGTCTTCGGGGCGACCTCGCAAAAAATCAGCATCACCAGCGCCAGGATGGAAGCGCCGAAGGCGACCCAAAATTCCCCGCCCAAGCGCAAGGCAATAAACCCCACCAGCATCGGCGTGACCACGTTGACGATGGTGCTGAGCAGCAGAATCAAACCTATCAAGCGATCCGGATGCGCGAGCAGCGACTCGGCCAGGCGCGACCCGCGATGCCCTTCGCTGGCTCGATGCCGCAGGCGGTAGCGATTCAACCTCATCAACGCCGTTTCGCTGCCCGCGAAGAAAGCGGCGAGAAGCAGCAAGGCCGCCAGCGCGCCGAATAAAAATCCTGAAGAAGGTTGTGGCATTCGCGCTGGTGGTCAGCCCCAATGCTCGCCATAGAGATATTCGAGCACGAACTTCGATCCGAAGTAGGCAACCGCCAGCACGGCGAAGCCGCTCAAGGTCCACTGCACTGCAGAACGGCCGCGCCAGCCGAATCGTACGCGGCCGATCAGCAACACGCCGAACAGCAGCCACGCGATAAGCGACAGCACGGTTTTCTGCAGCAACAGTTGCGTGAACAAATTGGTGACGAAGACGAATCCCGTGAACAAGGCAAGCGTCAGGAACGCGAAGCCGGTGCCTATCAGCCGGAACATCACTTTCTCCAAGGCGTCGAGCGGCGGCAGCGCACTCGGCAGATCGGCGAGGCGTCGGCTGCGCAGCCGGCGTTCCAGGAACACCAGCAGCAGGGCGGTCACGGCCGCCGCGAACAACAGTGCGGCTGCGGCCATCGAGAGCAAAATGTGCGCGCTCAATTCCCAGCCCGGGGCCGAGGCCTCGGCGTAAGTTTGCCCGAAGCCGGTCATGGTCGAGCCGACGGCCGCGCTCGCCGTCAATATCGATCCGAGAACGCGGTTCTGCCGGTCGATGGAAATCAGGCATGCCAGTACGGCGAGGGTCCACGCCAGCAACGAGATCGCTTCCAGCAAGCCGATGGAGAACGCGCCGTGCAGCCGCGTGGTGTGTACGATGGCGTCGCTGTGACCCACGATGGCAAACAGGATCAGGCCCCACCCCAAGGGCTCCAAGCGCCGATTGCCCACACTGCGCAGCATGACCCATGCGCTGGCGGCGTATAGCAAGAACAATGTAAGGGCGAGAATCACGGCTGGCCTGCTGGATGACGCTGCGATGATGACACAAGTATAATAGCCCCACTATGTTCGACCGACTCACTTCCAGTCTCACAGCCGCCCTCAAAACCCTGTCCGGGCGCGGCTTTTTGAGCGACGACAACATCGCCGATACGGTGCGCGAAGTACGTCTTGCGCTGTTGGATGCGGACGTCGCGTTGCCGGTGGTCAAGTCCTTCACGGAGGCGGTCAAGGAACGCGCGGTCGGCGTGGAAGTGGCCAAGAGCCTTACCCCCGGCCAGGCCTTCATCAAGGTCGTGCATGAAGAACTCACCCGTCTGATGGGCGAGCCGAGCGCGGGCTTGAATTTGCGCGCGCAGCGGCCCGTGGTCGTGATGCTGGCCGGGCTGCAAGGCGCCGGCAAGACCACCAGTGCCGGCAAGCTGGCGCGCTGGCTCATCGAGAAGCAGAACAAGAAGGTGCTGATGGTGAGTACCGACGTGTACCGCCCGGCGGCCATCCTGCAATTGCAAACGCTGGCGGCGCAAGTCGGCGCTGGATTTGCTCCGGCGCTGGCGAGCGAAGCGCCGGTGGCGATCGCCAGGCGCGCGCTGACGGAAGCCACTCTGCAGGCGTATGACGTGCTGTTGCTGGATACCGCGGGCCGTCTGCACATCGATGCGGAGATGATGGCGGAGGTCAAGGAACTGGAAGCGGCCATCCAGCCGCACGAGCGGCTGTTCGTCGTCGACAGCATGGCGGGCCAGGATGCGGTCAATGCCGCCAAGGCATTCAATGAAGCCCTGAGCTTGAGCGGCGTGATTCTGACCAAGGCCGACGGCGATGCGCGCGGCGGCGCGGCCTTGTCGGTGCGCCAGGTCACCGGCAAACCAATTTTGTTCGTGGGCACCGGGGAGAAGAGCGATGCGCTGGAGCTGTTCCATCCGGAACGCATTGCTTCGCGCATCCTCGGCATGGGCGATGTGCTGTCCCTGGTCGAACAGGTCCGGGAACAAGCGGATCAGGAGAAAGCGGAGAAGCTCGCCAAAAAAATCAGCAAGGGAAAGTCCTTCGATTTATCCGATCTTCGCGATCAGCTCAGTCAGCTGCACAACATGGGCGGCATGTCGGCGCTGCTGGACAAACTTCCCGCTCACATGCAGGCCAACGCCGCGGCGGCGGCCGGCACGGTGAACGCCAAGAATCTCAAGCGCCAGATGGGCATCATCGACTCGATGACCGCCCGGGAACGGCGCCGCCCCGACATCATCGACAATTCGCGCAAACGCCGCATTGCCGCCGGAGCCGGGGTACCCCTTCCTGAGGTCAACCGCCTGCTCAAGCAGTTCGACCAGATGCAAAAGACCATGAAGAAGATGTTCAAGGGTGGGATGCTGAAGAACATGATGCGTGGCATGGCCGGCCGGCTGCCGCCGGGGTTCGGCTGAGCCAGGGTTTCGTCTGAGCTATCCTCAAGCTGTTGTTGCTCTTAAGCCCTGATTGTCATTACAATTAGCGGCTAAGCATTGCAAGGTACTTAAGATGGTGACGATCCGTTTGACTCGACGCGGCGGCAAAAAGACGCCTTTTTATCACGTGGTGGTGACCGACAGCCGCAAACGCCAGGGCGGAACCAGCCTGGAGAGCGTCGGACTTTTCAATCCCGTGGCGCGCGGCGCGGAAGTCAAACTGCGCTTGAACGTGGCCAGAATCGAGCATTGGCTCGAGCAAGGCGCGCACATGTCGGATCGGGTCAAGTTCCTTCTCACCAGTTTCCGCAAGCAGGCCGCCTAGGGGCAAGAGGGCGCCATGGGCGGCGACTCATCGACGCTCATCCATGTAGGCTTTGTGGGAGCGCCATTCGGCGTCCGAGGATGGGTCAAGCTTAGATCGCACACGAGTCCCCCAGAAGCATTGCTCGAACACCGCTCCCTGCAGATCGGCCGGGATGGTGCCTGGGTGGAATACCGCATCGAAGAGCGCGGCCGCAGCGGCGGGATTCCGACGGCGAAGCTCTCGGGAGTGGAGGATAGGGACCAGGCGGCGGCGTTGCGAGGGGCGCAAATCAGCGTGCCGCGCGCCGAGTTGCCGGAGCGGGACGCGAAGGACTTTTACCGGGCCGACTTGATCGGCTGCGAGGTCGTGACCCTGGACGGCGTTGGTTTGGGTGTGGTGCAACATTTCATAGAGACCGCCGCGCAGGCGCTGATGGTGGTGCGCGGTGAACGTGAATACTGGGTGCCGGCGGTTCCGCGGCACCTGCGGCGGGTCGATCTGGCGGCGCGCCGGATCGTGGTGGATTGGGACACGGCGGCGGATTGAAGGCCGATGCGCATCGCGGTGGTGACCCTGTTTCCGCAGTTGATTCGCGACGCCCTGAAAGTCGGCGTGGTGGGCCGTGCGCAGGAACGCGGTATTTTCGCGGTGGAGTGTTTCGATCCACGCGAGCACACCGCCGATGTGCACCGTACGGTCGACGATCGGCCCTATGGCGGTGGACCGGGCATGGTGATGAAAGTCGAGCCGTTGCGGGACGCGGTGCTGCGCGCGGCGGCCTCCCTGCCGCCCGGCAGCCGACGGGTGTACATGGGCGCCGCGGGGCGCAAGTTCGAGCAGGCGCTGGCGCGCGAGATCAGTACGCAGCCGGGGCTCTTGTTGGTGGCCGGACGGTATGAGGGGGTCGACGAGCGCTTCATCGAATCCGAAATCGACGAGCAGTGGTCGATTGGAGATTATGTCCTGTCGGGCGGCGAGTTGCCTGCCCTGGTGGTGATCGATGCCATCGCGCGGCTGATACCGGGCACGTTGGGATGCGGGGAGTCGGCGCTGCAGGAGTCCTTCAGCGACGATTTGCTGGACTGGCCGCATTACACGCGGCCGCCGGCGGTCGATGGACGCGAAGTGCCGGGTGTGCTCGCATCGGGCGATCACCAGGCGATTCATCGCTGGCGGTTGCAGCAGGCGCTCGGGCGAACCTGGATGCGCCGGCCCGAGTTGCTCGAGCGCCGCGGCATGAGCGATGAGGAACGGAAATTGTTGGAAGAATTCAAGATCGAACGTGCGAGGCAATAGCAATGAACAAGATCATCCAGGAACTCAACGGCGAGCGCGCGACGCGCAAGCTGCCGGACTTCAATCCCGGCGACACCGTCGTCGTTCAAGTAAAGGTCATCGAGGGTGATCGGGAACGCGTGCAGGCCTACGAAGGGGTGGTGATCGCCAAGAAGAATCGCGGCCTCAACTCCTCGTTCACGGTCCGCAAGATTTCGCACGGCGAGGGCGTCGAGCGCGTCTTCCAGACGTTCAGCCCCTCCATCAGCGAGGTCAGCGTCAAGCGCCGCGGCGCCGTGCGCCGCGCGAAGCTGTACTACCTGCGCGACCTGTCCGGTAAGGCTGCTCGAATCGACGAAAAGATCTGAGCCGGCCGATGGGCGTCGGTTCCGGCGTGAGGCGCTTTTTCGGACTTGTCTGGGCCATTCTTGAGGGGGTCCGCAAGGTACTGCATCTGCTGCTGATGCTGGTGATCTTCGGATTCATTCTGGCGGCGCTGCATAATTCGATTCCATCGGTACCGCGGTCCGCCGCGTTGGTGATTGCGCCCGAAGGGGATCTGGTGGAGCAATTGGCCATCGATCCGCTGCGACGCGCGGTCGGTGAGGCCTCAGGCACCACCGCGTCGGAAACCCTTCTCAAGGACGTCATCGATGCCATCCAGGCGGCAAAGACCGACCCGCGCATCAAGCTGATCGTGCTGGACGTCGATTCAATGAACGCCACCGGGCTGTCGAAACTGCAAGAGATCGCCGCCGTCATCCGCGATTTTCGTTCTTCGGGCAAGCGCGTCGTGGCGGCGGCGGATTCGCTGGACCAACCCCAGTACTACCTGGCCGCGCAGGCAGGCGAGGTCTACCTGGATCCCATGGGTAGCGTGGACCTGGACGGGTTCAGCTATTACCGCATGTTCTACAAGGATGGCATCGACAAGCTGGGAATCGATTTCAATATTTTTCGTGCCGGTACCTTCAAGAGCTACACCGACCAGTATTCGCGCAACGATATGGCGCCGAGCGACAAGGAGGAAGCGACCGCATGGCTGCAGGTGCTGTGGAACGCTTATGTTCAGGATGTGAGCCGAGCCCGCTCGCTGCTGCCGGGCGCGCTCAATCAGTACATCTCCGAGCAACCCGGCGCGCTGCTGGCAGCCAACGGTGATGCCGCGAAATTGGCGCTGCAGCGCGGCCTGGTGACCGCGCTGAAGAGCCGGCGCCAGGTGGCCGACGAACTCAAAAGCTTGGTGGGCGAGGATGAGGACAATCATTCCTTCAGATCCATCGGCATGCTGCAATATCTGTCGGCGGTTCGCGCCAAGCATCCCCTCAAGTCGAAGTCCGATGCCAAGGTGGGAATCGTGGTTGCCTCGGGCGAGATTCTCGACGGCCGGCAGCCCTCGGGTTCCATCGGCGGCGAAAGCACCTCGGACCTGCTGCGCCAGGCGCGCTTCGACACCTCGGTCAAGGCGGTGGTGCTGCGGGTGGACAGTCCGGGCGGCAGCGAGTTTGCGGCCGAGAAAATTCTGCGCGAGGTGCAGGGCTTGCGCAACGCGGGCAAGCCGGTGGTGGTATCGATGAGCACCTACGCGGCCTCCGGCGGCTACTATATCTCCGCCGCGGCCAACCAGATATTTGCCAGCCCCACCACCTTGACCGGTTCCATCGGCGTGTTTTCGTACATCGCGACCTTCGAGCACACGCTCGGAAAACTCGGCGTGAGCGTCGACGGCATCGGCACCACGCCGCTCGCCGGCCAGTTGCGCATCGACCGGCCCTTGAGCCCGGCGGTCAAGCAAATGCTGCAGGCGGGTGTCGATCATGCCTACTCGCAGTTCCTGCACCGCGTGGCCGATGGCCGAAAAAAGTCCGTGGAGGAGATCGACAAGATCGCACAGGGCCGCGTCTGGGCCGGCCTCGATGCGCAGCGCATCGGTTTGGTCGATCATCTCGGCGGGCTCAAGGATGCGAGCGATGCGGCGGCGAAATTGGCCGAGCTTGGCCCCGACTACGACGTGGAGTACATCGAACCATCCTTCAGCCTGCGCGATGAAGTGCTCATGCAGCTTCGCGGCGAGGCGCTGGGGCTGGCGGTCAAGTTAGGCTTTGCCGCGTCGCCGAGCGATATAGAACGCGTATTGGACCCCTATCTTGAAGAGCTGCGGACGGTCGCGAAACTCGATGACCCGCGCGGCTTCGTGAGCTATTGCTGGTGCAAAGACCCAAGGTCCATGAGCGGCGCACGTCCGCGCCTATAGATTCGTCCAGTCGAGGGTGATTTTTCCGGACTGCCCGGAATTCATGATCTGGAATCCTTCCAGGTAGTCGCGCACGCCCAGACGGTGGGTGATGACCGGACGCACATCAAGGCCGCTTTGCAGCATGCTGGCCATTTTGTACCAAGTCTCGAACATTTCGCGGCCATAGATGCCCTTGAGCACCAGGCCTTTGAAAATGACCTGGTTCCAATCGATCGCGGTGTCGCCGGCGGGAATTCCCAGCATGGAAATTCTGCCGCCATGATTCATCGTGCGCAGCATCTCGCGGAACGCGCTGGGATTGCCGGACATCTCGAATCCCACGTCGAATCCTTCCTCCATGCCCAAATCGCGAATGGCGTCGTCCAATGAGACGCGTCCGACATTCAGTGCGCGCGACGCACCCATCTTGGCCGCCAACTGCAGGCGATAGTCGTTCACATCGGTGATGACGACATGGCGCGCTCCGCAATGGCGCGCGATCGCGACCGCCATGATGCCGATGGGACCTGCGCCCGTGATGAGCACGTCCTCGCCGACCAGGTCGAACGCCAGCGCCGTGTGCGTGGCATTTCCAAGGGGATCGAGAATCGAGGCGATTTCATCGTCGATCGCTTCGGGCAGTGCGAACACATTCGCGGCGGGTATCTTCAAGTACTCGGCAAACGCGCCGGGCCGATTGACCCCCACGCCGGAAGTGTTGCGGCACAGATGGCGCCGTCCGGCCCGGCAATTGCGGCAATGCCCGCAGGTAATGTGACCCTCGCCGGAAACGCGATCTCCCACCTTGAAACCATAGACCTCGCTGCCGATCTCCACGATTTCGCCGGCGTACTCGTGCCCGACCGCCATGGGTACCGGAACGCTTTTCTGCGCCCACGCATCCCAATTGTAGATGTGCATGTCGGTGCCGCAGATGGCCGAACGATGCACCTTGATCAATACATCGTTGTGGCCGACCTTGGGCTCCGGAACATCCTGCATCCAGATGCCCGGTTCCGCGCGCGCCTTGACCAATGCTTTCATGGACCGCCTCTGCCGCCTTAATGAATGATGCCGAGCCCGCGCCCGGATCGACCAAATGCCGAGATTACCTGGTCGAGCTGTTCGCGACTGTGCGCTGCATTCATCTGGGTGCGAATTCGCGCTTTTCCATGGGGCACGACGGGAAATGAGAAGGCGACCACATAGACGCCCTGTTCCTGCATGCGCTCGGCGAGCTGCACTGCCATCGGGGCCTCGCCCAGCATGACGGGAATGATCGGATGCTCGCCGGCGATCAGGTTGAATCCCAAGCCCTGCATCCCCTCGCGGAAATGGCGCGCATTGGCGTGCAATTTCTCGCGCAGCTGCGATGAGTTCTCCAGCAGCTCCAGAACCTTGATCGTGGCCGCGGCAACCGGCGGCGCGATGCTGTTGGAGAACAAATACGGCCGCGAACGTTGCCGCAGCCAGCCGACGATCTCCTTGCGCGCCGCTACGTAGCCGCCGCTGGCGCCGCCCAGAGCCTTGCCGAGCGTGCCGGTCAGGATATCGACCCGGCCGATGACGCCGCGCAATTCGTGCGAGCCGCGGCCCAGTCCGCCGATGAAGCCCGTGGCGTGCGAATCATCGACCATCACCAATGCGGAATAGCGCTCGGCCAAATCGCAGATTTCCCGCAGGCGGGCGATGCTGCCATCCATCGAAAACACGCCGTCGGTGGCGATCAGCCGCACGCGCGCATCCTGGGTGTCCTTCAGGGCCTGTTCCAGCTCGTTCATATCGTTGTTCGCATAGCGCAGGCGGCGCGCTTTGCACAGGCGAATGCCGTCGATGATGCTGGCATGATTGAGCGCATCGCTGATGACGGCGTCCTTCTCATCGAGCAGGGTCTCGAACAGTCCGCCGTTCGCATCGAAACAGGACGAGTACAGGATCGCATCCTCGGTCCAGAGGTATGCGCTGAGGCGTTGCTCGAGTTCACGGTGCACGCTCTGCGTGCCGCAGATGAATCGCACCGAGGCGACCCCGTAGCCGTAGCGGGCGAGGGCGTCTTGGGCAGCGGCGACAATGAGCGGGTGATTGGCCAATCCGAGATAATTGTTGGCGCATAGATTGATCATCTCGCGCCCGTCGACCAGGGTTACGACCGGTCCTTGCGCCGAACCGATGACGCGTTCCCGTTTCAACAGCCCGGCAGCGTCGAGCGCCTGCGTGTCCCGCACGAGCCGCTCGCGAAACTCATTTGCCTGCATGGCATCATTATAGCGAGTTTACGGAGGAGCGATGACAGCCGAGGGCAGCAGCGATTTCCAGCGCCTGGACAAGTGGCTTTGGCACGTCAGATTTTACAAAACACGGAGCTTGGCCAGCCGGGCGATCCAGGGCGGCAAGGCGTTCTTGAACGGCGAACGCGTCAAGCCGGCGCATCGGGTGCGGATCGGCGATCGGGTGAGCCTGGTGCAGCAAGGAATCGTCGCCGAGTTCGCCGTGCTGGGCATGCCTTCGCGGCGCGGACCGGCTGCGGAGGGGCAGACATATTACGAGGAGACGCCGCAAAGCGCTCAGCGCCGAACGCTATTGCGTGAACAGCAGCGGCTGGCGCAGGTGTCCCGGCCGCGCCCGGAGGGTCGTCCCGATAAACGTGACCGGCGTCGCCTAATGAAGCTACAGCGGGGGCAAAACTAGCCCCGTTTGGCCAAAAAGGCTGATAAACGAGAAATGTGGCGCAGCCAGGAACTTGCGGCCGCCGTTATCTTGCCGCATGCAATACAGTCCGTGGTTGGTCGGTGTTTCGCTCCTGTTTGCCTTGGGAGTGCTGCATATCGGCCTGCGTTTCGCAGCCCGGGTAGCCACCAGCGAGCGCCCCATGACGCGCATCTGGCTGGTGGCCGGCGCCGTCGCGATGGGCGTCGGAATCTGGTCATTCACCCTCGACAATCGCTGGCTGTCCACGATCATCGGCATGTTTGCGGTCGGACTGTTGACTGCAACGCTGCTGATCACGTCGGTCTACGAAGCACATTTGAAGTCCAGCAGCCGCGGGCATGCCCGGCGCCTGGAGGCGGCGAACGCACAGCTGCAGCATCAAGCCACCCACGATGCCCTCACCCAACTGCCCAACCGCGTCTTGTTCCTCGACCGCCTCGGGCGCGAGATCGCGCACGGCGCCCGCGACGGCCGCCGCTTCGCCGTGCTGCTGCTGGATCTCGATCGATTCAAACTGATCAACGACACGATGGGCCACGCAGCCGGCGATCAGCTGCTGGCGCAGGTGGCGCAGCGGCTCACCGGCGCCACGCGCGACATCGATACTGTGGCGCGCACGGGCGGCGACGAATTTCTGCTGCTGATCGCCGAGACGCGCGATCAGTACGACCCGAGCGCCGTGGCGATCAAGATCGGCAAATCCTTGAGCGAGCCGTACTTCGTCAACGGCGCCGAGATGCATACATCGGCAAGCATCGGCATCAGCATGTATCCGGCCGATGGCACCGATGCCGACACGCTGGTGGCGCATGCCGACGAGGCCATGTATTTCGCCAAGCAGCGGGGCCGGAATTCCCATCAATTCTTCAACCACGAAATGAGCGTGTTCTCGCAAGACCGCCTGGAGTTGGAAAACGATCTGCGGCGCGCGCTGGCGCTGAACCAAATGGAGGTTCACTATCAGCCGAAGAGCGACGTGCAGAGCGGCAGGGTCAGCAGCGTGGAAGCATTGCTGCGCTGGCGCCATCCGACGCGCGGGCTGGTAAGCCCGACGGAGTTCATACCGCTGGCCGAAGAGTCCGGGCTCATCCTGCCGATCGGCGAATGGGTGATGCGCGAGGCGTGCAGGCAGGCGAGTGAATGGCAGCGATCCGGCGTGCCGTTCATACGCGTGGCGGTGAATGTGTCGCCGATACAGTTTCGCCAGTCCAATTTTCTGAACGCCATCCATTCCGCGCTTCTGGAATTCGACCTCGAGCCGCAATATCTCGAGATAGAACTCACCGAGTCCACCGTCATGGGCAACGCCGAGGAGTCAATCCAGATCCTCGAGCAATTGAGCCGAATGGGCGTGGTGGTGTCGATCGACGATTTCGGCACCGGTTACTCGAGCATGAGCTATCTGCGCAAATTCCCCATCGACAAGCTGAAGATCGACCGCAGTTTCATCAGCGAACTTACCACCAATCCGGCGGATGCCTCGATCGTGCAGGCGATCATTTCCCTCGCGCACAGCCTGCGGCTGAAGGTGGTGGCCGAGGGCGTCGAGACCGTCGAGCAGCTGCAGCGCCTGCGCGAACTTGGGTGCGATCAATATCAGGGATTCTTGAAAAGCGCGGCCGTGGACGCGCAAGAGATCGAGCGCTCGGTCCGGTCCGGCATCAATGCCGATGTCGTCGGCGAGGAACTCTTCGTGAAGACGCAGAGCCGGCTGGCGCCCTTCGTCAAGCAGCGCTGACCGAGCTCTCGGCCGACCTAGCTCTCGGAAGAGCCTTCCGGATCGTCGAGTTCGCAGCTTTCCGCGGATTCCGGCAACAGCGTCGCCCAGTCGGCATGGTGCCAGTGAGCGGTCGCGATGCCCCCCGTAGGCAGCTCGCGGGGCTGCGGTTTGGGACCAAGCCGGCTCGCAATCTGGCTCAGGCCGGGGTTGTGGCCGCAGATCATGACGTGCTTCAACGAGCCGGCGCGGTGGGCCAGCACGCGCCACAAGGCCTCGGGCGTCGCCAGGTACAGTTCACGCGCGCCCTGGATCTGCTTCGCGTCCAACTCACAGGCCGCGGCCACGATCTCGGCCGTGGACCAGGCGCGCTCGGCGGGGCTGACCAGAATCAGATCGGGGATCAAATTGCGCTGCAAAATACGCTCTGCAATCTCCTGCGCCTCGATGGTGCCGCGACGGGTCAGCTCGCGCTCGAAATCCTCGGCGCAAGAATCGATGGGCTGTGCCTGCCCGTGGCGCAGCAGCGTCAGTCTGCGCGGACCCACAAACGACCCGCTTCGATCTTGGTTTCAAAGACACGCACCGGTTCATACGCGGGCGGCGTCAGCGCCTCGCCGGTGCGCAAACAAAACCGCGCGCCGTGACGCGGACAAATGATCTCGCTGCCCTCTATTTCTCCGCCGGTCAAGGGTGCGCCATCGTGGGTGCAGATATCCTCAATGGCGTAGTAGGCATCGCCGCTGCGCGCCACGGCGATCATGCGCTTGCCCGCCGAAATCGATATGGTTTGCCCTTCGAGCAACTGCCCGCTCAGTCCCGCATCTATCCACGTCACGCCTAACCCCTCGCTCTACATCATGCCAGTTTGCAACCGCGCCTCTTCCGACATCATGGTTTGGTTCCACGGTGGATCGAAAACCAGCTCCACGTTCGCCTGCGCGACGGTCGGGACCAACTGCACCTTGTCGCGTACGTCCTGCACCAGTACCTCGCCCATGCCGCAACCGGGTGCGGTGAGCGTCATTTTGATGTCGACCGTGCGCGAAGCATCTTCGTTTCTGCTGACGTCGCACTCGTACACCAGGCCCAGATCGACGATGTTCACCGGAATCTCGGGATCGTAACAAGTCTTCAGCTGCTGCCAAATCACATTCTTGATGTCTTCCTCCGACGCGCCCGGCGGGATCTCGGGAGCCTTTGCCGCGCTCTTGCCGATGGCATCGGCATCATGCCCGGCGATGCGGAACAGATTGCCATCTATATAAACGGTGAAGCTGCCGCCGAGTGCCTGGGTGATGTAGCCGACCGAGCCCAGCTTGAGCTTGACTTCGACGCCGGCCGGGATGGCGACGGCCTTGACATCGCGTTGTACGACGATCGCTTCGTTTTCGCTGGACACGGTTCAGCGGCTCATTCGGTGGAGACGGTGGGAATCGCCGCCGGCTTCCCGGCGCCCGTCGTTCCGGAATCCTGGCTTTGCAAGGCGGAGACCAGGGTATGCCAGCACAGGCTGGCGCACTTGACCCGCGCCGGATATTCCCGGACTCCGGACAGAGCCGCGAGCTTGCCCAATTCCTCGCCCTGCGCCGCGTCGTCCGTCAACAAGGCGTGAACACGCTCGAACAGCCAAAGCGCCTCAGCCCGGGTTTTGCCCTTCACCGCCTCGGTCATCAACGACGCCGATGCCGTCGATATGGCGCAGCCCTGGCCTTCGAAGCGAATCTCGCCGATCGCATCGTCGGCCATCCGCAGCCGCAGCGTGAGGCGGTCGCCGCACATGGGATTGAAGCCCTCGGCGCTGGCATCGGCCGGTTCCAAGCCGCCGAAGTTTCTCGGACGGCGGTTATGGTCGAGGATCACGTCCCGGTACAAGTCGTTGAGTTCCATGACGGCTCTTTCAGGAAAATATCTTGCGTGCACGTTCGAGGCCCGCGGCGAGCCTGTCGATCTCCTCGAACGTGTTGTAGACGGCAAACGATGCGCGCGCGGTGGCCGGCACTTTGAAGTAGTCCATGACCGGCATTGCGCAATGATGGCCGGTGCGCACCGCCACGCCTTCCTCATCGAGAATCGTGCCCAGATCGTGCGGATGCACGTGCTCGAGGGTAAATGAAACCAGACTGGTCTTATCCGGCGCCGTGCCCACGATGGTAAGCCCCGGAATCGCGGTCAATGTTCGTGTCGCATAGTGGAGCAGGGCATTCTCGTGCGCATGGGCGGCATCGCGGTCCAATGCCGTAATGAAATCCACCGCCGCGCCGAGGCCGATGGCGCCCGAGATGTTGGGTGTGCCGGCCTCGAATTTGGCCGGCAGGGCGTTGAAGGTGGTTTGCTCGAAGCTCACGGCCAGGATCATTTCGCCGCCTCCCTGCCAGGGCGGCATGCGATCCAGGAGCTGCTCGCGTCCATACAGCACGCCGACTCCGGTCGGGCCATACATCTTGTGACTCGAAAAGGCGTAGAAGTCGCAGCCCAGATCCTGAACGTCGACCGGCATGTGCGCGACCGCCTGGGCGCCGTCGAGCAGCGTCGTGATGCCGCGGCTCTTCGCCGCAGCGATCAGGCGCCGCACCGGCAGCACCGTGCCCAACGCGTTGGACACGTGAGCGCACGCCAGAATCTTGGTGCGCGGGGTCATCAAATCCGTTGCCGCATCGACATGCACGTCGCCGCGGGAGTCGATCGGAGCAACCACGAGCGTCGCGCCCGTCTGCCCGCACACCATCTGCCACGGCACTATGTTGGAATGGTGCTCCAAGTGAGTTATGAGCACTTCATCGCCGGGCTGCAGCGACGAGCGCGCGAAGCTCTGCGCCACGAGATTGATGCCTTCGGTGGTACCGCGCACGAAAATGATCTCGGCCCGCGAGCGGGCGTTGATGAAGCGCGCGAGCCGGTCGCGCGCGCTTTCGTACATCGCAGTGGCCTCCTGGCTCAAGGTGTGCACACCGCGGTGGATGTTCGCGTGGTGATGCCGCTCGTAATCGTCGACCGCGCCGATGACGCTCGAGGGCCGCTGCGAGGAGGCCGCATTGTCCAAATAGCTCAACGGCTTGCCGCGCACGCTGCGCGACAGCAGCGGAAACTGACGGCGCAAGGCGGCGACGTCGAAGGTCTGCACATTTTGAACCAGGGCGGTATTGTTCATCGAAAGTTCCGCAGTAGTTGCGAGTCCGGCATTTGATTGATCAAGGCGTTTTCGATCGAGGTGCGCGCCGAGGCGACGGACATGCCGGTGAGGACGTCGGCCAGGAAAGCGAACACCAGCAAGCTCTGTGCCGTATTGCGGTCGAGTCCGCGCGACAACAGATAGAACAGCATGTCGGGATCGAGCCGGCCGGTGGTCGCGCCGTGCACGCATTTGACCTCGTCGGCATGGATCTCCAGCTGCGGACGTGAATCGATTTCCGCCTCCTGCGAAAGCAACAGGCCGCGGCAGGACTGCTGCGACTCGGAGCGCGCCGCGCCGGCTTTGACGACCACCTTGCTGTTGAAAACCACGCGGCTGGTGTCGCTGGCGATGGCGCGGGCAGTCTGCCGGCTGGAGGTGTCGGGCGCCGCATGCGTGACCAGATTGACGCAATCGACGTGGCGATTCTCGTAGCCCACCAACAGTGCGTGGCTGTCGAGCCTCGCGCCGGCTTGATTCAAGCTCACTTCCATGTCGGCGCGCACCAGGCCGCCGCCCAATGCGATGGTGAATTGCTTGCAGAGGCTGTCCCGCTCCTGGCGCACATCCAGGAAATCGAAGTGCGCGGAGTCGTGCCCGGTGGCGAATACGCGGTAGTGTTCCAGCTGCGCGCCGCGGCCGAGAGCCACGTGCGTGTTGGAGTTGATCATGACCGGGCGCTCGCCCTGGGCGACGTGGTGCTCGATGATGGTGGCGCTGGCCCCCGGCGCGGCTTCGATGATGACCCGCGGATAGGCGATGGTGTCGGTGTCCGCGCCGATGCCGACATGCAGGATGACCAGGGGGGTCTGAACGTTCTTGGTGATCTTCAAGTACAGGCCGTCGACGAACAGCGCCGTGTTGAGCAGCGCCCACCGCTGGTTGTCCGCGTCGGACGGCTGGCCGATGAAGCGCATCAGCATCTTCGGATCCAGGCGCGCGATCTCTTTCAAGCTCGCGACCTCGATCTCGTTGATGACCGAATCGATCGAGTGCAGCCACGGGTAGCCGTTGATCATCGAGATGGTCGCGGCGCGCTGCGCGCCGTCCAGCAGGGACACGGAGGCGAACGGCTCGATCCCACCGCGCTCGTGATCCCGGGCGGCGGCGAAATGAATGCCGTTCAAGCTGCGAATGTTCGTGTAGCGCCAGGATTCGTCGCGGTTCGACGGCAGGCCGAGCGCCAGAAACCGCTCCATCGACCGTTCCCGGACCGAGGCCAGCGAGTCGGTCGCCCGCGATTGCCATTGCTCCTCGAAGGAGCGCAGGGCAGGGGAAACCACGCCGCGTGCGACCTGCGCCATGGCGCTCATGCGACCCGGCTCTCCGTGACCCAGTCGTAGCCGCGTTGCTCCAGTTCCTGTGCTAGGGACTTGTCGCCGGACTTCACGATACGTCCGCCGGACAATACGTGGACGAAATCGGGCACGACGTAGTCGAGAAGCCGCTGATAATGCGTCACCAGCACCAGGGCGCGCCGCGGATCGCGCAAGCTGTTCACCCCCTTGGAGACGACCTTGAGCGCGTCAATGTCGAGTCCCGAGTCGGTTTCGTCGAGAATGGCGAGCTTCGGCTCCAGCACCAGCATCTGCAGCACTTCGTTGCGCTTCTTCTCGCCGCCGGAGAAGCCCTCGTTGACGCCGCGCGTCAGAAAGGACTCGCTCATGTGCATGAACTTCATCTTGTGCCGAATCAGGGTGAGGAACTCATAGGCGTCGACTTCGGGCTCGCCCGCCGCCTTGCGCTTCGCGTTGAGCGCGGCCTTGAGCAGGTACACATTGTTGACGCCGGGGATTTCGACCGGATATTGGAACCCCAGGAACAACCCGGCCCGGGCGCGCTCCTCGGTAGGCAGCGCGAACAAATCCTTTCCCTCGAAGGTGACCGAGCCGCGCGTGACTTCGTAGTCCTCGCGGCCCGCCAGGACCTGCGCCAGGGTGCTCTTGCCCGAGCCGTTCGGCCCCATGATGGCATGCACTTCTCCGGCGTTGACCGTCAGGTTGACGCCTTTCAATATGTCCTTGCCCGCGACGCGCGCGCTCAGATCGGATATTTCAAGCAAGCTGGTGTTTTTCATAAGGGATCAGCCGACGGCGCCTTCCAAACTGACGCTGAGCAAATTCTGGGCCTCGACTGCGAATTCCATGGGCAGCTCCTTGAAAACAACCTTGCAAAATCCGCTGACGATCATGTTGACCGCGTCTTCCGCGGAAATGCCGCGCTGCAGGCAGTAAAACAGCTGGTCCTCGCCTATCTTGGAGGTGCTGGCCTCATGTTCAACGGTCGCGGTGGGATTCTTTACCTCCATGTACGGAAAGGTCTGCGCCGAGCAGTCGGCGCCGAGAAGCAGGGAATCGCACTGGGTGAAATTGCGCGCGCCGCTCGCGCTCGGCAGGATCTTCACCAGGCCGCGATAGGTGTTGGCCGCATGGCCCGCGGAAATGCCCTTCGAGATGATGGTGCTCTTGGTATTCCTGCCGATGTGAATCATCTTCGAGCCGGTGTCCGCCTGCTGGTAATTGTTGGCGACCGCCACCGAATAGAACTCGCCGATGGAGTTCTCGCCCTTGAGTACGCAACTGGGATATTTCCACGTAATGGCAGAGCCGGTTTCGACCTGCGTCCAGGAGATCTTGGAGTTTCGGCCGCGGCACTCGCCGCGCTTGGTCACGAAATTGAAAATGCCGCCGACGCCGTTCTCATCCCCCGGGTACCAATTCTGCACGGTCGAATACTTGATTTGCGCATTGTCGAGGGCGACCAGTTCCACCACCGCGGCATGCAGCTGGTTCTCATCGCGCATGGGCGCCGTACAGCCTTCCAGATAGCTCACCGAGGCGCCCTCGGCGGCGATGATCAGAGTGCGCTCGAATTGACCGGTCTTCGCGGCGTTGATGCGAAAGTAGGTCGACAACTCCATCGGACAGCGCACGCCGGGCGGCACGTAAACGAACGAGCCGTCGGAGAACACCGCCGAATTGAGCGCGGCGAAGAAATTATCGCCCGCCGGCACCACCGTCCCCAAATAGCGCTCCACCAAGCGTGGATGGTCGCGCACGGCATCGGAAAATGAGCAGAAAATCACGCCGGCCTTGCCGAGCTTTTCCTTGAAGGTAGTCGCCACCGAAACGCTGTCGAACACCGCATCGACCGCCACCCCGGCCAGCCGCGCGCGTTCGTGCAGGGGAATGCCCAGTTTTTCGTAGGTGGCGAGCAACTTCGGATCGACTTCATCGAGGCTCTTCGGGGCGTTGGCCGGAGGCCGCGGCGCCGAGTAGTAGGAGATGTCCTGATAGTCGATGGGCTTGTAATGCACGTGCGCCCAGCTCGGCTCGTGCATGGTGCGCCAGTGCCGGAACGCCTTGAGGCGCCAGTCCAACAGGAACTGCGGCTCATTTTTCTTCCGGGAGATGGCCGCCACCACGCCCTCGTCCAGGCCGGGCGGCAATGCGTCCGATTCGATATCGGTAACGAAGCCGTGGCGGTATTTTGCGCCTACCAGCGCTTGCACATCTTGAGACTTGCTAGACACGATCTTTGACTTCCCGTGTTACGGATCGACGCGGATTTCCGCGGCCAAATCGGCGACTCGCAGCGACGCCGAATCGAGGCCCGCCAATTGCCGCAGGGTGACGTCCTCGAGCGCACGCCGAATGGCTGCGTTGACGCGTTGCCAGGCACCGCCCACGCGGCAGAGCCGCTCGATGCCGCACTGGCTCGAGGCGCCGCTGCATTCGGTTATGGCGATGGGCCCTTCGAACACATCCAGTATCTGCGCCGCGGTGATTTCCTCCGGGGGCCGTGCCAGGCGATAGCCGCCCTGCGAGCCTCGCGAGGAAATCACCATGCCCGCCCGCTGCAATCCCTTCAATACTTTGCTCACCGTCGGGCGGCTCAAGCGCGTGCGCTCGGCCAATTCCGCTGCGGCGCGATGCCGGGCCGGATCAGCGGCCAGACTCGCCAGCACCACCGTCGCATAGTCAGTCAGTTTTCCCATGCGCAACATAGAACGCGTATCCTGCCGGCAACCCTCATGTGGGACAATTTTAGTCCTATTTGAATCGCCGGTCTACCCGGAGCGCGGATCGAGCCTGATTTTGTTATCCTTGCCCACAAAGCAACACTTCAATATCAGCGAGCGAGCTTGAGCATGAACATCGCGAATTTGAACGCCACGGCGCAGGCAATAGTGGCGAAGAACAAAGGGATTCTGGCCGCCGATGAGAGCACGAGCACCATAAAAAAGCGCTTTGACACTATCAAGTTGGAGTCGACCGAAGAGAATCGCCGTGCATATCGCGAGATGCTTTTCACGGCAGCCGGAGCGCAGCAATACATCAGCGGCGTGATTCTTTACGATGAAACCATCCGGCAGAAGACGAAGGCAGGGGAGCCGTTTCCGGCGTATTTGGCCAAACACGGCATGGTGCCGGGCATCAAGGTGGACCTCGGGGCCAAGCCGCTGGCCGGATTTCCCGGTGAAACGATGACCGAAGGCTTGGACGGCTTGCGCGAGCGTTTGGCCGAGTATCACAACCTTGGGGCTAGATTCGCCAAGTGGCGTGCCGTGATCGATATTGGCGCCGGCATTCCCTCGAGCTACGCCATCGATGCCAACGCCGAGGGCTTGGCGCGCTATGCGGCGCTTTGCCAGGAAGCGGGCATCGTGCCGATCGTCGAACCGGAGGTCCTGATGGACGGCGCGCATAATTTGGCGCGCTGCGAGGAGGTCACCAACGTCGTACTGGATCGTGTGTTCAGCCACCTGTTCGCCGCGCGTGTCGCGTTCGAAGGCATGGTGCTGAAGCCCAACATGGTCATCTCGGGCAAGAAATCTCCGCAGCAGGCCAGCCCGCAGGAAGTGGCCGAGGCCACCGTGCGCACCCTGAAACGGCAGGTGCCCTCCGCGGTTGCCGGCATCGCTTTCTTGTCCGGCGGCCAGAGCCCCACGGATGCGACCCTGCACCTTAGCCTGATGCACTCCGCAGGGCCGCTGCCCTGGCCCATGACATTCAGCTACGGGCGCGCCCTACAGGAGGATGCGTTGCAGGCCTGGGCCGGACAGGCGGCAAAGTTCGCCGGCGGTCAACAGGCCTTTGCCAAGCGCGCCAAGCTCAATGGCATGGCTTCGGTCGGCGCCTACAAAACATCGATGGAAACTGCTGCTTAGAACAGCCATTTTTGCTGCTCGCCGGCGTCCCTCGCCGGTCATAAGCTCCCACGCACCCCATTGAAAAACGCCACCCCCATCGTCGACATCCGTAATCTGAATTACGCGGTGGGCGGACGACCGATTTTCACCGATCTGAACATGCAATTCGAACGCGGCAAGGTCACGGCCGTGATGGGTCCAAGCGGCACGGGCAAAACCACGCTGTTGCGGCTCATCACCGGACAAGTCGTGGCGGCCAGCGGCTTCATCGAGGTGGCCGGCGAGGATCTCATGGCGTTGCGACGCCGCGATCTGTATGCGCTGCGGCGGCGTATGGGCATGCTGTTTCAGAACGGCGCTCTGCTCACCGATTTGAGCGTGTTCGAAAATGTCGCCTTCCCCTTGCGGGAACACACGGATCTACCCGAGAGATTGATCCGCCAGCTGGTCCTCACCAAGCTGGAAGCAGTGGGCTTGCGCGGCGCCGCCGAACTCGCGCCCGCGGAACTGTCCGGCGGCATGAGCCGGCGCGTGGCGCTCGCGCGCGCCATGGTCATGGACCCGGAGATACTCATCTACGATGAGCCGTTCGCCGGCCTCGACCCGATTTCGCTGGGCGTGATACTGCGCCTGATTCGCCGCTTGAACGATGCGCTGCACATCACCAGCATCGTCGTCTCGCACGATGTTCAGGAGATTTCCAATGTCGCCGATCAGGTGTTCCTGTTGTCGGGAGGCAAGGTAGTGGCCGGCGGCACACCGCAGGAAATGCAGAAAAATCCCTCGGAAATCGTCAAGCAATTCGTCGGCGGACTGGCGGACGGTCCGGTGCCGTTTCACTTTCCCGCTCGCGATTATTTCCAGCAACTGCTGTCGCGCGACGGGGGAATTTGACAACGATGTTGCGCGATGCATGGCAAAGCATGATCGAGGCCCTGGTGACGCTGGGCGATGTGGTGCGGTTCCTGATCCGCCTGCTGGTACAGACGCCATCGGCCTTCCTGCGCTTCAACCTCATCTCGCAGCAGATCTACAACAGCGGCGCGCTGTCCCTGGTCATCATCATGCTGTCCGGCCTGTTCGTCGGCATGGTGCTGGGATTGCAGGGTTATCAGCTGCTGCAGCGATTCGGGTCCGAAGAAGCCCTGGGCACCGCCGCCGCGATCGGGCTGGTCAAGGAACTGGCGCCGGTAATTACCGCGTTGCTGTTTGCAGGCCGCGCCGGCACCGCATTGGCGTCCGAGCTGGGATTGATGCGCGCCACGGACCAGTTGTCGGCCATGGAAATGATGGCGGTCGATCCGATACGGCGCGTGGTGGTGCCGCGTTTCCTCGGCGGCGTCATCGCCATGCCGCTGCTTTCCGCGATTTTCAGCGTCATCGGCATTTACGGCGCGCAGCTGGTGGGCGTGCAAATCATGCGCGTCGACGCCGGCAGCTTCTGGTCGCAGATGCGCGCTTCGGTGGGCCTGTCCGACATCACCGAGGGCATCGTCAAGAGCTGCATTTTCGGCGTGGCATGCAGTCTCATCGCGGTCTACGAGGGTTATTATGCGACGCCGACCGCGGAAGGCGTGGGCCTCGCCACCACGCGCACCGTGGTGACCTCGGCGGTCGTAATCCTTTTCCTGGACTATCTCATCACTGCGGCATTTTTGTAGGGGTATCCTTGTGCGCAAAACACACACGTTGAATCTGGGCACCGGGACATTCGTGCTCCTCGGGTTCGCCGCGTTGTTCTACCTCACCACTCAGACCACCAGCCGGGGTCTGTCCTTTTCGAGTCCGCCGCACTATGACGTGACCGCGAAGTTCGACAACGTCGGCGATCTGAAGGTCGGCGCGCCGGTGTCGATGTCGGGCGTCGAGGTCGGGCGCGTGGTGAGCATCGATTTCGATTCCAAGGAGTACAAGGCCGTGGTCGTGATGCGTTTGAATGCGCGCTACAACCAGATTCCCACCGACAGCGATGCCAGCATCTACACGCAGGGGCTGCTCGGCGGCAAGTTCATCGGCCTGACCGCGGGCGGCGCGGAAACTTACCTTAAGGACAAGGATCACATAGACTTCACGCAATCGGCGTTCGTGCTGGAAAACTTGATCGGGCAGGTATTGGCGAATTTCACCAAGTCGAAGGCCGATGCCCAGACGCCCGCCACCCCCGATGCCAAGCCGGAGAAAGCAAAATGATGAAATTGACCGTGGCGACCCTGGTGCTTTGCGCGGCGGCGTTCGCGGCGCGGGCGGCCGATGCCGTCGGGCCGGCGCCCAATGCCGCCAGTCTCGGCCCTCAGGAATTGGTGGAGGAATCCGCCAAGCGCATGCTGACCGAGCTGGATACGAATCGCGCGATGTACGTGAAGGACCCCGGCAAGCTCGACGCCCTCGTGGGTAATGTCTTGCTTCCGAATTTCGACACCGATTATGCGGCCCGTCTGGTGCTGGGACAAAATTGGCGCACCGCCACCGACGAGCAGCGCAAGCGCTTCGTGGCCGCGTTCTATCACTCGCTGCTGCGCAACTATGGCGCCGCGCTCGTGGATTTCACGGCCGATCGATTCGTGGTTCTGCCTTACAAGGGAGACCCCGGCGCCACGACGGCGACCGTGCACACGCAGGTCAAGCGCGCGACCGGGGACAAGGTGCCGGTGGATTTCACCTTGCGCAAGACGGATGGCGGCTGGAAGGCGTGGGATGTCGTGATCGAGGGCATTTCCTACGTCAAGAGTTTTCGGACCGATTTCGCCTCCGAAGTGCAGCAGAAGGGACTCGATGAAGTGATCAATCGGCTGGAAACCGAGGGCAAGGTGGGATCGAGCCCGCCCCCGGCGAGCAGCCATTGACTCGATCGGCGGGCCAAAGCGCTGCCTTCGAGGTGCAGGAGGGCGATCGCTCGCGCGTGACAGGCGCGCTGCATTTCTCCACGGTCAGCGCGCTGCTCGAGCGAGGCCAGGCTGCGATCACCGACGGCCGCGCCGCTGTCATCGATTTGAGCACGGTGTCGGAAAGCGATAGTTCCGGCCTTGCTCTGCTGATCGAGTGGCTGAGCTTCGCCAAAGCGGCGCGGCGTTCGTTGCGCTACGAAAATATTCCCGAGCAAATCCAAGAACTCGCGCGCTTGAGCGACGTCGAGCCGCTGCTGGCTGCCGGTGAGCGCGCGCCGTCGCCCTCGCCCCCGCCTTAGCTATGGCGGCGTCGGCGGCGTTGGGGGCGTAGTCGTAGTCGGCGCGTCTTCGCCCGGATCCACCAGGGGCTCTTCGCTGACCTTGCCGTCGGACACGAGATATGCGCGCCGCTGCAAATACGCGTCGCGAACGAACGCGTAGGGATCGTAGACGCGTTTTATGGTGTCATCCAGCGACAGCAGCCCTTCGCGCGTGTCGATCAAAAACAGGGCATACAAAGGATATTTGATCCACAGGTCGTGGATGTAGGCCTGCGGGTTGGTATAGGCATCCACCACGCGTGCCGGCGCATCGCGCGCATCGGACGGGCCGAGCAGCGGCAGTTCCACGAACGGTCCGGGATGTACGCCCCATTTGCCGAGGGTTTGACCGAAATCCTCGTCGTTTTTGTCCATTCCCGCGGCGGTCGCAGGATCGAGCAGTCCTCCGAGGCCCACGGTAGAGTTCAGGAGGAAGCGGCCAAGATCGTTGGCGGCGTGCAGAAATTTGCCCTGCAACGCGTCATTGAGCATGACGGTGGGCGTGTTGAGATTCGCGAAGAAATTAGTCACGCCGGTGCGGATCGGATGGGGTACGACCTTCACGTAAGCGAGCGTCACCGGTTTCGCGATCGCGCGGTCCAGCTTGTCGTTCACCTTGTAAACACCGCGATTCCAGGACTCCCAGGGGTCCTGCGGCGAGCGCGGCGTATTCGGCGGCAACGTGACGCAGCCGCAAAGCTGCAGCGCACATAGGCCGCCGAGCAGCGCGGCCGCATAGGATCTTGCCAACATGCGAACTTTCTCCCTAACACTCCAGCCATGCACGATACAGGCTATCGCACGATACAGGCTATCGCGCTTCGCTGCAGGAGCCTATCGGCCATTGCGGTTGTCCTCGGCGACGGTATTCTTGTTTTTCTTCGGCATGGCGGCGCGAACTTCTTCCAGCCGCGCACTGAAGCGCGCGCGTTGAATGGCATCCAATCCCGGCATGGTCAGGGCAAGCTGCAGTTGGTTGACCGCCGCATTCAAATCCCCGGTCATCAAATAAAACTCCGCCATGTACCCGTACGAGTCGGCGGTGTCGCCCGCGGCGCTGGCTGCCTTGGCGATCAGACGGGTCTGATCCGGCGTGGGCTCGACCACATTGAACAGGTCGAGCAACGCCAGGTGCGCCTGCTTGTTGTCGCCGGATTTCATCAGGGTCTCGGCGTAGCGGATCGTGATCGGCACATTGCGCGGGAACAAGTCCATCGCGGAACTCAAGACGGCCTTGGATTCCTTCAGTTGATTGGTGGCCAAATAAGCCTGGCCGAGCGCCCCGTAGAATTGCATGACGCGCGGATATTCGCGCACCAGCGCCTGCAACTCAGGAATGGCCGCAGCAGGCATTCTCGCGTTGATTTGCGCGACCGCCTTGCCGTAGCGCTCCTCGATGTTCTTGCCGCCGTCGTTCTTGGCGAGCCTGGCGTAGTACTGAAGCGCAGCCTCCGGATCGGCAGCCATCGATCGCAGCCGTTCGCGGGTCAACAAATAGCCCAACGAATCCTCGTGATGTACCCGGCCGAGTTGAGCGGCGCGATTCTTCGCTTCGGCGACGCGGTCCGAAAATATCGGGTGATCGATGAGGAACTGCACCGCATTGATCCGCTCCGGGTTCGGCCCGGCTTGAGACATGTAGTCGAAAAAGCTCGCCAAGCCCAATGGATCGTAGCCGGCGGCCACCATCGTGCCGATGCCGATGCGGTCAGCCTCGGACTCGCTGGCGCGGGTATAGTTGATCTGATGCTGGATCCCCGCGCTTTCGCCCGCAAGGATCGCGCCCTCGATCGCATTCGGGTTGCCGCGTCCGGCCGTCGCTCCCAAGAGTATGCCCGCCAGCATGGCCGCGGTCGTCAGCAGTCCGGCGTGACTTTGATCGAGCAGCTGGCGCACGAGGTGACGCTGCGTGACGTGCGCGGTCTCGTGCGCCAGGACGCCCGCCAACTCGTTCTCATTGCGCGTCGCCAGTATCAAGCCGCTGTTGATGATGACGAAGCCACCCGGTATCGCAGCCGCATTGACGTCGGGATCGCGAATGACGAAATAATAAAATTGATGCTCGCCTTCCTCCGCATGACTGGAGAGGCTGTGGCCGATTTCCTGCGCGTACTGGCTGATTTCCGGGTCGTTGAGAATGACGCCGGTCTGGCGAATCTGGGCTACGTAGGACAACCCAACGTGGTATTCCTCATCGATGGACACCACCGCATTGGCCGGGCTTCCCAGGTCGGGCAAATCCTGGGGAGGGCCGGAACCGACACCCTGTGCCCAGCCCACGCTCACGCTGGCCCCGACCGCGGCGGCGGCTACGAATGAACCCAAAGTTTTCAAAATCGACATTCGGCCTCCGTAGCCGATTGGATTGCCGCGGAAATCCAAAGTTCGCGCAAAAACATCGAAAGATCAGAGTACTTCGGAGGCGTAATCGGCCAGTCGCGACCGTTCGCCCCGTACCAAGGTGATGTGCCCGGAAAACGCCCATCCATGAAAGCGGTTGACCACATAGGTTAGGCCGGACGTGGTCTCCGTCAAGTACGGAGTGTCGATTTGCGCAATATTTCCGAGGCAGACCATTTTGGTGCCCGGGCCCGCGCGGGTCACCAGGGCCTTCATCTGCTTCGGAGTGAGGTTTTGCGCTTCGTCGATGATGATGAAGCGGTTCAAGAATGTGCGTCCGCGCATGAAATTGAGCGAGCGAATCTTGATCCGATGGCGCAGCAAATCATTGGTGGCGCCCCGGCCCCAGGCGCCCCCGGATTGGCTCTGGGTCAGCACCTCGAGGTTATCCATCAGGGCTCCCATCCAGGGCTCCATTTTCTCCTCTTCCGTGCCCGGCAGGAAGCCGATGTCCTCACCGAGGGGAATGGTGACCCGCGTCATGATGATTTCGCTGAACCGATTGTGGTCCAGCGTCTGCGCCAGTCCGGCGGCGAGGGTGAGCAGGGTCTTGCCGGTGCCTGCGGGCCCGAGCACCGTGACGAAATCGACTTCCGGGTCCATCAGAAGATTGAGCGCGAGGTTCTGTTCGCGATTACGCGCCGCAACTCCCCATACGTTGTTGCGTTCCGTACGGTAATCGAGCGTCAGTTCCAACACCGCGGAGTCGCCATCGATCTTTCGCACCACGGCTTCCATGCCGTTTTCGCCCGGATCATAGACGAATTGATTCACTTTCCATTCATCCACCAGCGGGCCGCGCACGCGATAGAACGTGCGGCTTTGCTGCTGCCACGACTCCATGTCCTTGCCGTGCTTCTCCCAGAAGTTGGTCGGGAGCTGCTGCACGCCCTTGGCCAGCAAATCCGCGTCCTCGATGGTTTTGTCGCTCGAATAGTCCTCGGCCTGTACTCCGACGATCGCGGCCTTGATGCGCAGATTGATGTCCTTCGACACCAAGGTCACCCGCGCATTCTTGAATTTCTGCTGCAGGGCGAGGGTGTCGGCCAGGATCGCATTGTCGGCGCCCTGGCCGGGCAGGCTGTCGGGCAGCACGCTGCGCAGCAGTTGTGTTTGGAAGTAAAGCCTTCCGCCAGGCGGCCGCTTGCCGTGGTTGATGGGCGCGCCGGTGGGCAGCGCCAGTCCGCGGTCGATTTGCTTTTTGGTCGCGCCTTGCATCAGTTCGTCGAGAAAGCGGCTCACTTGGCGCACGTTGCGCGCCGATTCCGACAAGCCCTTCTTGCCGGCGTCGAGTTCCTCCAGCACCGTCATCGGAATATAGACGTCGTGCTCCTCGAAACGAAAAATCGCGGTGGGATCGTGCATCAGCACGTTGGTATCGAGCACGAAAATGCGCCGCACCGCCCTGCCTTGGCGGGTCTTCAGCACCGCGGCGGCAAGCGGCCGCAGATTGCCCGTCACAGTGATTTCACCGCCGCCAACACCGCTTCGGCGTGACCCTTCACTTTGACCTTGCGCCATTCGTGCCGCAGCACCCGGCCCGCGTCGATCACGAAGGTGCTGCGCTCCACGCCCATGTATTTCCGGCCATACATGCTCTTCTCCTGAATGACATCGAAGAGCCTGCAGATCTTCTGATCGGGATCGCTGAGCAGCTCGAATGGGAACGCCATCTTGGCCTTGAACTTCTCATGCGAAGCGACGCTGTCCGGGGAGACGCCGAGAATCACCGCCTTGGCCTTCTTGAACTGCGCGTGCAGGGCTGCGAAGTCCAGGCCTTCCTGCGTGCAGCCCGAGGTGGCGTCGCGCGGATAGAAGTAAACGACCAACGCCTTGCCCGCGGCATCCTTCAGCGACCAGCCGCCGCCTGTCCCGTCGAGGCTGAATGCAGGGACCTTTTTACCGATCTCGATGTTGCTCATGGTCAGTTCTTCACGGGTTCGAAAATGGCATCCAAGTTCAGGTGATCGCAAAAATCCATGAACTCCTCGCGCAGCACGCCGATGTGCAGCCGGCTCGGTACGTTCACGATCATCTGTACGGAAAACATGGGCGCGCCGGTGTGCGCGGCGGCGTAGGAGCGCGTCGACAGTTCCGCGATGTCCACCGAGCGCTGCGCGAAGAATCCGGATAACCCGGCCACGATGCCCGTCTGATCGAGACAGACGACATCGATGGAGTAGGGGAGCATGTCATTTCTGGCCGACCGCTCTTCGGTGCGGCGCAGCTGAATATTCATGCCGGTGGCGTCGGCGAGCTTCTTGAATTCTCCCTCGAGCTTGGCGAGCGTATGCCAGTTCCCGTTGACCAGCAGCAGCATCGCAAATTCGTTGCCGAGAGAGGTCATTCGGCTTTCGCTGATGCTGCCGCCGCAATCGGCGATAGCCTTGGACAATTCGTGCACCATGCCGACGCGGTCGCCGCCGACCGCCGAAATCACGATATGTTGTTTCATCGGTGCAAATTCTACCGGATGGGCGCTTGCCAGGGTGGATGTCCCGCACCTGAGGCGGGGATATTTGCCGCGCAGCCTTGGATGTTGGCAGGATGTGGGCACGAATCTGTATAATCACCGCACATGTTGCGCCGCGCCGCATGCACGAGGCGGCCTGCAGGCCTTACACAAGGATCTATTTGTTGAAGCAAATCCGATACCGGTCGAATGGGCTGTGGCAACCTTTGCATCAAGAGTCGGTGCCGCGCGCGATGCGGGCGGCCGGAGTCTCCCTCGAGGACCAAGCAGCATGAGATTTGGCCGAATCTTGATGGCCGCCGCCGTGGCGGCGTGTTTGAGCGGATGTCATTTGCTGAGCAGATTGCAGCCTGATTGCCATCATCCGCAGGAGTACCAGCGTGCCAGAGAAGTCCCGCCGTTGATCGTGCCGGAGGGCTTGGACAAGCCGAATACCTCGGGTGCGCTGGCCGTACCGACGGTGGAGCTGGCGCCGCCCCCGCCTGGGCCCAAGGATGCCTGTCTGGACATCCCGCCGCGCTATCAGCCCGCGCCCTCGAACAAGGCTGGCAGCAGCGGTTAGCGCACTCGAAGCAGCGGTTGGCGCACTCGAAGCAGCGGTTGGCGCAACCGAATTTGATCGCCCGAGTGGGCTCCGGTACCCTTGCGCCGCTTGGGAGAGGTGGCCGAGTGGTCGAAGGCGCTCGCCTGGAAAGTGAGTAACATCCCAAAAGGTGTTCGAGGGTTCGAATCCCTCCCTCTCCGCCATTTAACGCTCAAGGTTATGGCGGCTCGCGTTTGCATCTTCGCGACGACTGGTCACGAACCCCGTCAGGCCCGGAAGGGAGCAGCGGTAGCGACTTTAAGTCGGGCGCCGAAGTCCTGCTGGCGCGGGCCGCCTCCCCTTGGTCGCGCCTGTTAAACTGACGCTACCTATGAGCTATGTCGTACTGGCACGCAAATGGCGCCCCAAGCGTTTCGCCGAAATGGTGGGGCAGGAGCACGTGCTGCGCGCGTTGGGCAATGCGCTCGACAGCGACAAGGTACATCACGCCTTCTTGTTCACCGGCACACGCGGCGTCGGCAAGACCACGGTCGCCCGCATCCTGGCGAAATCGCTGAATTGCGAGACTGCCGGCGTCAGTTCCAATCCATGCGGAGTTTGCGCGGCGTGCCGCGAAATCGACGAGGGGCGCTTCGTGGATCTCATCGAGGTCGACGCGGCGTCGCGCACCAAGGTGGACGACACCCGGGAAATGCTCGACAACGTGCAGTACGCGCCGACCCGCGGCCGCTACAAGGTCTATCTCATCGACGAAGTGCACATGCTGTCGAGTCATTCCTTCAATGCGTTGCTGAAGACGCTGGAGGAGCCCCCGCCTCATGTGAAATTCCTGCTGGCGACCACCGATCCGCAGAAGCTGCCCGTGACCGTCCTGTCGCGCTGTCTGCAGTTCAGCTTGAAGAGGCTGCCTGCAACGCTCATCGGCGCACGCCTCAAGCTGATCGCCGAATCGGAACAGCTGCCCTTCGAGGCGGCGGCGATCGCCTTGCTGGCGCGTGCCGCCGACGGCAGCATGCGCGATGCGCTCAGCCTGCTCGACCAATTGATCGCATTCGGCGGCGGCAGCGTGACCGAAGTCAATGCGCGGGCCATGCTCGGCACGATCGATCGCGGACACGTGAGCCGCTTGGTGGACGCCTTGGCGCGCGGCGATGGCCAGGCATTGCTCGGCGAGGTGAGCGCCCTCGATGACAACGCACCCGACTACGATCGGGCGCTGACGGAACTGGCTGCGTTCATCCAACGTATCGCCATCGTGCAAGTCGTGCCCGAGGCGGCCGCAGGGGACGACGGATTCGACGCGGGCGAGCTGCGCCGGTTGGCGCAGGCGATCTCGCCCGAAGACGCACAGCTGTACTACCAGATCGCGCTCGGCGGCCGCCGTGATTTGAACATGGCGCCCGACCCTCGAATGGGATTCGAGATGACGTTGCTGCGCATGCTGGCGTTCCGACCCGAGGGAGCGGCGCGCACGGCATCAATGGGAGCACGACCGGCGGGCAAGGCCGCGGGTGCGCCGCAGGATGCCGCGCCAGGCGATGCTGCCCCGGGCGATGCCGCGCCGGCCGCGGCCGCGGAGTCTGCCGCGCCGCCCCGGATCAGGCTCATCAGCATCGATGCCGGCAACTGGCCGGCGGTGGTCGAGGCGGCTGCCTTGAGCGGCATGGTGCGGCAGTTTGCATTGAACTGCGTGCCGTCGAGATTCGAAAACGACGTGCTGACCTTGATGATCGATCCTGCGGCCGTAGATCGGCGCAGCCGGGCGATCGAGGAGAAAATGGAGCTGGGCTTGTCGAAGTATTTCGCGCGCGACATTCGCATCGTGTTCGAGACGGCCGGCACGGACATCGCCTCGCCGGCGCGGCAACGCGCCCTGGCGGAGCAGGAACGCATGGCGCGCGCGGCGAGTGCCTTCGAGTCGGACCCGGCGGTGAAGGGTTTGCGCGAGCGTTTCGGGGCGGATATCGAAGCAGGCTCGGTGAAGCCTGCAAATTGAACGGGAGATCCACATGATGAAGGGCGGGTTGGGCAATCTCATGCGCCAAGCGCAGCAGATGCAGGAGACCATGAAAAAGGCTCAAGAGGAGCTGGCCGGTCTCGAGGTCGTCGGCGAGTCCGGTGCAGGCATGGTCAAGGTCACTCTGAACGGCCGGCACGAGGCCAAGCGCGTCTGGATCGAACCGAAGCTGCTGGGCGAGGACAAGGAGATGCTGGAGGATTTACTGGCCGCAGCGGTGAACGATGCCGTACATAAGATCGCGGCCCGCAGCCAGGAGAAATATGCAGGTCTGATGTCGGGACTGAACCTGCCGCCCGGAATGAAGTTGCCCTTCTGATGAAATATTCTCCGGCACTCACCCGCCTGATCGATGCTTTGCGCTGCCTGCCCGGGGTGGGGCCAAAATCAGCGCAGAGAATGGCGTTCTACCTTTTGGAGCGCGATCGCGACGGCGGCCGTTCCTTGAGCCAAGCTCTTGCAGAGGCGCTCCACAGCGTCGGGCATTGCAAGCGATGCAGGATGCTGACAGAGAGCGATATTTGCAGTATCTGCGCCTCGAGTCAGCGCGACACGGCGCAGCTGTGCGTCGTCGAATCGCCGGCCGATGTCGTGGCCATCGAGCAGTCCGGCGGGTTTCGCGGGCGCTACTTCGTGCTCATGGGTCACCTGTCGCCGCTCGACGGCGTCGGGCCGGCCGAACTCGGTTTGGATGAATTCGAGCGTCTACTGCGCGGCGGTGAGGTGCGCGAGGTGATTCTTGCCACCAATCCGACGGCCGAGGGCGAGGCCACGGCCCACTATCTGGGCGAACTGGCATTGCGGCTCGGCGTCAAGGCCTCGCGCATCGCCCACGGCGTGCCCGTCGGCGGCGAATTGGAGTACGTCGATGGCGGCACGTTGGCGCATGCTCTGGCGGGCCGCACGGTCGTTTGCTAAGACGCCGCTACGAAACCAGGCTCTTGTAGAGTCTGAACAAGCGCCGGTAGCTCTCGTAGCGTCGCGGCGCTATGCGGCCATGAAGTACCGCGCTGCGCACGGCGCAGCCGGGTTCCTCCATGTGGCGGCAATCCTTGAAGCGGCAATCGGCGCTGCGCTCGAGCACCTCGACGAAGCCACGCTCCGCGGCGCGCAGCAAACTGGCGGGCGGCGCGAAATCGCGCACGCCGGGTGCATCGATGATGGCCTCGCCCACGCCGATAACGTACCAGCGGGCCGTGGTCGTCGTATGGCGGCCCTCGGCATCCCGGGTGAGTTGCGCGGTCTGCGCGCTCGCCTCGGGCGCCAGCGCATTGACCAGCGAGGATTTGCCGACCCCTGATTGACCGACCAACAGCGTCACCTTGCCGGCAAACGACGATTTGAGCTGTTGCAGTCCGACTTCCTTCGCGCAGGACACCTCGATGCAGGGCAGATTCAAATTTCGATATTCGTCCAATTGCGCCTGCAGCGGCTCGGTGCCCAGATCGCCCTTGTTCACGATCAGCTGTGCATCCACATCCTTGAGCGCGGCTCCCGCCCAGTAGCGGTCGACCAGGAACCAATCCGGCGTCGGCTCGGGCGCGACCACGATGGCGAGACGATCGATATTGGCCGCCACCGCCTCGGCACGGCCGCGCGCATCGATCCGCTCGATGAGGTTGCGTCGTGGTTCGACCGATTCGACCGAGGGTCCATCCCCGATGCTCGGATGCACCCAGGCGACACGATCCCCGCAGACCACGCGCAGTTTGCGGCCGAGCAGGCCGCAGTGCAGGATCTCATCCCCGGTCTGCACCAGTGCACCGCGGCCGAAACTGGCGAGTACGGTACCGTTGCCGCGCTCTGCTACCATGCCGTTTTTCGTCGCTGGACCGCCATGAAATCACCCGAAAACCTCATTTGGATCGATCTGGAAATGACCGGCCTCAAGCCGGACTCAGACTTGATCATCGAGATCGCGACGATCGTAACCGACAAGCACCTGAATATGCTCGCCGAAGGTCCGGTATTCGCCATCCATCAAAGCGAACAGGTGCTGACGGCGATGGACGATTGGAATCGCAATCAACATGGCCGCTCGGGCCTGTGGGACCGCGTCCTTGCCAGCAGCGTCGATGCCGCTGTTGCCGAGCGCGACACGCTGGCGTTTTTGGAGAAGTGGGTCGATGCGAAGCGTTCGCCGATGTGCGGCAACAGCGTTTGCCAGGATCGGCGCTTCCTGGCGCGCCACATGCCCATCCTCGAGGCGTTCTTTCACTATCGCAACCTCGATGTCAGTACGCTCAAGGAACTGGCGCAGCGTTGGGCGCCGAAGGTGGCGGAGGGCTTTCGCAAGACCTCGACCCACCTGGCGCTCGACGACGTGCGCGAATCGATCCAGGAGCTGCAGTTCTATCGCGAGCGTTTGTTTCGGCCTCTGTAGCGGGCTCCCGAGCTCACTGCGGCCGGTCGCCGGCCAGGAACATCCACGTCTCGACCACCGTGTCCGGATTGAGCGATAGGCTGTCGATTCCCTGCTCCAGCAGCCAGCGCGCGAGCTCGGGGTGATCGGACGGACCCTGGCCGCAGATACCCACATATTTACCCTGCGCCTTGCACGCTTTGATGGCCATCGCCATTAGCGCCTTTACCGCGTCGTCGCGTTCGTCGAAGGATTTGGCGACGACGCTCGAATCGCGGTCCAGGCCGAGGGTCAGCTGTGTCATGTCGTTCGAACCGATGGACATGCCGTCGAAATATTCCAGGTAGCGATCCGCGAGCAAGGCGTTGGTCGGCAGTTCGCACATCATGATGTGCTTCAGGCCGTTGTCGCCGCGGCGCAAGCCGTTTTCCGCGAGCAGTTCAGTGACGGCTTTCGCCTCGCTCAACGTTCGCACGAAAGGCACCATCACTTGTACATTGGTCAGACCCATCTCGTCGCGAACCCGCTTCAGCGCACGGCATTCCATTTCGAAACAAGGCCGAAACACCTTGTCGATATAGCGGGATGCGCCGCGAAAGCCCAGCATGGGATTCTCCTCGTGCGGCTCGTAGTTCTTGCCGCCGATCAGGTTGGCATATTCATTCGACTTGAAATCGGAGAGGCGCACGATGACCGGTTCGGGCGCAAAGGCCGCGGCGATCTGTGCGATGCCTTCGCTGAGCTTGTCCACGTAGAACTCGATCGGGCTCCCGTAGCCTGCGATCTGCTTGCCGATGACGTCCTTGATCTCTGCGCTCTGCTTGTCGAACTCGAGCAAAGCCCGCGGATGCACCCCGATCATGCGGTTGATGATGAATTCCAGCCGTGCCAGGCCGACTCCTTTGTGCGGGATTCCGGCGAAATCGAACGCGCGGTCGGGATTGCCGACGTTCATGGTGATCTTGACGGGGATCGAGGGCATGGCGTCCAGCTCGATGCTGCGCTGGTCGAATTCCAGCACCCCGTCGTACACGTAGCCGGCATCGCCCTCCGCGCAGGAAATCGTGACCGGCTGGCCTTCCTTGATCGCGCTGGTTGCGGTTCCGCAGCCCACCACTGCCGGAATGCCCAACTCGCGCGCGATAATGGCGGCATGGCAGGTTCGGCCGCCGCGATTCGTGACGATGGCCGAGGCGCGCTTCATGATCGGCTCCCAGTCAGGATCGGTCATGTCGGCGACCAGCACGTCGCCGGCGCGCACCCGCGACATCTCCTTCACGTCGCTGATGATTCGCGCCGGCCCCGCGCCGATGCGCTGGCCGATGCTGCGTCCGGTGATGACGACCTTGGAGCGGGATTTGAGAGTAAAGCGCAGGATGGTGCGCCCGGCCCGGCTTTGCACCGTCTCGGGCCTGGCCTGCAAAATATAAATCTTGCCGGTGGAGCCATCCTTGCCCCATTCGATGTCCATGGGGGCCTTGTAGTGCTCTTCGATGATCAGAGCCTGCTTCGCCAGGGCGATGATATCGGTCTCCTCCAACGAGAAGCGGTTGCGGTCCTTGGCGGCGACCTCGACGGTGCGCACCCGCTCGTTCGAACCCGGCTCGGCGTACACCATCTTGAGCGCCTTGCCGCCGATGTTCTTGCGCAGCACGGAGCGCTTGCCGGCGCGCAACGCCGGTTTGTAGACGTAGAATTCGTCCGGGTTCACCGCGCCTTGCACGACGGTCTCGCCCAGCCCGTAAGCCGAGGTGATGAACACCACGTCGCGAAAGCCGGAGTCGGTGTCCAGCGTGAACATGACCCCTGCGCTGCCCAAATCGCTGCGCACCATATGCTGCACACCGACGGAAAGCGCCACGGCACCGTGGTCGAATTTGTTGTGCACCCGGTACGCGATGGCGCGATCGTTGAACAACGAGGCGTACACCTCGTGCATGCTCTTTAGCAGATGAGCTTCGCCGCGCACGTTGAGGAATGTCTCTTGCTGGCCGGCGAACGATGCCTCCGGCAGGTCCTCGGCCGTGGCGGACGAACGGACCGCGACGGCAAACTCCGCAACGTCGGCGCTGCCGCGCATGCTGCGCCACGCTTCGACCACCTCGGTCTGCAGTCTCGCCGGGAAGGGTGTGGCGAGCATCCATCGACGGATCTGAGCGCCTACCTCGGCCAGACGATCCACATCGTCCACGTCGAGGGCCGCCAGCACGTCGCGAATGCGCTTGTCGAGCCCATCCTGGGCGAGGAAATCACGGTAGGCGTGGGAGGTGGTGGCAAAGCCGCCCGGCACCGACACCCCGAGGTTCGAGAGCCCCGAGATCATCTCGCCGATGGACGCATTCTTGCCGCCGACGAGCTCGACGTCCGTGTTCTTTAGCTTTTCAAAGGGAATAATGTAAGGCTTCATGGTGAGCTGCTTGTCCGTCGATAGGTTAAATTGAGCAATACGGCGGCGGCGCCGCAGGTGAAGAGGTTACCGTGAGTAAGCGAACAGTGTTCTTCGTATCCGACCAAACCGGCATCACTGCAGAAACAATGGGTCACAGCCTCATGACGCAATTCGACGGGATCGAATTTCGCCAAGTGACTGTGCCATTTATCTCCACCGTTGACAAGGCGATCGAGGCGGTGCGAAAGATCGATTTGGTCGGGGAGCAGGAGGGTGTGCGGCCCATCGTATTCTCAACGCTCGTGCAGGAAGAAGTGCGCAACGTGGTCCGCGGCAGCAGCGGATTCTTCCTGGATTTCTTCGACCCATTCCTAGCACCGCTGGAGAGCGAACTCAAGACGCAATCCACCCACATGGCGAGTAGGACACACCGCATGGCCGACACGCACGCATACGCCATGCGCATCGACGCGACCAACTTCGCGCTGGCCAACGACGATGGCTCGATGGTGCGCGACTACGAGCGCGCCGACTTGATTCTGGTCGGCGTATCGCGCTCAGGCAAGACCCCGACGTGCCTGTACCTCGCCATGCAATACGGAATTTTCGCGGCCAACTATCCGTTGACCGACGAGGATCTGGAGTCGCGCAAACTGCCGCGGGCGCTGGAGGGGTACATGCGCAAGCTATTCGGACTCACCATAAAACCGGATCGATTGCAGCAGATACGCAACGAGCGCCGGCCCGACAGCCGCTACTCGTCCGCAACGCAAGTGACATTCGAGGTGCGCGCGGCGGAATCGCTGTTCGAGCGCATCGGCATTCCCATGATCGACGCGACCGAGGTTTCCATCGAAGAAATCTCCAGCAGAATTCTCGACCGCACCGGAATCGAGAGAAGGTTGCGGCCCTGACATTTGCAAGGTGCATGGTATAGTTCAGGGATGATAGCGGATCAATGGTGCAAAACTTCGTGGCGCGCACGGCCGGGCAGCTTCGTGAGCCTCATGACGTTGTACGAAAGCAATTTCGTGCGCTTGGGCTGGCTCGTCGGCGATCTGCGCGCGATCAAGCGTGGCTGCGTATCGAAGACCGAGGCCGATTGTGATCTGCATCTCACTCCGGTGGAGCTGTGCCGATACACCAGCGTGTTTCGGCTCACGTATGTGTTCGACTGCCCGGCGTCGCAAGTGCGCGATCCGGATTTGGAAGTGTGCGTGTATCACGATGCGCGTCTTGCCGAAGTGCGCAGTTTCCGGGGATTTCAGCGCCATCCGCAGCTCGCCAGGATGCAGTCGGGACTCAAGCGTGAACTGGATCAGCGCTGGACCCGCAACATGATGTTAAATAAATGGCTGGAATATTGTGCCGAGCGGGGGCATCACTTCTAGTGGTCTGAAAACGTCCACCGATGTCCCGCATATGTATGATCCGTTGAGGCGGGAACTTGATCGACAAGCTGAGTTTTCTGAAACCTGGCGCGGACGGCGGCGTGAGTCCCGACGAAGAGCGCCTGATGCAGCTCTTCCAAAATCGCGCCGGGCTGAAAAAAGCCTACGCGGATCTCAAGGATGAGTTTCATCTGCTACGCGACCGCTTGAAACAGCAGGAAGGCGCGACCATTCGCGTGCAGGAGCAATTGGATGCACTCGGCGACCTGCTGGGCGACCCCAAGACCGGCTTCGGCGCGCTGGTGTTCTTCCAACTGCGGGCGTTGTGGAAGACCTGCCATCAGCAACTGTCCAGTTTCGCCACCGATCTGGCGCGCCAGCAGGAGGCGCGCGAATTGGCCAAGCACCAGGCGGACATCGAAGCGGAGCGCCAGTCGCGGCTGGCGGATGCCGACGAGCGGCTGCGTACCGCGCAAGCCGCCGCCGACGCGGAGCGGCGAAGCCTTGTCGAGACTCAAGCCCAGATCGACCGGCTTACCGCGTTCTGGCATTACTTCAAACGCCGCCGCGCACAGAAGGGGTTGGAGGCGCTGCGCAACAGAGTGGTGGCGGCTGATGCCGCGGTCGGCGAACTGCACGCCGAGCGCAGCGGGATCGAACACGAGGCGGCCCCCGAGTTTCCGGGAATATCCTTGGCGGCCCGGCGCAACATCAATCTCGCCATCATCAGCTATGCCGAGCTTTTGTGCGAACACGTCGATGCTTTCGGTTTGGCCACGCGCGCCAAGGAATCGGTGGCGCGCCGCGTGCACGAGATGAGCTTCGGTTCGCGATCGGAGTGCGAGGGCTATATGCAGCGGGTCCAGAAGGCCCACGCTGCGGTCCTCAATCAGAAGCAGATGACGGGGGCGGTCAAGTCGAAACTCGAGCGCTTGCGCGCCACGAGCGAATATCGCAACTCGGCCGATACGGTGCCGACCGCCGACTCGCTGGTGACGGCGCCGGATTTGGATCCCGAAAAGCCTCGCGCAGCGGCGGCGGTTGCGTGGAACGTGCTCGCCGAGGATTACTGGGATTTATATACGGTATTGCTGCGCTAGCGCGCCGCGCTAGTGAATGTCGCTAATGACTGTCGGTGCGCCGAGCCTGCGTGGGGCCGTTGCGATGCGCCGTGACGGTCACCAGATCGCCGGCAATTTGCGCCGTTTCATCCAGCAAGATGCCCGCGGTCGCGTCATCCTTGATTTCCTCCAGGGACTTCACCGGCTTGACGTCGTGCGCCGTTCGCCAGGCATTCTCCCTCTCGAGCCGTTCGGCGTCCTGGCGCTTGCGTTCCGTCTCGCGCGTCGCGAGATTGAGCGACAGGGTCTTCTGGCTGCGGATCGCCTCCAAAGAGGCGATGTCCTCGCGTAGATAACGGAAGTCTGCGCCGCCGGCCGTGCGCTCCTCATGCAGCTTCTGCAGCTGCAGGGCCAAGGGCTTCAGGTCGCCTTCGACCTTGAAGGAGGCCGGCTCGATGTGATCCCACGGCAGCGCGCGATCACGGGTGCTCTCGCCCACTTCGTTGGCATCGATCAACGACGGCAACTCGATGTCGGGCGTCACGCCGCGGTCCTGAGTGCTCTCGCCGGTGATCCGATAATACTTGCCGATGGTGACGTTGAGCTGACCCAGCTCGGGCTTGCGCCCGAAAATGGTGTAGTTGAGCGGATGGGCATTCTGCACCGTGCCCTTGCCGTATGTCTGTTGTCCCACGATCAGCCCGCGGCCGTAATCCTGGATCGCACCGGCGAAGATCTCCGAGGCGGATGCACTGAATCGGTCCACAAGAACGATCAACGGACCGCTGTAGAAAATTGCGGGATTCGGATCATCATCGACCTCGATGTGGCCGGCCGTATCGCGCAATTGAACCACGGGGCCGCGGTCGATGAACAATCCGGTGAGCGACTCCGCTTCGGGCAGATAGCCGCCGCCGTTCGCCCGCAGATCCATGATTATCGCCTCGGCGCCGTCCTTGCGCAGCTCGCCGATCAAGCGCTGCACATCGCGCGTGGTGCTGCGATAGTCCTTGGCACCGGCCCGGCTGGCGTCGTAGTCCTGATAGAAACTCGGCACGGTGATGACGCCGATCTTCACCTCGCGTCCGTTGCGCGTCACGGTGCGCATGGCTTTGTGCGAAGCCTGATTCTCCAGCGAGACGCGATTGCGGGTGAAATCCACCACCTTTTGCGTCGAGCCCGGCGCCGCCCCCGCGGGCAGCAGCTGCAGTCTCACGAGCGTGCCGCCCGGACCGCGAATCTTCTGCACGACATCATCCAGGCGCCAGCCGATGACATCGACCAACTCGCCGTTCTTGCCCTCGCCGACGGCAGTGATGCGGTCATTGGCGGAGAGCTTGCCGCTGACGGCCGCAGGACCGCCTGCGATGACATCGATCACCGTCACGTAATCGTCGGTCAATTGCAGCGAGGCGCCGATGCCCTCGTAGCTCAAACTCATCTGGATGTTGTATTCCTCGGAGTTGCGCGCCGAGAAATAGTTCGAATGCGGATCCAAGGACAGAACGAAGGCGTTCATGAAAGCTTCGAAGACATCGTCGGGCTTGCTCTGGTCCATGCGCTTGGCGACGTGCTCGTAGCGTTTGCGCAGCACATCGACCACCTCCGGCCACTGCTTGCCCGCGGTGACCAGGGAGAGCGCATCGTTCTTGACCCGCTTGCGCCACAGTTCGTTCATCTCCGCGGCGTTCGCCGGCCACGGTTCCTTCTCGCGATCGAAATTGAACGATTCATCGAGGTCGAAGTCCGGCTTCTTGTTGAGCAGTTCGATGGCATACGCCATGCGCTCGCGGCTGCGTTGTTGGTAGCGGCGGAAGATGACGAAGGCAGGCTCGACATCGCCGCTCTTGATGGCGTCGTCCAGCTGATAGCGGTAGCGTTCGAATTCGGCGATGTCGCTGGCGAAGAAATAACTTCTGGCGCCATCGATGGCATCCAAATAACGGTCGAGGATCAGGCTGGAGAGTCGATCGTCCAGCGGCGCACGGCGATAGTGCTCATGGGCGACGATATCGGCGACACGGCGCGCGACGTAGGTTTCCTGGTCGGTTGGCGCGAGCACCGAGGCGGCGGCGGCAGCCGGTGCGGCGCTCGGCGGGGTCATCGCGGCGCCTAACAGGGCGGCAAGGCCCACTGCACCGGCACACACGGCGAGGCCGGTGATCCAGCGTGAACGATTGGCCTTGGGCCTATGAGTCAACACCTTAAGCGTTCTCCTGTAAACTTCGTTCCCCAATTTGCCTCAAGGCTAGAGAAGCGAGAGCTTTCTAGCAAGTGTATACGAGCTCAATGATATGCGTCCGTTCACGGTTTTGATCGGGATCGTCCTCGGATCCGCGGCGTCCATTACCTTCGGTCTGAGCACGGTTTTGATCGTATTCTGCATCTTGCGGGGCGAGCACCCCGAACTTCGACGGGAAATGCCGCAACTGGCGGGAAGTTTGCTTGCCTTCGCGGCTTTGACCGCTGCCAGCGCCGGTAGTTTCCTCGGCCAGGCCCGGGAGCGTCCGTGGCGCGGTTGGGCGCACGCCGCCACGTTGGCGGGGCTGTGCGGAGTGGTTCTTCTGTACTGGCCACGACGGGTTTGACGCATGGGTATCGAGGGAACGCCGGTGGTCATCGGCCGAGCGCGCATCGTGGCCCTGGCCCTTATATTGACGGCCTGCAGCGTTCACCCGCCGCAGCCGCCGCCATCCACGGATATCGACGAAACGGCCTACCGGGACGCCGTGCGCGTGCTGGCTTCCGATGAGTTCGAGGGCCGACGACCCGGCACGGCCGGGGCGGACAAGACGGTCGCGTTTCTGGCCGATCGCTTCCACAAGCTGGGCCTGAGGCCCGGGGACGGTACCGGCAAAACGGCCAGTTTTCTCCAGCAGGTGCCCCTGGTCGAGATCTCTCCGGGTGCCGATGCCAGCCTCTCCGTTTCGGGCCAGGGCGGTACGCGGTCCTTAAGGCTGGGCCAGGATGCGGTCATCTGGAGCAAGCGCGCCGTCCCGGAGCTGCAACTTCGGCGCAGCGACCTGGTATTCGTCGGCTACGGGACCATCGCGCCTGAATACTCCTGGAACGATTATGCCGGCACCGATGTGCACGGTAAGACGGTGGTGGTGTTGGCGGGAGATCCCGGCGTGGGCAGCAAAGAGCCCGCGGTCTTCAAGGGCAATTCGCTGACCGCGTATGGCCGCTGGGAGTACAAGGTGGAGGAGGCGGCGCGCCAAGGCGCCGCCGGCGTGCTGCTGGTGCACGACCCCGCGGTGCTGGGTTACGGCTGGAACGCAGTTCAGAACACATGGGGCGGTCCCCAGTTCGAGCTGGCGGCAGCGGACGCCTATGCGAACCGCGCCGCCATCGAAGGCTGGATACAGCTCGACGCGGCCCGCAGCCTGTTCGCCGACGCCGGACTCGATTTCCAGATGATCGCGGCTACGGCCGCGCACACGGGTTTCAAGGCCGTGCCGCTGCGGGGCAAGGTCGATGCGATCTTGAGGAACACTCTGCGCCCGTTCAACTCCCAGAACGTGATCGCACTATTGCCAGGCGGCAAGCGACGCGATGAATACGTGCTGTACACCGCGCACTGGGACAGCTTAGGGGTGGGCCGTACGCGCCCCGGCCCGGTCTTCAGCGGCGCGGTCGACAATGCCACCGGCGCGGCAGGTCTCATCGTGCTGGCGCAGTCCTTCGTGCGCACCAAGCCGGTCGCGGACCGCTCCATCGTGTTCCTCGCGACCACGGCCGCCGATTCGGGACTGTTGGGATCGACGTACTACGTCGAGAATCCGCTGTTTCCGCTGCGGCGAACCGCGGCCGTCATCGATGTCGACAGCCTGCTGCCCGGGGGGCATTCGCGCGACCTGGCGATTTTTGGTATCGGCAATACCGACATGGAGGAGACCGCCCGCGCCGTGGCGCTGCTGCAGGGGCGCGAGACGCACGCCGATCCCTTCCCCGAGCTCGGCATCTACTTGCGCTCCGACAGCTATAGCTTCGCCAGCTACGGCGTGCCGGTGTTGTTCGCGCAATCCGGCATCGATGATGCGGCCCACGGACCGGCCTGGGGCAGGGCGCGACGCCAGGATTTTCTGGCGCAGCGCTATCATCAGCTCGGCGATAAATATTCGGCCGACTGGGATGTGGTCGGCGCGTTGGATGATTTGACGCTGTACTACGAGGTGGGCAATCGAGTGGCGCGCAGCCGCCGCTTTCCGCGCTGGTATCCGAACAGTGAGTTTCGCGGCTCGCGCCGCCACGCCCCCGATGCGGAGGCTCCCTCCGACTAGCGCGGCGTTCTCAGCGCTTGCCGACGCGCGCCCAGTTCCTGGTTCTGTCGAAGCTGCCGGACGTGTTGTAGGGATCGTTGCCGCTGGCTACGCGCGCAGACTTTACCGGGACGTCGACAGTCTCGAGTTGCAGCGGCTGCTGCGCGGCCCTTGGCCGACGCGGCCCGCGCGCGCCGAAACGCAAGCTTGTATCCACGTTGTCTCGATTGACTTGATCGTTTGCCATCGTCGTTCTCCGCCCATGCTTATCAGGTCGACCCAACCGTTGCGTGGAATGTTCCCAAATCCCGGCAACTGAAGGCGCGCGACGTGGCGAATCTGTGACGCGCAGCAAGCTGCCCTGAACATAAGGCGGCGCCGCGTGCAACTTCGGTTTGCTTACCGCGCAACCGCGGCGGTTTGACGGCTGAAGGGAACCGAACGATTTCGCCCGTGCAGCTTGGCGGTGTAGAGCGCCTGATCGGCGGCCGCGACCAGATCGGCAGGATCCGAGAAATGCGTATGCGCATCCAGGGTTGCGCATCCGATAGATACCGTGACGTTGGCGCGCTCGGAACCCATCACATGACCGGTGTTGCGAAACGCCGTCACGATGCGCTCGCAAATGGCATGCGCAGTCTGTGCGTCGGTGGCCGGCAGCACGACGATGAATTCTTCTCCGCCGTAGCGGGCGATCATATCGGTCTCGCGCGTATTGCCGCGCAGAATGCGCGCGGTGGCCTGCAGCACGCGGTCGCCGGCTTGGGCGCCGAAAATCTCGTTGATGTTCTTGAAGTCATCCAAATCCGCGAACGCCACGCTCAAGGGCCATTTGTGGCGCGTGGCATGGTCGAATTCACGCGATAAAAACTGTTCGAGGTACGCGCGGTTGTAAACGCCGGTCAAGGTGTCGCGCCGCGTTTCTTCTTCCACCTCCAGCGTGCGTGAGGCCGCGTTGTCGACTGCCGCACGCAAGGTATTGATCTCGCGCAGCGCGTGCAGGTTGCGCAGCATCAACACTTCGCGAGCGTGCTCCAGAATCAACTCGGGATGCTGCTTCGACAGCAGTTCCGCCTCGAAGATGGCTTCGGTCTCCGGGATCATCGAGCCGATGGTCCCCAACACCTGGCCGAACGCCATTTTGTCCAAGCCGAGGCCGCGTTCGGCGCGCAGCGCGGTCTCTGCGAATTGCCGTTGATGAGGTTCCTGCAGGAACAAATCGGCGATCGGGCCCGACAGCGCGACGCAGCGCTCGAAAATCTCCGCGGGCTCCGCCGTGAAGCTTTGCTGCAGGCGGTGGCTGTGCGCAATTGCCGTGTGCAGACGCTCGGGCAGCTGCCAATTTCGCATCATCCAAGCGCCTATGTAGGCATGATCCACCTGCAGGCGCTTGGTCTCCAGCTCCGAGAGGGCAACGTGGTCCTGTTGCAACGCGTCTATGCCACGGTACAAATCGGGCAGCGACTGGTCGAGAGCCAGCATCCCGACATCCTGCAGCAGCGCCGCCAGGAAGATTTCCTCCGCCAACGATTGGTGCAGAAAATCGCTGAGGGCTCGCGCGGCGGTGGCGGACAGCAGCGCGCGGCGCCAGTAATACCTGTAGTCGAGCCCGTTGGATTTCGCGCCGCGCAGGGATTTCACCAGGGAGAAGCTCAGTGCCAGCGTTAGAGTGGCATTGAGTCCCAGCACCACCAACGCCTGGCGCAGGTTCTCGCTCTTGCGGCGCTGCGCGTACAGCGGTGAATTGGCGATGCGCAGCACCTTGCTCGACAGCGCCGAATCCATGCTCAGCGCCTTGGCGACCTTGCCCATCTCGATCTCGGGATCTTGGGCGAGCTCGATGATGTGGGCCGCCACACCCGGAGGTGACGGGAAGTTTACCGAGAGTCGCAGTTGCGCTTCGATCTCAGGATTCAATCGCTGCTCCAAGAGAAACAACATCGGATCAATGTCCGCGTATTGCCTCTTAGCGTCAGCGCCGCGCTAAACTTGAGAGATTAAGTCACACCGCGCCGGTGCCGGCGCGCCACCAGAGGCGCAGAGCCCTGAAAAGCAGGTAAAGCCCATAGGGACCGAGAAATACCAGCCAGGAGGCGATGGATCCCTGCTGCAGGCCGGTAAACAAGCTGGCATACAGGGCCCCGAGGCTCGCCCCCTCGTAGCGGCCCAGTGCCGCCACCCCGGCGTAGAAGATCAAGACCGGCATCAGGGCGACTCCGGCGAGCAGTCCCGCGGCGACTACCGCCGCCTCGAGCGCCCAGGGGCGGCCGCG
>Ga0302326_10001568_pt1 | contig 57789 bp, 47 predicted proteins | sample Palsa_T0_3_FD_202264 | JGI IMG/M metagenome (GOLD analysis project Ga0302326, IMG submission 202264) | Peat permafrost microbial communities from Stordalen Mire near Abisko, Sweden - Palsa_T0_3 | ecosystem: Environmental > Terrestrial > Soil > Palsa > Peat permafrost | place: Sweden: Abisko...
CTACGAGTTCCGCACCGACTCTTCCGAAGCCTTCATCTTCATCGCCGCCAGCAAAATCCTCCTCGCTCGTCTCGCGAAACCTTCCCTCTGACTTTCGGTACACACTCTTAGCCGATCCTGCATTTGCGGGAGAGACGCTCAAGGCGCAATCGGGGCAATTCTAATCTTAATCTTGCTCCTAATCCTAGCGGTTTTAAAACATCCAACATCCGACATCCAATTGCCCGCCAGGAGAGTTCTCCCTTGTGTGGTGGGGCATTCCGGGGCGCAATATCCAACATGGCCGCCGCGTGTACCTCTCTCTCCCGCCGCGCCTTCCTGCGCGCCTCGGTGGCGGCGCTGGCTGCCGGCGGGTTGCAGGCCGACGAGGCGCCCAAGCGCCGCTCGATTCGGAAAGGTTTCTTTCTCTCATCGTTCCCCGACAAGAAACTGCCGCTCCTGGAGCAGTTCAAGATGATCAAGGAGGCGGGGTTCGAGGGGGTGCAGCCACATGCGCTCATGGACCAGGAGGAGATCTTGCGCGCCCGCGACGCCGCCGGGTTGGTCATTCCAAGTGTCGCCGTCGGCGGGGAAACGCTGAGCATCGGCAATCCCGATCCGGTGGTGCGCGGGCGGGCGGTGAAGGCGCTCAAGCTCGCGCTTCAGGATGCGAAACGCTACGGCGCGGGCCTGGTGCTCGCGTTTGCCGGCGGCGTTGACGAAAAGGTTGGTTACGCGGAAAACTGGGAGCACTCGCAGGCCGGTATCCGCGAGGCGCTGCCGCTTGCCGCGGAACTGGGCGTGAAGATTACGATCGAGAACGTGTGGAACAATTTTCTCCTTAGTCCGCTGGAAATGGCGCGCTACGTCGATGAGTTCAGCAGCCCCTGGGTGGGCATCAATTTCGACATCGGTAATGTCATGTCCATCGGCTGGCCGGAGCAGTGGATTCACACCCTGGGCAAGCGGATAGACCTGGTCCACGTCAAGGAGTTCAGCCGCAAGAAGTACGAGGAAGAAGGGCTGCGCAAAGGTCTGCAGGTGGAGTACCTCGAGGGCGACAACAACTGGCCGGCGATCATGCACGCGCTCGATGAAATTGGCTGGACGGGCTGGGCGGTGGCCGAACCGGCCTACCGTCCGCCGGGCGTCGAAGCCGCGGAGCGGCTCCGGCAGATTTCGGAGAAGTGGGACAGGATTGCGGCGAGTTAGGAGGGCGCTGCTTTCGGCTTTTGAAATTGGACCACGGATTTCACAGATTACTCGATTCTCCTTGTGAATAAATCGTCCAATGACAAGCGTGCCGGTTTCTTTCGTGTGATGTTCCGCAGACCGGAGGTGAGGCGTGGTTTGGCCGCTGACTTCAAGCGCTTTCTGCGACGGTCTCTGGTCATCCTCCTCGGATGTGCCATCGGGCTGCCCCTGATATCGGGTCCAGGGTACCCGTGGCGGGACTTGCTCGTGATCGCTGGATTATTGCTTGCTTACTGGCTCTACCGGCTGCTGCGAACGGCAATCTCCGCATATGAGGCGATGCGGCGGGAGCGCACGGGCGATCATTAGGATATCTCAGCGATGTCCGTCGTCACCATTACCTATCTGGAAATGACCTCTGCCGCGGAGCTTCGGCCACGGTTTTGCGCGGATTCGCGGTTTGGCGTGCGCGAGGCGGTGGTGCGCCAGTGGCATTTGAATCGTTTTCTCTATTCCTTGGTGGGTGGGTCTTGGGAGTGGACCGACAAGCAATCGTGGAGTGACGAGCAATGGCAGAGCTATGTGCATTCGGACGGGCTTCGCACGTTCCTCGCTTTTTTTGAAGGGGCCATCGCCGGGTATTATGAATTGCGCCGGGACGAAATGGCGGCGGTCGAGATCGCGTATTTTGGGCTCGCGCCGGAGTTCATCGGGCGTGGTTTCGGCGGCGCCCTCCTGACCGATGCGCTCCAGCGCGCGTGGGCCTGGGATGCGCGGCGGGTGTGGGTACACACTTGCACGCGGGATCATCCGGCAGCGGTGAAAAACTACCAGGCGCGAGGGATGGTGGTGTATGATGTGAAGGAGGCCTGAAGTTCGTTACAGACTTTTGAAGAACATCCAATCCTCACCAAGGATCGCCGGCTCAATGACGAGTGTAGACCTCGCGCCCGTCCATGTACGTGGCCAGGACCTGGATGTCTCGGATCTCGTCCTCGGGGCAGGTCAGGATGTCGCGGTCGAGGACGATAAAGTCGGCGCGCTTGCCGGGTTCGATTGAGCCGGCCTGGTTCTCATTGAAGAGCAGGTAGGCGTTGTTGCGCGTGTAGAAGCGGATGGCTTCCTCCCGCGTGAGCGCTTCCTCGGGGTGCAATCGGCCTTCGTACCATTTCGCGCGGCGGGTGACGGCCGTGGCCATCCCGAGGAAGGGATTGTAGGGATTGATGGAGCGCAGCGAACCGATCTTTTGCATGTGATCGGAGCCGCCGCCGATCATCACCCCGGCGGCGAAGAGGCTATGGAGCGGCTGAAACCAACGCAGGCGATCGTTGCCGAATTGGGCCATGAGGGTGCGCGTGTCGAGATAAAGCCAGGCGGGCTGGAGGTCCATGACGACGCCAAGGCGCGCGGCCTGGTCGATGGCTTCGCGGCTTTGGAAATTGGCGTGGGTGATGCACGGGCGAGTCTGCCGGATGGGCATCTCGTGCGCGACGGTTTCGTAGGCGTCGAGCAAGGTTTGCACGGCGCCGTCGCCGACGGAATGCGCGGTGAATTGCAGTCCATTCTCGACGGCGGTGCGCACCATGGGGACCAGCTTTTCCGGGGGGATGAAGAGGACGCCCCGATAATTCGGGTCGGTGATTGCGTAGATTTTGCTCACGCCCCAAGGCTCGCGCAGATAGGCGCTGCCGGTGAGCATGCCGCCGTCAAGATAGGTCTTGGTGCCAATGATGCGGACGAGGCCGTCCTTTTGCTGGAAGAGCGGATGCCGGGCGACGGCGCGGATGCGTTCCTGAACTTGCTCAATGGGACCGATGGAACTGACATCGTGGGAGATGGCGATGCGCAGGGTGAGTTCGCCGCGATCGCGCATGGTGGTGTAGAGGCTGATCGCGCTGGGCACGGCGTCGCGGTCGGCGATGCTGGTGAGGCCCACGGAATTGTAATCGTGAAAGAGGGCCGTAAGGCGTTTGAGCCGGTCGACCTCCGAAGGGACGGTGTCCACGGGTGTGACCTTCACGTAACGGGTGCAATTACGCAGGATGCCGGTGGGTTCGCCGGTCTGTGGGTCCATTTCGGCGAAGCCCGAGCCGCCGTCGGTGACTTTGAAATTGCGGTCGATGCCGCTGAGCTTGAGGGCGAGGGAGTTGAGGGAAGCATCTGGCCCGGTGTGATAAAGCACCGGGTGTCGCGGCGCGGCCTGGTCGAGTTCGGCGCGTGTGGGATAGCGCTGTTCGCGCAGGCGGGTGATGAAGATCTGATCGAGCACGATCCATTCGCCCTCGGGTGTGACTTGGGCGCGCGCCCGAATGTAATCGAGGACGTCCTGGATGGATTCGAAGTCGGGAATCGGGTGATCAAATTCGGTCATCGACGCGGCCGTGGGGTGGGTGTGCGAATCGATGAGACCAGGAAGGACGGTGTGGCGGCCGAGATCGATGACCTGGGTCCGGTCAGTTTTAGTCTGGAGGATCTCGTCGTTCGTCCCGACTGCGACGATCTGTCCGGCGCGGATGGACATGGCTTCGTGGATCGAGAAGCGGTCATCGACGGAGAGGATTTTGGCGTGGTGGAGGATGAGGTCGGGTGGGTCGGCACCGTGGGCGCGCGTGACGAACATCGTCGCGAGGAGGCCGCTTCGGATGAGGAGGGCGATCTGGGTGGGGGCGCGCATACGGGGAGGGGAAAGGGGAAAACATCCAACATCCAACACCCAACATCCAACATTCAATTATCCTGGGTCCGGACGGCGTTTCCTTCGGCGAAGCAGAGCTTCGCAGACAATTGCGTTCCCAAGCTGGAGCTTGGGAACGAGCGCGCGCGGCGCGAGGGGACACCGGCCCATTCGATAGGCTCAGGGCAGGCTCGCGGCGTCCCTAGCCACGACAAGTGCATGACACGTTCCAGGGAAGGAAGGCACGGGAGCCGGCGCGGAGCGCCGCACGTATGCGGACCTGTGGTGGTCTATCAGCTATCAGCGATCAACTCTCAACCATCAACTCTCCTCGCCTACGCGAGGAGAGTTGACTTCAGCGCGAGCGTACCAAACGGCCTCGCCGTCACCCCACATCGCGTGCACACCTCCGTTGCGATCTGCGACCAAGCTTGGCGGCGTGACACAAGGTCCTCTTGATCCAAAGAGCCCCCGATTGTTGGGCGACAGAAAACGAACCCTGGCCCAATCGCTCAACGGCGTGGAATCGTTTTGCCCCGAGGTCGCGAGCCACGCTTGTCGCCCCGACGGGTCGGGCGTGACGACCAGCCCTTGCTTTCCGACTCGCGCAATCTGCTTGCCATTCGCTCGGGCCAGACCGTTGTAAGCGTCAAACGAATCTGCGGCGCAGGCCGGGGAGATCGCCAGCTTGAACGAGAAGAGTGCGGAAACCAACAGCGGGTGGAGGTGGGCGAGTCTCATCGCAGAAGGTGTCTTCTTCCTGTCCCGGAAATTTTGCAAGTGCGCGGAGTTACCGTCGCGGGCGCAGGGCGCTCTGCGCCCCGGGGCAGTGTTTATCGGGCGGGAATTTACGTGTCCCCACAGTCCGTAAACGGATCATGCTTCGCTACTGTCGCAGGCGATTGAAAAGAACTGTCAGCTGGTCCGCACAAATTCACGCCGACCGAGTCCGGGGTGGATCGTCACGGCGAGGCCACAGGTGGCGCTTTAGACGCCCTTAGCCAAACAACTCCACCAAGGGCTTTCCTTCTGCGAGGAGATTGTAGGGGCGGCCCAACATGTCGGTCGCCTCGAGATTCGTGATACCCATCGCGTGATACACGGTCTTCACGACATCTTCGGGAGCGATGGGGCGATCCTTCGGATATTCCGCGCGCGCATCCGTGGCGCCGAGTTCCTGACCTCCGCGCACTCCGCCTCCCGCCATGAGCACGCTCATGCACGCCGTCCAGTGATCGCGTCCCGCGCCGCCAGTGCCGCCAGAGCGGACATCACCGACCCGCGGTTTGCGGCCCATTTCACTCGTCACCAGCACCAGCGTGTCGTCGAGCAGTCCGCGCTGGGCGAGGTCTTCCAGCAGAGCGGAAAACGCCTGGTCGAATTGCGGCAGGAGATATTTCTTCAGGCAATTGAAGTTATCCGCGTGCGTGTCCCATCCACCGGCACTTTTGCATTGCGCGGCGATCCTCTCGTCCTCCTTCCAGAATACCGTGACAAAGGGCACGCCCGCCTCGACCAACCGGCGCGCCATGAGCAAACTGGTACCATTGACGGTATTCCCGTATCGGGCCCGCAATGAGGCCGGTTCCGAGGCAATGTCGAAGGCGCTCTGTGCGCCGCCCGAAGCGAGAAGGCTAAAAGTGCGCTCCTGCTGGCGCAGATACGTTTGCACCTGCATCTCATCGTCCAGGTCGCGTCGGGCCTGGTCGAAAGCGCGCAACAGCTCCCGCCGCGCGTCCATGCGTTCCGCGCCAACTCCACGTTCGAGCGTGAGCGTGGGCGCGGTGAACTTCAACGGCTCATCGAAGCTGCCGTAAAGATAGAAGGGATCTTGTTCGATTCCCAGTCGACCCGCGAACTGTCCGGGCCGGGTGTAGGGCAGCTTGCTCGGTTTGTGCGGCAGGGTGATGACCTGCGGCAGCTTGGGATGGAGCGGGAGTCGCGAACCGACCACCGATCCCAGGAATGGCCAGTCGTCCGCATGAGGCCTGCGGTCATTGCCCTGCTGCTTGAATGTCAGGTCCGGCGGATGCCCGGTCAGGTTATAGTAATAACCGGCGTGATGATCCCCGGTCGCCTGTCCGCCGTCGCTGACGCCGTGAACGAGGGCAAAACGATGCGCCTGTCGGCCGAGCAACGGCAGATGTTCGCAGAGGTGGATATTCGGCGAAGTGGTGCGGATCGCCTGGAACTCTCCACGAAACTCCAACGGTGCGTCGGGCTTCATGTCCCACATGTCGATGTGCGAGGCGCCGCCGCAGAGGAAAAAAAGAATCGTGGATTTGGCGGGTTTGCGCACCGCGGCCGCTTCATTCAGCAGTGCCGGCGCCCCCAAAACTCTTGGCGCAAATCGCAGCCCGGCCAGCCCCATCGTCGATGCCGTGAGAAAAGCCCGGCGATTCATTGGGGGTTGAAAATGAACCGAATTCATCGTGGCAACGGGAAATGCTTTACCCTAGGCGAAGAGCTCTTTGACGACGCGGGCCTCCTGGCCATCCACCAGCGAGGCGTTCACGCCGTTGCGCTTGTAAGCGAGCTTGGTGTAGTCGAGGCCGAAGGTTTGCAGGAGCGTGGCGTGCCAGTCGTAATGGTGGACGATGTCCTTGACGGCGCGGTGGCTCCATTCGTCGGTCTCGCCGTGGACATAGCCGCCCTTGAATCCGCCGCCGGCGACCCAATGGGTGAAACCGAAGGTGTTGTGGTCGCGGCCCCATTTTGGCGCGGCCGGCGTCATTTTGCAGCACCGGCAGCCGGCCCATTTCGCCACCCCACTGCACGACCGTCGAGTCCAGCAGGCCGCGCTGCTTGAGATCGGCAATGAGCGCGGCGCACGGTTGATCGACGGCGAGGCAATTCTTGGGCAACTGGGAAATCAACAAGCTGTGCTGGTCCCAGATCTGGCCGGAAGCGAGCACTTGCACGTAGCGGACGCCCCGCTCGACGAGCCGGCGGGCGATGATGCAGCGCGCGGCGTAATCGCGGGTCTCGGCCTTGTCGACGCCGTAGAGTTTCTTGATGTACTCGGGCTCGCCGGAGATATCCAGCGCCTCCTTGGCGGCGGTTTGCATGCGCGCGGCCAGTTCGTAGCTCGAAATGCGCGCCTGAAGATCGAGTTCGCCCGGATGCTGCGCGAGATGTTCCTCATTGAGGTCCTTGAGCAAATCGAGCTGCCGGTCCTGCGGTTTGCCGGCGAGTTCCGGGGGTGGGTCGAGGTTGAGAATGTGCGGCTCGCTGGGGCGAATGAGCGTGCCTTGATAGAGCGCGGGCAGCCAGCCGTTGGTGTAGTGTTCGCCCTGGAAGGTGGGCAGGCCGTTGGGATGCGACAGGACCATGTAGGCGGGCAGTTCCTGCGACTCGCTGCCCAGACCGTAAGTGAGCCACGAGCCCACCGTGGGCCGGCCCGCGCTGATCCGGCCATTGTTGATCGCATACAGGCCCTGCGCGTGGTTGCTGACTCCGGATTGCATCGACCGGATGAGGGTGATGTCGTCAACGATTTCGGCGAGCCCCGGAAGCAGTTCGCTCAATTCCATGCCGCACTGGCCGTGCTGGGAGAATTTAAAGGGCGAACCGAAAACTTTGGCGGAGGCTTGGGCGAGGTTGTCGTATTTGATGTCGCCGGGAAATTTCTGGCCGTCGTAATTCTGCAGCATCGGCTTGGGATCGAAGAGGTCCATCTGCGACGGGCCGCCCATCATGAAGAGGCAGATCATGGCCTTCGCCTTCGGCTCGAAATTCGGCTTCTTGGGGAGCAGATCGTAGCGGATGGGGCCGTCGATGTTGGGCTTGACCGGGGCGGCGAGAAGCCCGTCCTGCCGGAGCAACGAGGCGAGCGCGAGGGTGCCAAGGCCGAAGCCATTGGCCTGCAGGAAGTGGCGGCGGGAGCAGAGGCGTACGGGGCTCATAAATGACGAATGACGGAGTGGGACGTGCTCAGTGCTCAGTGCTCAGTATCGAGTTACGAGCGCGGTGGGGCTTCTGACTGAGAACTGAGAACTGAGAACTGAGAACTGGTTGGTGGAAGACATGAGCTGGTGCGATCTATTCCACATAGAGAAACCGGTTGGAACTGAAGAAGACCTGGCAAAGGCTGGCGAGTGCTTCGAGCTGCGGGTCGGGGGCCGGAGCGTCTTTCGCCGGCGGGAGGCCCTGGTCGTAGGCGCGGATGGCCTCGGTCTGCTCGGCGAGATAGGCGAGGCTGCGCAGCAGGTCCTTGGGCGTGGGGTCGCATCCGTAAAGGATGTGCCAGGCCTGGGTGATCTGTCCGCGGGCATCGCCGGGCACGTCCTTGCGCAGGCGTGCGGCCAGGGTGTGGGCCGAATCGAGCATGAAATCGTCGTTCATCAGCAGGAGCGACTGCGGCGCCACGGTGGTGCAATTGCGCGCGTCGCAGTTGGGAGTCATCGTCGGTTCGTCGAAGGTGTCGAGGATCGTGAGCGGAGCTTTGCGGCGGACCTGGATGTAGATCGAGCGGCGGAAATCGCCCGGACCCCGGCTCACGACCTTGATCACGTCGCGGTTCTTATTGAGTTGCTCCTGGCCCACGACGATGCGTCCGCCGGGATCGCGGGCGATGCCGATGGGCTCGCCGAAAGCTTCACGATCGAGCGTGCCGGCAGCGGCGAGCATGGAATCGCGCAAGGCCTCGGCATCGAGGCGCTGGAGCTTGAAACGGCCGTAGAAACGATTGTCGCTGTCGGCCAGAAGCGAGGCGTCGTTGCGCGAGGACTGCCGGTAGACCGTGCTCAGGACGATGAGCCGCTGCAGGCTCTTCAGTTTCCAGCCGCCGCCCATGAATTCGCTGGCCAGCCAGTCGAGCAATTCCGGATGCGTGGGCCGCTCGCCGAGGACGCCGAAATCGCCCGGCGTATTGACGATCCCGCGGCCAAAATGATTGAGCCAGAAACGATTGACCAGAACGCGAGCCACAAGCGGGTGCTGGCCGCTCACGAGCCAGCGGGCGTAGGCGAGCCGGCGACCGCTCGTACCGGAGGAGACTGCCACCGGCTTGAATGGCTCGATCTGCGGCTGGGCGAGGATGGTCAGTTCGCCGGGCCCGACCAGTTGTTTGGGCTGATCGTGGTCGCCGCGATAGAAAAGATGCGTCTCGGGGACATGGCCTTTGACCTCCGTGAGCGCCATGACCTGGCCTTCGGGCGGCTTGGTGGCACGCAATTTGGTGGCTTCGGCGCGTTTGTCAGTGACTTGTTTGAAGAGTCCGGCGTCGTAAAGATCGAGCGAGTAGAGCGCCAGGGCCGACGGGTATTTCTTGATGAGCGCCTTTTGCTCCGGTGTTCGATCCTTTTCCGCGGTGGCTCGGGCCGCGCGATATGGTTCGCGGTCCTCCTCGGGCAGCTTGAGGATTTCCTTCTCGAAAATCTGATCCAGGAACTTCTTGTCCATCGCCGCGGCTTCGGTGTCGATGGCTCGGGCTTGTTTCTCGATTTCGTCGGCTTTGGCGTGTTCTTCCGGTGTGTAGAGCGAATAGAGGCGTTGCGCTGGTGTGCGCCAGGTTTCCCAGTCAAAGGCCGGTTCGAAGACGGCGCGGAGCCGGTAGTAATCGGCCTGCGAGATCGGGTCGAAGCGATGATCGTGGCATTGCGCGCAGCCGACCGTGAGGCCGAGGAGCGAGGAGGAGACGACCTTTAATTCCTCAGCGATGACCTGGTTGCGCGCGAGCTTGGCGTCGTCGACCGGATCGCCGGTGCCGTCGGGCGCCATGCGCAGGAAGCCGGTGGCGATCACGTCATCGCGGGTTTGCGGGTCGAGCACGGCTTGCTGCGTGGAGGTCTGGGTCGCGCCGGCGAGTTCGTCGCCGGCAATTTGCTCGACGATGAAGTCGCTCCAGGGTTTGTCGCTATTGACGCTGCGAATGACGTAGTCGCGGTAGCGCCAGGCATCGGGCCGCACGGAGTCGGCCTCGGAAAAACCGTTCGAGTCGGCATAGCCCGCGATGTCGAGCCAGTGCCGCGCCCACCGCTCGCCGTACGCTTGTGAAGCCAGCAACCGGTCGACGACTTTCTCGTAGGCATCGGGCGATGGATCGGCGAGAAAGGCATCCACTTCCTCCGTCGTCGGCGGCAGGCCGGTGAGATCGAACGTCACACGCCGGATGAGGGAACGCTTGTCCGCGTCCGGTGCGAAATCGAGATGCTGCTCGCGGAGCTTGGCGAGCACGAAGGCATCGATCGGTGTGCGCACGCGGAAGGCATTGTCCAGCTTCGGCACGGGCGGACGCGTGATCGGCCGAAAGCACCAGAATGAGCGGTCTTCGTCGGTAATGAGGAGCCCGGGCGCCAGCGATTCGGGTTCGGCCTTCGCGGTCTTCGCGCCTTCGCTGACCCAGCGCTCCAGGATGGTCAGTTCCGCCGGGGTGAGCTTTTTGCCTTTTTTCGGCATTTCGCCTTCGCGGATCACGCGGACGATTTCGCTCTCGCCGGGCTTGCCGGGCACGAGGACGTGGTCGCCGTCCTCAGTGTCCCGGTCCATGAAGCGCCGGAGGCGGAGGTCAATGCCGCCCTTGGGTTTTTCCTCTTCGCCATGGCATTGGACGCAGTGGGCTTTGAGAATCGGCCGCACATCATGCTCAAAGGTAAGCACTTGCGACTCGGCGTCGGCCAGCGCTGGGACGAGCAGCGCAAGGGCGAGCGCGAAGAGGAGTGTGCGTGGGTGGTTCACGAAATTCCCCGGCATAACCTTCTGGCGGACAGGTTCCTTAGAATGGTTAAATGTGCGGGTCGGGTTGGCTTCGGCGATGGTCCGCCCGTGACTGCGACCGTGGCCAGCGGTATTCGTCCTCTTTGTCCTGCCGGTCCTGGTCGTCCGATTCCTCCCATCGCACCGCAAACCCGCCCGGAACGATGATACACTCGCTTTCTCTAATCCCTATGCAAAAAGTAAACACCAACGAAATGGCCGAAATGTCCTGGTCCTCGCCCAAGGGAAAATTCGGCGGCTTTGGCCGCGAAGTTTCCGAGGCGCTGGGGCGCAAGCCGGAATCCATGAATTTGCACGAACGGCATCCATTCGACGTGGAAATCCTCCGCCTGGCGCCGGGGCAGACGCCGTATCCATACCATTCCCACAGCGCCCAATGGGAATTCTATCACGTGATCTCGGGCCGGGGTGTGGTCCGGCACGAAGGCGGGACCACGCCCATTGAGGAGGGTGACGCCATCCTGTTCAAACCCGGCGAACCGCACCAATTCACCAACACCAGCGGGCAGGATCTGGTGATCTACGTCGTGGCGGACAACCCGATCGGCGAATCGTGCCACTACCCGGATAGCAAGAAATGGATCGTCCAGTCGCCGGAGCGCCGGCTCATCCGTTCCGAGCCGCTGGATTATTACGATGGGGAGGAATGAGCCTCCCTGCGGGCAAAGGCGCGGCGGAGAGCCACTAAGCACTTACTATAATGCCTGACATCCAGACTCAACCCGAAAACACCAGTCCATCCGCCAACGGACACAGGCTCTGGTTTCCTGCAACCGTCGCTCTCCTCGCGGCAGTCGGCGTCGCGATGATTCGCCTTCAACCGGAGTTGGAGCGTAACTACAAGGGCTGGGGCACCTCCGTGGTGCTGGTCCTCGCGGTCTTGCTGGGCTTGATCTGGTTTCTCTTCCTCAGCCGGGTGGCGTGGCGGCTGCGTGCGGCCGTCTTTGCCGTGCTGGCGCTCGGGGGTTTTGGTTTGACCAGGCTCCTTCATGTTGCCGGGACAGTGAACGGTACCGGTCTTCCCAAGCTGGCCTGGCGCTGGACGGCGAGCCACGCACCAAGTCTCTCCACCCTTCCGATCACTGGTCCTGCGGATGTCACCCTCCCATCCGCCGCACTGCAGAGTCTCGTCGATGTGCCGCAGTTCTTTGGCCCCAACCGGGATGGCGGCGTCCACCACGCGAAGCTCGCGCGTGACTGGAACTCCACTCCGCCCAAACAACTCTGGCGCGAACCGATCGGCGCGGGTTGGTCGGCGTTTGCCGTGATCGGTGGACGCGCCTACACCCAGGAGCAGCGGGGTGAAAACGAAGCGGTCACCTGCTACGACGTCCTCACGGGATGGTTGCTCTGGGCACACACAAATCCCGTTCATTTCCAGCAATGGCAGGGCGGCGACGGACCGCGCGCCACGCCCACACTGGATGGCGGGAGTGTTTTCGCCATCGGCGCGACGGGCATCCTCGATTGCCTCGAGGCCGCGACCGGCCGGCGCCTTTGGTCGCACGATGTGCTGACGGAGAACAAACTGGAAAACCTCGTCTGGGGTGTGAGCGCATCGCCCTTGGTGTTCGATGATACGGTCGTCGTTACCGGTGGACTGACCAACGGCCCAACCGTCATCGCCTATCGCCGGTCCGATGGCGCACCGCTGTGGCGAGCGGGCACCGACAAGGCCAGTTACGCCTCGCCCATCCTGGCCACCCTCGCCGGTCGTCGCGTGGTCCTTTCCTTCAATGCATCTTCGCTCACCGCCTACGATCCGGCGACTGGGGAAATCCTGCTCAACTATCCGTGGTCTGACGACAAACGGCCAAAAGCTTCACAGCCAGTAGTCATCGGCGACAATCGGGTCTTCATTTCCGCAGGCTACGGCGCGGGCTGTGAGTTGGTGGAAGTCAAGGCCGGTGCGGATGGCAAACTTCTCGCGACCCAGGTCTGGAAGAACCTGCACATGAAAACGCAGTTCAACAGCGTCGCTGCGCGCGATGGATTTCTTTACGGCCTCGACGATGGGCTGCTCGCGTGCGTCGAAATCGACACCGGCGCCCGGAAATGGAAAGACGGCCGCTACGGCTCCGGCCAGACGCTGCTCGTCGACGACCTGGTGATTATCCAAAGCGAACCCGGCGCGGTCGTGCTCGCGGAAGCGAAACCCGACGGCTTCAAGGAACTTGGGCGGATTTCCGCCTTGAGCGCCAAGACCTGGAATCATCCCACGCTCGCCGGGCGTTACCTGCTCGTGCGCAACAGCGAGGAGATGGCCTGTTACGAATTGCCGCTTCAGAACAGCCCCGGGACCGCGATCAGCGCCGCGCCTCCCAACGCACTTGAACGCACGCCTTAGCCGTCTCCATGCAAATGCCGAATCTGCTTGAGTAGCGAGTTCGCAACGAGAAAATCAGCCCACTCAACCCCTCCAGCCTATGAGGAACGATTCGTCCGGGAGATTCCGAGCTACTAAAATGGGAAATCCCGATTTAAGAAGTAGGAAGTAAGAAATTTGGCTTAAGGCGCGATTCTCTCGCGCTGGTCGCGGGTGCGGAATTATGGTCGCGGCAAGCCATGAAACGCTTCCTCCCTCTCACCGCCCTGCTGCTGGCTCCGCTGGCTGGTCTCCGCGCTGAACCGCCCCTGGCGGTTTTCCCAGGAAAGCATTGGGACAAAATCGACAACCCCGCGCAATCTGGATGGTCTGCCGCCAAGCTGGACGAGGCCCACCAATTTGCCAAAAACGCGGGTTCCGCGGCGCTGCTCATCGTGCATCGTGGAAGAATTGTCGATGATTGGGGAGCCACGACGCAGCGGTTCAACGTGCATTCGATTCGCAAGAGTTTCCTGAGCGCCCTCGTCGGCAGGGAAGTCGAGGCGGGGAAGATTCACCTCGACGATACCTTGGAAAAACTGGGTATCGATGACCTTGAACCCAGCCTCACGCCCGCGGAGAAGCAGGCCACGGTGGTGGACCTCTTGAAGGCGCGTTCCGGCATCTATCACCTGGCGAATTATGAAACCGATACGATGAAAGCCCGGCGTCCGGAGCGTGGCAGCCATCCGCACGGCACCTATTTCTTTTACAATAACTGGGACTTCAATGCGCTCGGCACCATCTATGAACACGCCGCCGGCAGGAGTGTCTTCGAAGGCTTCCAGCACGGACTGGCCGAGCCTTTGCAGATGGAGGACTTCCGCATGGAAGATACGGAATACGTGCGTGGGACGGCTTCCCTGCATCCCGCATATTTGTTTCACCTGACCGCGCGCGATATGGCCCGCGTCGGCCTGCTTTACGCCCGCGGCGGCCAATGGCGCGACCAGCAGGTCGTTCCGGCGCGTTGGGTGGCCGACAGCATTGTGCCCTACTCAGCGGCCACCAAGGCCGACGGCCGAGCGTATGCCGGCTATGGCTATTTGTGGTGGACGAGTTGGGAGGGACAGCAATTTGAGAATGTCAAACTCCCCGACGGCAGCTTTTCCGCGCGCGGCCACGGCGGCCACGTCATCCTCGTGGCCCCGTCTCTGGACCTCGTGGTGGTGCACCGTGTGAACGCCGATGAGAAAGGCGGCAAAAACGTGGAGTACTCGCAGTTCGGTTCCATCATGAATTTGGTGCTTGAAGCCATGCCTGTTGACGCCCATGCCGATCATCGGAGCAACCCATGAAACGCTGGTTCTCTTCAGGGGTGGCAGCCATGCCCCTCGCGGCCACACTATTATTGCAGTCAGAATATTTCGGTCTAGTAATCGTTGGGCCAATGAACGCGCTACCGCTTTTTCCAAAGAGCGCTGTCAAGCTCTCCTTGGGTGATTACTGCTCCCTCAGGCGCGAAGATGGCCTTTACGTTCCGCTCGTATTTCTTTCCAAGGCCGGCAGCTCGCGAAGTTCTTTTTATGGAGCATTGCTTTCACACACCGCGCGGAGTGCCGTCCTTTCGTCCGGTGGCAGTTACCTTAAGATTTTCATGGCGGGTCATTTGCCAGTAAAGGTATCCGCGGAAAACGATGCCCCCATTGTTGGAAACATTGCCAAGCGATTGGACGAGTTTGACGTGGCTCAGACGCTGGAAACGATGAAAGAAAAGATCAACGTACGGGGGTATCGCACCCCATTGAAAATTGCCAGGCTCGTGAAAGCCTAATCCGCAGTTCGCCCCGGCTTTTGACTATGGCAGTAGGACTTTCTCTACTCGGATGGCGTAATTGACGGAAATTCCGTCAAATGGATAGTTTCTAATTTGAGTGAAAGACGTACAGGTCCAAAATGATAGGAGCGTTGTTGGTGACGGATGTCCGGTCTTTCACTTCACGATTTCTCCAACCAGCAAAATGGCGCCGGGATAAAATGCGCTGTCGGCAAAGCGCTCGGGATTGTCCATCTGCGCATTCCGTTGCGCCAGGATCTTCGCCTTGTCCGGTTGCTCGCGATGAATCTCGATTTGCACTGTGTGAATTTCGTCCGGCAGATTTTCTCCAATGAGCATCGTCTGCAATCGATGGTAAGTGCAATAGGAGTCAAAGCGCGGGACGATTCTCGGCGGCTGGTTGTCGAGCGTGACCAGGACCTGCCCGCTATCCGGCCCAACGATGTCGTAGATGGCGGCACGGGTGCCTTTGAATTTGAACACAATCGTCTCCCCAGGCTGCGAGCCTCTGTAGAGTGAAGTCAAGCGGTTCGCCCAGCGCTTGCCGAAGTCGTCTTTCACCGGGTCAAGATGCGTAAAGCCTTTCGATAAAGTCGCGTCACTGATGGGGATGAGCTTCGCGTCCTCGTAGTTGGTCGCGATGAACGGCGCGGGAAGCACATGAGGACCGGGCGCTTTCGAGGCCGCGGTAATCGGCTCCAGCGACCGCACGATGGCCTGGAGGTAAAGTTCGTGGCCGGTCTCCGGATAAGGATGCACGCCATCCGCCGCGAAGACCACCTTGTCGCCGACCGCCTTCTTCTCGTCGTCGGTCTTCGGCAGCGGCGCCTTCCACAAGAGCCGCCCTTCCTTGGCGAGCTTCGCGACTTCCATGGCCATGTGGATCGTCGGGATGCCGTAGTAGTCGGCGATCTTCTCCGTCGCGCTCGCGGAGCGCTGAAACTTTCCGTCGAGCATCGGTGGCGCGGCGGCCTCGGTAAGTGTGTAGACGAAACAAATGTCACACTGCGGCAGGGTGCGCCACGTCTGGCGCACGATGCCTTCCAGGCAGCGGAAAATCTGTTCGGTCGATGCGCCGCCATCGTTCGTGGCAAACTCGACAAACATGAGGTCCGGCTTCTTCTCGAGCACGTCCTGCCGCAGCCGGAACACGCCGAGATCCGAGCCCGTGCCGCCGATGGCCGCGTTGATCTCGCTGAATTTTGCCGTTGGAAATGCCTTCTGAAAATACGCGAGCGTTTTTGGACGCCAGCCCGCCTGGGCGGTGATCGAGCCACCGAAATAGGCGACGCGGATTTCCGCGCCCGGCGTGTTCGCCTTTGTCAGAAAATTTGGCAAGCCCGCCCGGGGCCGGCATTCCTGCGCAGGGACGAGCGGGATGTCGGGGTCCGCGGCGTGGACGGCGTCAACGCCGGTGGCCATGCACAGGAGTGCGGCGAGGAGGAAGGATTTCATAGGCGCGTCAGAAAGCAGGGTGACTCGCCCAACGATGGAAAATCAGCCCGGTCCTTTCGAGTAATTTCGCTTCGGAGCGCGACCATAAAAGTGATTCGCGGCCTCATCCCGTGTCCGCTCTTGCCATCCGGCCCAAAGCGCTCTCGCGGGACCCTTGCCTACTTTTTAGACGGCCTATAAGCTTGCCCGCTCATGAACGACGACTGGAAACTGGAATTTCGCAAGGTGTGGGAGCGCGGCATTGTGGCGTGGAAGGCGGGACGCAGGTCGCCGCACACGATGTTCGCTCCGGCGGACGTTGCTTTTCTCGCGGGTATTGGCTGCACGGCGCAGGAGTTGTTCGATTTCGTGGATGACTCGCTCTGCTACGATGACCTCGATTTTGAGACGACGCTCGCGGTGACGGCGATCCGGCGGGAGTATTTCCTGGATGTCATGCAAGGGAAGCCGACAGGGCGGGTGGTCCCGATGAGCGGGCTCCCCGCCAAGTCCGACGAGGTGGACGGCATCGCCTGGCTCCCGCGCCTCATCGCCAAGGCGCGCATCAAGCTGCGCGGCGAGCTGAACCCAGATCTCATGTACGGCTGCGCCGGTGACCGGCCGTTTCTGCGCCGCCATCACTTCACGCTGTCGCAGTTTCTCCAACTCGTGCGGGACAAGGGCGACGATGAGCGGGCGATTGTTGACGCGGTGAAGACGGCTGCCGCCCATCATTGAGCGTGCGCCGCCGCCGGTCCGCGGCGGTGAACGCTTATTTTCCGCGCCCACGAGGCGCGATTTTGCGTTCCTTCTAGACAAGAGGCGGTGGTATGGGGACGACTGTTGCTTCGATGAAACCCCGCCCCCGTTCCCCTCACTCCGCGTCCAAACCTCGTCGCCGGCCCGATCGCTGGCGGGGAGTTTTTCCAGCAATGACCACGCAAATGCGCCGCGATGGATCGCTGGACCTGGAAGCAACGGCGCGGCATGCGGAGGTGTTGATCGAGAGCGGAATCACCGGGCTGGTGATCCTCGGATCGCTTGGCGAGAACCAGATGCTCAGTGCGGAGGAAAAGCGGTTGGTCGTGGCGGAAATAGTGCGGTTGGTGGCGGGCCGGGTGCCGGTATTGAGCGGGGTGGCCGAGACGAGCACCGCGGAAGCGTGCCGCTATGTGCGCGACTGCGAATCGTTCGGTGCGGATGGGGTCATGCTGATGCCGGCCATGGTCTACCGCACTCCTGATCCCGAAGAGACGCTGGCGCATTTCCGCACGGTGGCGCGGAGTACCGGGCTGCCGATCATGATCTACAACAACCCGATCTCGTACGGGAACGACCTCACGCCGGAGTTGTTTGCGCGCCTCGCGGAGGTTCCGAATTTCGTGGCGCTCAAGGAGAGTTCAGGGAACACGAGGCGGATCACGGATTTGCACAATGCCGTGGGGGACCGGTATGCCATTTTCACGGGGGTCGACGATCTCGTGCTCGAATCGGCGGTGTTGGGAATCGATGGCTGGATCGCCGGCACGGGCATCGCGTTTCCCGCACAGAACCAATATTTGTGGGAGCTAATGCAAGCCGGCGAATGGGTGAAAGCGCGGGAGATTTACCGGTGGTTCGCGCCATTGCTGCACCTGGATATCCACGTGAAGTTCGTGCAGTACATCAAACTGGCGGTCCAGGAGTGCGGTTTGGGCCGGGAATGGGTGCGGGCGCCGCGGCTCATCCTGAGCGGTGCGGAGCGGAAGGCGGTGCTGAAGGTGATCCGCGAGGGTGTGGCGACGGCGCCGGAGGTGCCGAAATGACGAATGACGAAGAGAATACCCCCATGCGACACCCCCCGATTCCCCAAACTTTGTTCGTCGAAAACCGCGCGCGGCTGCGCCGGCTGCTGCGGCCGAAGTCGCTCATCGCTGTGAACAACAACGACGTGCTGCCGACCAACGCGGATGGCACGCTGATGCTCCAACCCAGCGCGGACCTCTTTTACCTCACTGGCATCGAGCAGGAGGAATCGATCGTGGTGCTTTTTCCGGAGGCGATCGACGAGCGGAATCGGGAGATTCTCTTTGTGCGGGAGACGTCATCCCTCGTTGAAACCTGGGAGGGAAAACGGCTTTCAAAGGAGGACGCGAGGGGGATTTCAGGCATCGAGCGCGTGGAATGGTTGTCGGCGTTTTCGGTGATCTTTCGCGGGCTGATGTGCGAGGCGGAGAACGTGTATCTCAATGCCAACGAGCATCCGCGGGCCGTCGTTGCTGTCGAGACGCGCGAGGCGCGGTTCGTGCGGGAGACGCGGCGCGCCTATCCGCTGCACCGCTACGAACGGCTGGCGCCGCTGCTGCACGCGTTGCGGGCGGTGAAATCGGAGGGGGAAGTGGCGCTGATGCGCCGCGCCTGCGCCATTACCGGCGATGGTTTCCGGCGCGTGGCGCGCTTCGCGCAGCCGGGCGTGACGGAGACACAAGTCGAGGCGGAACTGGCGCACGAATTCATCGGGCAGAATGGGAAGTTCGCCTATACGCCGATCATCGCCTCGGGCGCGAACGCCTGTGCCTTGCATTACATCCAGAACAATGCGCCGTGCCGCGACGGCGAACTGCTGCTGCTCGACGTGGCGGCGTGCTACGCCAATTACAACTCCGATCTCACACGCACCATTCCCGTGAATGGCCGGTTCACACGGCGTCAGCGGCAGATTTATGAGGCGGTCCTGCGGGTCTATCGACTGTGCGAGGCGGCGCTCGAGCCGGGCCTGACGCCGCGCGAGTGGCGGGAATTTGCCGAGGAGACCATGGCGAAGGAACTCGTCGACTTGAAGCTGCTCAAGGCCGCCGAGGTGCGCAAACAGGGGCCGGAGAAAAAGGCACTGAAGAAATATTACATGCACGGCATCGGCCACCCGATCGGGCTCGATGTGCATGATGTTTCAGTGATCGGCGCGCCGATGCAGGCGGGCTGGGTGGTGACCTGCGAGCCGGGCATTTATATTCCGGAGGAGAAACTCGGCATCCGGCTGGAGGATACCGTGCTCATTACCGAGGATGGGCCGCAAAGCCTGATGGCGGACATACCCATGGAAGCCAGCGAGATTGAAGCGCTCATGGCCGGCCACCGGAAGAACGCGCGCCGGCGTCGCGCGAGCAAGTCATGAACCCGTATGGAGAAAATCCGCGTTATCGATTCGCACACCGGTGGTGAACCCACGCGCGTCGTGCTGGCCGGCGGGCCGGAGTTGGGGGGTGGGACGATGGCCGGGAGGCTGGCCATCCTGCGTGAGCGCCATGACGACTTTCGCCGCGCCGTGGTGCAAGAGCCGCGCGGCTCGGAGGTGCTGGTGGGCGCGTTGCTCTGCGAACCGAGCGATCCTTCCTGCGCGGCGGGCGTGATCTTTTTCAATAATGTGGGGTACCTCGGGATGTGCGGGCACGGGACCATCGGCCTGGCGGCCACGCTCGCGCACCTTGGCCGGATCGGTGACGGCCCGTTGCGTGTCGAGACGCCGGTGGGGGTGGTCGAGATGACCTGGCACGGGAAGGGCCGGGCGTCGGTCGTCAACGTGCCGTCCTTTCGCCACGCCAGCGAGGTGAAATTGAATGCGCCCGGCTTCGGCCATGTGTCCGGTGATGTCGCCTGGGGCGGCAATTGGTTTTTCCTCACGAAGATTTCCGGCGAGCGGCTGGCGCCGGGGAATGTCGGACGGCTCACGGAGATCGCGGGGCGCATTCGGCAGGCCGTGAACGCGGGCGGGTTTCCGGAGGTGGATCACGTCGAAATCTTCGGCGAACCGCAACGCGGGGGAAACGCGCGCAACTTCGTGTTGTGTCCGGGCGGGGCGTATGACCGCTCGCCTTGCGGTACCGGCACCAGTGCGAAGCTCGCCTGCCTGGCCGCGGACGGGACGCTCGCGGAAGGGGAGGAGTGGGTGCAGGAAAGCATCCACGGCAGTATTTTTCGCGGACGGTTTCGCTGGCTCGACGAGGCGAGGAAGCGCATCGTGCCGACCATCACGGGCACCGCGTTTGTCACTGGGGAAGCGACACTCCTTTTTGACGATCAGGACCCATTTCGCACCGGCATCCCATGAACAGCGCTTCTTCTTTTCCGAGAGACTGTGAACCAAGTCGATCCTTCACGATTTTTGGCCCGCGAATCACGCAGGTGACACGAATTGATGAGTTTTCCCGTTCGTGTAACCATCCTTTCAAGTCTCCTTTTTTTGAGAAGATCTTCACGCGGCGTATTCCTTCGCGTGATCCGGGTGATTCGCGGGCCTCTTTCTTTCGTGTGTTTCGTGGACCCTCATTCGGTTGCGGCGAAGCTGCCTCACGTGATTCGCGGGCCCCTTTCCCTCGCTCCGTATTCCGCGGCGGCAAGTTTGGGAGCGCAACTTGGTGGGCGATTCAAATCCTGGGAGCATTTCTGCTCGCCGCGGCGGTGCTCGCCGCCGGCTCCGCCGCGGATTACGAACGGGCGCTCAGCCTCGGCAAGCGGACGGACAACAAGGTCTTCCGTGCGGCCTTCGACGTGCATTGGCTGCCGGATAAGAATCTGTGCTGGTACCAGGTGCAGACGGGCCCGAAAACCTGGGAGAATGTGCTCGTCGATTTGCCAAGCGGTGCGATCCGCCGGGCGCCCGACCGCGCGGAGTTGGGTTTGCCGCAGATCCAGCTCACGACCTCGCACGACGCCTCGCTGAAGGAGCATCCGTCGCGGGTGAGTACATCGGAAACGGACATTCATTTCATCAATCGCCTGTCGGAACCGGTGGACGTTTTCTGGATCAATCCAGCGGGGGAGCGGCGGCCGTACGGGCGCATCGTGCCGGGCGGGGATCGGGTTCAGCACACCTTCGCCGGCCATGCCTGGCTGCTGGCCGCAGCCGACGGCGCGACTCTCGCGGTCCTTGATGCCGCCGCCGAGCCGAGTGAGATGGTGATCGACGGCAAGGGCCAGACGCACGAGGTGGCGATGAAGGACGAGCGCTTGCACCGGCCGGAATTCTCGCCCGACGGTCAATGGGAGGTGCGCTTCGAGAAGCACAATCTCGCACTGCGACACGTACCGGATGGGCCGACCGAGGTGCTGACCACCGATGGCACGGAGAAGCGCGGGTACGATGGCACGGTGGCGTGGTCACCGGACTCGCAGAACTTTGTCGTGACGAACGCCGAGACCATCCCGCGCCGGCAGGTGAATCTCGTCGAGTCGTCGCCGAAGGACCAGCTTCAGCCGAAGCTCATCACCTATCCGTACGCGAAGCCGGGCGATCCGATGGCCAATCCGCGACCGGTGCTGGTGCGGCTGGCGGATCGGCGCGTGACCTTGATCGACAACACGCTCTTTCCCACGCCCTTCGCGGAGATTCCGCTGATCGATGCGCAGTGGTCGCCGCGCAGCGACGAGTTTTACTTCGATTACAACCAGCGCGGGCATCAAGTCTATCGCATCATCGCGGTGAAAGCCGCGACGGGTGAAGCGCGGACGGTGGTCGAGGAGAAGTGCGCGACGTTTATCGATTACACGAACAAGACGTGGCGGCACTGGCTGGACAAGACCGGCGAGTTGCTCTGGATGAGCGAGCGCGACGGCTGGTGCGGCTTGTCCCTCATCGATGTCGCCACCGGCGCGGTGAAGGGCCGGGTGACGTGCGGGCGCGGCGTGGTGCGCGACATCGAGAAAGTCGACGAGGAGAAGCGCGAGGTGTGGTTCACGGCCAGTGGGCTGCGCGAAGGCGAGGACCCGTACCACCGGCACCTCTGCCGCGCCGGGCTCGACGGCACGGGTTTCGTGCAATTGACCCAGGGCGACGGGGACCACGAAGTGAAGTTCTCCCCGGATCGCCGCTTCTTTGTGGATCGCTGGTCGCGCGTCGATCTGCCGCCGATGACGGAATTGCGCCGCAGCGATACGGGCGCCCTGGTATGCGAACTCGAGCAAGGCGATGCGCGCGCGCTGCTCGACGCCGGCTGGACCATGCCCGAACGCTTCACCGCCAGGGGACGCGACGGCCGCACGGATATTTACGGGATCATCATCAAGCCGTCGCACTTCGATCCGGCCCAGAAATATCCGGTGCTCGAAGAGGTCTATGCCGGGCCGCACGGCGCGTTTGTGCCGAAATCATTTGGGCGGCTGTTGCGCCAGCATGCGCTGGCGGAACTGGGGTTCATCGTCGTGCAGGCCGATGGCATGGGGACGAATTTTCGCGGCAAGGAGTTTCACGATGTGGCGTGGAAGAATCTCAAGGATGCCGGCTTTCCGGATCGCATCGCGTGGATGCGCGGAGCCGCGGCGACGCGCCCGTGGATGGACCTCGACCGCGTGGGGATCTATGGAGGATCCGCCGGAGGACAGACGGCGATGCGGGCGCTGATCGATCACGCGGATTTTTACAAGGCCGCGTTTGCGGACTGCGGCTGCCATGACAATCGCATGGACAAGGTCTGGTGGAACGAGCAATGGCTCGGCTGGCCGGCGGACGATTCCTACGTGCAAAATTCGAATGTCGCGGATGCCGGGAAGCTGCAAGGCGCGCTGATGCTCTGCGTGGGCGAATTGGACCAGAATGTCGATCCGGCGACGACGATGCAGGTGGTCAACGCGCTGGAAAAAGCGAACAAGGATTTTGAATTGCTGGTCATGACGGGCACCGGCCACGGCGCGGCGGAGACGCCGTACGGCAGCCGGCGGCGGATGGATTTTTTGGTGCGGCACCTCATGAACGTCGAGCCGCGGCACCCGTGAACGAGGGCGTGGAAGATCGGGAGCGCGGGCATCCTGCCAGCGAGTTCCCCTCGGCCCCAAGTCGCAATTGCGGATGAAGCGGGTTGTGATCATCGGCGGCGGCGTCATCGGGCTGAGCGCAGCGCTGGAATGCGCGCGGCGCGGGCATCGCGTCACGGTGATCGAACGCGATCCGGCCCGGCGCGGGGCGTCGCTGGGCAATGCGGGAATGATCGTGCCGAGTCATTTCATCCCGCTCGCCGCGCCGGGCATGGTGGCGCTTGGGTTGAAATGGATGTGGAATCCGGAGTCGCCGTTTTATGTCCGGCCGCGCCTGGATTGGGACCTGCTGACCTGGGGCGTGCGGTTCTGGCGGGCGAGCACGCGCCGGCAGGTGGAGCGGGTGGCGCCGCTCTTGCGGGATTTGCACCTCGCGAGCCGCGCGGCGTTTGCGCGACTCGCTGCGGAGGAAGATGATTTCGGATTGGTCCAGCGTGGTTTGCTCATGCTCTGCAAGACGGCGCAGGCGTTGGAGGAGGAAGCGCACGCGGCCGGGCGGGCAAAGGCGCTGGGCATTCCCGCCGAGGTGCTCGATGCCCGGCAGACTGCCACGCTCGAACCAGGTGTGACCATGGATATTGCCGGCGCGGTTTATTACGAGCGGGATTGTCATCTGGATCCGGCGCGCTTTGTTGCGGCGCTCGAACGGCGATTGCGCGCGGCGGAGGTGGAATTCGTTCACGATGCCGCGGTGACCGGCTGGATTCGTGAGGGCGCTCGGATTGCGGCGGTGGGCACGGCGCGAGGCGAGGTGGCGGGGGATGAATTCGTGCTCGCCGGGGGCGCCTGGTCTCCTGCCCTCGCCCGGGAACTCGGGCTGCGTCTGCCGATGCAGTCGGGCAAAGGCTATAGCCTGACTCTGCCCGAGCCCGTGGAACTGCCGCGAATCTGCGCGATCCTCGCCGAGGCGCGCGTGGCCGTGACGCCGATGAGAGGCGCCTTGCGGTTCGGAGGGACGATGGAGCTGGCGGGAATGGACGAGGGGATCAATCCACGGCGTGTGGCCGGGATCGTGCGCGCGGCGCGGGACTATTTTCCCCGCTTTCGCGCGGAGCACTTCGCAGGGGTGCAGCCCTGGTGCGGCCTGCGGCCTTGTTCGCCGGATGGGCTGCCGTACCTCGGGCGAACGCGCGCGTCGCCGAATCTCGTGGTCGCCACCGGGCACGCGATGATGGGATTGAGCCTGGCGCCGGTGACGGGGGAGATCGTGGGGCAGATCGTCGATGGCGAGGCGCCTCGGTGGGACCTGGCGTTGATGAGGGTGGAGCGGTTTGGGTGAGGATTGGCGGGCGGCGCTTCGGAGATTTGCTCGTGAAAAATCTCTTAAATCTCCGCTTGTTGGCTGGCGTGAGGTATGCTTTTATTGGCGGCCAATGAGCAGCAGCAAAGTGTGCCTTGCCATATTCTTGTTGATCTTGACGCTCTCGGCCCATGCGGCCAACAGCGTTCTAAGCCTGTCTCACTACGACGAAAACGGCCTCGATTTCTCAGATCTCCAGCGAGGCGGCCTCGAAGGGATCATTCACGAGGCGACCTATCCGGCCTTCGATTTTGACTCGAAGTACCCCTACCGGCAGGCCGAAGCGATGCGGGCGGGGCTGCTGTGGGGCGCATATCATTTTGCCAATGGTTCCGATGGCCGGCGGCAGGCGGATCATTTTGTCGATTTCGTCGCGGGCCAATGGACGCGCGGACACAACCCCGCGCAGCCATCAGGGGTGCTGCTGGTCCTCGATGCCGAGCAGAACACGCATTATCCGGGCGGCAATATGACCGTCGACCAGGCGGTGCGCTTTATCGAGCGCGTGCACGAGCGGACTGGCCTCTACCCGGGCCTTTACTCCAACGAGAACTGGATTCGCCATCTCTTTAACGACCCGGCGGTCGGTTCCGGTGAGCGGGAGCTGCTGCGCAAGTGCTGGTTGTGGATTGCCAACTATCACAATCCGCCGGCGACCACCGCGCCCTGGCCGGCGTGGACGCTATGGCAGTATACGGGCGATGGCATCTGCGGACTGCCGCGGTCCATGTATCCGACCAGCTTCGGGAACTTGCGCCGGGTGGAGCGGACCATCTTCAGCGGGGACCGAATCACGCTCCGGCACTTCTGGGCCGAGCACTCGTGGCTGCCGGAGAAGGAAGTCGCGGCGACGGGAGCCGCGGGCGGGGGCAGTGAGGCGGGGCTTCGCTAGTTGATACTTTCAACCATCAACTGCCGGCCTTTTGGGCCGGCTGCAAGTAGCCCATGCTCCGCAGCCAGTCGGCACAGCGGGCGGGCCATTCGTTGATCGGGTTGCCGTCCGGGCGCATGCCGAAACCGTGGCCGCCGCGCGTGAAGATGTGAAGTTCGGCGGGAAGGTTCTGCTGCTTGTAGGCGAGGTACAGGGTCGCGGCCTCGACCGGGTTGCTCTTGTCGTCATGCGCGACGAGGAAAAAGGCCGGCGGCGCATCGGCCGGAACACCAAAGCCGGGACGGAATTTGGTTTTGTCGTTCGGATCGAGGAAGCCGCCGCCGTAGATCATGACGATGAAGTCCGGCCGGGCGTCGGCGGAGTCGTATTCGGGCTTTTGGGGATAGGTGCGTTCCGTCCGGTCGAAGGCGGCGTGGCCAATGAGATTACCGCCGGCCGAAAACCCGAGCAGCCCGACGCGTTGAATGCCCCATTCGGCGGCGTGATGACGGATCAGGCCGATGGCGCGCTGGGCGTCCTGGACCGGCTTGTCGTACGGCGCGGATTCTTCGTTGGTCGGCGTGCGATAAGTGAGCAGCCCGGCCGTGACGCCGATGGAATTGAGCCATTCGCAGACCGCGGTGCCTTCGTGTTTGATGGAGAGGAAACGATAACCGCCGCCCGGGGCGACGATGATCGCGGTGCCGGAGGGTTTTTCCGGTTGATAGATGGTGAGCGTAGGCTCCGTGACATTGGTGACCAGGTTCAGATTGGGTTTCTGCGCGGGATCGGGCGGTTTGACGGTGATCTGGCCGGGAACGCCCTCGGGCCAGAGTTTCAGGGTGACGGGATCCGCGGCGAACGCAGTGACGGTGAGGAGGAGGGAGAGGAGAAAGAAGGGCTTCATGGTGGGGGCGAGTGCCTGGTGGTTGTTTTGAGAAGGCCTAGCGAAACGTCCAAGGCGCAACGGGGGCAACCTTAATCTTCAGCTTAGTCCCAATCCCATTCGCTTCGGCCGGACGCTGCGGAGTGCAAGGCTTTCAGCCTTTTGGGAACATCCAACATTGGGCGCCTAACGCCGAAAAGACGCCCTCCAGGGCAGGGGAGTGCGGCGGGAGCAGGGAGTTGTCCGATGCATCCAAGATCCGAGATCACCCGATTGTCTGATGGGCCGATTGTCTTTCTTCCGTGAACACCAGCGAAACTCCCGTCGAACGCGCCGCGGCCACGTGCTGCGTCGCTGGCGGCGGGCCGGCCGGCATGATGCTCGGTTTTCTCCTCGCCCGCGCCGGCGTGGACGTGATCGTCCTGGAAAAGCATCAGGACTTCTTCCGCGATTTCCGCGGTGACACCATCCATCCCTCGACCCTCGAACTCATGCACGAACTCGGCCTGCTCGAGGAGTTCCTGCGCCTGCCGCACCAGAAGGTGCCTGAAGTGCGGGCGCATTTTGCCGATCGCACCGTCACCATGGCCGATTTCTCGCATTTGCCGACCCGCTGCAAATACATCGCGCTCCTGCCGCAATGGGATTTCCTGAATTTTCTCTCCGCACACGCGGGGCGCTATCCGTCGTTTCGGTTGCGCATGGAGGCCGAAGTCACCGACCTTATCAGCGAGGGAGATCGCGTGACCGGCCTGCGGGCCCGGACCCCCAAGGGCACTCTCGAGGTGCGGGCTGCGCTCGTCGTCGGCGCCGATGGCCGCAGTTCGATCGTCCGCGACCGTGCGCAGCTCGAAGTCATCGATTACGGCGCCCCCATCGATGTCCTGTGGTTTCGGCTGCCCAAGCACTCCGGCGATCCCGAATTTTCCTTCGGGTATATCGGCGCCGGACAGTTCATGGTGCTCATCGATCGTGCCGAGTACTGGCAGTGTGCCTATGTCATTCGCAAAGGAACCTTTGACGAAAGGAAAGGCAAAGGACTGGAAGCATTTCGAGACGAGGTCGCCCGGTGTGCGGAGTTCGTGGGCGACCGGATGGGGGAGTTATCTTCCTGGGACAAAGTCAAGTTACTCACGGTCAAAGTGGATCATTTGCGGCAATGGTATCGCGAGGGCCTGTTGTGCATCGGCGATTCCGCCCATGCCATGTCTCCCGTCGGCGGCGTCGGCATCAACCTCGCCATCCAGGATGCCGTGGCCGCCGCCAACCTGCTCGCTCCGAAACTGCGCGCCCATTCCCTGACTGTCGCCGACTTGAAAGCAGTCCAGCGCCGCCGGGAACGCCCGGCGGTTCTCACGCAGAAAGTCCAGGTCTTCCTGCACGAACATTTCCTCGAGCGCATCTTTGCGTCCACGGAACCGATGGACGCTCCCTGGCTGGCCCGCCTGGGCGAGGTGCTGCCTGCGTTGCGCCGTATCCCCGCCCGCATGATCGGCATGGGCTTCCGCCCGGAGCACATCAGGAAGGACGGAGCGGCGGCGGCGGCCCGCTCTTAGACGCCCGCCGGGATTAAGAGTAAGATTAAAATAAAGAGCCATTCCAGCACCCCCCTAACAGCCGTCGAGAAATGGTAGGGACGCCGCGCCGTCGGCGTCCTCGCGGCGATGCTACACCCGAGAGGCGGTCGCGGCGCGACCGCCCTACCGCGCTACGCGCAATTCTTCAAGAGTCTCCTAAAACAGCTCCCCCTGCGCATTCTCCCGCGCGGCCTCCGCAATATCATCCTCCACGGGCAACTCCGCGCTATAGAGCGGACTTTCCAGCAGCGGCATGCGCGCATGCTCGAACCGCGCCAGTTCCTCCGGCGTCGCCGCGCGCGTCACCACTTTCAACAACGGCTGCCCGTCATTCGGGTCCATCAGCCCGCGCACCACGAACCCCGGCGGAATGTTATCCCAGCGCAACTGGCGGTCGCGATCCGATCGCTCCGCAAATCGTTCCGCCGGCACCTCGACATACTCCCCGCCTTTCTTCCGCCACCAGCCGATCGTCTCCTTCCGCGCAAAGCCTGCCCACACAAATTCCCCCTGCTTCCGCCCCTCGCGCCAGACGCGCACCGGTCGTCCTGGGCGGATGATCCGGTTCTTGGTTCCCAAGGCAGCGCACATCACGGCATCCTCGGACAGAGACCTCCGGACATCAAGCCCGCACTCCGCGCCTCCCCGTGCAGGGGCAGCTCTTTCCGGTCGTCCCCTGAAAATAGCCCCGTGCTTCAGCGCGGGGTTTCCGATCTGCCTTGCTTCGCGCTTCGTTCGGGAGATCGAAGTGGAACCTCAATACGCGATCAATTTTCGCCCGGCAATCACCGGCTGAAAATAGACCTCGTCAATTCGGCGTACCGACTTAAATCCAGCCTTTTCCATGAGGCGCGCCAGGGTCTCCAGCGGCACCGCGTAATAAGTCACCCGCTCCGCGTGAACCAGCGGTTCTCCACCCGGCTGGTGCCCGACGACGTAAAAGGTCGTCTCGTAAAGCGGCGGCGCCGGCTCCCAGACCTGGAACAAGACAAACCGCACCCCTGCTTGCTCGCGAATTCCATACGGATGAAGCTAGGCTGGTCCGCCCGGTTCCATGGTCGCGTAGTCACGCGCCGAGATGAGACAGATTCCGCCCGGCGCCGTGCATTCATAGAACTGTCGAAAGGCGGTGAGGATTTCCGCGTCGCTGAGCAAATGCGGCACGGAGTTATCGCAGGCGATCACCACATCGAACGTTCGCCGGTGATGATCGAAGACCTGCCTCATATCCGCCGCGCTGGTCCGCAACGAAAGCCCGCGCTGCCGTGCTTCGTCCTGGGCGCGCTCCACCGATGCGGCGGAAAGGTCCGAGGCCGTCACCTCATACCCCAACGCCGCCAGCCCGAGGCTTTGCATACCGATCCCACAAGCGGCGTCGAGCACCGTGCGGGACTCCGATCCACTCTCGGCCCGGATAATGGAATCCAGCGCGCGTCCCTGCCGCCCAATGCTCGCCCGCCAATCCGGGTAGATCAGGTGATAGTAGGGCGTCAGCTTGTCGTAGAAAGCGGCCGTGTTCAGTGGGTGGCAACCATTCACATCATTTGCCGGGATCGGCCAGGGAAGGGAATTAAGAATCAGGGCGAACTGCGGAAAAGGTAGGGACGGCTGGCCTCTCGTTCCACTCAAGCGCGCAGACAAGGGCGTTTCCGAGCTGGTGCTTGGGAAGGGCGCCTGGCATGGGAGCCTGTTGAAAAAATGGGCGCCGGGCGATGGGGCGACCGCGCGGCGGCGGCCCTTCCTTTGCAGCGCCACCGCGAGGATGCCGGTGGCGCGGCGTCGCCCATTTTTCGACGGTCTGCTAAAATTCTTGAGCGTGAAAGCAGCCTTGCTATAAGGAGCCGGATTCCGCCCCCACCTTCAACCGGCGAGATCAACAACCGCCTCCGAAATCAAACACCCCCATTATGGCCAAAATTGTCTGCGTCCTTTATGATGATCCTGTCACCGGATACCCGAAAGCCTACGCTCGAGACGGCCTTCCCAAGCTGGACGGTTATCCCGGTGGACAAACCCTGCCGACGCCAAAAGCGATCGATTTTCAGCCAGGCGCGCTCCTGGGCAGCGTGTCCGGTGAACTCGGGCTGCGAAAATTCCTGGAATCCCAAGGTCACACGTTTGTCGTCACCTCGGACAAGGACGGGGCGAACTCGACATTGGACAAGGAGTTGGTGGACGCCGAGATCGTGATTTCACAGCCTTTCTGGCCTGCCTACATCACGGCGGAACGGATCGCCAGGTCGCCGAAGCTCAAGCTCGCCATCACCGCGGGCATCGGCTCGGACCACGTGGACCTTCAGGCGGCGATGGATCGGGGCATGACCGTCGCGGAAGTGACCTACTGCAACAGCATCAGCGTCTCCGAGCACGTCGTCATGATGATCCTCGGCCTGGTGCGCAATTACATTCCCTCCTACGAGTGGGTCGTCAAGAAGGGGTGGAACATCGCTGACTGTGTGGCCCGTTCGTATGACGTGGAAGGCATGGCCGTCGGCACGCTGGCCGCCGGGCGCATCGGCCTGGCCGTGCTCAAGCGGCTCAAGCCCTTTGACATGAAGCTGCACTATACCGACCGCCACCGCCTGCCGGAGTCCGTCGAAAAAGAACTCGGTCTGACCTACCATCCCACGGTTGAGGGCATGGTGAAAGTTTGCGATGTGGTCACGATCAACTGTCCGCTGCATCCCGAAACCGAGCATCTCTTCAATGATGCCCTGATCGCGAAGATGAAACGCGGGGCGTACCTCGTGAATACGGCCCGCGGGAAGATCTGCGACCGCGATGCCATCGTCAGAGCCTTGGAAAGCGGCCATCTGTCCGGTTACGCGGGTGACGTGTGGTTCCCACAGCCGGCGCCGCAGGACCATCCGTGGCGCACCATGCCGCATCACGGAATGACGCCGCACATCTCCGGCTCGAGCCTCTCCGCTCAGGCCCGCTACGCGGCTGGCACGCGGGAGATTCTGGAGTGCTGGTTTGAGAAGCGTCCCATTCGCAATGAATATCTCATTGTCGACGGCCACAAACTGGCGGGCGCCGGTGCTCATGCCTACAGCGCGGGCAACGCCACCAAGGGCGCGGAAGACGCTGCGAGGTTCAAAAAAGGCTGAATTTCGCGGAATAGGTTCCGACGCATCGTCGTCCTCTCCGATTTGGCGAAGAGACTGTGAATTAAGTAGGGAAGGCCCTTTCCTACTTAATTCACAGTCTCTGAGAGGCCCTCTCAATGAGCGGCCGGCTCCGATTGCCTTCGACTCCCGCCGGTTCCGCATTTAGACTCCGCCATGTCCAAATTGCCCCTCCAGATTTTCCTTCTCGTTGCGGTGGCCGCGTTTTCGGGCTGCGCGCTTTTCCATAAGAAGAAGAAGGACGCTTCGTCCGCGCACATCTACGAGGGGGATTCGCCGTCGATCCGGTTCACCGACCGGCCGGAGAAACCGGGCGGCGAGGTCTATCCCTACTGAGAATCTACCGCGCGGCGGGAATCACGACCACGGGGCAGGGGGCGTCCTTGATCACGCCGTGGGTGACGCTGCCGACGAGCAGATCGTAAAAGGCGCCGTGGCCATGGGACCCCATGACGATCATGTCCGCGCTCTGCTCCCCGGCTTCGTGCAGGATTTTTTCGACGATGGGCCCCTGGACGTGCAGAGCGGTCACTTCGCAACCGCCGGCCACGAGTTTGGTTTTCAGTTCGTCGAGCCGCTGGCGCTCCACCTTGAAATCGCGGGCCATGGTGGCGCGCACGGCGGGTGGGCCGGCTTCGAAGCCGACAAAGTCTGGTTCGGCTTCCGCGACATTGAGCAGAAAGAGGCGCGCCTCAAACGCCGCGGCAAATTGCCGCGCCGTCTCGACGACCTTCTGCGTCACGTCGGAGAAATCAACAGGGACGAGGATGGTTTTCATAAAATAGCTCCAATTTGTCTTCGCACGGCAGGATAGGCCCGCGTGCATGGTCTGTCGTCGCAAAGTTTGCGATTTGTTAACCACCAGTTGTTCGTTTTGCGCTGGCCGCAATGCTTCTTCAGAATCGGGCGAGCGTTCTTCGACTACTGCTTTGACTCGGAGACGGTCGTTTTCCACGCGATCGTGGCCTTCCAGCGCTGAGCTCGCGCCATGGGAAATTCCGCTTTTCTCAAGAGATGTCTGGCGCCGTCAAGCGCCGGCTGCCCCCGTGGGCTGCTCCAGTAGTTTGACCTGGTCGTCATAGCACTCGGGGCAGATTCCATGGCTGAAACGGCTGCCGGTTCGTTCCCGGATGTAGGTTTCCACCCGCTCCCAATACTCTTCGCCATTGCGCACTTTGTAGCAATACGAGCAGATCGGGATCATGTCTTTGAGCTGCCGGATTTCCGTCGCATAGCGCAGAATTCTTTCGGCCACATAGAGCCGCGTGCGAATAATCTCCCGGTCGAATGGTTTGGTCAGGAAGTCATCGACGCCGGACGCCATGGCCAGCGAATAGTTATCCGCGCCGGTCAGGCCGGCGGTGAGCAGGATGAAATAGGTGTACGGCGTCTCCGGCCGATTGCGGACGCGCTCGCAGAACTCGAGGCCGTCCATATCCGGCATCATCCAATCGCTCACCACGACTCGAAATGGCTCGGCATCAAAGGTCTTCCAGGCTTCTGCGCCACTGGTCGCGACCACGATTTCGTGCCCAAATTTTTCCAGGGTCGCGCGCAGGACCTTGGCGGCGATGGCGTCATCTTCGGCGATGAGGATTTTCATAGAGGTAAAACGGGGGTTTGAATACGAGCGACGATAAAAGGTGATCCCGAGGTTCGGCGCTGGCGGGCGCGCGTTTTGCGGAGGCGCGTCGCGGCGATCGCTTTATCGGAATGCTGTAAATCGTCGACATGCCTCACAGTTCTAGCAGGAGACCTTCCGGCTCCATCGGCAGAAGTACGTATTTTCGCTCCGGAATCGCCCCAAGGGGCCGGCTGACGGCGAACATCCAACGGAGGGCTGCGCCCTAACATCCAACGCCCAACATCCAACATCCAATGGTTCATTGCGGGTGCCCGATCCGAAGCGCGCTGGCCAACGGTGCGGCATTTAATCCGGAATTCATTCAATTCTGCGCAATAGATCCAGTTACGGCCTGGGCATTGCCTTTCGCAGTCTCCGGATGTGCGGTGGAAAATTGGATGTTGGAAGTTGGATGTTGGGTGTTGGATGTTTTCCCCATGGATCTCTTCTCCACCGCCGCCGATGCCGCTCCCGAAACCGCGGCCGGTGCGCCGCTGGCCCAACGCATGCGGCCCCGGACGCTCGACGAGTTTGCCGGCCAGGAGCACATCCTCGCGCCGGGAAAGCTCTTGCGCCGCGCGATCGAGGCGGACCGAATTTCCTCGATCATCCTGTTTGGACCGCCGGGGACCGGCAAGACGAGCCTGGCCGAGATTATCGCCCGCGCCACGCAATCGCGTTTCGAGCGCCTGAGCGGAGTGGAGAGCAATGTGGCCGACCTGCGGCGGGTGATCGCCGGCGCGACCAACCGGCTCACCCACAAAGGGGAAAAGACGATCCTTTTCATCGACGAAATCCATCGTTGGAACAAGGCCCAGCAGGATGTGCTGCTGCCGGACGTCGAGCGCGGGACGGTGCGGCTCATCGGCGCCACCACGCACAATCCGTTTTACTACATCAACTCACCGCTGGTTTCGCGTTCGCAGGTCTTCCAGCTCGAGCCGCTCACCCCGGCGCATCTCGTAGCCTTGCAAAAGCGCGCGCTGGCCGATGAAGAGCGCGGCTTCGGCAAACTCAAGATCGCGATCGGTCAGGAGGCGATCGAACACCTCGCCACGGTGGCGGACGGCGACGGACGGAAATGCTTGAACGCGCTGGAAATTGCCGTGGTGACGACGGTGCCGGGAAAGGATGGCGTCATCCGCATCGACCGGGCGATTGCCGAGGAGTCGATCCAAAAAAAGGCGGTGGTCTACGATGCCGACGGCGACCAGCACTACGACACCGTCAGCGCCTTTATCAAAAGCGTGCGGGGCAGTGATCCCGATGCCGCGCTCTATTGGCTGGCGAAAATGCTCTATGCGGGCGAGGAAATCCGCTTCATTGCCCGCCGTCTGGTAATCCTGGCGAGCGAAGACATTGGCATGGCCGATCCGCAAGGCCTCGTCGTGGCGGTGGCGGCGCAGCAAGCCGTGGAATTTGTGGGGCTGCCCGAGGCGCAGATTCCCCTCGCGCACGCCGCAGTCTATCTGGCCACGGCGCCAAAATCGAATCGCGCCTACGCGGGCATCCTCGCCGCGAAGAAAGAAGTGCAGGAAGGCGTGACGCTGGCGGTTCCGCGGCATTTGCGGGACAAGAGCAGTAAGCGCGCGGCCAAAGCCCTTGGACACGAGGGCTACCAGTACAGCCACGATTACGAGGGCGCGTACGTGCCGCAGGCCTACCTGCCGGAAGGCCGGCGTTACTACGAGCCCAGTGACCAGGGGTACGAGAAGCGGGTCAAGGAGCGGCTCGACTACTGGCGGGCGCTATTCGAGCAGGCGGAGGGGAAGGGTGGGGAAAGACCCGAGGGGAAACAGCCAACGCCCAAGGGGAAACATCCAACACCCAACATCCAACATCCAATGGTTAAGCGCGGCGCGCGAAGCTGAAACACAGTGTCCGACTGCGCCGCAATTAATGAGGATTTGATCATCCCGTCGCAGGCCGAGGTCTTCCGATCTGGCCATCGAATCCCGAAGTCTCCGGACCAGCGGTGGATAAATTGGATGTTGGATGTTGGGTGTTGGATGTTGGATGTTCGCCGTCAGGCGCCCTTGGATGTTCGGCGGTAGCCGCCGGATGTCGGATCTTCGGGACGAAGTCCCGCCACCCCTCTTGCCAAGCCCCCGCCATCGCGTCTAGGCTCGTCGCCCCTCGTCTTTATGAGCACCATTGCCAAAGCCCCGTCCAAGAAAGCGATCTCCGGAAACGGCGCCAGCCTGCATCGCGCCCACTCGAAAATCGTGGTCGACGGGTCCGAGCGCGCCGCGAGCCGCGCGATGCTCCATGCGGTGGGGTTTGCCCGCGAGGATTTCAAGAAGTCGCAGGTCGGCATTGCCAGCACCTGGTCAATGGTCACCCCGTGCAATATGCATATCGACCAGCTCGCGCGGCAGGCTGAGGCGGGCGCCAATGCCGGAGGTGGCAAGGCGGTGATTTTCGGCACCATCACGGTTTCCGACGGCATCTCCATGGGCACCGAGGGCATGAAGTATTCGCTCGTTTCGCGCGAGGTCATCGCCGATTCCATCGAGACGGTCATGGGCTGTGAAGGGTTCGATGGACTCGTCGCCATTGGCGGTTGCGACAAAAATATGCCGGGCTGCGTCATGGCCATGGCGCGGCTGAACCGGCCAGGCATTTTCGTTTACGGTGGCACGATCATGCCGGGCTGCATCACCGGCCTGCTCGCCGAGAAACGGCTGCGCAAGGATCGACGCGAACAATTTGCCGGCCGCAATCTCGACATCGTGAGCTGCTTCGAGGCGGTTGGTGCGCATGCCAACGGCAGCCTCGACGATCGGGAACTGGCGCTCATCGAGGAACAGGCCATCCCGGGCGCCGGTTCCTGCGGCGGCATGTACACCGCCAATACCATGGCCAGCGCCATCGAGGCGCTCGGCATGTCGCTGCCCAACAGCTCGGCGCAAAATGCGGTTTCGCCGGCCAAAGCGGCGGATGCGCGTGCGGCGGGCGCGGCGGTGATCGAACTCATCAAGCGCGGCATTTGCCCGCGGGACATCATGACGAAGGAGGCGTTCGAGAACGCCATCACCGTGGTCATCGCGCTGGGCGGATCGACCAACGCCGTCCTGCACCTCCTGGCCATGGCCCATACGGCCAGAGTGGACCTGAAACTCGACGACTTTACCCGCATTGGCGGCAAGGTGCCGGTGCTGGCCGATCTCAAGCCCAGCGGCCGGTACCTGATGAGCGAACTCGTAGCCATCGGCGGACAGACCCCGCTCATGAAGATGCTGCTCGAAGAGAAGCTCTTGCATGGCGGTTGCATGACCGTGACGGGTAAAACCGTGGCCGAAAATCTCAAACGCGTGAAGCCGTACCCGAAGGGCCAGGACATCGTCCGCAGCTTCGCCGATCCAATCAAAAAAGACAGCCACCTCGTGGTCCTTTACGGCAACCTCGCGCCGGGCGGAGCGGTGGCGAAGATCAGCGGCAAGGAAGGGCTGGCGTTCTCGGGGAAAGCCATCGTCTTTGAGAATGAACAGGAGGCCCTGGCGGCGATCCTCGATGGCCGCGTGAAGAAAGGGCACGTCATCGTCATCCGCCACGAAGGCCCGGTCGGTGGGCCCGGCATGCGGGAGATGCTTTCGCCGACCAGTGCCGTGATGGGAAAGGGGCTGGGCAAGGAGGTGGCGTTGATCACCGATGGCCGCTTTAGCGGCGGTTCGCACGGGTTTGTGGTCGGCCATATTACCCCGGAGGCGGCGCTTGGCGGGCCGCTCGCCGTGGTTAAGAACGGCGACAACATCACCATCGATGCGATGAAGCACGCCCTCACGCTCGAACTGGCGAAGCCCGAACTCGAAAGCCGGCTGGCCAGGTGGAAAGCCCCCAAGCCTAACTACACCCGCGGCGTGCTGGCGAAATACGCGAAGCACGTGAGCACGGCGAGTACCGGTGCGGTGACGGATTGAGAGTGCGGGGGCGGCGGCGGTCGCGAGGTGGAGACAATCAGACAATGCGACGGGGACACAATCAGAGTGTTTCGGTGGCTGCTCCTGGCACCTCGCCGGCTCCGGCTTTGTCAGGCCGCCGATTGTCCGATTGTCCGATCGTCTCATGGTCTCAAGACGCTTCACCGTTCCACCCGCGCCACTGGGCAAAGCGGACCAATTTGGAAAATCGCACGATGCGGCTTTGACATCCCTAAGGACGCCCCTTTTAGTGAGCGGGAGCATGTGTTGCTGACCGACGCAAACGTGCGTCCCCCGCCAATCCAGCTTTCGATATTGCAAGATCCCTTTCCCCCCTGTGCAGAACGACGAATACATCATTGAGATTCTCCTGGAGACGAGTCTCATCAGCAAATCGCAACTGGAGCGCGCCCGTGCGGAGCGGAAGGAGGAGGAGACGCTGGTCGACACGCTCATCCGCCAGGGCATCGTAGCGCAGGAGGATGTCACTCGGGCCCTCGCGGCGCACGCCGCGATGGACTTTGTCGATTTGACGGCGATCTCCGTCAGTGAGGATGTGATCAAGATGATTCCGCGCGATGTCGCGAAGCGCTTCAAGATCGTCCCTATCGTCGAGTCCGAGACCGGATTGATGATCGCGGTCGGCGACCCGCTGAATTTCGATACATTCGATTCGCTGCACCACATGCTTCAGCGCGATCTGGAATTCGTCTGCGCCACGCCCGACGCGATTGGCGTCGCCTATCGAAAATATTACGGCACCGCGGACGAAGCGGCCGACGAACTCGCCAAGAGTCTCGGACAGGAATTCGAGGTCACCGGCGAAGGCGGCAGCGGCAAAGCGGAGGGCGACACAGCGGATGCCCCGATTATCAAGATGGTCTCGATGATGCTCCTGGAGGCCTACAACATGCGGGCCTCGGACATTCACCTCGAGCCGCTGGAGAAGCGCTTTCGCGTGCGGTTCCGCATCGATGGCGTGCTGCACGAGATGCAGAATCCCCCGAAGAAATTGCAGACCGCGATCATCTCGCGCTTGAAGATTATGACGGGATCGATGTCGATCGCCGAAAAGCGCCTGCCGCAGGACGGCCGCATCCAGGTAAAGATGGGAAAGAACAGGCAGATCGACCTGCGCGTCTCGACCATTCCGACCAACCACGGCGAGAGCGTGGTCATGCGTATCCTCGATAAATCCTCGCTCTCGCTCGGCCTGCCGCAGCTTGGCTTCCTGTCGGACGACCAGGAAATCTTCGAGCGGCTTATCACGCTGCCCGATGGCATTCTACTGGTCACCGGGCCGACGGGTTCGGGCAAGACCACGACGCTCTACGGCTGCCTAAATTACATCAACAAACCGGACAAGAAGCTCATCACCGTGGAGGACCCGGTGGAGTACCAGATGTCCGGCATCAACCAGGTGCAGGTCAATTCGGACATCGGGATGACGTTCCCAGCGGCCCTCCGCTCAATGCTCCGCCAGGCGCCGAACATCATCATGATCGGTGAGATTCGCGACCTCGAGACGGCCAACATCGCCATCAACGCGTCGCTCACCGGCCACCTTGTCTTTTCCACGTTGCACACCAACGACGCGCCGAGCGCCGTCGCCCGCCTGGTCGATATCGGCGTGCAGCCATTCCTGGTTTCGTCGGCCGTGCGCGCGATCATGGCCCAGCGGCTCGTCCGCAAACTCTGCCAGAAGTGCAAGGAGCCTTACGAAATGACCGAAGCCGAAATCGAGGCCCTCAGCCTCGATGCCTCGCAACTGGCCGAGGCCACGGTCATGAAAGGCGCCGGTTGCGACGCGTGCAAGAACCTCGGCTACAAGGGACGCATGGGCATCTTCGAGATTTTCCAGATCGATGACGACGTCCGGCACATGATCAACGAAAAGGCCTCGACCGTGGAGCTGCGCAAACGCGCCCGTGAAATGGGCATGCGCACGCTGCGCGAGGATGGCATTCGCAAGGTGCTTGCCGGGCTCACTTCGGCCGAGGAAGTCATCGGCGTAACCATGGCCGACGCCAACTAGTGCGACGGTCCCGGAAATCCCCATGGCGCTTTTCGAAACCCGCAAGACCGCTCCCGAGCCTCCGGTGCCGGCGCCGCCGGTCGTGAAGATACCACCGATGGAGGACCTGCTCCGGACGGTCATCGATGAAGGCGCCTCGGATCTGCACCTGAGCGTGGGCGCCCCGCCGGCCCTGCGCATGAATGGCCGCCTCGTCAAGACCACCCTGCCGCCTCTCACCCCGGAAGACACGGAAACCCTCGCGCGTGCCGTCACCAGTGATGCCAATCTCCAGCGAGTGAGTGAGGAAGGCAGCGTCGATTTTGCCTTCTCGTTTCGGGGCCAGGACCGTTTTCGCGGCAGCGTCTACCGGCAGAAGGGCAATCTGAGCATGGCGCTGCGGATGATCCCAAAGAAGATGCTGACGCTCGAGGAGATCGGCCTGCCGGCTTCGGTCGAAGAACTTCTCTTTCTCCCGCGCGGCTTGATCCTCGTGACCGGACCGACGGGCTCGGGCAAGACGACCACGCTGGCCGCGATGCTCGACGTGATCAACAGCAAGTCCGCCGGGCACATCATGACGATCGAAGATCCGATCGAGTACTTTCATGGGCACAAACTCGGAATCGTGAATCAACGCGAAGTGGGCGTGGATGTGCCCAACTTTGCCGAAGGCTTGCGCCGGGCCTTGCGCCAGGATCCGAACGTCATCCTCGTCGGGGAAATGCGCGATTTGGAGACGATGGAAACCGCGATCACGGCCGCGGAAACCGGCCATCTCGTTTTCTCGACACTCCACACCACCGGCGCGGCGCGCACCGTGGACCGCATTATCGACGCCTTTCCCTCGACCCAACAGGACCAGATTCGGGTGCAACTGGGGGGCAACTTGAAAGCGGTGATCTCGCAAATTCTGCTTCCTCGCAGTGATATGGACGGCCGCGTGGCGGCCTTCGAGATCATGGTCAATACTCCTTCGATTGCCGCGCTCATTCGCGACAACAAGACCTTCCGCATCCCCAACGACATTTTGACCGGCTCGAAGTTTGGCATGGTTTCCCTCGAAACTTCGCTCGTGCAGCACTATCTGAATGGTCGCATCAGCAAAGAACAGGTGCTCGGCAAAGCGCAGGACCAGCAGGCCGCCATCCAGTTGATGGGCGACCAAAAGCCCATCAAACGCTAACCCTCCCCGGAATTCATGAACCAGCCAAAACAAGTCCTCGAAATCCTCGTCGACCAGGGCATCGTCGAACAAGCTCAGGTCGATGACATCCTTCAGGAGATGGGCCAGACCGGCAAGTCGCTGATCGACGTGCTGACCGATTTCCAGATTTGCACCGCAACGCAGTTCTACGAAACGATTGCGACCTCCCTGGGGCTGGATTTCGTGGACCTGACGGGTTTCGATCCGCCGCCGGAAATCTCCCGTCTCATCCCGGCCGGCCTGGCGTTGATGCACCGCGTTTTCCCGATCGGTGTCGATGCCGGGACCTTGCAAGTCGTCCTCGCGGATCCGCTCAACCCGGAAACCCCCGAAGCGTTGCGGTTTGCGCTTGGCAAGGAAATCCAGCCGATCGTCGCGCCGGTCTACCAGATCGACGAACTGATCAAGAAGGCCTACGGCACCGATATCGGGAGCATGGACGAAATCCTCAAGCAATTGGGCGGCGAGGTGCAATTGCTCAGCGAAGGCGGCGGGATCGACTTGAAGAGCCTCGAGGCAGAGGCCAATGCCACGCCGATCATTCGCTACGTGGACCTGATCCTCTACCAGGCCATCCAGGACCGCGCTTCGGACATTCATTTCGAGCCGTTCGAGACGGAGTTCAAGATTCGCTACCGTGTGGACGGTGCGCTCTACGAGATGTCGCCTCCGCCGCGGCACCTGGCCCTGCCGGTGATCTCGCGCGTAAAGGTCATGTCGAACCTGAACATTGCCGAGCGGCGATTGCCGCAGGACGGGCGCATTCAGAAGCATATCGCCGGCCGCCAGGTCGACCTGCGCGTCTCCACGCTGCCCACACAGTTTGGCGAATCGGTCGTGCTCCGCGTGCTCGATCGCACCACCGTGAACCTGAACATCGAGGCGCTTGGGATGCCCGATTACATCTACCAGTACCTGCTCCATACGATCGAGAAGCCGAACGGCATCTTCATCGTCACGGGGCCGACGGGCTCGGGCAAGACGACCACGCTCTACGCCTGCCTGAACAAGATCAACACCATCGATTCGAAGGTGCTCACCGCCGAAGACCCCGTCGAATACGACATCGAGGGCATCATTCAGGTCCCGATGAACGAGGGGATCGGGCTCACCTTTGCCCGCACCTTGCGTGCGTTTTTGCGGCAGGATCCGGACCGCATCATGGTCGGTGAGACGCGCGACGTGGAGACCGCCCAGATCGCCATTCAGGCCTCGCTCACGGGGCACCTGGTCTTTACCACGCTGCACACCAACGACGCTCCTGGCGCGGTGACGCGTCTCATCGACATGGGCGTCGAGCCCTTCATGATCTCCTCCTCCCTCGAGGGTGTGCTGGGCCAGCGGTTGATCCGCAAGATTTGCCTGAATTGCCGCACCCCCTACGAGCCCACCGAGAACACCCTCGCGCAGTTGGGCCTTTCACCCCACGAAATTGGCGACAAGACCTTCTACTACGGCGTGGGCTGCGAAACCTGCAATCACACCGGCTACAAGGGCCGCAAAGGCATCTATGAACTGCTCGATATCTCCGATCCGATTCGCGAGCTCATCAACAAGCGGGCCCCGTCGGTCGTCCTGAAACAAAAGGCCATCGAACTCGGCATGGTGACCCTGCGCCACGACGGCCTGCGCTGCATTTACGACGGCGAAACCACCATCGAGGAAATCTTGAAGTACACGTAATTCTTTATCGACAACTTTTTATCTTCGGCTTTCTTTTCAGTCTAGAAACAATCGACCCCCAAAAACGCCATGCCTCGATTTAATTATATCGCGCTGGATGCACGCGGCCAGGAATCCACGGGAGTCATCGACGCTCCCTCATCGAACGAAGCTGTCGGCCAATTGCGCCAGGCAGGATATTTTCCCACCAGTGTCATCGAGGAGGGCAAAGGCCGGGCGCTCCCGAAGTCCAAGGGCGCTGCCAAGCCGTCCAAAGCCGTGGCTGCGCCGAAGGCGAAGGGCGCGGGAGGCATCGTCCTCTTCGAAAAAAAGACGGTGAAGAGCAAGATCATGATGATCTTCACGCGCCAGCTGGCCACCCTCATCGATGCCGGCCTCCCGCTGCTCCGCGGCCTGACCGTGCTCGGCAAGCAAGAGCGCGATCCGGTGCTGAAAAAGACCATTTACGCGCTGGCCGACGCCGTGCAGAGCGGCAGCACCTTCTCCGAATCCATGGCTCAGCACCCGCTCATCTTCAACAAGCTCTACATCAACATGGTCAAGGCTGGCGAACTGGGCGGCGTGCTCGAATTGGTGCTCAACCGCCTCGCGGAATTCCAGGAAAAGGCCCAAAAAGTGAAGAACAAGGTCGTGGCCGCCATGGCCTACCCGGTCATCGTGCTCATCATCGCCATCGTCATCATGGTCTTCCTCATGGAGTTCATCGTGCCGAAGTTCGAGGGCATCTTTAAGGACATGCTCGGCAACCACCCGTTGCCGGCCATCACGCAGTGGGTGATCTTTGTCAGCCGGCTTATTCAGAAGATGTGGGTGCCGCCGGATCTGTGGTACACGCTTGGCACCGTCGCGGTGGTGTGGGGAGGGTGGACCTTCCTCAACAGCTCCGAGGCCGGGCGCGCGGGCATCGACCGGGTCAAGCTGCACACGCCGCTCTTCGGCGATTTGCTGCGCAAGAGTTCCATTTCGCGCTTCAGCCGCACCCTTGGCACCTTGGTGACCTCTGGCGTGCCGATTCTCCAGGCGCTCAATATCACCCGTGAAACCGCGGGAAACGTCGTCATCGCGCAGGCCGTGACCAAGGTGCACGACGCCGTCAAGGAGGGCGAATCCATCGTCCAGCCTCTCGAAGCCAGCGGCGTCTTTCCGCCCATGGTCATTTCGATGGTGGACGTCGGTGAAGAGACCGGACAATTGCCGGAAATGCTTTTGAAAATCGCCGAGGTCTACGACGACGAGGTCGACAACGCCGTCGAGGGCCTCACCTCGATGCTCGAACCGATCATGATCGTCTTCCTCGCGTTGGTGGTCGGCACCATCGTCATCGCCCTCTTCATGCCGCTGATCGAAATCATCAAGACCATGGGCGGCCAGAACAGCTAGTTTGACTCGCATCTTCCGCAATTCGCGCTACATTTGGCCATGAACCGTTCCCCACGCCCAGCCGGTTTCACGTTGATCGAGATGATTACCGTCATCGCCATCATCGTCATCCTTGTCAGCCTTGTCCTTGCGGTCAACGGCCTGGTGCAGCGCAAATCGGCGATGGCCCGGACAGATTCGGAGATTCGATTGCTTTCGCAGGCGTGTGAGGCCTACAAGACCGATAATGGCGGTTATCCGCAGGATAACCAGAATGCCAGTAGCAGCTACACCAATACCCTCGACCCGACCGTCAGCTTGACTCCGACGAGCTATTACAGCGCCTGCAACATTCTTTATATGGCGTTGTCGGGCGACACACTCGGCACCGGCATTCCCCCGTTCGCTGGCACCAATTACGCCCCCGATTTTTTTAAATCGTCGCGTCTGGCAGGAGGGCCGGGAACCGCAGTGACGACCATTTACGTGATGGATCCGTATGGCAACAGCTACGGGTACTCGACGGCGGCGCTTTTGGCCCAACAGGAGTACCAAGCGGCCCTGGCCTTGAGTCCGTCGGCGACGTTGAATACGCAGACGAGGACCATCAACGGCGTTCAGGTCACTTTGCCAACGAATTCCCTCGGATTCTCCGGCTACAATACCACTTTTGATCTCTGGTCCACGGGCGGGACGACGAGCGGGTCCACCACCGACGTCGCCAAGTGGGTGAAGAACTGGTAGGGCGTTTAGCAATCCAGAATTGCGATTTAGGGAAGTGGTTCCGGTTGTCCATCGCATCGAATCCCACTGAGCACTGGGCACTGGGCACTGAGTCCGCCGAAGTCGTGCCGAAGGACAGATCCGTCCTCTGGCGGAGACGGATCTGCCTCTGGCATGACCCTGCGCACTGCATCGGAGCGTCCCGCTCTACTTCAGTCTGACCCGGCCCATGCGCTCGGACCAGCCGGCCAGCGACCTTTGTGCGGCGTTGAGGCGATGGTGCCCGCCGTAGGTCAGGTTGCCGAGCACGCCAAAGAGCAGGAAATCGCTATAGACCGGGGCCTCTCCGAATAGAAACGGCGAGTGCCGCAGCGTGATCTCGAAACGCGCCAGGAGCCGGTCGGCTTCGGCCCGAATGGCCTCCGCGTCGCGCCGCCATTGCTCGACGCATCCCCGCCCGAACTTGCGTTCCTTGTGGCGGACGAAGAGCCCGCGCTGCACCGGATCAACGATTTTGTCCAGCGTGTGCGGGTCCAGCAGGCGGAAGGTCTGAAACTCGACTTCGTCACTCAGAAACTCGATGACGATTTGCTGGAGGCCATCGAGCCGTTCCGGAAAAAGCCGGCCGCCGGCGAAATGCGCATCCACGTAGTGCGCGATATCCTCGCTGCCGCCGCTGGACTCGATGATCACGCGTCCCTGATGCTCGAGCACCGGCACCTGGTAGTAGGCGCCATTGGTCAGCCGCAGCAATTCACTCCGGTCCCAGTTGGGGATTTCGCACGTCGTAAATTCCGCACCGCATGCCTGAAGAGCGGCTGTGATCGGGATGCAGAAGGGGCTGTAGGCGATTTGGTAAACGGTGAGGGGCATGGGAGGGATTTTGGGGCGCGGATGCAATTTGGGCAAGATTAGCGGCGAAACCGGCGCGGCATCGCCGTGCCAGCCTGGCCCCCGATCGGCGCCCCAAAATCAACATCCAACACGCAACATCCAATGGGAACGCGCCATGTCGGTCCCGAAAGACGGGGGCATTTTGTGCCGCGTGCAATTCAGATTTGCGCACCTCCGCGCCACGCAGACGAGCATTTCCTACCCCGCTGCTACCCCCGAAGTCTCCGGACCCCGCGGTAGGAACATTGGATGTTGGATGTTGGGTGTTGGATGTTGCGGCGTAGCCGCCCGTCGGATGTTCGTCCCGCCCCAGCGGGACGCCGGATGATTTCATCCTCGTGCCCAAGTTCACCTTGGCACGAGGATCATTAGTAGTGAGCCTGCTCGAACATTCCCCGACTTTCCCCATCCAACCCTTCACCATGCGACGCGCCCTCCTCCTCTTCTCCGTTCTCTTCACCACCGCCGCTCTGGCCGATGACGCGGCGAACGAAGCACGCTTCATCACCAATACGCGCCAGCTCATTTTCGAGGGCAAACGCAGCGGCGAGGGCTATTTCAGCCCCGATGGCAACCAGTTGATCTTTCAGAGCGAGCGGGAGGAGGGGAATCCGTTTTATCAGATGTATTTGCTCGACTTGCGCTCGGGCGAAACCACGCGGGTCTCGCCGGGCATCGGCAAGACGACTTGCGGCTTCTTCCAGCCGGGCACCAGCCGGGTGCTCTTTGCCTCCACGCATGAGGATCCCGACGCGCTGGCCAAGCAGAAGGCCGAACTCGAGTTCCGCGCCAGCGGAAAAATGCGGCGCTACTCGTGGGATTACGACGCCACGATGGATATCTTCTCCTGCAACCAGGACGGCACGCAGATCGTGAACCTCACCCATTCGCCCGGTTACGACGCCGAAGGCTCGTTTTCGCCCGATGGCAAACAGATCGTCTTCTGCTCGTTGCGCGGGGCCTTTCCGCTCGAGAAGCTCACGCCCGAGAAACGGGCGCGCTACGAAAAGGATCCCTCCTGGTTCGGCGACATTTACATCATGAACGCCGACGGCTCGGAGGTGCGGCAGCTCACCGACGCACCGGGCTACGACGGCGGTCCGTTCTTTTCGCCCGATGGCACGCGCATCGTCTGGCGGCATTTCGACGAAAGCGGGATGTTTGCCGACGTCTGGACGATGAAGACCGACGGCTCGGACAAACGTCGCATCACCGACTTCAAGTCGATGTCCTGGGCGCCGTACTATCACCCGAGCGGCCAGTACCTCATCTTCACCTCGAACAAGCTCGGCTTTACCAATTTCGAGTTGTTCATCGTCGACGTGAACGGCGAGCACGAACCGGTGCGCGTGACCTATACCGACGGCTTCGACGGCCTGCCGGTCTTTTCACCCGATGGCAAAAAGCTCTGCTGGACCTCAGGCCGGACCAGTGATGGCAAGTCGCAGCTTTTTCTCGCGGACTGGAACCACGAAGCCGCCCTTCAGGCACTGGCGCAGTCGCCCTTGCGAGCCGCCGCCGCTGCCGCGACGAATGGTAGGGACGCTTCCGCGACTGCGGGATCGGCGTCGTCGGCGGCGGCCGCGCCACCGGCGTCCCCGGCGGCGAGTGAACTCTCTCCGGAGATTCGGGCCTCGGACTTGAAATACGAGGCTTCCTGGCTGGCGGATCCCGCGCGGGAAGGCCGCGAAACCGGCACGGAAGGGGCGAAGGCTTCCGCGGAATTTCTCGCCGACTATTTCAAGAGTCTCGGCCTTCAACCGCTCGGAGACAATTTCCGCGAGCCGTTTGAGTTCAACGCCGGCGCGCGGGTGGACGCGGCGAACACGGGCCTTTCCATCTCGGATGGGAAGGACCGTCCAGGCGCCACCCTCGACCAGGATTTCCGCCCGCTGGCGTTCAGCGAGAGCGGTTCCGCAAACGGTGAGGTGGTTTTCGCCGGTTACGGCCTGAGCGTCCCCGAGGATGCGAAGAACACGCGTTACAACAGCTACGACAATCTCGATGTGAAGGACAAAATCGTCCTCTTTTTCCGCTACGTGCCGGAGAGTGTGGACGCGCCGCGGCGTGCGCAGCTCAACCGCTACGCGGGCTTGCGCTACAAGGCCATGATGGCGCGGGAGCGCGGGGCAAAGGCCGTGCTCGTGGTCACCGGTCCAAACTCGCCGGGCGCCGGAGAACTGATTCCTTTGACCAACGACGGCAGCCATTCCGGCAGCGGAATCATTGCGGCTTCGATTAGCACGAAGATCGCCGACGATCTGCTCGCCGGAAGCGGCAAAAACCTCAAGGACCTTCAGACCGGCCTCGACACGGAGAATCCGCACGCGGACGGCGGTTTCCTCCTGCCGCACACCCAGGTTCGGCTCAGCGTGGCGATCGAGCGCTTGAAGAAGGCGGACCGAAATGTCGTGGGCTGCATTCCTCCCAGCGGCGGCAGCGACGAGTACATCATCGTCGGCGCGCACTACGATCATCTCGGCCACGGTGGGACGGGCAGCTCGATGGCCCACGCCGGCGAGGAGGGCAAGGTCCATCCCGGCGCGGACGACAACGCTTCGGGCACGGCGGTCGTCATGGAACTGGCTGGCTCGCTGGCCGCGCCGGTGCCGCCCGTTAACCATCCAGGCGGGCGGAAAGGCGATCCCGGAGTGGCCAGCACCGACACCGGCACGACGATCCTGCCGGGTGGCGAATCGAAAGCCGGCTCGCCGAAGCCCCGGCGCGGCATTATCTTCGCGCTCTGGTCGGGCGAGGAGATCGGGCTGATCGGCTCGGCCGCCTTTTGCGAGCATCCGCCCGTGCCGCTCGACAAAGTCGCCGCCTACGTGAACTTCGACATGGTGGGGCGCTTGCGCGACAACAAGCTGACGATGCAAGGGGTCGGCTCATCGCGGCTCTGGCGGCGGGAACTGGAAAAGCGCAATGTCGCCGCGGGGTTCAGTCTCGTGCTGCAGGACGACCCGTACCTGCCCACGGACACCACCAGTTTCTATCCCAAGCATGTGCCGGTGCTGAATTTCTTCACCGGCGCGCATGAGGACTATCATCGGCCGACCGACACCCCCGATAAACTCAACCTCGACGGCATGGAGCGAATCGCGAAGTTTGCCCGGCAGATCGTGGTCGACCTGGCGACTGCGCCGGAGCGGCCCGATTTCGCGCGGGTCACGCGGAGCGACGAAGGGATGGCTTCGCGCGATTCCCTGCGCGCCTATCTCGGCACCATTCCGGACTACTCCACCGAGGTCAAAGGCGTGAAATTGAGCGGGGTGCGCGGGGGCAGTCCGGCCGAGAAAGGCGGGCTCCAGGGGGGAGACGTCATCGTCGAATTTGCCGGCCAGAAAATCGCCAATATTTACGACTACACCTACGCCCTCGACGCCGTGAAAATCGGCACACCCGTGAAGGTGATCGTGGAGCGGGAAGGCCGCCGCACCGACCTCACCGTGACCCCCGAGGCCCGGAAATGACGGCGTAGGAGCAACTCTTTTTCTCCCGCCTTGGACCGTCGGGAGTAAAAATTCGCGCATGCGCTGTCGCGTGCGCCACGGTGCTCATCGGATGTTGGGTGTTGGATGTTGCGGCGGAGCCGTCCCGAGTTTGACGAGGGAGATGTTGGATGTTGCGTCCCGCGAACGCGGGACGCCCCTACATTCCCACCGGATGCCGGGCGATGAAGCCGGTGGGCGATCGGTAATCGCCGCGCCAGCGCGGGCCTTCCTCCTCGTGCAGGCCCGTCGTGTCGAGCCGCAGTCCGCAGACTTCCGCAAAGACGTGCCCATTGCGGGCGTAGATGGTGATCCATTTGCCGGGACCGCACTCGCCATAGCACTGCATGGCCTTGGAGGGGGTCGGTTGGTCGAGCAGTCCGCCGTGATGGAGGAAATAGGAAATGGTTCCCGAGCAATCGTAGCCGCGGTCGTAGAAGGTGCCGTGCCCGCCGCCCCAGACGTAGGGCAGCCTGGTGATCGTGTTTGTCGCCCAGATGGCCATTTGGATGTTCCTCGGCGCGTTCCTGGGCGCATAGGCAATCCGGCCCTTCAACACCGCGTGGTCCCCCGGCACCGTGGGTCCTTTTTGCGGCGGGGGCTTGGGGCCTTGCGCTCGAACCGCCGGCGCTGCCGCCAGCATCAAGACACCGGACGCCAGCACGCACCATCGGTAGCAGAACGCTGATCGGGAATGGGTTGGGACTGATTGCATCCGTCCTTTTGAAGGAAATCAGCGTCGCTTGGCCAGCCTTTTTTGTCCCCGGATTTGGCCGGCGAATCAAACGAATGGCGGCCACGACCCATTCGTGTGATTAGCTGACCCTCCCTTTTCTTGTCCTGGCGCCTGCCCTGATCCCGCGCATGCGCGACTGCGGGACGAATGGGCGTGGTTCGTGGACACCCCCTTTTGGTTTCGGCCCTTGGCCGCGCTGTGGGCCGAGAGTACCCGCCGCGAAAAGCACAGTGGGAGCACGAACAATCTATTCGCGGTCGGTCAAATTTCGATACGCTTTGAAATAAAGAAACCCGTCTTCATACTTCGCCGAGAACGAAGAATCGTCATCTTCCGCAACTAGCGTGGAATCTCGCTCCAACGAAGGGTCCCACCAAGTGTCATGGTCCCACCAATTATCATCAAAGCCGACGTCTGCCTCCCACAACCAAGTGCGACTCATGAGGTCATATTTCTTAAACTCCTGAATCGGCCTCAGTTCGAACTGCGTCACGAACTGAATGTACTCTGCGGCGTTGACGCGTGCCTTGAGCATGCACCAGCAGACAGTCGGTAAAAATCCAGAGACTTCCACCCATTCATGCACATCGCGTGCACCGGCCGGCAAATGTCCCTTCCAGGAGAGTTTTTCCGCGGTCTGAGCCTGCACACCAGCAATCGCCTCACCCAGAACCGCCTCGATGCTGGGCCAATGATAGGTCAGCCCGTCATACGGACGAAACATCCACACATCGCCGCGTTGCGCGTGGATGCATAGGAGCACGTCATTCCACAAAGCGAAGGGCAGAAGCTGGCGATCCCAATACGGCGGCCCATCGCCCGCCGGATTCTCCGGCATGCCTTCTGGAACTTCGGAAATCGCGCGCGACCCAGTATACCATTCCACCAGTTCCTCCGGAACTTCGGAAGTCTCGCACGTCATGGTATACCACTCCACCAGTTCCACCGGTGTGAATAGCCGGTGCTCTCCAAAGAGCCCCGAGTTGCCCGGCGATACATATTCCTGCCCACCGTGCACCCGATAAACCGCTCGTAATTCCGGCGGCACCGGGAGCAACACCTTTTTCGTGATCGCATCGATCGCCGTGTCGTCCGCCGGTGGTAGCAGAGCATCCGCACAATCCAAACCCGCCGCGCGATACGCCGCTTTGGCCTCTTCGATAACGTCCGCTATCGCCATAAATCAAGCGTCATGCGTTCTTCGGATTCTCGACGACCCAGCATCCCGTTTTCATAACAGGCTACCGCCGCCCAGGTGAAGTCGATTCTCCTCCGAGCTACGGGCCAATATTCCGAACTCCCATCTCCGATCCCCCTTGGCATTTCCCCGGAAATCTGAAATCAGCATCGGCGCAACGTGCTCGCCTTTATCCTTCGCCGCTTCGCCTCGATGGTCGTGGTGCTCTTTTGCGTCATCACGCTCACCTTCCTGCTCGTGCGGTTGGCCCCGGGAGGACCGTTTACCAGGGAGCGCAACATTCCGCCGGCGATTCTCAAGGAAATCATGGCCAGCTACAATCTCGATGGCACGCTTTGGGAGCAATACACGACCTATCTGGGCGTCCGGAAGAACAACCAGGGCCAATACAGCGGCCTCCTCCAGGGCAACCTCCAGATTTCCACCAAGTACCGCGATCGCTCCGTGGCTGAGATGCTCGCGCCCAGCCTGCCCATCTCCGCCACGCTCGGGTTCGCGGCATTTCTGCTCGCCACCACTGGCGGTGTCTGGCTCGGGAGCCTCGCCGCGGTGCGGCACCATACGCCGACGGACACCGGGGCGATGCTTGGGGCGCTCTTCCTGATCAGCATCCCAAACTTCGTCGTCGGCCCGGTGCTCATCCTCCTTTTCTCCATCAAGCTCCGGATCCTCCCGGTGGGCGGATGGCAGAGTTGGTCGAGCCTCGTCCTGCCGGCGGTGACGCTCGCCGGTCCCTACATCGCCTACGTGGCGCGCCTCATGCGCACGAGCATGCTCGAGGTCCTGAACCAGGACTTCGTCCGCACCGCCCGCGCCAAGGGCGTGAGCGAAACACGCGTCATTTACCAGCACGCGCTTAAGGTCGCCATCCTCCCCGTGGTCAGCTTCCTCGGCCCGCTCGCCGCCAATCTTCTGACCGGTTCGCTCGTCGTCGAAACCATCTTCAATATTCCGGGCGCCGGGTCATTCTTCGTCAACGCCATCCTCAACAGTGACGTCTTCCTGCTCGAGGGAGTGGTGATCGTCTACTGCGCGTTGCTCGTGCTGTTGAACCTCCTCGTGGACATCGCCTACACCTGGCTCGATCGCCGCATCAAGCTGGACAGTTGATTCCTCAATGCCCGACGTTCCTCCACCCCCCGGCGCCTGCGCGCGGCTGAAGAAAAACCCGGTCGCGGTGGTGGCGATTCTGCTCCTTGCCTTCATCGTCCTGGTGGCGATTCTTGGGCCGTTCCTCTATCGCGTGGATCCACATGCCACCTCGCGCGAGCAGTACCTGCCCCCGAGCGTCCGCCATTTTTTTGGGACCGACAACAACGGGCGGGACGCCTTTGCCCGCGTGCTGGAAGGCGCGCGCATTTCCCTGCTCGTCGGATTCAGCGGCGCTCTCATCAGCCTTTTTGTCGGCACCGGCTACGGTCTCGTCTCCGGCTACAGCGGCGGCCGTCTGGACGGGATGATGATGCGCCTGGTGGAAATCCTCTACGCCATCCCGCGTCTTATCATCCTCATCCTTTTCACCTTTATCTTCGACCAGCATTTCAAGACCTGGTTGAGCAATCTCACCTGGAAGCTGGCCTTCGGCAAAACCGTCCTGTTGAGCGGTCCGGACCTCGTTGGCTACTCGAAGATTATTATTCTCGTCGTGACGCTCGGTCTCATCGAATGGCTGACCATGGCGCGCATCGTACGAGGCCAGGTGCTCTCGCTGAAAAGCCTGCAATTTGTCACCGCCGCCCGCGCCCTCGGCCAGAGCCATACCCGCATCATCTTGCGCCATCTGCTGCCGAATATCGCGGGAATCATCATCATCTATCTCACGCTTACCATTCCGGCGGTCATCCTCGACGAAAGCTTCCTCAGCTTCCTCGGCCTCGGCGTGCAGGCGCCGCAGGCGAGTTGGGGTTCGCTGCTCAGCGACGGCGCGCAGGTCATCAATCCGGTGAAAAGCTATTGGTGGCTGCTGCTCTTCCCGGCGCTGGTCATGTCCGTGACCCTGCTCGCGCTCAACTTCCTCGGCGACGCCCTGCGCGACGCCCTGGACCCGCGTTCGCGGCGGTAGCGCGATTCCCCGCTCGGGTAGGGTAGGCGTCCATATGCGTTAACTGAAAATCTGGAAACGAATTCAAAACGCGCATGCGCTTGCGTTTTGGAGTGCGGCGGTGCTCCGCCGCTTTTGGAGGTCAGCCCGCCAACTCGTCGCGCAGCGCAAGAACCATTCGGATCGGTACTTTTTCGTGTCTTTGGTGTCTTTCGTGGTTTCTACCTCCGGGAAGGTCTGAGGCGGAGCCTCGCGAGTCTTGAGATGGAGCCTGCCGGCTCCGATTCATTTTCCTTTCGGAAAAGGTGTCAGGTCGGGCGGAAGGAACGCGTACTTCGCCTCGGGAGAGCAGAACCGCTCGCGGGAGTAAAAGAGGCGCAAGAGCTTCTTCGCGCGCAGTTGCGGCTGGGCTTCGAGAAACCGTTCGGCAGGGGATAAAGGTGGGGCAGGCGCTCCGGCTCCCGGGGACGCTTCCTGCGCGCCCGGCGGAGCCTCCGTCTGAGATTCTTCCACCGACCCCGTCGGTCCGTATTCGGCGAGCATCGCGGCGACGAGATGCAGCCACGCCGCCGTCATGGTCTCGTGATAACCGCTGGTCGGAGTGTCGACGATCCCTTGCGATCGGTTGTAGGCGCGGATGCCCGCCGTGACCTTGGGAACGGCCCCTTCCAACCCCAGGCGTGTGAGGTAAATGTAGGCCACCCGCAGATGCGCCCGGTGGGTCCAGTGAACATAGGGCAGGGTGCAGGCCTCGAATTGCTGGAGAAATTCGTCGTCGGTCATTCCGATGGCTTCAGTTTTGGGCGCGTCGGGGTCGGTATTCATTCGAGGGACTCAGGGGAAACATCCAACATCGAGACGGCTTCGCCGCAACATCCAACACTATGAATCGCGGGTGCAACCCGTGCGAGCTTCCCGGCCTGTGCATCAAATATCGAGTATCCTCCACTCCAACCATGCTGGCAGACCTTCGCCGCAATAGAATGCGCGAAAAGCGTCGATAACCTCGTCCAAATGCAAAAGATCGCGATGCTCACCTGAGTTTACGTAGTCATGCTTCTTGAGCTCGGCCCTCTTCGTCGAGCCTCCCGGATAACAGCCGCGGTAGTGAGTATATTCGGCCGTGCCGCTGATACGCCACTCAAGGTGATACCCGTTGAAACCGTGGAGCGTTTGAATGTAGGTGTTGCCGGGCGTTTCAAGGCAGCAGTGACTGTTGCCACAGCCGGTATCAATTTCACGAATGACCCGCTCGACGAGATTCCACGGCGGATTCCTGCGACGCAACCCAGCTTGGTTTCTGAGGACCAGATTATACCGCTGCGGTCGTTGTTTCGCCTTGGGGAGCGGTACGCTTACACCTTGACTTGGGGCCGGAACGAAATGTTCAGGTGTGGTCAGATTTGTGCTCATGATCACCATTGAAATGTGTGGGCTGGACAAACGTGGTCCTACCCTTGCGTTTTTCGATCAGACTGGCGGTTTCTCGTTCCATACCCGTTTTTCCTTAAGCGATTTCGTGAAGGGCAGAGTTCTGCTCTCTGATAAGCTTTTTGATGATGGCTACAGCTTGTGCATAGCCGTCAGGGAACCGGAAATCAATCAACTGGGCTGCCGCGGCAAAGTCACCGAGTTGACGGGCCACCTCCGCGGACACGAGGCGATCATTGGGATCGGTTTGATCGAGCAGTGCGCGAAACTGAAGGAGTCGTTCGCGCAAATCACTAGGTGAGGTACTGCCGCTGTCTCCATGCCGGATGGGATCATTCGCAAGCCACCAGTACCGCATCAACGCGTACCGCTGCTGTTCCGGAGTCGCCGCAATCCCGGAATCGAGTGCACGGCGATAATCGTCCAACGTTGGTTCGTCTGCACGCTGTACATCGCGATAGACTCCCGGCTCTTCCCACGGCAATTCTTCCGCGATCTCCTGGCATTCGTCGGTCCAAAAGAGTTCTGCTGTTTCTGAATGTCGTCGCAACCATGGCTGGTCGGGAAGCATCGGAGCTTCGCGCTTTCCCCCGCGGTGGCCGACACGAACTCATCTCTGCCGGGCTCGTTCGTCAAAATCCCGACCTCCTCAACGGTCCGTCTGAAGCCGGGGCTCTCGATCCCGATCTCGTCTCTCATCTTATCGGCACGCATCACGGCTACGCCCGCCCCTTCGCGCCGGTCATCAGCGACAACGCGAAGGTTCCGATCAAGCTCGATAGTCCGCCTCTCACCGGAAACAACCGCCACGGATTGGAATCGCTCGGCTCGGGCTGGACCGACCAGTTTTGGCTGCTCGTCCAGCGGTATGGCTATTGGGGGCTCTGTTACCTGGAGTCCATCCTGCGCATCGCCGACCATCGCCAATCTCTGGAGGAACAAGAATCGTGAGCTACATTCCGCTTCCCGCACTTCGGGCCGACAGCCCCATCGCTTTTCTTGCGGCACTCGCCACCTTGCGAATTCTTGATGGGACTCGTCCCGAGTGGAAACCGCGCCTCCGGTGGATCAATAGTGGCGGCTGGGTTCCCGAGTTGTCAGTGCTGGGAGACAATTCTTTGAAAGAGGTCAGCAGTGCTCTCGCCACAAAACTCATCAATAGGGCAGCGGCTCCCGAGTTCAACTGGGCTGAAGTTATCGCTGTCGCACCGGAACTCTTCCACGCGAAAGCCGAGGCGGCGATGGAAACTGCCACCAGTTCCCGACGTGAAACGGTCGACTTCTTTGCCGCCTTCGCCGCTGATGGCGCAAAAAGCGGCAGCGGCGACATGAAGCCGACGGACCTGTGCATGACCTCCGGGCAGATGAAGTTTCTCAAGGAAATGCGCGCCATCACGGCAACTCTCGCTTCCCCTCCTAAGCGGGAGGAAGCCCCGCTGGCTGAACGAATCCAAACTGCCCTGACAGGGCAGTGGCATTATGCCGACAACCAGCACTCGCTCGGGTGGGATCCAACCAACGAGCCAATTCACGCCTTGGGTGCCTACGACCCGAGTGGTGCTGGAAAACAAACCAGCGTTCGCGAACTGGTGTATTTAGCTGCTGAAGCGCTAAGCCTCTTTCCAGTATTCGCGCGTTTCGGGCGATTGCGGACAACCGGTTTTCATCCAGATGAGAATCGCCAGTCATGGTTTCATTGGCCGATCTGGGAGCCCGAGCTTTCCCTTCGTTCGGTGCGGTCCCTTCTCCAGCTTAGCGACCTCGCTCGTCCGTCGGAGAACGAGCTTCAGCTTCGCACTCGCGGCATCCGCTCGGTTTACCGCTCGCGACGCCACGAGTTTGGCAAGGGTTACGGCATCTTCCGTCCCGCTCAGTTGATTGTCGGCGGATAATGTGTGAGGCGAAATACTTTTTTGCTCTGTCGAAACTTTAGGCTGGCACCGGACGCCGTGCGTGACTAAACGTGACACTGTCATGCGCGCCAGACGTCAGTCGAAACGCGGTCGTTCGGCCCGGTCCAGGGAGGATGCGGGAGAGGATCTCTTTTCCCAAACGCTGGCCGGGGCGGTGAAGCAGGCCTTCGCCGGCGCCGGGGAAACGAGCGAGGGAAAGGCTGCGGGCAACCCCATGGCGGATGATAAAGCGCCGGCGGTGCTTGATAAACCGGAAATCGACGCGGCTGAGGTTTCGCGGCCTGAACCCGAAACCCGAAACCCGAAACCAGAAACTTCAGCCACGGAGAACCCGAAACGCGAAACTCGAAACCCGAAACCAGTTCCGATGCGGCCGGGGCCTCGCGGAGTGAACCCGAAACTAGAAACCCGAAACCCGAAACTGGATATGATCCCATCCCCGCCCGGATGTTGAACGAGTTTGTTTATTGCCGCCGGCTTTTCTACTACGAGCATGTCGAGGGCGTGTTTGTCGAAAGCGCGGATACGGTGAAGGGCGCGACGGTGCATGCGCGGGTGGACAAAGGCCGCGGGTCCATGCCGGAGGCAAAGACACCCTCGAAAGATGAAGGGGCGGAGGACAAGGACGAGGGGAAACCGGCCATTGACGGAGACGAGATTCACTCGCGCTCGGTAATGCTGGGGTCGGACCGGCTCGGGGTGGTGGCGAAAATGGACCTCGTCGAGGTCACTTTGGATGGCGGTGAGGCGGCGTCGGTATGTCCGGTGGATTACAAGGTGGGTTCGCCGCGCGAAGGTGAGGAAGGCAATGAACTGTGGGACACGGATCGCATGCAGCTCGGGCTGCAATGCCTGATCCTGCGCGACAACGGTTACGCGTGTGACCGGGGAATCATCTATTACCGCGGGACGAAGCAACGGGTGCCGCTCGAACTCACGCCGGATCTGGAGGCCTGGGTGGTGGCGCAGATCGCCGCGGCGCGGGCTTGTGCTGCAGCGCCGATTCCCGAGCCCCTGTGCGATTCACCCAAGTGCACCCGGTGTTCGCTGGCGCCGGTGTGTCTGCCGGATGAAACCCGGATGCTCTCGGTGCCGACGGTGGAGAAGTATGTGCCGGGAAGCGATGAGGAAGGAGAAGACGGCAATGACAACGACGATGCGGTGGGGACGTCGGGGACGACGCGGCCGCGTCGTTTGATGGCCGCGCGCGATGAAAAGCGGGCGCTTTATCTGACGACCTAGGGGTATCGCGTGGGCTGCAATGACGCCGTGATCAAGGTAAAGGAGAGGGATCGGCTGGTGGATGAGGTGCGGGTGATGGATGTCTGTCACGTGGCGCTCTTCGGGAATATCCAGGTCTCCACGCAGGCGGTGCAGCGGCTCTGCGATCACGATATTCCGGTGACGTATTTTTCGATGGGCGGATGGTTTTACGGGATGACGCGCGGGCATTCCTTGAAGAATGCCCTCGTGCGGATCGAGCAGTTTCGCCATGCGGCGGATCCGGCCGCGTGCCTTCGGCTGGCCCAGCAGTTCGTGCGCGGCAAGATTCATAATCATCGCGTGCTCTTCATGAGAAACCACGCATCCCCGCCGGAACGAACGAAGCTGCGGCTCGGCCAGGCCCGCGAGGATGCCCTCGCCACTCGCTCCCTCGAGGAATTGCTCGGGGTGGAAGGGGCGGCCGCGAGCGAATATTTTGCAGAATTTGGCGGGCTGCTGCGCCAGAGGGAGGATGACGATTACCTGGAGGGGCTTGAAGTGGTCGCGCCGATCCCGCATTCGCGGGACGACACGCTGGCGCAATTCCGCTTCGACTTTACGAAGCGCAACCGCCGGCCGCCGACAGACCCGGTGAACGCGCTGCTCTCGCTCGCCTACAGCCTCCTGGCCAAGGAATGCACGCTGGCGGCTTACGCCGTGGGGCTCGATCCCTACATTGGCTTTTACCATCAGCCCCGGCATGGCCGGCCGGCGCTCGCGCTGGATTTGATGGAGGAGTTTCGTCCGCTCATCGCGGAATCGGCGGTCATCACCGCGATCAACAATCGATTCATTTCGCCGAATGATTCCGTGAGCGCCGGGCGGGCGGTGAATCTGAGTGCCACTGGCCGAAAGCAGTTTTTTCAATGTTTCGAGCAGCGGATGAACTCGCTCATCACCCACCCGGTTTTCGACTACAAAGTGAGCTATCGCCGCGCGCTCGAACTGCAATTCCGCATCCTGGCGCGCGTGCTCACGGGCGAGATCCCGGAGTATGTCCCCTTCCTCACCCGATGAGCCAGGAGACCCGAAACTAGAAACCTAAGCGTGCGCCACACTTACCTTGTTTGCTACGACATCACGGAGGACAAGCGCCGTGATCGGGCGTTCAAGATCTGCAAGAACCACGGAGCGCATCTGCAATTCTCCGTCTTCGAGTGCGACCTGAACGCTACGGAATTGGCAGGGTTGCAGCGCGAACTGCTGGAGGTGATTTCGAAAACGGAAGACCAGGTGCTCTTCGTGAGCCTGGGACCGGCGGAAGGCCGTGGCGAGAGAGTGATTTCTGCCTTGGGCCGGCCTTATACGAAACTGGATGCTCCATGTTACGTAGTCTGACGCTTTCACCCGCCTTGGTCACCAGGGCGTGGATCTTTGAAAATCTCAAGCTAGGACAGCGCGCGCGATGTGTCGCGAGCGGTGAGATGATGCGCGCGATGCCCGCGCACGCTCGCGATCAAGGAGGGAAGAGGCTCCGGAGCGGGATGGCGTGGCGAAATGTGGGTGAAAATGGGGTTGCCGCGAGCGGACGGATGAACCTCTCGTGGCGGCGGGAGTTGCACGTTGTGGGTGAATCGGTTATGAGGAGGCTCATTCCGCGGGCG
>Ga0302326_10001570_pt1 | contig 57750 bp, 47 predicted proteins | sample Palsa_T0_3_FD_202264 | JGI IMG/M metagenome (GOLD analysis project Ga0302326, IMG submission 202264) | Peat permafrost microbial communities from Stordalen Mire near Abisko, Sweden - Palsa_T0_3 | ecosystem: Environmental > Terrestrial > Soil > Palsa > Peat permafrost | place: Sweden: Abisko...
CCGAGCAGTCCTTCTTCAGGCAGGGGGACCAGGCAGATTCAGTTTATTGTCTTCAAAGCGGGCGCGCGAAGCTCGTTGTTGTCTCGGAGAAGGGAAAACAGGCCACGATTACCCTTCTCTCTCCAGGCGACTTTTTTGGAGAAGAATCGCTGCGGACCGTGCCTGGACCGCGCCTGGCGACTGCCACTGCCATGAACAGCTGCACCGCACTCAAGATCAAGAGGGAAGAGATGACGGATGTCATGCACAAGGACCATGACTTCAGCGACCAGTTCCTATCGTATTTGCTGGCGCGCAGTATGCGCACCCAGTCCGATCTCGTGGATCTGATCTTCAACTCAAGCGAGAAACGCCTGGCGCGACAGCTTCTGTTGATGGCGGAAACTGGTAAACCGGATGAGCCGAAAGCGATGATTCCTCCCATCACGCAGGAGACTCTGGCGGAGATGATCGGCACCACCCGGTCTCGCGTCAGCTTCTTCATGAACCGATTTCGCGATCTCGGTCTAATCACCTACAAGGACCGCATCCACGTGCATAAGCCGCGGCTAAGAGCTGCGCTGCTCGATCAATTCGCGGCATAAACTGCGACTCGCGCAGCGGCCTCACTGCTGTTGGCGAATGTGCTCGGCGCGAACCTGCGCGGCGGTGAACAGGCTCAGAAAGGGCGCTCCCGCCGCGGCCGCTTCAACAGCGGGACGCCCTTTCGCTTCCTCGCGTTCCACGATGCACACAACAGCGGTAACAATCATTCCTGCTTCCCGCGCAGCCTCGATCGCGTTAATAGTGGAAGCGCCGGTGGTGCATACATCGTCCACAATCAGCACGCGCGCGCCGGGTTGGCAAAAGCCCTCGATGCGCCGGCCGGTACCATGCGCCTTCTCCGCCTTGCGAACCAGGAATCCATGCACCAGGGGCGCAGTGGGATTGGAAAGCGCGCGCCACGCGCTGGCTGTCGCCACGTTGGAGACGATGGGGTCTGCGCCCATGGTCAGACCGCCTACGGCGTCGGCCTGGATGCGATGGGCTTCGAGCAACTCGAGGATAGCGTGGCCAGTGAGGCGCCCGCCCTCGGCGTGGAGCGTGGTGGTGCGGCAGTCAATGTAATAGTCGCTGGTGCCGCCGGACGAGAGCTTGAACTGGCCGAGGCGAAAACTGGTGCAGGCAAGAAGGGAAAGAAGCTGCTGGGCGTGGGTTGCAATGGGCATCAAGCACAATTGTAAATTGGGATTGCAGGGCGGATCGAATATGCGGGCAAACTGTAAGCTCAGTGTCAGGGCCATGTTTTTTTTCAGTCATAGCGATTCAAATTGGTGTCCTTTCCTGAGTTTTGGGCTCTAATGGGGTATGGAAATCGCTTTCTTTCCCCCAGCGGAGTCCGTTTCGCGGCAATGGGTTACTCGTTCCAGCCAGCTTGCCGTTCGCTGCATGTCCTATCGCCGCGCGCTGACTGCGGTGATTTTGTTCCTTGCCTTCGACCTCTGCGCGGCGGCCAATATGCGGGCGCAGCAAGCGACGGACAACGTCCAGCTCCAGGCTGCTCCCGGCTTCTCCGATTCGTCTACAGCGCTCTCCAGCGACGAAAATACGTTGCCCGATACGCCTGACCCGCAGAACGCGAAGGATCAGCGCGATCCTCAGACCAAGCGCATCCTTGGCATCATCCCCAACTTTCGCGCCATCAGCACGGACGAAAAACTTCCGCCGCAGTCGGTCAAGGAAAAGTTCGTGACAGCGTCGGAGGACTCGTTCGACTATTCGTCTGTATTCATCCCGCTCCTGCTCGCCGTTTATTCCCAGCAGACGAATGCGACTCCCGAATTCGGACATGGCGGCCCAGCCTTTGCGCGCTACTTCTGGCATGACGCGGTCGACCAGACCAGCGAGAATTACATGGTCGAATTCGTGGTCCCGGTGATCACTCATGAGGACACGCGATACTACACTCTGGGCCGCGGCGGATTCATGAAGCGAACCGGCTACGCATTGAGCCGCGCTGTGGTCACCCGGTCAGACTCCGACAAAGAGGTCTTCAACTTCAGCGAGGTGGTGGGCGCAGGGGCATCCGCGGGGTTGTCCAGTCTCTACTATCCGACGCGGGAGCGCAGCTTGGGCAATACGGGCAAGGAATGGGGCCTGGACGTGGGAATCGACGCGGCTTCTTTTGTGGCCAAGGAATTCTGGCCCGATATCAACCACTGGCTGTTTCACGGCGCCAAGCCGTCGGCGGGCGCGCAGAAGTAGTGTCCCGAGTCGAAGATTCATTGCACAGATTCCGAAAGGCAAATGCAGGTCCTTCGACTCCGCTGAAGTACGCTTCGCTCAGGATGACAGGTCTGGAGTGAGGAGAGAGCGAAGAGCAAATGCAGGTCCCCATTCGGCTCCGCTCAGGGCAGGCTTTCGGCTCCGCTGGAATACGCTTCGCTCAGGATGACAGGTCTGGAGTGAGGAGAGAGCGAAGAGCAAATGCAGGTCCCCATTCGACTCCGCTCAGGGCAGGCTTTCGGCTCCGCTGGAATACGCTTCGCTCAGGATGAGAGATCTGTAATGAGCGAAGAACTTTGCGTCGGCTCGTACGCTTACATCCTGTCAAGGTGCTTGAAACCGCTGGTGCCGAGCAGCATCAACGAGAAGAGCAGGAAATTGTATGCAGCGTGGACCAGAACGCTTGCGGCCAGGGAGCGTGTGGCGAGGCGCGCCCAGCACAGCACCAGGCTGACGCAAACCAGCAGCAAGAACGGCCCCAGCGACCAGGCCGTTTGTTCCGCATGCATCAGGGCGAAGGGAACGCTGGTGATGACAGAGGCGAAGATCATGGCGGCGATGGACCATTGGGGCTGCCCGCCAACGTCGAGCGGCCGAGCGGGTCTGTGGGTTGCTTTCTCCATGATCCAATCGAACGCAGTGGAGAATGCGGGAAGCAGAAAGCCGCGGAAGATGATTTCCTCGAAGAAGGGCGCAAACGTGACACCGTACGCGAAGAGCAGCCATGCCGCGGCGCGATTATCGAATAGTTTGTCGATGGGTGCGTTGGTGGGGCCGGGCAGCAGAATCTCATCTGCCAGGGCAAGCACAAAACAGACGCCGGCGGCGCCCAGCAGCGACCAAATCCGCCGCAGCGCCGACGCCCCGTTCCACTGGAGTCCGCTGAACAGGCCTTTGCGCCACAGCACGGGGAAGATCAGCAAGGCCCCGCCGAAAGCGATCAGATAGATGGCGACGATGCTGAAGACGGTGTAGTGAACGTCAGTGGCGGCTTGCTGGAAGGTGGAAATGCCCCAAAGACGATAGTAGAGGGCGAAGCGGGCCAAAATGGCAGATCCCACATAGCCGGCGAAGATCAGGACCGCGAGCAAAAAAACGTCGGCGATGTGCGGGATTCGTGGAGGGCGCGGCGTTGTTCGAGCTTCGACCGGCACTTCGTATGCGGGTCCCTTGCCGGGAGCGGGCGCATGCTCCGGTTCAACATATTCCGGAACGTCGTATGGGAAATAACGATTCACCGCGGCCAGCACTTCTTCTTCGGTGAGGGAATCTTCCCTGCGCGGTGGAGCCTGGTCCGGGTTGAGGGGATCGTCCTCGGGCGGAATGCTCATGCGACCCCCGTTTTCTTTGCGCGCGGACCGGCAGTCGCGGGCGCCTTTTCAAGTTTGCCAGAGCCGTTGCGCTTGGCGCGGGTGGCGGCCAGGTCGTCTTCCGCCGGCGTGTTTCGCCGGGCGCGCTTCGCCTTGGCAGGCGGAGGTTCGTGGTTTCCCACCCTTTCCACTGAAGAACGTGGAAAGGATGGGGCACCCAGTTTTTTAGCTGGATCGTCAGCTTCGGGGATCGAGTCTGGCTCCGGGAGGTCGTCTTCGTTGATGGGGGCGAGCTTGCCGTTGATGGAACTGTAATAGCGGGTGAGGAACTGCCCGGTGTAGGAGCCGGGGGTAGCGGCAAGTTTTGCGGGCCGGCCCTGGCCAACGATGCGTCCGCCGTCTTCTCCGCCTTCGGGGCCGAGGTCGAGAATCCAGTCGGCGTTGCGGATCACATCAAGGTTGTGCTCGATGATGATTACGGAGTTGCCCAGATCGGCGAGGCGATGCAGCACCTCAAGCAGCTTGCGTACGTCGTCGAAGTGCAGGCCGGTGGTGGGCTCGTCAAGCAGATAAAGCGTGCGGCCAGTCTGGCGCTTGCTGAGCTCGCGCGCCAGCTTCATGCGTTGCGCCTCGCCGCCGGAGAGCGTGGTTGCGCTCTGGCCCAGGTGCACATACCCCAGACCCACGTCCACCAGAGTTTGCAGCTTCTGGCGAACATTGGGCACGTCTTCGAGAACGGAAAGCGCGTCTTCGATGGTGAGGTCCAGTACGTCGGCGATGGAGTGGCCTTTGAATTTTACTGCGAGTGTCTCCTGATTGTAACGGCGGCCGTTGCACACTTCGCACTGCACATAGACGTCGGGCATGAAATTCATTTCGATGCGGCGCTGGCCGTCGCCCTGGCAGGCTTCGCATCGGCCGCCCGTCACATTGAAGCTGAAACGCCCCGGCTTGTAGCCGCGCTCGCGCGACTCCGGCAGCATGGCGAACAGGTCGCGGATGGGCGAGAAGACCTGGGTGTAGGTTGCGGGATTGGAACGCGGCGTGCGGCCGATGGGCGACTGATCGATGCGCACCACTTTATCGAGTTGCTCCGCGCCGGTGAGCGAGTCGTGCGCGCCAGGCTCCTCGCGGGAGCCGTAGATTTGCTGCGCCAGCGAGCGGTAAAGAATGTCGTTGATGAGCGTGCTCTTGCCGCTGCCGCTTACGCCCGTGACCACCGTCATCACGCCCAGCGGGATGCGGATGTCGACGTCCTGAAGATTGTGCTCGCGCGCGCCGGTCACGGTAAGCCATTTGCCGGTGAGCGGACGTGGATGAGCCCGCTGCAGCATCGTGGCTGCTCCGGAGAGATAGCGGCCGGTTAGCGATTCGGGGCATGCCATGATCTCCGCCGGAGTACCCTGCGCCACAACGTTGCCGCCCAGCCTCCCCGCGCCGGGGCCGAGATCGAGCACGTAGTCGGCGCTGCGAATCGTGTCTTCGTCGTGCTCGACAACCAGCACCGTGTTGCCCAGATCGCGCAGTCGCTCCAGGGCCTGAATCAGGCGCATGTTATCGCGCTGGTGCAGGCCGATGGAAGGCTCGTCAAGGACGTAGAGAACGCCGCGTAGACGCGAGCCGATCTGCGTGGCCAGGCGGATGCGCTGGCCTTCGCCGCCGGAGAGCGTAGCGGCGTTGCGGTCGAGCGAGAGATAGTTGAGGCCGACCTCGCAGAGAAACTCGAGGCGCTCGACGATCTCGTGGCGAATGCGCTCGGCCACCAGCGCCTCGCGCGCCGTGAAGCTGAGGTTGATGGCTGCCGAGAGCGCGCGATTGAGCGGCAGAGCCGTGAAGTCGGCGATGGACAGGCCGCCGATTTTAACGGCGAGCGACTCTGGCCGCAAACGCTTCCCGCGGCAGACCACGCACGGCGTGGCTGACATGAAATTCATCATGTACTCGCGATAGCCGTCGCTTCTGGCCTCGTCGATAGAGTCGCGGAGGAAGGCGAGAATGCCGTGGAAGCCGGTGCGCGGAGCTTCTCCCTTGGGTGGTCCGTAGACCAGGATGTGCTGCTGCTTCGGGGGCAGGTCTTCAAAAGGAAGCTTCAGGTCGATTTTGTAGCGATCCGCAGCCAGATGAATCAACTTCAACAAATACTGCGAGGCCGAGCCGGGGCCGAGGCCGCCATCGAGCAGCGGTTTTGACCAATCGGTGATGACCTTGGCGGGGTCGAGATCATAGAGAGAGCCCAGGCCGTGGCACTCGGGACAAGCGCCGAACGCGGAATTGAACGAGAAACTGCGTGGCTCCAGCTTGGGCACGTCCAGGCCGCAGTCAGGGCAAGCCATGGACGACGAGAATAACTGCTCTTCGGATCCGGCAACGGCCACCAGGGCCAGACCGTTGGCCAGCTGCAGGGCCTTGGTGACCGCCTGCTCCAGCCGCTTTTCGACGGATGGCTTGCCGGGCGCCGCCGGGGTCGCGGCAGCCAGAACCGGACCGTTGGCCGCCGGAGGCTTGAGCAGGATGCGGTCGATGACAGCTTCGATGGTGTGGTTTTTGCGCCGGTCGAGCAGCAGGGGCTCGGAAAGGTCGCGCATCTCCCCGTCCACGCGGGCGCGAAACCCTTGCTGGTCAAGCTGATCGAGCAGCTCCTTGAACTCGCCCTTGCGGCCGCGAACAACGGGAGCCATCACGGTCACGCGCTCGCCGCGTCCCAGTTCCAGGATGCGCGCAACAATCTGCTCGGCCGTCTGGCGGGCAATCGGCCGGCCGCAGTTGGGGCAGTGCGGCGTGCCCACAGAGGCGTAGAGCAGACGCAGATAGTCGTAGATTTCGGTGATCGTGCCTACCGTCGACCGCGGACTGCGGCTGGTGGTTTTCTGCTCGATTGAAATGGCTGGCGAGAGGCCTTCAATCGAATCCACATCGGGCCGTTCGATCTGGTCGAGAAACTGGCGCGCGTAGGCGGAGAGCGTCTCCACGTAGCGGCGCTGGCCCTCGGCATAAATGGTATCGAATGCGAGCGAGCTTTTGCCGGAGCCGGACAACCCGGTGACCACCGTGAGCGTGTTGCGCGGGATGCGGACGTTGATGTCGCGCAGATTATGCTGACGCGCCCCGCGCACCGAAATGTGAGTAATGGCCATGATGGTTTGCGGTGTTCAAACTAGATCAGCGTGTAGTCGTGACGCATGGATATGCTCAAAAGACTGTGTGGAAGACAGACCTGTAACCATGATACAAGGCCAGGTCATTTGACGCAGATGAGACTTGCAACAAGACGCGATGGTTCTCAGGCCTGGCTCCGGACAACGGGCCGGAATAACGTGGGCAGCGGCGGCTTGCACCGGGTGCGAAGAACCTGTCAGGCGAGATCGGCTCGCGGTTCGGGAGCAAATAAGGCGACTTTAGCGATTGCAGAGGTAACAAGGAGATTATTGCTCCAGAACGGGATGACGGCAGGGTGCGTGTTCCACGACGCGGGGAGGTACCCCATTGGTCAATATGAATGACAGAGCAATTGGGTCGACTTCTGCGATGATTTGGGAAGCAGTTTTAGCGGAGACGGGAAACTCCAGGTCAGACCCAAGCCAAACACGCGAGCGTTTGACATCAAGGAACGAGTGAGGAAGATCGGCAGAAATGACAGGTCTGGTTAATTTTGTGATGTTGATCGCGGCGTCGATTGGCTCGTTGGCTCTTGGAGTTCTGGCAGCGTACGTCGTTCTGCGTATAGGGTTCGCACTGATGCGCCCGCAGCCGAAGGCCGCGCAGGTCGAGGCTCGCGCCAGCGTTGCGCAGGTCGAGCGGCTATATCTTTAAGAGTGACGGCTCAGTACTTTACCCCCAAAACCATCAACAATCGAATCGCTGCTATTGCGGATTATTGGGCGGCGGCTGCGGTGGTTGCGGTTGTTGCTGCTGCATCCGCTGTCGCTCCTGCATCTCCTGCATGATCTGCTGCGGGGAACGGGGCGGCTGGCCAGGCGGGAAATTAGGGCGCGCGGGCGCGGCGGGGTCTGGGGTTGCAGGCTGGTCTTCAACGTCGTTTTCGTCGTCATTGCTGTTGGTTGGCGCGGGCTTCGCGGCGCCCTGGTTGCTCGCCGCCTGACGGGGGCTGAGCAAAACCTGGCGCGGCGTGCCCTGGCCCTGATCGCCAATCATGATGACGTTGTAACCGGACCCTTGCAGTAGCTGCGAAAGCACATCGCGCGCCTGGCCAGGGCCGTATGCGCCGAAGATCCGCTCATCGGAGGTCAAGCCGTCCACCTTGGCGCCGGTTGCAGTGGAGACGTCTTTGAGAATCTGTTGCAGGCTGGAGTTGGCCGCATCGATGCGCAGCCCTTGGCTATCCCAAACCACGGATGCCTGCGCTGCGGGGTCGAATGCCGGCCATTTGGGCTTTTCCGGCTCCGGAGGCGTCTCTGGAGCCGGGGTAACTACTGGAGTAGGCTGAACGGCCGGATGGGCCGGGCCAGGGCGCTTGTGGTGAACGGGCTTTGGGGTGGATGCCGGGGCTTGAGGGTCGGGCGTCTGAGCCGGGAGTGAGGTGTGTGCCAAAACCAGCGCAAGGACAACCGCAGGGAGCAGTAGCGACCTGAGCCCTGAACAGATCAGAGAGCAGAGCAGGAAGCTGGGCCGCACGGGGCCGCGCACGCTCCGGCAGCGCGTGGTTTCCGTCTGCGGCGAAAGCATGATTTGCATTCGATTGAGCTCCCTGGCCCTCTAGCGGCGTCCGGCAGGCCGCAGTGCGTAGCCGGACTCGGCGAGTCATTGCCGTCCCGCTGTACTAGACAATAGACTAACAGTGGCTCACGGACGCTCGAAAGGAGTTTCGCGAGTTGGAGAGGATGTTCCCTAAAATGCGCCTCTGCTGGAGATTCTTTCCCGCGGCCTTGCTCGTGTCGGCTCTGTTGGCCTCGCCGGCGCCGAGCAAGGCGACCAGTTGCACTACGCAAGCGGAGCTGTTGCCCCCGGATCGGGATGCGCTCGCCGCCGTCGGTGGACGCCTTGCCACAGCCATTTTGGGCCAGGATTATGGCACACTCCAGGCGTCGCTGCTGCCCGCCGAGGCTGGCGACTGGCAGGGAATTCACGATTCGGTAGAGCTCGGTGCTCCGCTGGTCAAGGGCGGCCAGATGCAGTTGCGCAACCTTTATTTGCTCGACGCAACCACCCTTACGGCGGCTGCCGATACGCAGTTTTTCTGCTCCAACGCGAGCGGATCGCTGACCGTGACCATGAACATGCACTCGCTGCCATCGGGCCGTTACGCCGTCATCCTGGCGGACGCGGCGGGTGCTGCACAGGCCGGCCAAATAGGCTTGGTGCTGGCCTGGGATCCGACCGGAGCCACGGCGGGATGGAAACTTGCAGGCCTCAACGTCCGCCAGGGAAACTTCGACGGGCATGACGGCGTCTGGTACTGGTCGCGGGCTCGGGAGCTGATGAAAGACGGTCAGCCGTGGAGCGCTTGGTTCAGCTACGAAGCAGCGCGCTACCTGCTGCTGCCGGTGGATTTCATCTCCTCGCCGAATCTGGACAAGCTGGGCCAGGAGCAGGCGTTGATCAAGAATTCTCCGCAGGACGTCTATCCCTACTCCATGCAGGATGGCGACCGGACCTGGAAGATCGATGCGATCCGGCTCGATGCCAGCCTGCGCCAGGCCGACCTGGCGGTGGTGTACGAGTCGACCGGCGTAACCGATCCGGCTGCGGTGCGCACCGAAGCCAGCGCGGTGCTGAGCGCGCTGCTGAAAGTACACCCGGAGCTGAGACAGAGTTTTCACGGCATGTGGGCAGTCGCGGAAAAAGATGGCAAGCGGACGCCGGTGATCGAGCTGTCGATGGGGCAGATACCGTGAGAGCAGGGAATAGGGAACAGGGATTGGGAAAACAAGAACCAGCAGGAATGTGCTTTGTAACAGGACATGAGTTCAAAGGCTGCGAAGAGTTCCGGGTTGAGCCTAGAAGTGTCAGGGCACGACTTTAGTCATGCCAGGGGAACCTTAAAATAAACGTGGGCTTTAGCGCTGCGGGATTCCGGACCGAATCTCCTGAACTATTTCGTGAAGCAGGCGGTAAGAAGGAATAGTAATTTGTCAGCAACCATCGATCTCCGCTCCGACACCGTAACTCGGCCATCTGGCGAAATGCGTGCGGCCATGGCTGCTGCTGAGGTGGGCGACGACGTCTACGGTGAAGACCCGACCATCAACCTGCTGGAACGTCGCGCGGCCGAGGTGTTCGGACGCGAGGCGGCGCTGTTTGTGCCCACCGGGACCATGGGCAATCAGATCGCTATTCGCCTGCACACGCAGCCGGGGCAGGAGGTGATTGCCGAATCGCGCGCGCACATTCTGGATTGGGAGATGGCCACAACGGCCGTCTTCTCCGGATGCCTGGTGCGCGCCGTCGAGGCCGATCGCGGGATTCTTACCTGGAAGCATATTGAGCCGCACATCTATGCGCGCGGAGCGTTTCGCGCGGCTACAGGACTGATTGAGATTGAGAACACGGCCAATCTGGCCGGTGGGGGATGCACGCCCGTCCCCGTGCTCGACGAGATCTGGGCCGGCGCAAAGGAGCGCAAGCTCCCCACGCACCTGGACGGCGCGCGCATCTTTAATGCGTCTGTCGCGCTGGGCGTGGACGTGAAGGCGCTCGCGCACGGCTTCGATACGGTGATGTTCTGCCTGTCGAAAGGGCTGGGAGCGCCGGTTGGCTCGATGCTAACCGGTTCTGCGGAGCTGATGGACCGCGCGCGGCTCTTCCGCAAGGCGCTTGGCGGCGGAATGCGCCAGGCAGGTGTGCTGGCCGCGGCCGGCTTGATGGCGCTGGTGCAGGGCCCGAAACGGCTGCATGAGGACCACGCCAATGCGCGCCTGCTGGCCGAGGCGCTGGCTCACATGGATGGAGTGGAGATCGATCTGGATGCAGTGGAGACCAACATCGTGATCTTCAAGCTGGCTGGAGGGCGGAGCGCGAGTGAGTTGACGGCTCGGCTGAAGGCTCGGAGAATTCTGATGAGTGCTGTGGGGCCGAGTTCAGTGCGGCTGGTGACGCACCTCGATGTGAGCCGCGGGGATTGCATAACGGCCGCAGAGGCATTGACCGAGGAGATCGAGTCAACCTGAACCCGCAACTTGCGCCGCGAACACGCACCGAATACACTCATCCGGAGCAACGGCAGGGCTTCGATTCATGCAAAGGAAGATCATGCGAGTCGGGTTGTTTACACGGGAATACCCTCCACTTGTTTACGGCGGCGCGGGAGTTCACGTCGATTATCTGAGCCGAGAACTGGCCAGGGAAATCGAAGTGGAAGTGCATTGCTGGGGACCGCAGCAGACGGACGAGGGCAATCTGCAGGTGCGCGGCGCTGAGCCGTGGGTCGAGATCTCGAACGGCACCGAAGAGAAGTTCAAAAGCGCACTCGAAGCCTTCAGCCTGAACCTGACGCAGGTCAAAGCGCTCGTGGGCATCGACGTGGTGCATACGCACACCTGGTACGTGTCGATGGCCGGGTTCCTGGCCAAGAAGCTCTATGGCGTGCCCTTTGTGCTGACCACGCACTCGCTCGAACCGTTGCGCGCGTGGAAGGCGGAGCAGCTTGGCAGCGGCTACGCCATGAGTTCGTGGATGGAGCGCACCGCAATACTCGCAGCGGATGCGATCATCGCCGTCTCTCATGGCACCAAGGCAGATATCAAGGCCGCTTACCCTGATGTGGATCCAGCGCGGATTCATGTCATCTACAACGGCATTGATTTGAACGAGTACCAGAAGACTGAAGAGACTACTGCGCTGATTGAAAATGGCGTCGATCCGGCGGTGCCGTATGTGCTGTTCGTCGGCCGCATCACGCGCCAGAAGGGCGTAACCCACCTGGTGGATGCAATCCATTTTCTTCCTGCTGAAACGCAGGTGGTGCTGTGCGCGGGCGCGCCGGATACGCCGGAGATCGCGGCTGAAATGCGGCAGAAAGTTGAAGCGGCGCGAGCACATCATCCGCGCATTGTGTGGATCGAGGGGATGGTCTCAAAGCGGGACGCCGTGCAGCTTTACTCGAACTGCCGCGTTTTCTGCTGCCCCTCAGTCTATGAGCCTTTCGGCATCATTAATCTTGAAGCCATGGCCTGCCGCGCGCCGGTTGTCGCCAGCGCTACGGGAGGCATCAAAGAGGTGGTGGTGGACGGGAAAACGGGCTACCTGGTGCCGTTCGAACAGGACCCGGTCACCGGTTTTCCAATCGATCCGGATCGGTTTGCGCGCGATCTTGCGGTGCGCATTCAGGCGATGCTCAGCCATCCGGATCGTTGCCGCCAGTTCGGTGATGCAGGCCGGCGCCGCGTGGAAGAGATTTTCAGTTGGACCTCTATCGCGCAGCAGACGATTCAGCTTTACGAGCGATTGATCGCGGAGCGGAAGAGCGGGACGCGCTCTTGATTTTCGTTGCTTCTCAGCGCAAATTCGCGCATGCAACAAGGGATATGAAACGGCCATGACAGTGACTCAATCCGATGGACGCAAACGCGTCGTCATTGAAGCAATCTCTCCCACGGTGGACTGCGGAAGGTTCCCGGTAAAGCGCACAGTGGGCGACAAGGTGCGGGTGGAAGCCGACATCTATACCGACGGCCACGACGCCATCGCCGCGTCGCTGCTGGCGCGGCGCGAAGGATCGAAGGAATGGGTCGAGATACCGATGCGCGACCTCGTCAACGGCAACGACCGATGGACGGCTTCTTTTCGCGTGGGCGAAGTGGGCCGCTATATATTCAAGGTGCAGGGCTGGGTGGATCATTTCGAGACATGGCATCGCGATCTGCTGAAGCGCATTGCCGCGGAGACCGATGCGACCGTTGATTACCTCATCGGCGCCGATCTTGCAGCCGCGGCAGCAAAGCGCGCCAAAGGGCCGGATGCCAAATGGCTCCGCGATCGCGCCAAGCTGCTGCGATCAGGTGTTGAGCCGAAGGCATTGCGCGCACACGCTACTGATCCGCAATTGCATGAGCTGGCGCTGAAGTATCCTGACAAGCGTTTTGCCACAGAGTCCGACCGCGAGTACTCCATCGTTGTCGATCCGGTGATTGCGCGATTCAGCGCGTGGTACGAGTTCTTTCCACGCTCGACGGCTACGGTTCCCGGGCTGCACGGCACATTCCTCGACGGCGAGAAGCGGCTGCCTTCTATCGCGGAGATGGGCTTCAACGTTGTGTATCTGCCGCCCATTCATCCCATCGGCGTCAGCTTCCGCAAGGGGCGCAACAACAATCCCGAGAGCCAGCCGGGCGATTGCGGCAGCCCCTGGGCGATTGGCTCGGCGGAAGGCGGACACAAGGCGATTCATCCGCAACTCGGCACGCTCGCGGACTTTCAGCGCTTCGTGGCCAAGGCCACGCAACTGGACTTGACCGTCGCTCTCGATATTGCCTTCCAGGCCGCGCCCGATCATCCGTATGTGACGGAGCATGAGAACTGGTTTCGCAAACGTCCCGATGGGACGATTCAGTATGCTGAAAATCCTCCCAAGAAGTATCAGGATATTTATCCCTTCGATTTTGAGAGCGAAGATTGGGCCGGCATGTGGGAGGAACTGAAGAGCATATTCGATTATTGGATCGAGCAGGGCGTGACGATCTTCCGCGTGGATAATCCGCACACCAAGGCGTTTCCGTTTTGGGAGTGGCTGATTCCGGAGATCAAGCGCAAACATCCCGAGGTGTTGTTTTTGGCTGAGGCCTTTACGCGGCCAAAGGTTATGTACCGGTTGGCCAAGCTGGGCTTCAACCAGTCCTATACGTACTTTCCATGGCGCAACGGGAAAGATGAAATCGCTTCCTACCTGACGGAGCTGGCGCAGGCCCCGGTGCGCGATTTCTTCCGCGCTAACCAGTGGACTAACACGCCCGACATTCTCACCGAGTTCCTGCAGATCGGTGGCTCCGCGGTGTTCGGGATTCGCCTGCTGCTGGCGGCAACGCTGGGTGCTAACTACGGAATTTACGGGCCGGCCTTTGAGTTGATGGAGCATGTGCCGGTGCGGCAGGGAAGCGAAGAGTATTTGAACTCGGAGAAGTACGAGATCCGGCATTGGGATTTGGAGCGCCCGGATAGCTTGCGGCCTTTGATTACGCGCTTGAATGAGATACGCAAAGAGAACGCAGCGTTGCAAAACGATTGGTCGATTCAGTTTCATTCCACGGGAAACGAACAACTAATCGCTTACACCAAGGAATCGGATGATCGGTCGAATCTGATTCTGACGGTGGTCAATCTCGACCCGCATTACACGCAGTCCGGCTTTGTTGCGCTGCCGCTCGATGCGTTGGAGATTCCGCACGATCGCGGCTATGAGGCTGAGGATTTGCTGACCGGCGAGCGCTACCTGTGGAATGGACCGCGCAATTACGTGGAGCTGAATCCGTCGCGGATGCCGGGTCACATTCTTAGAATTCATCGTCACTTGAAGATCGAAAGCGACTTCGAGTACTTCCTCTAATCCAAGGTGCGCCCTGCTAAAGCATTGCAAGCAGAATGCATTACGGCAGCCCGCGCTTCCCCTGGGAATCTGCACACAACTATTTCCTCCTCTTTGCGTTCTTATTGGTTAACAGGCCGGAATGCACGACCAAGTCCGGAACAATCTACCCCTGGAGGAAACGGCTGATGTTGAAAAAAATTGCAATGGCCGCACTGCTTGCTCTCACCCTTTTGCCTGCGGCATCTTATGCGCAGGTCATCGTTCGCATCGCTCCCCCGGCCCCGATTGTCGAACGCCGTCCGCCGCCGCCCGATCGCGGCTATGTCTGGATTGACGGCTACCACCGTTGGGACGGCGGCGCCTATGTGTGGGTTCCGGGCCGTTGGGATCGTCCGCCGCATCCGGGTCAGCGCTGGGTCGCCCACCGTTGGGTTCACCATGGCGACCATTGGGAAATGGTTGAAGGACACTGGCGGTAAATTCCTTCTGCCACAAAAAAGAGAGCGAGACTCCGGCCTCGCTCTCTTTCTGCTTGCCGGCACAACGGCAGGGATTCGAGTCACAGTGGCTTGCGATAGACGATGAATCCGGATTTCTCCGCGACCTTGTCGTAAAGCTTCATCGCCGCCTCATTGGTCTCGTGCGTCAGCCAGTAGACGCGGCTTGAACCTGCCTGTTTGGCCAGCCTATAGACCTCTTCGATCAGTGCGCGGCCCACGCCCTGGCCGCGTTTCGACTCGCGTGTGAAAAGATCCTGCAGATAGCAAGTTGGCGCAATCGAAATGGTGCTGCGATGAAAGATGTAGTGCACCAAGCCGACAAGTTCGCCGGAACGCTTCGCGACCAGTGCATGCACGGGCTCGGAAGCTTCGAAGAAGCGCGACCAGGTCATGTTCGTGGTTGCTTCCGGCAAAGCTGTAGCGTCCTGGCGGCCATAGAAGGCGTTGTAGCCGTCCCAGAGCGGCTTCCATTGCGGGAAATCGCTTGGCTGGATGGGGCGAATGAGAAGTTCGTCGAAACCGTTTGGAGATTCTTGTTGGGTCATGAGATTCCTAAAAGCAGGTCCTTCGACTCCGCTGAAGTGCGCTTCGCTCAGGATGACAGATCATTGGTTAGGAAAGAGCGAAGATCTCTGCCCTAGCTGATCTCGATTACATCCGTGGCGGCTGCCGCGGATGCCTCGGCGCGAACCATCAGCTTCTCAGCCACGGCATAAAACTCGGCTGCCTGCGCGCTCTTGGGGCCGGCTAGCGCTACGGGGAGTCCGCGGTCGCCGCCTTCGCGAATGGAAGGGATCAGCTCGATCGCGCCGAGGAAGGGAACATTGTATTGCTTTGCCGTTCGCTCCGCGCCGCCTTTGGAGAAGATGTCGATCTCCTGGTGGCAATGCGGGCAGGTGAAGTGGCTCATGTTCTCGACGATGCCGAGCACTTCCACGTTGACCTGCGCGAACATCTCGAGAGCCTTGCGCGCATCCTGCAGGGCAACGTCAGAGGGCGTGGAGACAACGACGGCGCCGGTGAGGGGAACGGTCTGGACGAGCGAGATAACCACGTCGCCGGTGCCGGGAGGCAGATCAACGATGAGGTAATCGAGCTCGCCCCATTCCACCTGTTGCAGAAACTGGCGGATGATCTGGTGCAGCATCGGTCCGCGCATCACCAGCGGTTTGTCTCCGGGCGAGATGTAGCCGATGGAAATGGTCTTGACGCCATGAGTGAGGTTGGGAATGATCTGGTTCCCTGGGCCGACGACGGGCTGCTGCGCCGTGCCCATCATGAGCGGAACGTTGGGGCCGTAGATGTCGGCGTCGATGAGGCCAACGCGCTGGCCGAGGCGAGAGAGCGCGATGGCCAGGTTGACGGCGACCGTGGTTTTTCCCACGCCGCCTTTGCCGGAACCGACAGCTACGATTTTGGAGACTCCGGGAAGTGGAAGCGGTGCGGGCATGTTGGGGGCGTGTGCCATGGTGCTCCTTGTTTTCAGAAACTGTCGCGCGAGCAACTTTGCAACTCGTGCGGGGAAAGGTCTCAGCGAGCCTCGAAACCAGGCCGCAGCTCATAGCATGCGTTCCGAAATGCAAATGCAGGTCCTTCGACTCCGCTGAAGTACGCTTCGCTCAGGATGACAGGTCATTTTGTGATGAAAGCTTTAGAGCGTGAGAAAAGCTCCAGACCCGGGATGCTAGATAGATTTTACAGCAGGTGGGGATCGAGTTTTTCCGTTGGTCTCAGCGCGGGTGAGACTTCGACGCCGGCGACCCGCGCCAAAATCGCATGGATCTGCTTCACTCCCTCCGTCAACGACGCGGGGCCCGGCTGCAGAATGTAGGTGGACTTGACCTCGTAAACGTGTCCATTGCGGACCGCGCTGGTTGCGGCCCAACCCGGACGGGAGCGGATCAGCGCCTTGTTGACCTTCATCCCGCACCACGAGGCAAGGATGACTTCGGGGTCCCGCTCGGCAACAACCGCTGGATCGACGACGCGGTCCTGCGCCTTGCCGCATGCAGCCAACTCCGGGAAGAGAATTTCTCCGCCCGCAATCTCGACCAGCTCCTCAACCCAGCGAATGCCGCTGATGAGCGGGTCTTTCCATTCCTCGAAGAAGACGCGAGGCCGATGCGGAAACGCTCGCGCCGAGGCGGCAATGGCCTCAAGTCCGCGCTGCAGACCTTCAACGAGCGCTTCTCCCTCGCACTGTTTTCCCACCAGGCGCGAGACCAACCCGATCATGTCGAGAATCTCCGCGATGCTGCGCTGGTTGAAATTCAGCACGGTTACGCCGCGCAGAACCAGTTGGCGGGTAATCTCTGCCTGAACGTCGGAAAAAGTGAGTACCAAGTCAGGCTTCAGGGCGAGGATGGCGTCGAACTTTGCGTTTTTGAAAGCAGATACCCGCGGTTTTTTGCGCGCCTCCGGCGGTCGTGTTGCATAGCCCGACACACCTACGATGCGGTCCTGTTCGCCAAGCAGATAGAGAACTTCGGTAGTCTCATCGGTGAGGCACACGATTCTTCGCGGAAATCCGGCGCTAGGACGAAGAATTGGCATGAGAGCTCAGGGGCGGGAGTCTGCGGTCTCGGCATCCGAGGCGAGTTTGGCCTGCTCGCGGCGCGCGGCCTCGGCATGGCGATGCTCGCGCCGGCGCAGTGCTCCTTCATAGCGTCGCAGTTCGTCGGCGGTCTCCGGGAGCGCTTCTGGGACACGCTGGCGGCGTCCCTTGTCGTCGATGGCCACGAAAACGAGGTAGGCGCTGGCGACGTGGTTCACGCAGCCGGTACGGGTATTTTCTGCCCAGACCTTCACTCCCACTTCCATCGACGTGGAGAAGGCGCGATTGACGCTGGAGCGGAGGGTGACAAGATCGCCCAGGTGGACAGGTCGGATGAAATCGATGTGGTCCATGGCGGCGGTGACAACGTGGGTGCGGGAGTGCCGGTAAGCGGCCATGGCGGCGGTGAGATCGATGAAGTGCATGAGGCGTCCGCCGAGCAGATTGCCCAGAGTGTTGGTGTCATTGGGCAGGATGATCTCGGTCATCTCCGATTGCGTGCTGGAGATGGTGCGGGCTGCCGGGCTCAGCTCATCCGGGCATTCTTCAGTGGAACTCATGCGGCGCTTGCTCCCTTGTCTTGCTCGTTGGGCTATGGGGCCGAACCGCCGCCACGCGCCAAGTACAATAAAACTGGCGAAGGAACGACCGGGTCCAAGCTTCGAGGCTTCCAGTTCCAGTTTCTGCAATTCGCGCCAAATGTGCAAATGCAGCCGACGAACCGAGTCGAAAGTTCATTGCATATGTTCCGAAGAGCAACTGCAGGTCCTTCGACTCCGCTGAAGTACGCTTCGCTCAGGATGACAGGTCCGAGGTGGGTGAAGAACGAAGAGCAACAGCGCCCAGAGGGCACCCGCCTTCGACTCCGCTGAAGTACGCTTCGCTCAGGATGACAGGTCATTTGTGATAAGAACTTTAGACTAAGGAAACCAGCAGAATGGACAAGATTGCAGCGCTGAAAGAGATTCTGGTCATGGACCCGGGCAACAGTTTTGGGCGCTATGGCTTGGCCATGGAACTGGCGGGCCGCGGGGAAACCGCCCAGGCTCTGGAAGAGTTCGACACGCTGCTCAAGAGCGATCCTGACTACACGGCGGGCTACTTCATGGCCGCGCAGACGCTGGTTGCGGCTGGTCGCCAGGCCGAGGCGATCGACCGCCTGAAGGCCGGCATCGGGAGCGCCGAGCGCAGCGGCAACCGCCATGCGATGAGCGAGATGCAGGCCATGCTTGACGAACTGGACCGGTAGCTCCGGCAGCTTTGGGAAGTTCGTCCGGATATTTTCCCACAAAAAAAGAAAACTCCGCACCGCAATTAGGAAAATCTTTTGCAATCAAAATGCATCTATACTGGCACCATGGCGAAGTATTCGATAGTCGTTCCTTTTCACAATGAGGAAGAGAATGTTACCGCCTTGTACGCACGCCTGAAGCCCGTGATGGAGCAGGTGGGCGAGAGTTTTGAGATGGTTTTTGTGGAGGACGGGTCCAGCGACCGCTCCTACAAGCTGCTTGAAGAGATTGCCGCCGTCGACAGCCGCGTGCTGGTGGTGAAGCTGCGGCGAAACTTCGGGCAGACCTCGGCGCTGGCGGCTGGATTCGACCACGCATCGGGCGAGTTCATTCTGGCCATGGACGGCGACCTGCAGCACGACCCCAACGACATTCCCGCCTTTCTTGAAAAGCTTGAAGAGGGCTACGACGTGGTTTCCGGCTGGCGCCGGGAGCGCGTCGATGGCTTTTTTATGCGCCGCATTCCATCCCGCTGCGCGAACTGGATCATGGCCCGGCTTTCCGGCGTGGACATTCATGACTTCGGCACCACGTTCAAAGCGTATCGCCGCGAAGTGATCCAGAACATTCCGCTCTATGGCGAGATGCACCGCTTCATTCCTTCACTGGCCAGTTGGTTCGGCGCGTCCATCTGCGAAATTCCCATCAGGAATCTGAATCGGGAGCGCGGCAAGAGCCATTACGGCATCGGGCGCACCTTCCGCGTTTTCTTCGATCTGCTCACGATCCGTTTTCTGCTCCGCTACATGGGCCGTCCGCTGCACTTTTTTGGCGGCTTCGGCGCATTGGGAATTCTGATCGGCAGCATTATTTCTACAGCCCTTCTGGTGCTGAAGTTGATGCATCCGCACCGGAGCCTGATGGATCAGCATGGGCCGCTGTTCGTGGTTGGCGCAGTCTTGATTGTTGCCGGAATTCAGTTGCTGGCGCTGGGCCTGCTGGGTGAACTACAGGTTCGGCATTATCACACCATGCAGAACCGCACACCCTATACAGTCGACCGGCTGGTGCGCCTTATCTCGCCGGAAGAACAGAGCATGCTTTCCGATAGGGATTGAAAAAGCAGGGAATAGGTAATAGGGGATAGGGAACAGAAAACCCCGCTCGCGCAAACGCCTGGGCGGGGTTTGGTGCGTTTGGCGGAGATGAAATCCTGAGCGCGATTGTATGTTCCCGCATGATTCGCTTGCCTAGGCGCGGTCTCAGGGTGCATTCTGGCCGTGATATGAAAGCAATTCAATTCCATGAAACAGGTGGCCCGGAAGTCTTGCAACTGGCCGAGTTGCCCATTCCCGAGCCGGGACCAGGACAAGTGTTGATCCGGCTTGAGGCTATCGGAGTCAACTTCATTGAGATCTATTTCCGCAAGGGCGTGTACAAATCGTCGATGCCCATGGTGCCCGGCAGCGAGGCCGCGGGCACAGTGGAAGAGCTGGGACCCGGCGTTACGGGGTTCAAGGCTGGCGAAGCGGTTGCATCGGTAAGCGTGCTGGGCAGCTATGCCGAGTACGCGCTGGTTGCGGCGGCGTCACTGGTGAAGGTGCCGGATGGCCTGAGCATGGAACAGGCCGCGGCCGCACTGCTGCAAGGCATGACCGCGCATTACCTGTCGCATTCGACGTTTCCCTTGAAGGCGGGCGATACGGCGCTGGTTCATGCCGGCGCGGGCGGTGTGGGACTGTTGCTGACGCAGATGGCCGTGCGCATTGGTGCGCGGGTCATCACGACGGTTTCCACCGAAGAGAAAGCGGAACTGTCGCGTGAGGCGGGCGCTTCCGATGTGATTCTCTACACCGAAAAAGATTTCGAACCGGAGGTGAAGCGGCTTACCGGCGGCAAGGGTGTGGACGTGGTGTACGACTCCGTGGGAAAGACTACCTTTGAAGGCAGCCTGGACTGCCTGCGTCCGCGCGGTTTGCTGGCACTGTTTGGCGCCTCCAGCGGCCCGGTGCCGCCGTTCGATCTGATTCAACTCAGCGGCAAGGGTTCGCTGTTTGTCACGCGTCCCACGCTGTGGCACTACATTGGGACGCGCGCAGAGTTGGAGTGGCGCGCCGGGGACGTGCTGGGCTGGGCGGCAAAGGGTGAACTGAAACTGCGCACGGAGTATCTTTATCCGTTGGCCGATGCGGCGCAGGCGCAGAGCGATCTGGAAGCGCGCAAGACGACGGGAAAGATTCTGCTGGAACCGTGAAACGGCAGGGAATAGGGAACAGGGAACAGGGAACAGGGAACAGGGAACAGAAAACAGGGAACAGCTTACATTCGATGACGGGAATTATTTCCATCGCCTCAAACGATCAGGTGTTTGTCCTCACCGGTGCTGGCATCAGCGCGGAGAGCGGGTTGCCTACGTTTCGCGCCTCGGATGGGCTTTGGGCTGGCCATCGCATCGAGGATGTGTGCACGCCTGAGGCGTGGCAGCGCAATCCGGCACTGGTGTGGGAGTTCTATTCGCAGCGGCGGGCGCAGGGCGCGCAGGCCGAGCCGAACCCGGCTCACTTTGCGCTGGCAGAGCTTGAGCAGCGCCTTGGCGATCGCTTCTTTCTGTGCACGCAGAATGTGGATGACCTGCACGAGCGCGCTGGTTCCGCGCGGCTGGTGCACATGCACGGCGAACTGGCCAAGTCGCGCTGCGGAGACGAGTGCGGCGAAGCGCCGGTCACAGACCGTACGGTGTACCCGAACCTGAGCGCGGTGGGGCGCTGCACTTGTGGGGCGCGCCTACGGCCGCACATTGTGTTCTTCGGCGAGATTCCGCTGGAGATGGGGCGGATTCAATCTGAGATTGAAAAGGCCTCGCTAATGGTGGTGATCGGCACCTCGGGTTCAGTGTACCCGGCGGCGAATTTTGTCCACTGGGCGCGCCAGCACGGGGCGCGCACGGTGTATGTCGGGCCAGAAAAGCCGCTGAATGCAAGCGCGTTTACGCATGTGGTGGAAGGCAAGGCTGGGGAAGTGTTGCCGGGGCTGTTCGCTTAGAAGGTCGACGAGTCAGCGAAGCAGCGGCCCGGCAGCATCAGGACCACGAAGACAGCTATTGGTTGTCGAGAACTGGAATTACCTGCGGGAGCTGTCTTCCCTCGGCCTCGCGGTCGAGGCGCGCGCGCCTGGGGACTTCAACCAGATCCTGATCGTGGGCGGTGCGATGAACTTCAGCCTGCGCAGGGCGCAGTTTTCCTTGTGCGTTTTGCATGGAGATTCCTCCAGACGTACGTGTGCGGGCGATCGCGTGGAGCGAATCGCGGGTTGATTGGTGACCCTCGGGTGCGTCGATGCGCGTCAAGCGAACGCAGCATCAACGGTCAAGAGAGATTAGTTGTTGTTGAGAAAGTTCAGCGGCACCGGTTTAGCGCGACTTGATGTATTCCTTGCGGCGGAAGCGAAGCCCGGTCCAGTCTTCGTCGATGGCGATGGAGCGGACACAGTCAAATCCTGCAGCAAACAGCGCAGCCCAGCCGGTGTCGCGGTTGAAGTCGCATTTGTATTTTTTCGAAGAGCCTTTCGGATAGGCGAACCAGACCGCGGCATCGCCCTTGGCGCGGGCTGCGATTTTTGGAGCCAACACGTCGACTTCGTCCTGCTTTGTGACGAACGCGAGCGAAAAGCGTATCTCCGGACGCGCTTCCAGGCTGCGATGGATGTGCAGCACAGGCAGCTGGGACAACGCTGTCTCGAAGCTCTCAGGGACGTTGAGAACGACTATTTCCTCATGCCCTTTGAGCTGAAGTTTATCGAATAGGGTGGCCATGGAAACCTATCCTACTCGGTTCGTCGAAATAATCTGCAAAAAGTTTTCGGGGTCTGGCCTTTTCGTGATTTGCGCGAGAGAGATGGTTGCTGGAGCAAAAACGAAGAGCAAAAGCAGGTCCCCATTCGACTACGCTCAGGGCAAGCTTTCGGCTCCGCTGAAGAACGCTTCGCTCAGGATGACAGGGTTTTTATTGATTGAAGAATTACGGGTGGCCGCCGAGAGATTACGGAGGCTACGGATGCTAGTTCTGCTTCGCGTAGGCCGGAAACGCAGCTTCAATGAGCACCGTGCGTAGCGTCTGGCGCAGATCGGTGCCGGGGTCGGGCTCGGTATTCGATTGCGGATGAAGCGTGGCGGCCAGCTCCGGAGCGCCGGTATCGGTAGTATTGACGGCCAGAATGCTGGCGCTGCGGCCGGCCGGGTCAATGAGCAATTCCGAGGAGAAGCCGCCCTGGTCGCCGTCGTGGTAGATGTAACGATGGCCATCGACTTCGACAACAAAAAAGCCCAGCCCCATCTTCGGCTGCGTGCCATGCGGTCCGGACGTATAGGGCGTTGCCGCTTGACCCGGCTCGTTGGCGGGCAATACGCCGTTCCACATTTCTTCGAGCGAACTGCGCTTGAGCACGACTTCGTAACGCGGATTGGCAGCGTCGCCGATGAGGAAGCGCAGATATTTCACCATGTCCGGAATGGGCGCTTTCAGGCCGCTGTTGGAGGTGGTGATTCCGGTGTCGAAGTTGAAGGGCTGCTCAGTTAGCTTGGAGCCGGCGCGCAGATAACTCGCCGAGACATGGCTTTCGAGGAAGTAAGGGGCGCGATCGAAGTAGCTCGAATGCATCTCGAGCGGCTTGAGAATGTTCTTGTCGATGTAGACTTCGAAGTCGTCTGCGGTGAGGCGCTCGATGATCTGGCCGAGAAATACGTATCCCAGATTCGAGTAACTCCAGCGGCTGCCGGGTGCAAAGGCGATGTGCGTATATGGGAGCATGGCCGCGACCTGCGCCCATTGTGTAGGCTCGAATGGCTGCCAGTCGCAGTTGGCCGGGTCGTCGCAATCCCAGGGCCAGGTGGGGTTGCGAAAGCCTGCGCTGTGGGTGAGTAAATGGCGAATGGTGACGGTGTCGATGGGGCCGTAGGCGCTGTGCACCTGGCGCAACTCGGGGACGTATTTGACGGCCGGATCGTCGAGTGACAGCAGGCCGCGGTCGCGCAACTGCAGGATGGCGATGGCGGTCATGGTTTTGGTGATGGAGGCCCAGTTGTAGGTCGTGTCTGCGTCGATGGGCTGGTTGGTTTCGGTGCGCGCGTTTCCGTAAGAGAACTCCGTTGCCCGCGCTGGGCCGTGGATGAAGGCGAAGCCGCCGCCGACTACGCCGTGGCGCGTGAGTGTTGACTCAAAGCGGGGTTGAAAGGCGTCAATCTGGGCTGGGGCTGCGGCGGCGATCAGGAGGACGGCCGCTGCGAGGGCTGGCGCTGCGTGCTTCAGCATTTGACCATGATAAACAGGGGTTCGCGCGGAATGGAAATAAAAGACTTTAGTTATAGATATCCCACCTTAGGCGCGATGAAGCCGCGCCGAAGATGGGGCACCCAGAGTTGTATCGATTCAAGCGGCGGACAGGTTAGAAGGTAAATCTTGAACCGAACTGGAACTGGCGCGGGGTGTTTGAGGTGCTGAGTATCTGTCCGAAATTCACGTAGCCGGAAGCGGGTGAGCTCACATTCGGCGCCGAAAACTGCGCTTTGTTGGTGACGTTATAGGAGGAGACTTCCAGACGAAGGTCTTTCTCTTTTCCGATGGTGAAGTTCTTGTAGAGCGAGAGATCGAGTTCCTCGGCTCCCATGGTGCGGACATTGTCGAGATAGGCGGGCGCCGTTCCTGCAACGAATTGGCTGGCCGGCGTGGTGAAGCAGTTGGGTGTGAACCACACGTTGGCCGTGTGCGGCGCGCCGTGGCTGGGATTGCAGACCATGTCGGTACGCTGGTTGAAGTAGGAGAACGGCGCGCCGACAACCGGCGCGGCGATGGGCACGCCGTCGCTCAGATAGGTGACTTCGTTTATCGTCCATCCGCCGGCAATGTAGTTCGCCAGCCCGTTTAAGTTAAGGGCGCGTCCTTTACCCACGGGCAGATCGTAGGATGCCTGCCAGGTGAACTGGAACTTGACTTCCTGCGGACTCACCGAGTGCTCGTAGTTCATGTTCTTCCAGTCCTGCGGCGAACCGGCGTGGAAGCCGACGAAGCCGAGCGGAGGATTGGCGTCGTCGGTGATGAGCTTGGCCCAGGTGAAAGATGCCAGCGTGGTGAAGCCATGGGACAGGCGCTTCTCAAGCTTGGTCTGCAGGGAACTGTAATCGGAGTCGCCGCCGGGATAGCCATGGATGACAACGCCGCTACCGCAACAACCTGCGGCTGTGCCGAACTGGGGGAACTCCTGGAGCGACACCCACAAGGGCACTGTAGCCTGACCGAAATAGTTGTTTGGAATGGCCGCCCACTGATTTGGCACCATGTTGTTGACGAGTCCCGCCTGGTATTTGGCGATGGTGCCCAGATCAAGCTGGTTGAGATCTTCTCCCCCAAGCGGAAGAAAGAGTCCGCGGCTGCCCACATAGCCGGCGGCCAACACTACGCCGCGAGGGAAGCTATATTCCCACCCGAGGTTGAAGTTGTAGGTGGTCTGGGTGCGCTGCGAGTGCAGCATGGTGCTCAAGGTGGTTCCGAGGTAGGTGGCCAATCCCTGAGTCGAGCCCACTATGGGCACAACGCCCGTGGGAAACGGATTGCTTAGCGAGTAGGGGGCGGTCGGGCTGGGCGCGGGGCCACCAGGCGAGGTTGGATCGAGGCTGCTGCCGTAGAGGATTGAGTTGCCCAGCCCGTTGCCCTGGTCGAAAGCGATTGCATTCGGATCGTTGTTCCAGTCCGTAGCATTCCAGTTAGTCGTGGAAGAGAAGCCGTCGCTGTCCTCTCCGGCGCCTGCGGCCATCTGCGCGCTGGGGCCATAGTAGTAGCCTGCGCCGCCGTGGACGACGAAGTCTTTTGATGGCTGCCAGGCAAAACCGAGGCGCGGACCGAGGTCCTTCATGTTGGTGGTAAAGGGAGAGCGGCTGCCGGAAGTAGCAAAGACCTCGCCGCCCGTAAACGTTTCGCCGCTGCTGGAACCCTGAGCCGTGGGGTCGAAGTACTCAAAGCGGTTATGGCGCTCCGTCTTGCCGCCGAAGATATCCCAGCGCAGGCCCGCGGTGATGGTGAATGACGGGGTGAGGTGCCAGGTGTCTTGAATATAGGCCGCGTAATACGGGCTGGCTGCGGCGAGGAACAAATCCTTGGTGAAGTTGGTATTTTCGCCGCCGGGCGCCATACCCATGCCGAAGAGGAACGACGCAAAGTCGTTGCCGCCCACCGGACTGGCCGCGCCCGTTGTCTGGTCTGTCGCGGACGTGTCGAAGTAATAGTTGCCGGAAGGGAACGGCGGTTGACCCACATTCATAAAGCGCTTCATGTATTCGAAGCCGGTGCTGAGCTCGTGCTTGCCTTTTACCTTGGTGAGCGATGCGATGGCGTCGCTGTTCTCGCTGGCGTACTGAAAGGTGTTATAGCAGCAGGTGCCGCCGATGTCGCCGCCCACATCGTTGAAATTCATGAGCGGGAGGATCTTGTACACTTCCTGCGCGGCCAGCGAAGCGGGAAATCCGAGTGTGGTGATGTCGAAACCATTTTGCGCAGGATCGCCACCCTGGTTCTCGTAGTGGCGCGTAAACGAGTAGCGCAACTGCAAGACTGTTGTGGGATTCAAAGTGAAGTCGTCGGCGACGATCGCGTTGCGCGCATTGGTAACATTCAGCGCGTAGTTTGGATCCCATATATCGCCGAACGCGTTGAAGGTCGCGTTGGTTGTCCGGGAAAAGGAGAAGCGGCCGAAGATGTGCTGCTTCTCGCTCAGGTAGTAGTCCATGCGGACGTCGAATTTTTGTCCAGTCGTGGGGTCCAGGCCGGGCAGAAACAGGTTGTTGGTGGCGCCGTAAGGTCCCGAGGCCGTGACTGCTTCGCATGTGCTGGCGCTGGGGAAATTGCATTTGGGAAATTCGGAGAGATATTTCAACGCGATGGGATTGGGGTTGGCGATAATGTTAGTCGGGGTGCCGCTGCCGCCAACCGGCTGCCTTGTTCCCGCGAGCGGTCCGGTTGCAACGTCAGGCAGCGTGGGGTCATAGATGGTGTAGGCGTCGGCAGAAAAATCGCCAGTGCGTTCCGCGGTAGTGGGAACAGAAAAATAGTTCGAGCCGTCAAAAAGCTCCTGCTGCGTGGCTTCATAATCGCCAAAGAAGAAAAGCTTCTTGTGGAGGATGGGTCCACCGATCGCTCCACCTTCCTGATAGCGATGAAACGCTGGAGGCGTGTTGTACGGAGCAGGATTGCCGGTCACCGGGTCGACGTTTGCCATTTGACTCTGCTTGTTGAAGTAGTCGTTGGCGGCGAGGATGTCAGGACGGAAGACTCCGAAGGCGTCGCCGTGGAAGTGATCTCCGCCGGACTTGCTGACCAGGCTAATGACGCCTGCGCCTCCGCTCTGATAGGAGGCCGGGGTGTTCTGGGTTTCGACGCGGTATTCCTCCACGTCATCTTCAGGAATCTCCGACATGGGGATGATGGCGGCGATATTGTTTTCCGCAATCCCCAGAGGGCTGCCGTCAAGCATGTAATAGACAGACCCGAGGACGGCGCCGTTGATGCTGTACGACGAGACATCGATGCCCGGCCGGCCACTGGAAATGTTGTTGAGCTCCACCGAATCTCCCGAGTTTGGCGAGCCATTGGCCGGCGTGACGCCGGCGCTGAGTTGTACCAGTTCGTAAACATTGCGCGTAAGCAGCGGAACGCGATCGATGGTTTCCGCGGAGATGAGCTGCCCGACCGTGGAGTTGCTGTTATCAAGCAGATCGAGCGAAGCAGACACCGTGACCGTATCGCTCACACTGCCCACGCGCAGAGCGATGTTAATGGTGGAGACCTGGTCCACTGTCACGGGCACGTTGTCCTCAGCGACGCTTTCAAAGCCCTTGCCGGTTGCGGTCACTTTATACGCGCCGGGATTGAGCGAGACAAACGAATACAAGCCGGCCGCGGTGGTCACGGTGGATTGCGCGATGCCGGTTGCCTTGTTAAGAGCGGTGACCTTGGCTCCCGGGACAACCGCGCCGGAGGGATCGGAGACCAGCCCGCTGATGCCGCCGCGTCCGGCTTGGGCCCATGCGACTGTGCCGCTGGTTAGAAAAGGCACCCCGATGAAGAGGAAAATGCTCACCCATGAGGCGGTAATCTTTTTGTTCATTTTGGCCACCCATCATCAAGTTTGTTGACATTCAAACGTTTGAATAGTAGAAAGCCAATGTAGGATCAAATCTTTCCCCTGTCAAGGGAAAAATCGGGCCGCACGGCTTTCGTTGGGTTTCACGGTTTCTCAGCCAACCATTCGCACCGGCGGAAGGCGCGCTGAGGCTGAACACTTCAACCGCGGAGAGGAAGCGAAATTTGGGACAGCGCAGTTCCGGTCATGTGACGTTGCTGGATGTTGCCCGCGCCTGCGGATTCTCCGTGTCTACGGTGTCCATTGTACTGAGCGAGGCGCCGTTGTCGCAGAATGTCGCGGAAAAGACGCGGCGGAAGATTCGGGCCATGGCGCAGCAACTCGGCTACCATCCCGATGCGTTCGCACGGTCGCTGCGCCGCCGCCGCAGCCAGACTATTGGGGTGCTGGCTTACGACCTCTCCGATCCCTACTGCGTTCCCGTTGTGCGGGGCATTCAGGAAGGGTTGCAGCCGGCAAGCTATCTTCCCCTGCTGATGGATGCACAGACCAAGCGCGGGCTGTTCGATAACTATCTTCAGATGGTTCTGGAGCGCCGCGCCGAAGGCGTGATCGTGATTGCCAGTTGGGTCTTCGATGAAACCAATTTGCTGAGCGACGTGCAGAAGAACCATGTCCCGATTGTGATTGTGAGCCGCGACTTGACTGAGCGCGGGGTAAGCTCAGTGCTGGTTGACAACGAAACCGGAGGCGCCCTGGCCATGCGCCACTTGATTCGTCTTGGCCATCGCCGCATTGCAGTCATCCGCGGGCCGGAAGAAATGTTTGACAGTGAGCCTCGCTGGAACGGAGTGCAGAGCGCGGCAGCGGATGCCGGAATTCACTTTGATCCGCGGCTGGTTTTTCAGCTGCCCAATCTCGTTGACCCCACGTCAGGCTTCGAAGGCGGGTTGGATTGCGCCCGGCGCATGCTGGCCAGCGGACGGCCCTTCACCGCGGTGCTGGCCTTCGACGATTTGACGGCTCTGGGCGTGGTGCGCGGGCTGCTCGGCGCCGGGTTGCGTGTGCCCGAGGATTGCTCGGTGCTGGGCTTCGACGATGTGCTGCCGGCGTCCGTGGCGACCCCGGCGATTACCACCATCCGCCAGCCGCTGCGCGAGATGGGCCTGCTTGCCGCGGAGTGGGTAGTGGACGCGATCAAGGCTCGCGAGCAGCGGCGGGAGCCGTTGCCGCGCCTGCATCGCGCTCCGCCGGAGCTGGTGATCCGCATGTCTTCGGCGGGTCTGCCAGGAAGAAAGAAGCGAAAAGAGAGGGTTGGCGTCGGATGAAGATGCGATCCGCGTGGAGCTGGTTTTTTGAACTCAATCCGTGTTAGATCGTTGGGATTCAAAGGCGAGAAGGACCTCCCGCAGGGGCTGAAGCCCACGTCGTCCTTTTAGCCTTCCCGGCACGACTAAAGTCATGCCCTGTTACAAAACGTTCGTGATTGTTTTGGTGGAGAAGCTTTTCGACAAGTTGTAAAGACCCGGTGATAGAAGATCACAGATTACTTGGAAGAAGGATTGCTGGTGAACATGCGTAGAAGAATGTTGTTCTGTTGTTTGATTGCATTGGCAGTGCCGCAGGTGCTGCGCGCAGGCACGGTTACCCCTTTGCACGAAGGCTGGCTGTTGCAGTCGGCGTGCAAACTGCAGGCCGCAGGCGACGCGATTGCCACGGAAGCCTTCGTGCCCGATGGCTGGTTGAAGACTGCCGTGCCCAGCACCGTGCTGGCTTCGCAAACCGCGGCGAATGTGTTCCCCGATCCCTACTTCGGCATGAACCTGCGCCAGATCCCAGGCACCACGTATCCGATTGGCGGCATCTTTGCCAGACTGCCGATGGACCCGAACAGTCCCTATCACTGCGGCTGGTGGTATCGCACGGAGTTTACCGCGCCGGCTGCAGCGCATGAGGGCGAGCGCCAGTGGCTGCACTTTGGGGGCATCAATTACCGCGGCGAGGTGTGGCTCAACGGCCATAGGATTGCCGATTCAACCGGCGTCGCGGGAGCCTATCGCACTTATGACTTCGATGTGACGGAGTTTCTGAAGCCGGGCAGGAAGAACGTGCTGGCGGTGGAAACATTCGCGCCTACCGAAAAGGACTTGGGCATCAACTGGGTCGATTGGAATCCGTGTCCGCCGGACAAGGATATGGGACTGTGGGGCGCTGTCGACCTGGTGAGCACGGGCACGGTTACTTTGCGCTCGCCGCTGGCGGTGACTCACTTCACAGATGACTCGCTTGGTACGGCGGAGTTGACGATTTATGCCGAGCTGCACAACGCAAGCGATGGCGCGGTGAAGGGCTTAGTTGAAGGCTCCGCTGGCGGCGTGAAATTCGAGCAGCTGGTGGAACTTGCCGCGCACGAAGACCGCACGGTCTCGTTCACTCCAGAGCAGTTTGCGCAGTTGCGCGTTCGCGATCCGAAACCGTGGTGGCCGCGGCAGATGGGCGAGCCGCATCTGGAACGGCTCACAATGAGCTTTCGCGAGCAAGGCGAAGTTACCGACGAAAAGAGCGTGGATTTCGGCATTCGCGAGATCACCTCGGAGCTCACGGCCAACGGCAGCCGCCTTTTCCGCATCAACGGCAAGCCGATTCTGATTCGCGGCGCGGGCTGGTCGCAGGACATGTTGCTGCGCACGGATGAGCATCGGCTGCGCGACCAGTTTCATCTTGTCGAGGATATGAATCTGAACACGATTCGGCTGGAAGGGAAACTGGAGACGGAAGAGTTTTTCCGCATTGCGGATCACGATGGAATCCTGATCATGCTGGGCTGGTGCTGTTGCGACCATTGGGAACACTGGAAAAACTGGACAGCGGACGACTTGACGATCGCGACTGCCTCGTTGCAATCGCAGATGCTGCGCCTGCGCCACCACGCCAGCCTGCTGGTGTGGCTCAACGGCAGCGACAATGCGCCGCCCGCGAATGTGGAACGCGCCTACCTCGATGTGGAAGCGCAGACGCACTGGCCGAATCCGATTCTTTCCGCTGCATCGTCGCAGAACACAGCCGGCGGAGGGCCGAACGGCGTGAAGATGACCGGGCCCTATGATTACGTTGCGCCGAGCTATTGGTATGTCGACAAACAGAACGGCGGCGCGTATGGATTCAACACCGAGACCAGTCCCGGACCGGCGATTCCGTCCCTGGCCAGCCGCGAGAAATTCCTGCCCGACGCGCAGGCATGGCCTCCGACGGCGAATTGGAGCTACCACTTCGGAGGCGGCGAATTCACAAATCTCAAAGTATTCGACGGCGCCATGGCAGCCGTCTATGCGTCGCCGCAATCGGCCGCCGACTATACGCGCATATCGCAAACCATGGAGTACGACTCCGAGCGCGCCATGTATGAGGCGTACAGCAGAAACAAGTACGCGTCGACGGGCGTGATTCAATGGATGCTCAACAACGCGTGGCCGTCGATGATCTGGCACCTGTATGACTACTACCTCGATGCTGGGGCCGGATACTTCGGAACGAAGAAGGCGTGCGAGCCTGTTCACATTCAGTATTCCTATGACGACCGGTCCATTGTAGTGGTGAACAGCACCTATCAACGGGTCGCGGGACTCCACGCCAGCGTCGACGTTCGCAACGTGGCCTGGAAGCAGCTTTACAAGCAGGAAGCGCCGGTTGATGCGGGTGCGGACAGCTCGCAGGTTGTCGTCACCATTCCGGAGAGCCTTTACACGGATGCTGAAAGAACCTTTTTCATCGATCTGAGTTTGAAGGACGCCGCAGGCAAAGTTGTGAGCCGCAACTTCTACTGGGTGCCGGGCACGCTGACTACCTTCGACTGGTCGCGGACTGACTATACGCACACGCCCGCCGCGCGCCACGAAGACCTGAGCGCGCTCAGCAGCTTGCCTGCGGCGAAGCTCGTCGCTCATGCTGAGGTGGAGAAGACTGCACGCGGGAGGGAAGTGCGCGTCGAGCTTGAGAACCCGTCCGCGGCTCTTGCCTTCCAGGTGAGCGCCGCAGTCCGCACGCAGTCCGGTGGGCTGATCGCTCCGGTCCTCTGGTCGGATAACTGGATTGAGCTTGCGCCGGGAGAGAAACGCGTGCTCACAGCGTTGCTGCCTGAAGGTGGATCGGATGTTCCGAAAGTGGAGATTGCGAGTTGGAATGCTGGGGCGTTGGATGTGACGCCGACGATTGTTTCAGCGAGTGCGGGGCGTTAGCGGGTTTGAATGGATTCGAAGTAGGGAAAGAACGAAGTGCAAATGCAGGTCCCCATTCGACTTCGCTCAGGGCAGGCTTTCGGCTCCGCTGAAGTACGCTTCGCTCAGGATGACAGGTTCATTTCTTGATCAATCGAGATGACGGTTTTTTCAAGTGAGCTGAGGAAACGAATGGCAGAGGCAACAACCAACACGCAGCCCAAAGGCGCCAGCCTCAATCGCACGCTCGGCCTGTGGAATCTGATCATCATCGGCATGGTCATCATCCAGCCGACAGCGCCCATGGGCATCTACGGCGTGATCAGCAACAAGGCGCATGGGCACGTGGTCACTACCATCCTCATCGCCATGGTGGCCATGCTGTTCACCGCTATAAGCTACGGGCGCATGGCACGCATCTATCCCAGCGCCGGCTCGGCATACACCTACGTTGGCCAGGAGATGCACTCATCGCTCGGGTACGTTGTCGGCTGGGGCATGGTGATGGATTACCTGATCAATCCGCTCATCTGCACCGCCTTCTGCGCGCAGGCTGCCATGAATATTCTTCCCGGACTGTCGTTCTATGTCTGGATTCTCTTCTTCGCGGCCTTTTTCACGTGGACCAATCTGCGCGGCATTAAGACATCCGCGCGCATGAATGAAACTCTGTGCGCCGGCATGGTCTTCGTTGTTGCGCTGTTCCTCGCTGCCGTCGTTCGCGCGCTTTGGGGCGTGCACCACGACCCGGGATTCTTTACGCATCCGTTCTATGAGCCGGGAAATTTTCATCCTTCGAGCATTTTTGCCGGCACGTCCGTCGCTGTGCTCACGTACATCGGCTTCGACGCCGTGTCCACATTCTCTGAGGAGGTTGAGAATCCGCGCCGCAATATCATGCTGGCCACGGTTCTGGTCTGCCTCATCACCGGCGTGCTGTCGGGCCTTGAAGTGTATGCCGCGCAACTCATCTGGGGATCGAAGCCCTTCTCCGGCGACGACGTTGTGTCGGCCTTCGCTGTTGTCTCGCGCCAGGCAGGCGGAGCCATCCTCTTCCAGATCGTCAACTTCACGTTGCTGATTGCCAACATGGGGTCCGGCATGGGTTCGCAGCTCGCCGCCGGACGCCTGCTCTACGGAATGGGGCGCGGCAATGCGTTGCCCAAAGCGTTCTTTGGCGCCATTGAGCCCAAGCGGCGGATTCCAAGGAACAACATTATTGCGGTGGGCGCGTTTGCACTGGTGGGCGCGGCGTTGCTGCAGTTCTTCTCTGACCGGCTCGGTGGCGGGGCGTACGAAATCGGCGCAGAGTGCCTCAACTTCGGCGCATTTGTCGCGTTTATGGGCGTGAATGGCGCTGCATTCGTTCACCATCTGCGCAGTGAGAAGCGCGAAAGTGTGGGCGGCTACATTGTGCCCGCCCTCGGCTTTTTGATCTGCGGATTCATCTTTTGGCATCTCAGCTTTCCGGCGAAGGTGCTGGGAAGTGTCTGGATGATGGCAGGCATTATCTACGGAGCGATTCGCACGCGTGGCTTCCGCTCGGAGCTAGTCACGTTTGAAGTTCCTTCGGACGTTGCGTAGATGCTCTTCGTCCCACGATGTGGTCCGAAAAACAGGGGGGTGGGGGTCAGGCGGCGACCTTCTTGGGCTCTTTGGGTTCGCGACGGATAGCGCCGAGCGCGATTTGGGCGGCATAAAGGAGCCTGGCGCCGCGCTTCTCGTCGATGGCGCCGAGGGCGATGCCGTGGGCGGCGCAGGCGATGAAGTCGCAGATGTTTTCGTAGCCGGAGAGCGCGGGCATGGCGTTGAGGTAGGCCGGGCCGCCGGCAATCGCCGAGAAGTAATCGGATCTGCCTTGGGCGCGCTCCGCGTTGTAGACGATCTCCCAGGCATTGCAACAGCGGGCAATGGCGGGGTTGGTTGCGGCGGCGGGTGCTTCTGCCGCGGTGAATCTGGGCTGAGCGGAATCTGTCATGACGGTTTCTACCTCTTGCGGGGCTTTTCTTTATTGTGCGCGAAGGCGGGGTAATTGCACGCAATTGGACGCGAGCTAATTGAGGTTTAGAAACAGGGAGTTAGGGGAAGGCCGGCGGAAATGGGGCTTGACAAGGCACGAACTCGGATATGCGGCGGGCGCGGGCGATGGGGTTCAAACGCAATGGAGGCGGATGGCTTGGGTCTAAAGCATTTTCGGAAATAGTGTGGCCCTTGAGTTCTATTGGTATCCCACCCATTCCGCAGAAAAAAGCGGAATGGATGGGGCACGGAGGACTACAGTAAAAACAAAAATGCTATAGGGCAGCGAGTTAGCGCCCGCTGCGCGGGCATGGCAAGTCAGCGGGGGAATGGGGTGATGCTGGTTTCACGGCTTCGCGGTTGGCGAAGGCCGGCACGACGGTCAGGAGCTCTGGTTGCCTTCGACTACGGCTTTGGAGAGGTTTCGGGGGCGGTCGACGTCTACGCCGTGGGCCAAGGCCATGAAGTAAGCGAAGAACTGAAGGGGGACGACTTCGGCGATGGGAAGAAGGTATTCGGGAGCCGGATTGACGAAGACGCAATCGCTCACCAGGCTCCTCACTTCTTCGTCGCCGATGTTGGCAATGGCGATCACGCGCGCGCCTTGCGCCTGCATGTCGCGCAACAATTGCAAAGTCTTTTCGTAGCGCAGAATGGAGCCATCCAGACTGCGATCGACTGTGGCCAGAACCACTAGCGGCACGGTGTCGCTTACCAGCGCATTGGGTCCGTGCTTCAACTCGCCGGTCGGATAGCCCTCAGCGTGCACGTACGAAGCTTCCTTCAATTTCAGCGCGCCTTCGCGGGCAATGGCGTAATGGATTCCACGGCCGAGGTAGAGAAAAGTGTGGGCGGACTTGTACTTTTGCGCCAGCGACGCCATCTGCTCTCTCCACCCATCGAGCTGCGCTTCGATGCTGCCGGGAATCGCCTGAATTTCGCGAATGTGCATGGCCAGCGACGCGGCATCGATGCGCCCCAGCCGCGAGCCCTCGTATAGAGCGAGCAGATAAAGGACCGCCAACTGGCAGGTAAAACTCTTGGTTGCGGGAATCGCTTTCTCGATCCCCGCCGCGAGGGGCATGGAGACGTCGGCTTCGCAGGCCATCGTGGAGGCGGAGGCGTTGGTGATGGCCAGCGTCTTTTCTCCGCGCAGGCGCGCCTCGCGAAGTGCCGCCAGCGTGTCCGACGTCTCCCCGGACTGCGAAAGCACCAGCACGCTGGGATGACGCACATCCACCTTGGGGTTGGCGCCGCGGCAACTGTACTCGCTGGCATATTCGACGTCGACGGCAAGGCCGCACAGATCTTCAAGCAGAATTTCAGCAGCCAGACCGCTGTGACGGCTGGAACCGGAGGCGGCAATCAGAATTTCGCCCTCGGGGATGGCCCAGCCGGCCAGCAGGGCCGCAACATCCGGTTTGAGATGATTGTCAGCCAAATAAAGGCCCAGGGTATGGCGAAGCGCCAAGGGCTGCTGGTAGATTTCGCGCAACATCTCGTGTTCGAAGGCGGGCATCTCTTCTATTTTGCGGCCGCCGCCCTGAAAAGCGGAAGCGATCTCATGTTCGATCATACAGCCTCGATTCGATCAATTGTTTGATTGGCTCAAGAGAATTGACGGAGAAAACTTCAAAGAATGCGAAAAGAGGTTGCGCCCTTGCCGGTCAGCAAGGATAGAATCGGGCGGTATGTCCGAGTCAATTAATCGCCGCTCCGAGGTAATTATCAAGTTTCTGCTGCGAGCCGGCAGCGCATCGATTGAAGAGATTCTGGCCGTAGCAGGTTCCTCGGCGCCCAGCATTCGACGCGACCTGGTGCGCCTGGAGAGCCGTGGCCTCATCCGCCGCACCCACGGCGGCGCTACCCTGGTTGAGCCGCTGCTCTACGAGCCGTTTCGCTACGACAGCTCATTTCTGGCCCGCGAGCAGCGCTACGCCGAGGAGAAGCGGCGCATTGGCCTGGCCGCCGCGGAGCTGGTGCAACCCAATGAAACAGTAGGCCTTACGGCTGGAACCACGGGGACGCATGTGGGCCGCAGCCTGCGCCATCGCGACAAGATTCAGGTGGTCACCAACGCCATCAATATCGGCATGGAACTGTGCAATCAGCCCGGAATCCGCACTTATCTTACCGGCGGCGTGGTTCCATGGGCCTGGTCGTTTTCGCTTACCGGAAGCGCCGCGCTCAACTTTCTCGACGACGTTTATATGGACAAAGTTTTTCTCAGCGTCACTGGCCTCGACCCCGAGCGTGGAGCCACCACGCTTGAAACCGACGAAGCGCTTGTGCTGCGCAAAATGCTCAAACAATCCAAGCAGGTGATCGTCACTTCCGACTCCAGCAAGCTGGGTAAAGTGAGCCCTGCGTTCATTTGCCCCGTGAATGAGATTCACATTCTTATTACCGACACTGGCGCCACCAGTGAAGCGCTTGCGCCGTTTGAGCGGCAGGGCATCCGGATCATCCGGGCTTGATGCGACGCAAATCCACTGCGGCTGGATTAGTCGGAATGATCAAGAACCTGATCGTTTTATATAGATTCGAATAGTGCGGCCCTGCACAATCCGCCCAACGAAGGGATTCCTCGGCCGCTCCATCGCCACCAAGGAGGGAAACGGTTCATGGGTTTGAACACGCTGGACCTTCTGGTGATCGTCGCGTATCTTGCCGGAGTGACGCTTTTCGGCCTGCGCTTCCGCCGCAGGCAGCGGACCATGAACGCATATTTCCTGGCCAACAACACCATTCCGTGGTGGGCGATCTCGCTGTCGATAGTGGCAGCGGAAACCAGCACGCTCACCATCATCGGCGTTCCCGGCCAAGCCTACGAAAAGGATTTCCGCTTCCTGCAACTCGTGATTGGTTACATTGTCGGCCGCGTCATAGTCAGCTTCGTTTTAATCCCGCAATATTTTCGAGGCCATCTTGTCACCGCCTACCAGTTGATTGAGCGCCGCTTCGGCGGCAGGCTGCGTTCGCTGACAGCCGGACTTTTTCTCGTTACGCGCGCCGCGGCAGAAGGCGTCCGCGTGTTTGCCGTGGCCATTGTGATTCGCATCGCTCTCGGCGGACTGTTAACCGGGCTCAGCGACCTCAAGCGCGATGTCGCGGCCATTGCCATCGTTACTGTATTGACGCTGGTGTACACATTTGAAGGCGGAATGGCGGCCGTCATCTGGACCGACGTTGTGCAACTCGGCATTTATCTGGCAGGCGCGCTGCTGGCTGTCTTCTCCATTGCACATCTAGTTCCCGGCGGATGGCAGACAATTCATTCCGTCGCCGCGCAGGCGGGGAAATTCCGCATGTGGGACACCTCTACAAATCTTTCATCTGCGTACACTCTTTGGGCAGGCGTAATCGGCGGCGCGTTCCTCACAACGGCCAGCCACGGAACCGATCAGCTGATTGTGCAGCGGCTGCTCTCGGCGCGCAGCGAGCGCCAAGCCAAAGCCGCGCTGCTATCGAGCGGCGTGGCCATTTTTTTTCAGTTCTCGCTCTTTCTGCTTATCGGCGTCATGCTCTTCGTCTTCTACAAGCTGTTTCCGCCGGCGATAGCTTTCACCCGCACTGACACCATCTTTCCCGCCTATATTGTCTCGCGATTGCCGCACGGGCTGAGCGGCCTGCTCATCTCCGCAATTCTTGCCGCGGCCATGTCCAATCTGAGCGCCGCGCTCAACTCGCTTTCGTCCACCACCATCGTCGATTTCTACGCGCGCATCGCGCCGCAGTCTTCCGAAGAACGCCGCGTTCGTCTCTCGCGCCTGTCCACAATCGCCTGGGCGCTGCTGCTGTTTGCTCTGGCGCTGCTTGCACGCAACGGAGGAAGAGTGCTGGAGATGGGATTGTCGATCGCATCGGTTGCGTATGGATCGCTGCTCGGCGTCTTTCTTCTCGGCGCGCTCACCAAACGCGCATCGGAGCGCGGCGCCATGCTGGGCATGCTCGTCGGCTTTACGCTGAATCTCTATTTATGGCTGTTTACCTCAGTCGCATTCACCTGGTACGTGGTGCTGGGAAGCATAGCAACCTTCATCGTTGGCTATGGCGCAAGTTGGATTATGCCGCAGACGAGTCTCGCCCAACCAGCTTTACAATCGGTTCAGGGCGGATAACTAGATGGTGACTGACCAGACGACTCTCAGGCCGGCAACGGGGCCTCGAACTCGCAGAACTTTGCGCTGGATTTCTTTCTTTGTGGTGCCGATGACGTGGCTCGCTCTTGCCTCCGCATCCGCTCAGGCACGGCAGACAGACAACGACGGCGCTTTCAAGACAGTCGACGCGATTATCGATAAAGCTGTTGCCGAGGGAAATATTCCCGGCGCGGTGCTCCTAATCGGCCACAATGGCAAGGTTGTTCATCGCAAGGCCTTCGGGTCCCGGTCGCTCGAGCCTGTACGCGAGCCCATGACGATTGATACGGTATTCGATCTGGCCTCGCTCACCAAGTGCCTTGCCACCGCAACCTCTGTGATGAAGCTCGTTGAAGATGGCCGCATTCGCCTTGGCGATTCTGTGGCGACGTATCTGCCCGATTTTGCGCAGAACGGCAAGAAGGACATCACCATTCGCGATTTGCTGACGCATTACTCTGGCCTGCCTCCCGATCTCGATCTAAAGGTGCAATGGTCTGGACGCGAAGCTGCCTACGAGATGGCCATGCGCGAAAAGCCAATCAATCCGCCCGGTTCGCAATTCGTCTACAGCGACATCAACTTCGAAGTGCTCGGCTTCATTGTGGAGAAAATCACCGGCCAACCGTTGAATGAATTCGCCGCAGCCAACATCTACGCGCCGCTGGGGATGAAGAACACACGCTTTTTGCCGCCGAAAGATTGGCTACCGCGCATTGCGCCCACGCAATACGATGAACAGGGCCACATGCTGCGCGGAGTTGTCCACGATCCCACGGCGCGGCGCATGGGCGGCGTTGCCGGCCACGCGGGACTGTTTTCGACCGGCGACGACGTGGCTCTCTTCGCGGAAGATTTTCTTAGCGGCTTCAGGATTCTCAACCACTCCGCAGTCGACAAAATGACCACGCCTCAACAACCGCCAAACGCGACGGTGCTGCGCGGTCTGGGATGGGATATCGATTCGCCTTTCTCCACCAATCGCGGCGAGCTGCTTCCCGTTGGTTCGTTCGGCCACACCGGCTTTACCGGCACGTCGTTGTGGATCGATCCAGTCACCGATACTTATATCATTCTTCTCGCCAACGCCGTGCATCCACGCGGCGGCAAGTCAACGGTTTCGCTCCGGTGCAAGGTGGCCACTGCGGTGGTGCAGGCGCTGAATCTCACAGTCACCGAGCAGGACAAGCTGCGCCTCGCGCGCATCACGGGCTACAACGAATTGATGCCTGCATCGCGCCGCATCGTGGCAAGAAATGGCGATGTGAAGACGGGCATCGATGTGCTTGAGGCGCACAACTTCCGCGAACTGCATCCCGATGCCAGTCATCCCGTGCGTGTGGGCCTGGTCACCAATCAAACGGGAATTGATGCCCGCGGCCAGCGCACGGCGGATGTACTGGTGCATGCGCCAGGTGTACGCCTCACCGCTATTTTCAGTCCCGAACACGGCATCGCCGGCAAGCTGGACACGACGGCGATCGGTAACTCCGAGGATGCGGCCACAGGCGTGCCCATCTATAGCGTCTACGGCGACACGGACGCAAAGCGGCGCCCGTCCAGCGTCGCTCTGGAGGGTCTTGACACGATTGTCTTCGACATTCAGGACATCGGCGTGCGGTTCTATACCTACGAAAGCACGCTGGGTTACTTTCTTGAAGCCGCGGCCAAATCCGGCAAGGAGATCGTCGTGCTTGACCGCCCCAATCCCATCGGCGGCGCGTACGTGCAGGGCCCCGTGGCCGATTCAGGCAGGGAATCGTTTGTGAGTTATTGGCAGACTCCGGTGCGGCACGGCATGACGATTGGGGAGCTGGCAAAGATGTTCAACGCGGAGCGCGGAATCAAAGCAAAACTGACTGTGGTTCCCATGCAAGGCTGGATTCGCGGCGACTGGTTCGACTCAACCGGCGAGTTATGGGTCGATCCATCGCCTAACATGCGCAGTCTAACTGCCGCGGCGCTTTATCCCGGCATCGGCATGATTGAAGCCTCAAATATCTCGGTGGGGCGTGGAACAGATACTCCCTTCGAACTCGTGGGCGCGCCGTGGATTAATTCGATTGACCTCGCAAAGTATCTGAACGCGCGCGATATATCTGGCGTGCGCTTTATTCCCGTCGAGTTTGCGCCCGATAACTCCGCCTACGCCCGGCAGAAATGCAAAGGAGTTCAAATCGTAGTGACCGATAGAAATGCCCTCGACGCGCCCGAGTTAGGTATCGAATTCGCCTCGGCATTGCAATCGCTGTATTCCACCGAATACAAGATTGCCGGAGTGGATACGCTGATGGTGAGCAAAGCCAGCGTGGATGCGATTGTTGTGGGCCAGGATCCTCGTCGCGTGGCTGAACAATGGCGCGATGGCCTCGAGCGATTCGAAGCTCTCCGTGCGAAGTATCTAATCTATTAACTCGCCGTCCTGCGTCCGCCCGCTCAAAAGAATGTCTGAATGATATCGACGACCTGATAGTCGACGTTCAGCACTGGCAAAGTTCGCCACTTGTCGAAAGTAAGGCAAGGATGGCAAATGTCAAATCCGATCATGTCGCCAACGCGCAAGTCGTCTCCGGCGCGAATCTGAAGAAATGCATGTTGGTCCATCATTCTAGTAACTCCCCATTGTGCAGGCGTCGCGATTGGAGTTACATCTCCCGGCCTGAAGTGAAGCGCAGGGACCGGCAAGCCGGAGTCGAATGCGGCATCGCGCTTGCCCATGCCCACAATCGCTGTTTCCGCTTCCGGGATCGACTGCACATAGGCCCAGACATGCAGGGCTGGCAAGAGCCCCGAATGCATTCGCTGAGCTATAGGGTTATGTTCGAGAATCCTCTCCTGCGCATCGCGATAGGCGCCCACGTCGTGAGTGAGATAGCAGCCGGGGCGCAGAACGATCTCAACGGCATCTCCGAATCCGGCTGCGGTGAACACTTCTGCCGCAACGTCGTACCAGGCCGAACCCGCGCCTGACAGTAGAATCGGTGCGCGCTGAAAGCGATTTTCCGCGGCGAGCTTTCGTGTTAGCTCAACCGCACGCTGCAGAAAGGCGCGAATGGAGCCCTCGTCATGCAGAACCCCCTCATAGATTTCGACGCCGCAGAGAACTATGGAACCATTCGAGCGAGACAACGCCCCCAACACGGCGTTTAACTGCTCGCTGTCTCGGATGCCCGCGCGCCCGCCGGCGACACCAAGTTCGACCAGCACATTCAGTCGCAAGCCGAGCTTCGAAAAGTAGCCGCCCAGCTGATCAACCTGTGCGGCCGAATCGACGAGACAATAAAACTCAAACTCCGGATCGCGCAGAAGGTCCGCGATGACGGCCATGTTCTGCTTGCCAACCAGTTGATTCGCCATCAGCACCCGGTGGACGCCGTGAGCGTAGGCCACCTGCGTCTGATGCGCGGTTGCCAACGTGATCCCCCACGCGCCTGCCTGCAATTGCAAGTCAAAGAGCCGAGGCGCCATGGTGGTCTTTCCGTGAGGCGAAAGCTTGACGCCATACGCCGCGATGAACTCCTTCATCCAGTTCAGGTTATGCAGCAGCTTTTCTTCATAGATCACGGCCGATGGTAGGCTGAGATCTTCGCGCAATAAGTTCCAGTTGAGCCGTGCGATGTCAGCGCGTTCGAGCACGTGATCGAATGACCCCAGCCCCTTGTTCAGCGCCGAAATGGCGCCGCGAGTGCCGTTCGGAATGGATTGCTGAACGCTCAACGATCGAATCTCCGTGATCTTTCTGGATTAACTTTGAATAACTGTGGAACATGCGACAGTTATAGTCTATGTAACTTATTGACTAATATAATCAATAAGTTGACATGGAAAAAACAAAAACTGCTGAAAAACTGCTGAACTCGTTTATCATGTTCTTTCCGGAGCTTCTGACCAGGGAGCCGGATTGAAAGGGTTCAGACATGACGACCTCCAAACTTGCTACTTTCACTGTAACGCCATTCACGCGGCATTCTCCGGAGTGCCCCAAGAAAGACAATCCGCAGTGGAAGCGTTGCACCTGCCGCAAGTCGCTGTACATCTACGAGGACGGCAAGGTTGTTTACAAGTCTGCGAAGACGCGCTCGTGGGAACAAGCGGAAAAGTTTGCACAGCGAGAACGCGACCTCCGTGACCCGGTGAAGTTGGAACTTGCAAAAATCGCAGCGAAGCAGGAAGAGGAGAAGAGACTCGAAGCGGAGAGAGCAGCATCACGAATCACAATCGCAGATGCCCTCAACCGTTGGCTGGCCTCGCACAAGCGTCAAGCGGTGAATTCACTCCGGGTGTACAAAGTGATGACAAAGCGAATCAACGAATGGGCGAAGCTGGAAGGCTTCAAGTATCTCTCTGACGTGACACCCGACTCACTGGACAAATGGCGGGGAGAATGGGATGGAAAGGCTGAGTTGAAATTGAACCGGATGGGTCAAACGTCACAGTCCATTTTTGTGGCGCGGCTCCGTGGATTCTTCTCATGGGCATTTAAGCTGGACCTGATTGATAAGAACCCCGCGAAAGCTCTTGCTCCCATTCCCCCGAGTGACCCGAATACGCTGCCGCTGACGCAGGAGCAATTCAAGAGCTTGCTCGATGCGACTGCGAAGCACCCGAACGGAACCGCCTTGAAAGCTATATTCCTGGTCATGCGTTGGACGGGGCTTAGAATCGGCGATGTGTTAGAGCTACGGAAGTCTGACATTCTCAAGCATCGCGTTGTTGTGGTCACGCAGAAGACGGGTGCAAATGTAGACATGAGTGTGCCGAGAGAAGTCGTACAGACGCTCGACTCACTACCAACGAAGGGCATCCGACCGGGGTACTACTTTTGGGAGATAAATCTAAACCAAGAATCTCTCCATGTCGTCTGGGTGAAGCGAGTCAACGAACTGAGGAAGCATTTGTCACTCAGGGATGAGCACGGTAACCCGATGGAGTTCCGGAGTCACATGCTGAGAGACACGTTTGCAATTGAATTGCTGCTGGCAGGAGTGAGCTTGGACAAGGTATCCAAGCTGCTAACTCACAAAACAACAGCCATGACGGAGCGGTACTACGCACCGTGGGTTAAGGCACGTAAGGCTCAATTAGATGATGAGATGAAAAGGGCGATGAGAAAGATGGGAGCGGCATTCGCAGGAGACTAGATCAGAGTGCCCGTAGCTGACATGGCTCGGCCAATGGGACGGGGCATTCTATTTTGAGATGTGCTTTGCATAGACGCGGGCGGCAACAGAGGCTGGGATGCGCATCGACTTGTAACCCCGCTTGTGTAGCTGTTCGGGATGGTGCTCTATCAGGACACCCGATTCAACGTGGAACCATTCCCTGATTTTGTCGGCATGAAAGCCCCATAGTTTGCCGAGTTCAGTAGGTTTGTAGTGGTGCTCACTAAACATCGTGAGTACCTTCAATTGTTGTCGCCAAAAAATTGCCTCCAAAAAGAAAAGGCCACACCCCGAAGGGCGCAGCCAGTTAGTGTTTCGTGATTAAACAGGCGATTGCAAGCCAGATTGCCGCCGCTGCGTGACACGCAGAGCCACCGCTGGGATTTTCCGGGGCCATGGTACGGCAGAAATCTCCTCGGTCATCACAGCGCCAGCAAACAGAGAAGTGACCACCACCAGGGCTGGTTTGCTCCCGATGGTGGTCACCTCTATCGCTTGTCTAGGCTGCTACCATCCCGCCGCCCCAAAGTGCAGCGCCCAAATTGCTCTCTTCGATGTCGTCTTCGTCTATCACTAGGGTTGGCGTGATACCAGGGTCGGCAATCAACTTTACGCGTCGCCTGCGAATCAACGAGAGGGCAAGATCATTTGGGAACTGGATTGCGACGCCTTCAAACAGAACGAGGATGGGTTGAACGTCTTCAGCCATTCGTTCGGCAACCGCTGCCAACTCTTTTTTGCTGCCATCCCTGCGTCGAGTTTTTGCCTCAAGCACACGGCGAATTTTTGTGGTGAATACTCTCAAGTTCCCTCCAAATAACTGTGGCCAGAATCCGGTTGAGGAATTCTGGCCACATGTTGTTTTGCGTTGCCTGGTGAATTACGACGCTGCACTGACGAGCGACTTGACCGCAGACGATAGACCAGCCGACTGGCCGATGCGTGTCCAAATCAACATCTCGCGTGTCAGAAAACTCAGCGCGGGACTCTCATCGTTATTGCCGATGACTTTGATACGAAGACCGGCATTGAGAACGTTCCATTGTTTCGAGTAATCCCCAAAAGTTACAATCGGCGAAGAGGCTGTGAGGTTCGCAACCATGCTTGCATTCGGATAAAGCAAGCGGCCAGCGATGACCAGCAACCCCGTGTTGGGGTCGATGGGATACAGTGCGCGTCCAGTGGTGTCCACTTGGCTGCGTAGGAACGTCTCAACCGATGGACTGGCCATGAATGATCCGGTCTGGTAATACGCGCGATTTACCGATCCTGCTAAGGCGGAAAGCTGCGCGTAGGTCGGACCCGCTGCCAGCGTGCCGGACGTTTGAGTGACGCCAGCCGATATGCTTGACAGCAATCCACCAGCGCCATTCGGCAACGCTGTTGAGGTGCCATCATTTGTAGTGCCCAATGTGATGGCATGTTCCCATGCACGCGACACTCCAACACCTGCCTGCTTTGTCAGAAACGCTTCCAGGTCGAATGCATCTTCCAATTCTTCGACGCTATAGATCACGGAACTGATCAAAGTATCCGTGCTGTTCACATTGCTGAATACAGTCGGCTGGGAAGCAACCCCGCTTCCACTGGTGGTGCCTTCGGTAAGTAGACTGAACGTGCGGGCGGTGTCATCAGACACAACGAACTTTGTTGGAGCACCTGTCGATGCATCCTTGCGATTTACCAGATTCCAGACGGGGCCAAAGTATTTTGCCGCTTCGGTGAAAATGGAATCGAAGTCCTGCGAGACAAGAGCCTCCCCATTGGCATCAGATGAGGTCAGCAATGCGCGTTGCTCCGGTGCCTGTGGTTGCAATCCGTGCCGGAGGAAATGACGCGCGGCTGCATTGATCTGGGCTCGACGTTGCTCGGATGAAACGACGGTACCAACATTGGCTATAACGACCGGCGCTGGTGCAGGCGCGACCGGCGCGGGCAAGCTGCGTTCAATGTGTTGAAGCCCTGCCAGTCGGGTGGACACTTCTTCGGTCTCTTTGAGCAGCGACTTGTATTCCGCGGAATTTGGTCCGCTGCGTTGGAGTTCTGCCGTTGCTTTTGAGATAAGATCATTTTTCTTTTCGTGTAACTGAGATATTGAAGCCATGATTTTATTTCCTTTTCAATTCGTTTGAAGTCGCGTGAGGGCGCAGACACACGGGTGCGGTCGCCGTGGCCTCGGAAATTGAGAGAAGTTGTTTTGGGGAGTTAGCGCCGAAGTGAAAGTAGATGAAGATGAGCAGCACGCACATCGTCTACAGCGTTGTGAGCATCTCGACATGACGCACAACGGAACGCACAATTTACCGTGTCTGCGTCACTCGCTGGGGCCGCTGCATCTGGCCAGTCAGTCTTTGGATGGGCAGACCGGCATTCGGCGCAACGATAGTTGCAACGATCTTCGTCGGACTCGTCATCCTCATCATCGTCGGCATCACTGTCATCATCATCATCGTCCGAGTCATCCAGGTCGAGTTCATCTTTCAGCTTGGCGCGGATGCTTTCGGGGGCAGACCGCAAAGCAGCACGTACACCGCTGGTAGCGTCGGGGTAAGCGCCGAAGTTTACGGGGCTGACATCGAAAATGTCTGCGACCAGAACGGTGCGAACAATGTCGCCATTCGAGGTCTGCTCAAATTTATCTGAGTGACATATAAACCCAAACGACGATTGTGAAATGTCACCTCTTTCGATTGACACCACAATGTCTCGCGTCATCTGGTTATCAGCCGCATCGCATTCGTAAGCTAACCCGATTCGGTTAGTCGATAGGCGCAATGTACCGGATGAAGTCCTGCCGAGTGGCGGCTGGTTTGTGTCATGGTTGAAAAGGCATCGGATGTCTGGGCTGGACGCGAGGCACTTGTCAAAGCAATGCGGGTCTAATTTTTCCCTGAACCCCCCAAGGTCCAGACTGAGCACGTTGAATTTCGCAGCAAATCCGTAAATCGTGCGCTGCTTGCCATCGGCTGATTTGCGAATCTCAAACGTTCCGCTCTGCGATGCAGACAGATACCGACGTTCGAGGTGTGATGCATGTTTCTTACTATTGGGCTTTTTCATTGGTTCCATTCTTGATGCGGTTGACATAGCGTCCTCTGAATTCGACGGCATCAGTTAGCGCGTCGAAGGCTCGGACCATAAATGGATGCTTGCGTGCGGACCTGTCCATCACGGAATACCGGCCCGTCGAGACGACAAAGTGGATGTCATTGTAGATTGAATCTTTTTCGTGTGCGTTTATCACGGTGTTGCATCCTCTGTGTTGCGTTCTACTGCGTTCTGGGTTGTGGACGCGAGAGTACACATCGCGCTCAAGTGTTGAGAAAACTTGGGGTGGTTCATATCTTGTCGGGTAGTGTCGAGCTATGCAGGCCGTGGGCCGAAGATGTATGCCGTCTCGGGATCATCTCCAGGCATCGTGTAATCGCTCAGGTCTCCACTGGCATCGGCAGTCAGTTCCCAAAGTGCCTCGGAGCGGAGCGTCTCCGGCGTTGCAAGAAAATAGATAATGGATAGCTCCTCCATCTTCTCTTTGATCTGTCCCTCGGTGATGTTGAGTGCAGCCCCCGCAACTTTGCCCGCTTCGTTGGCTTCCAGTGCTCTCATCAACTTCGACGCCAGCCGATTGCGTTTCTCAGCCGACGCTGCATCGATCATCAGACGGCGTGCCAACGAATTCATTTGCGCCTGGGCCTCGCTCACCGTGCGGAACAGAGGATTTCTTATGAGGGTCTCGCCGGTCACATTTCCTGTGCTGCGATTCACAACAGGCTTGCCGACCATTGGATGAGCCTTGACTTCCTTGGCTGCGGTCGCGTATCGCACAGAGGCTTCTGCATACTGTGCAGTCATGTCCGCATCTGACTGCTTGAGGTGGGTGAATTCCGAGGTCACGCGGTCAAACACCTTACGTTCCTTGGCAGTCAGGCGACGGGTTGGGGTTAAGGTGCCATTGGGATTATGGATCGTGTCATTTGGCATCAATTAACTGCCTTTCTTTTCAAATGTTTAGGTATGCTTTGATGGTGGGATCATGGTCATTATTTATTGACAGGGTGAACAAAGCGTTGACCCCATACACAAAGTGAAAAAGTGAAATTCATTCGTCGGCGGCTCGGCGTCGGTCGGCGGCTTGTCAATCACTGAAATCTCGGAGACCCCATATCCCCTTCAGTATCAACTGCTTACCAAAAAGACGGTTTCCAACGCTGTCGCTAAACATCTGTGACCGCATGATGTGTTCCGTGTGCATGGGTGCAGGCGGTGTCCAGCGTGGCGATCAGAGATGTATCCAGACGACTTGTGCGAGATGCTTCGGGGTTCTTATCCGTCCGATGATATGTTCCCCTGTTGCCGGTGATCGTGGCCGCGCGGATCAGTGATTGGATGTACTCTCAATGCAGACGATTGGCAACGGTGGAGTTCCAGTGAGACAAGAAACCGCTCGAAAGCGATTCATCCTATGGATTGACCGCAGCAGACTTAACAGGTTCCTTTTCTATTTCCCAGTGTTCACATTGACGTGCTACTTGGTTCAATACTTCGTTGACCGTATTTGGGGGCCGTTCCACCACAGCAGTGCATGGACCTTTCCTTTGGTCTATGGAGTTGGCATGGGAATCAGTTTGGCGTTGACGCAACGGAAGTCGTTTCCCAATCGCCCGAAATAGATCGAACGGCTGCACACTATGCAGGGCTGATACTTGAGGGCAGCACGGCCAGCGAATGCGAAATCATCGGATGACATGCTGTATCTGCAACGGTGCTGCCCCTGCTTCGGCTGACGCTTGAGGACGCAGCCAAAGGTCAACCCGTGACATCGTTCTCCTATTCAGCGATTGCTGCCTGTGGCGCGTGGGCTGCTCGGATTTGTTCCCTGATTTCCGCCGCGTACTGCTCAACTTCTTGGCGTGTGACTTCGACAAAGTTAAAGTAGAAAGCGCGTGGCAGTCGGCCCGTCAGGCTTGGTGCAGGCAACCGGTGACTAAGCTGTAAGGTTGCCGCTGAGAATTCATCCAAGGCCGCGTCAAGAAATCGCATGACCTTCAGATCTTTTTTCTTCCAGGTCGGTTTGTTGTGGTGCTCCGTCGCCAAAAGTAATCCCATCAACTGATGGACGACGATTCTCTCGAAATCTTTTTCGGTGCCGATGGTGCCTTCCATGCGTGCTTCGTTGATTCGCGCATGTTCAGCGAGAACCTGCCATAATCTTTGATCGAATTTCCCTTTAATACCTGTATTGCGTTGCAGGACTAAGTCGAGAATAAATTCAGAGATGCCGCGACGGACGGCATCCAACTCTGGACGCAGGTCTGCAACAGATTGTGTGAATGCCATCAGTTGTTCTCCTTATGATGTGTTGTGAGTGGGTGGGTGAGTGAGAGGCAGGACTGCATAGCAGAGACAACCGCCCCGCGATTGAGAAGAGCGTCCTTGGGCTACGCCCCTGCCTTTTTTCTTTTGGGTCTATCGAGTGGGCAACCCATCTATCAAAATCTCTACGCGCCCGCACGTTGATAACAACGATGGAAACCATGTTGTTACAATGTCTGTTTTAGATTCATGAATACAATTGATTGTTTCCAAACAACCGTTTTCAAACGCAGTTGTCACACTGGTTTGCAGGCCCCGAACTACCCGCTTGCTGGGCAATTCGTGGACAGGTCGCATCGATTCTTACCACACCCTTCACAACCGTTACAGTCGTTCAGCTTGGGGCTGGGGTGTGTCCTCTTCGCACTCGATGCAGGACTGTCGCCTTGCAGGATGCGGGAACACGCTTTCGCCGGTGTTCCATCCGCGTCGGAATATCACCGACTCAGCCATCTAGCATTTATATATTCAGCCGGTACCAAACTTTCATTGACCGGGACTGCCGCTAGATTGGGACCCGAACCTACAACTGCGGCAACTTGTGCCACGCATTCGGGGATTCGATTGCAATGACTCTCACGTTCTCGTCATCTAACCGCACAAGCCGAAAGTCGAGGGAGGATGCCTCAACCGAGACTTTCAACACGGGGCTGGATGATTTGAGTGGGGGAGTCGGGGAGGGGTCCAGCCGGTTGGCTGTACCATCCCCTGTATATAAAGACTCCAAATGAGGGTCCAAAAGTTACAACGTCTCGAAGATTTCTCAACTTTGTTGTAAGTGCTCTGGAATCGAACTAACACTGGACAGTATGCAGAGGCGTTTCATTGAAATCGCGCTGACACAGTGCATAATGTGCAGGAACCTTGACTCAATCGGCTGCCACGCCGGATAACTCGACCAGGGGCAGGGGTTCGGACAGGGTGTGTGGCTGTGGAACATGCAATCGAGGCAGAGGTTTCAACTTCGGATACACCAGCCAGGTTAGGATCGGCAGAGCGTGATAACGTTCAGTGATCACTGCCGGTGGGTTAAGATGCTTGCCATCACGTACCAGCGACATAGCGGGCCCGTGTTCCGTGAATCTGCAATCTAGCTCTGCTTGCTGCTCTGCCAGTTTTCTTTTGTACCATCCCTTCGTTCGCACCAGGGCCGTGCGCATACCAAGTGGTGCGGCGATTGTCGAAGCCGGTGTCTTGGCCCCCTGCCGGTCACGTTTGATTTGATCCCATGCGTGCCATTCCTTTTTGTACGCGTCCGCTTCAATCCTGTCATTTTCCAATTGCTCAAGCTTTTTCTTCATCAAGCGATGGATAGTTACTTTGACTTTGCTTACCGTCCAGCCGAGCATTTCCGCCGCCTCTGCGTTGCTCTGCGCCGAGCGTGAAAACTCTTCCGTGTCTCGCACGTCGGCCCATCTTTTTGGACCCACCTGCGTGGGCGAGAATGCCTCACAGAGCCGGTGTTCCTCGGGGGTCATGGAGTTATACGAAAGCCTCAGTCGCACGATGTCTCTAAATCCGCGCTCATTTAGCTCGGGATATAGGGCAGGGTTGTCATATTCGTCGGAGTCTCCGTTGGCTGCTGTGCCGGTATATGCGTCTTCACCTTCATTCAGTGTCAACGCTATCTTCATTTTCTTTTGCTTAATCAGATAGTTTGCAGCGTCGTTTTTGCGGTTGTTAATGATCATGTGAACCCATGCATGAAACTCTGCTCCGGTATCACCCCTGAAGGTGTCGAGTCTCTTCCAGGCTTTGAGGGATACGTCTTGCGCCCAATCATCGGCGGTTTCTGCGGACCCTAACTCCCTAAAACCTTTGTCAATCTCCAAGCCATGGAGTTTCTTGTAGGCAAACGCATGGACAGCGATGCATAGTGCATCCAAGCTCAGAGGTTCCCTGCGGTCGTATGCTTCCCACGCAGCAATGATGTGAGAGCGGGTAATCTCACGCTTCAGGTTTTGCAGCAGGTTGTTCACTGAATCACATTTGTGTCTGCATCCATGAATGCGACATCAACAGGTGTGATTCCCCAACGCCCTTGGGTTCGATTATTGGAAATCAGGTCGATGCGTTCGGCTTCGGTCATTGCTGCCCACTCGGGTGAGTCGCCGTCAGTTACGCTTTCGCGTTCCGACTGTAGCTTGGCATTCGCATAGCGTGCCTGCGATTGTGCGGATTCCGCCAACGCTACGCGTTCCGCCTGCAAATGGCAGTCAACTTGTATCTCATCCCTCATGTGTTGCCGTCTCCTTCGTCGCCCATCCGGGTCGGGTAATGTTGTGTGATTTGAAGCAAAAAAAAATCGCCGAGAGACACAATGCTCGGGATTCCACCCGTGAAGAGTGGAAGCCGTATCATTTGGTCCCTCGGCGATTTTGCCGGACTACTGTGACGATTCTTAAGGGGGTTCACCCTTCACTGGTGAACCCAAAGGCTGTTGATTCTTGTTCAGCCTAACATGTATTTACTACTTTGTCAACACCCTACTGAATGACTTGAATGCCAGCGCCGTGGGCCAGTCGTGACCGTGGCTGCGTCGGCAGTCGTCTGGTGTGCCCTCGGCTATCGGGAAACCTCCTCGGGGCACTTGGGTCATGATGTCATCTCGGGTGTTGGCTGGGATTGGTGGTAGCATGGCGCGTCCGGCTCAGCGTATACTGACGTTGTGTTCACCGTCGAAGGATTGTAACCCAAACCGCAGGTGTGAACACGACGAGAGACCCCAGCCCATCCGGTTGGGGTTTTCTTGTGGTCACCACTACGGCGATTGAATCAAACGCAGAGGGTGCGGGGTCCGGCTGGCCTGTACAATTCGTCAATGCTGCCCAAACCGACCGACGATCTTGTGAAAGAAATGTGCGAAGAATTCGACCGGGACTCTTGGACCAAAATCGGTGAGGAGTCACTCCGACAACTTCGTGAGCAGTTTCCGCGAAATACTGAGACATCTCACGTGCTCATAAAGACTTTAGTTCTGAATAAGCTCTATAGCACACGAATTGACGACGTTGACGTTCTTCCCCTTGCTCGACACATTGCTGGACTCGGCATTGACTTGCTTCTTGACGAAGGTTCACTCGATGCAGTCCGTCTCATCTACGAATGCCCTGAGCTAAAGAAGATGTACTACTCGTTCGCCACTAAGTTTTGTAGCTGGCATAATCCCACGGCCTATCCCATCTATGATCACTACGTCGATGTGTGTCTCTGGTCTTATAAACAGCAAGATGGATTTGCAGACTTCCATCGCCAGGACTTGGGGTACTACGACAAACTGGTTCCGGTTCTGAGCGCCTTTTGCAAACACTATGATCTCAAATCTCTTTCCCACAGGGACCTAGATAAATTCCTCTGGCTTTCAGGTTATCGGATTCTCAGTGCGACCGTGCCGCAATCGGTCGAGTCTGCACCAGCGCCGTGAACCGGGGTTGGCCGGTGCGTAGAGCCGGTAAGCCGACTCCAAATCGGCTTGCAGTGTGGGTCGCATTGTTTGGCATGAGCGTCAAGAATTGAAAACGGATGTGTGATACAAGGAACTCGCTGCGAATGCATAGCCGAGAAACTACTTCCACCACGCAGGCCAATTCTTCCAAGCCTTCATTGCTTTTTCCGCATTCCTAGAGAAAATCTCATGCGTTTTGTTACTCGACAAATTCGTGCTTTGGTCGAAACTCCCTTCAGGGTTTGGCGTCACATAAATCCTTCCGGTAAAAGCCTCATAGCGGGTGAATATGTTCACTTGATAATAGCTCGGCTTATCCGCGTGAGGAATGAGCCACTCTGGTAAATTCCCTATCGGAGTGGCAAGCTGCGGTCTCAAAGTGCCTACGTCTACGTTCCATACATGCTTGAGATCGTAGGGGAGCAAGGTTGGGTCGGCTTCATATTCAGGCCCAGCATGGCTCCACATTACAGAAAACGACACATTATCAATTGGCTCGTCTGTCGGGTTGAATAGAAGGAACCCGGTGACCTTTCCTCCAGTTTGCGCGAATACAAAGTCCAGTGGAGCTTTTCGGGGATGAACGGGAGGCGATGTCTTCGGAGTGGAAGCCGAAGATTCAGTGTTTGGGATAACGCCAGATTTGATTTCTCCGGGAGCAGAAACTTGGTTGGTTGCAGGCGGGGGCACGGGATGGGAGGCAGTTTCGGTAGATACTGGTTGCGGCGGCACAGCAGAGTTTCTTAGAAGCCACCAAACCGCCGCACCAGACGCAGCACCGAAGATCATAAGAACTACCAGCGACACTTGCGCTCTCCTTTTTGTTTGAACTTTCAACCACGGCCAAATTTCCCATAGAAAATAAATGGGTGCAAAGATGAGGATGGCTACGCCAATTTCTCTCTGAACCCAACCTTCTAGAGTGGCCCCAACGCCAACAATGGCGATGATGTTTAGGACAGCTCGAAGCCAAGCGGGTAAATCTCTGGGTGAGGCCATGCCCAAAATGCTCTCATTGGGCACTGCGTTGCGGCAAGGGGAGAATCCCAGATTGCCGCTACCCTGTGTACTCAGATAGTGAACTGGCCGCTGCGCAGAGCCGGTAATCCAAGAGGTACAATTCGAGGGAACCAGCACTGACAAGGAGACATATCCCAAGGTATGCGGGACAAGCAATTCATACTAAGTGAAATCCGAAGGACTGCGGTGCTCAATGGCGGTCAGCCGGTCGGGGCAAGAAGATTTCAAACCGAGACGGGCATAGCCCAGCATGAGTGGCGTGGCAGCCATTGGGCACGGTGGGGAGATGCCCTGTCGGAAGCTGGCTTCGCACCGTTGGAGTGGATTACCGGCTCGTCTGTTGAACAAATCCTTGAGGTGATGGGCAAGATTGTTCGCCAGTATGGAAGATACCCAACCGTGAGCGAGATTCTAATCGAGAAGAAGAATGATGAGACAGTTCCGGCTCCGAATGCATTACGCAGGAAACTGGGACCAAAGGCAGAGGCCATTGAAAGGCTGCGTGATTATTGTTCTTCGCGGGCGGAATACGCAGACGTGTCTGCACTTTTGGCCAAAGAGGTGACCGGCTCACTCCCTGCAACCAATCACGAGAGCAACATCGGAATGAGCAAATCCAAGCCAACCGGCTGTGTCTATCTGGTCAGGTCAGGCAAGCTGTACAAGATAGGCTATTCAGAGAATCACTGGCGACGTAAGAGCGAACTGCATAAACAAACATCCGAGGGCATCACGGAGGTTCACACCATCTCTGCCATTGATGATGCTCCAGGCATAGAACGATACTGGCATGAGCGGTTCAAAGACAAGCGCAAGCACGGCGAGTGGTTCGATCTTTCTGCCGAGGACATCAGGGCATTTAAGAAACGAAAGTCAATGTGAGGCAATCCGCTGGGATGACATGCAGGGAGCAAATCACGCGGGGATGCTCTGTAGCCGCTCTGTGTGGCGTTGCAGCGGTACTCATGATGGCAGGGTGTCACAGAAACATCTCAGGATCGTATCTCGCCAGTGACAAGAGCGCCGTTGTTTGGCTTCAGGTCGTAAGGACTCCAGACAATCACCTGACAGGGCAGATGGCAGAGACCGTCTTAAAGCCCGATGGCACCATACAACAAAATTCAGTGTCCATTACCGGGGCCGTTGACGGAGAGGACGTGACAATCCAGGGAAGCCGATTCTTTGGGTTGGAATCATTCGTTCTATCGGGAACACTGAACGGGAATGTATTGACCCTGACGGGTGCGCAATCCGTTCCCCTCACTTTCACGCGGTCCACTCCTGCTGAGGTTCAGACGAAAGTAGCCGAATTGAATGCCCAGTCTCAGAGCATCATCAAAACTAATGCCGCTGTCCAAGCTCGTCTGAAAATCTATCAGGCACAGAGCAACTTTGCGATGACTATTCACCAACTCGTAAGCAGAATGGAGCGGTTTGATTCGGAGGCAGACGTTCATCTAGGCAGGTTCCCCGATGCTGAAAAGGGGTATGAGGCAATCACTGCCAAAGTCGCTGCGTATGTCGCACGGGAACGCCAACTCGCTGGGAATCCAAATGAATCGTTCAACCGTGGGCAACTATCGTTTGCTGCAAGTCAGGTTTCAAATCAGACTGAGCAAATGCACAATCAGGTGGAGTCCCTTGAGTCGGCTCTTCAAACGGATGTGAAGCCCATGGCGGATGATTCATCGAGTCTTGAGCAGCAGTGCCACACCCTGACGGTGAACACGGGCAGTCTAACTCCGGTAGATATTCAAAACGTCAATACGGCTTGTGGCCGACTCAAAAGCGCCCTTACACCATTCCAACAGAAATACAGTGGCATGTCAGCCGGTCTCGCCCATCTTGAACAGGTATACCAGCGAGAGCACAACACACAACAGGCACTCATTCAGGAATCGGAGAAATTGGAATAAGCAATGGAGAAGACCCGCAAGATTCGCAAGTACGAGATACCCTCTTTTCTCGTATCAAAGGTTGAACAGTCTTCCTACGAGTCATGGCTGCGCGGGAGGGCTATTGCACACGTTAAGCGGGATAGAAAACGGGGCAATCTAAAGGCGACTGTGGAAGCCTACAAGAACGCCATCCATCGAGCGGTCGCATGCTCGGGTGGATTTGACCACTACACAGGGGAACACCTCGATTGGTCGCTAATCGGCAAGTATCGCAACTTAGAATCGCAGACGCACGGGCGGCGATACAAGGCGGGATTCGCGCTCTTACCCTCGATTGACCATGTAAGCGATGGCCTTGGCGAAGCTGACTTCAAAATCTGTGCATGGCGGACCAATGACGCAAAGAACGATTTGGGGCACAAGGATTTTGTAGAGCTATGTCGCTTGGTGGTGAGACATTTTGACGGTACAGGCAAGAGTTGAGTATGGCCATGTCACCAAAAATAGAAATCAAAATGTGATCAAAATTGATCACCTTCCCAGATCGAACGCGGGTAAGATGGCGGGAATCGCAAACCGATTCGCACGGAGCCTTCAACCTGGGGAACGCGCTCCGTGCATTTTTGTTGCATTTGAAATCACGCGCGACGGATGAGCCACACAATGAGCACGATCACAATAATTGTTCCTACCAAACCCAAACCTAACATCTCGCCTCCTAGCGGACACATGGGGCATCAAGTTCCCCATACAGACACGATAGGTTTGATTCCGGATGTCGTCTGATCAAAACTAGCCAACGTCTCGGACCATCCAAACGGGTCCGCGATCTGTGCGATTACCACTCCGTCAACCACATGGGACGCAACGCCGGGGCTGCGAGGCTCCAGGACGAGCCGGATCACTTCTCCCCGATCCGTTCAGGCAACTTCCTGAAAACCTGATTGAACACCTCGTGAGCGAGATCGACTGACTCCTCGATTGCCATCCGCGTCGGCACCACGCGAACATTAACCTGCTTTTCCCTCGCCAGTCGCAAGCCCGCGATGATGCACGCACCCAGGTACACAAGCGAACGATTCATCCGGGGCATTCCGGCATCAGGATCGAACATCGAAACATTATAGGCGAATTAAAAGCGAAAGGAATCCACAGGGAAATTTAGCCACTCACAGTCGATTAAAAATCGCAGCGTCATCAGGTATCATGCTTTCCGTGCCATCATTACCAAACGGGGGCTGCGTGGGACGCGATGATTCCGATACCAAAAAACTTACTGAATTGCGCAGCTTACATATACAAGTCCAAACCAGACGCTGACGCTGGAGCGCGGTCTGGTGGTAGTGTTTTTTTTGTTGGCGTCGAGTTAGAGGTGAATAAGGAATACAAGTATTTCTACGGCGTCACCGCGAGGCACGTCTTGAAGGGAATGGACAATCCGGTGTTCAGGATAAATCTAGATAGCGGCGGCTGTGATTCCTTCATTACCAACCGTAATCGATGGCTAGGTCTCGACAACTCCTACGGAGACGATCTAGCGGTCTATCCCATAGGACCAGAGTTCGAGGAGACGGCGTTCAAGATTTCTTACGTCCCGATGGAAACATTTCTTTCCGAGGAAGCGATGATTAACTTTTTCCCTGGTGACGAAGTATTCATGGTCGGTCGATTTATTAGCTACGAGGGGACACAGCAAAACACTCCGAGTGCACGATTCGGAAACATTTCCATGATGCCCATCGAGCCATTGAGTTTTGAGGGCGAACAAGCTCATGAAGCGTTCTTAGTGGAGCAACGGTCTCTACCAGGGTATAGCGGGTCTCCTGTGTTTGTGTGTATTGACCGGACCCAGCCGCGCCCTCCACTGTGGCTGTCGCCTGTCAATCATCCTTACGATCCAAGACGACATGGGCCATTTCTGTTGGGTGTAGATTCCTTTCACATCCACGATTACGAGCCGCTACTGAAGGACAGCGAGGTTGACTACGGAAAGAAAGAGATGGCAGATCCCAAACGGTGGGTGAGAGCGCACAGCGGTATGGCAGGAGTAATTCCGGCTTGGAGGCTGGCTAACCTACTGAATAGCCCAGAGGCGCTGACCTTGAGACAAGAGGCAGATGAAATTGCTACTCAACTGAAACGGAAAACCAATACCATTTGAGGGACTCGCCGGAAACTTAGATGACTCAGAATAACCACCATGAGCATCGGGGTAAACACGACGGCACGTTCTTAGCGACTTCAGGCAATTTATATGGGTTTTGTGGCGCTCGACACTATGACGGTCTACATCTCTGCTGAAAAAATGCTGAACAGATTCTCCATTTCATCAATTTTTCCAATTTATACGAATTGTTAAGTCGTGTGAAATCTGTAAGCTAATGATTCTAAAAGACCCCGTCCTGATAGTCTATATTCTGAACGAGCTACCATGCTTAGTTGCGATATCCTCATTCGACAGGCAGATGTAATTGACGGTAGCGGGACACCCCGCGAACGTCTCGATGTCGCGCTTCAAGATGGCAGGATTTGCGCGATCGCGCCGGCTCTCAAGTTGAAAGCTTCCACCACCGTGGATGCAAGAGGGCTGGTGCTCGCGCCTGGTTTCATCGATGTTCATACCCACGACGACATCAGCGTGATCCGCAATCCGGCGATGCTGCCCAAGCTGTCGCAAGGCGTGACAACGGTGATTGTAGGCAACTGCGGCATCAGCGCTGCGCCGGTCAAGCTAAGCGGGGAACTTCCTGAGCCGATGAACCTGCTTGGCCTGCCCGAGCATTTTTGTTATCCGACATTTGCTGCGTATGCGGCGGCCATCCGCGCAGCGCGGCCCGCGGTGAATGTGGCTGCGTTAGTGGGGCACACTGCGCTGCGCAACAACCACATGAACCGTCTGGACCGTTCTGCAACGCCTGCCGAGATTGCCGCGATGCGCGCGCAGTTGCGCGAGGCTCTGGACAATGGCGCGCTGGGGCTTAGTACCGGCCTCGCATATCTCTCTGCCAATGCG